>Ga0172380_10000025_pt1 | contig 333046 bp, 316 predicted proteins | sample Leawe162metaG_FD_119747 | JGI IMG/M metagenome (GOLD analysis project Ga0172380, IMG submission 119747) | Leachate microbial communities from a municipal landfill in Southern Ontario, Canada - Leachate well 162 metaG | ecosystem: Engineered > Solid waste > Landfill > Unclassified | place... | reverse complement strand
CTGTTTGGCACCTCGATGTCGGCTCATCTCATCCTGGGGCTGGAGCAGGTCCCAAGGGTATGGCTGTTCGCCATTTAAAGAGGTACGTGAGCTGGGTTCAAAACGTCGTGAGACAGTTTGGTCCCTATCTGCCGTGGGTGTTGGATACTTGAGAGGAGCTGTCCTTAGTACGAGAGGACCGGGATGGACACACCTCTGGTGTACCAGTTGTTCCGCCAGGAGCAGCGCTGGGTAGCTATGTGTGGACGGGATAAACGCTGAAAGCATCTAAGCGTGAAGCCTCCCTCAAAACAAGGTATCCCTATCAGAGCCGTGGAAGACCACCACGTTGATAGGCTGGATGTGGAAGGGTAGTAATACCTGTAGCTAACCAGTACTAATTGCTCGATTGGCTTGAATTTACACGCAACGGCCTTATGGGTTGTTGTGACCATCACGCGCAGCGGTAAGCCCGCTGCTGATGTTGTAAACTCAGTTTAATGGTCTGACAAAAATTAAAACCTGTTGTTACTTCTGTTCTTAAATGACCTGGTGGTTTTACCAAGGGTGAAACACACCATCCCATCCCGAACTGGAACGTGAAAAACCTTCGGGCCGATTGTACTAAGTCTCAAGGCTTGGGAGAGTAGGTCACTGCCAGGTCTTTTAAGCACAGAGGTAACAGCACTGTTATTCAAATAGTCACACGATGGTTCAAATGCCCCGCCCCTTACGGTGGGGTTTTTTGTTTTTATATTTTTGCCTTTCTTTTTCAGCACAGAGAACACAGAGGTCACGGAGAAAGGCACAGAGTTCTTTAGTGCGCAGATATAAATATTCACCAGACTGGCTTTGAAACCTTTTGCCTTGCGCCAAAGCTTCTGTTATCAATTTCTTGCTTAAATGCGCCCGTAGCTCAGCTGGATAGAGCGTTGCCCTCCGAAGGCAAAGGTCGTGGGTTCGAATCTCGCCGGGCGCACCATACACTTATTTATCCATTTCAATGGATTAGATTGAAAGTGTAGCAATCAAAAAATCCAAATATGTTTATGCCTCGAGCAAGCGCCCTTTAGATGGCGGCGGGATCGGTGAGCGTGGCGTGGTTTCCTCTTTGGTGGCTGGTGGAATAACCGGATGCGCCGAGTAGTATTTATAAATATTACTGATGTGATTTTTTAGACGTGCCGCTTCTTGCGTATCTATTTCTACGCCGTAATTTTTCGCAAAATGAAGAGCGGTATCCACGCATGATTTAGGTACATTATAGCCCGTGGTATAAGAGAAAGAGAGCGCTCCTTCAGGCGCGAAAATGCCCTCTTGAAGAACTTCATGACAGACATGGGCGTAGTTTCTCAAAGCTACAAAATCCTGTTCCGCGGTCGGAAGGGTTTTCCTGGCAATGGTATTGGCCCATGCCTCGATCATGTCGTGATAATTTCCTGCGTCCGGCGCAATACCTTGTTTGGTGAAGAGACTTGCATGAAATTTTTCTGCAAAACTCCATACTTGCCCTGATGTTTCCTGCAGGCATTGGGCATGTCCTTTAAATTCATTCATGTTTTCTGGTGTGCAAAACGCTTTGAGTTTGTTGCTGGCCTCGTCTGGTGAGGCATAGGCGGGCTCTCCGGCGGCCTGTGCGGGGGAGAGTGCGCTGAATGCGGTCAAGACCGCACCCATAAAAGCAGCGCGCAAAGCTGCGCTTGATGTGATTTTCATGATGTGTTCCCGTTCAACTCTTTTTATATTTCTATAAGCGGTAGCACAGCGGCAGAAAATTTCAAATGTTTTTTCGGGGCATGAAAAAGCCCCCTTGCGGGGGCTTTAAAATTTCTAGAATGTAAACCACTTAAACGGCGGCAGCCTTTTTGGAGGCTTTTTTCGCTTGCTCGCGCTCGTTTGGTGTGAGGTAACGTTTACGAAGGCGTACGGTTTTTGGTGTGATTTCAACCAGTTCGTCTTCGTTGATATAGGACATCATCTCTTCCAAGGTCAGTTTACGCGGGGTCACCAAGGTACAGGCTTCATCCGTACCGGAGGCGCGAACGTTGGTCAATTGTTTGGCGCGCGTGACATTAATATCGAGGTCGCTATCGCGGGAATTTTCACCCACAATCATGCCCTCATACACGTCATCATTATGGGTGATGAACATGGTACCACGGTCTTGCAGTTTCCAAATGGCATAAGCAACCGCTTTACCGCCTTCTGTTGAAATGAGCGCGCCGTTACGACGCCCCGTAATTTCGCCTTTGTAAGGACCATATTCTTTGAACTGACGGTTTAGTACTCCAGAGCCGCGCGTATCGGTCAGGAATTGTGACTGGTAACCGATCATGCCGCGTGACGGGCACAAGAAAATGATACGTGTTTTTCCGTGTCCTGCAGGGCGCATGTCAACGAGGTCAGCTTTGCGGCTTGTCAATTTTTCAACGATGGCGCCGGTGTACTCATCATCAATATCCACGATGATTTCTTCATATGGCTCCATCAGTTGACCGTTTTCACCGGTTTGGAACAGCACGCGGGGGCGTGATACTGACATCTCGAAACCTTCACGGCGCATTGTTTCCAAGAGAACTCCGATTTGAAGCTCGCCGCGGCCCGCAAGTTCATATGCATCACGGTTTTCGGATTCGGTCACGCGAATGGCCACGTTGGTTTCTGCTTCCGCCAAGAGACGATCACGGATCATAATTGACGTCAGCTTTTTGCCTTCTTTACCGCACAACGGAGAGTCATTGACGGTAATGGATACCGCCATGGTAGGCGGATCAATTGGTGTTGCTGGTACTGGCTCGGTTACTGAGGTGTCGCAGATAGTATCTGCCACAGAGGCCTCAGACATGCCTGCGATACAGATAATGTCGCCGGCCTCGACAACTTGCGCCGGAATCTTTTGGATGCCGGAGAAGGTCAGGAGTTTCGAGAGGCGGAAGGTTTCAACTGTTTTTCCTTCAAGGTTCATGGCTTTAACAGGCATGTTGATTTTAGCGGTACCTGATACCACGCGGCCCACCAGAATGCGGCCAAGGTATGGGTCGGCGTTGAGGATGGTTGCGAGCATTTTGAACGGGCCGTCTTTGTCAACTTTAGGCGCCGGTACATGCTTGAGGATCAGGTCGAGCATCGGGTGAAGGTTTTCGCGCGGGCCATCAAGTCTGTCACAGCACCAGCCATCACGGCCTGATGCATAGAGCACAGGGAAATCAAGTTGTTCTTCAGATGCATCAAGCGATGCAAAAAGGTCAAATACTTCGTTCAAAACTTCTGTGGGGCGGGCGTCCGCGCGGTCAATTTTGTTGACGACGACAATCGGGCGAATGCCTTGCTTGAGGGCTTTGCCGAGAACGAATTTGGTTTGGGGCAGTGGGCCTTCGGCGGCGTCGATCAGGAGGATCACACCATCCGCCATGTTGAGGATACGTTCAACTTCACCACCAAAGTCGGCGTGGCCAGGGGTGTCGATAATGTTGATTTTGGCTTCATCCCACAAAATGGATGTGCATTTGGCCAGAATGGTAATGCCACGTTCTTTTTCAAGATCGTTGCTATCCATCACGCGTTCTTCAACGGCCTGATTGTCGCGGAAGGTGCCAGATTGGCGGAGGATGGAGTCAATCAGTGTGGTTTTGCCATGGTCGACGTGCGCGATGATGGCAATGTTTCTCAAATTTTGTACAGTCACGGGCTTTCCTTGTTTTTTGTCGTTTTGTGCGCCGCATACTTACCTGTAAAGCGCCAAAAAAGCCAGAAAAAAAGCACTTTAAACGTTAATTTTAACAAAGTTGTTGCAATGCGTCATTTGTGTGTGGCACAGTGGAGTTAACCAAGGAAACCGCTATGCGCAATTTTACGCCGTCATATGTCGTTGTTTCCGGGTCTGCGGGTCTTGTATTCTAGATCGTGCGGCCCGGTTGCCCTACTGCAACCGAAGTCAGTCACACGATATTCAGTCCCGTTATTTTCCTCCCAATAGCTGTTTTGTCTATCGCGTAGCTGCCCCTTCGGTTTAAACCATAAACTGAAACAGGAGTTTTTACTATGTCTGCCCCTCATATGCCTGCGGTAACCCGCAAGGATGTTATTAAATTTGCATGTCATTACTGGCGCGAAAAGAAACTTTTCGGCGTGTGGGCTGTGATTTTGCTTGGGTTGTCCGTGGGGGCGGATGTGTTCTATCCGGTCTATAGCGGTGCGCTTGTCGATAAGCTTAGCAGCCTTAATCCAAAAGTGGAAGGAAGCTTAAACGAAGTGCTGCTGGCTTTTGGCGCTTTGCTTGGGATTCAAGTCTTTCATAGCTGGACATGGGCAGGTGCTTTTTGGTTTTGGAATAAATTTGCGGTGGCCAATCTTTACCGTATTTTGACCGATGCCTTGTACAAGGTGCAGCGGTTTTCAACCGACTGGCATGTGAACAGTTTTGCGGGTGCAACGGTGCGGAAAATCACGCGCGGTATGTGGTCTTTCGACATGTTCGAGGACACAATCTTCATGGGCTTTTACCCCTCGGCCATTATTGCGGTGGGGATGACGGTTATGCTGATTGTGCAGGTGCCAATTGTTGGCTGGTTTGCGCTGCCGATGGTGGCTCTGTTCGTGGGCGTGAGTATTTATCTGGCGCTTAAGGTCAATATGCCGCGCTTTAAGAAATCGGCGGAGCAAGATACGGCGGTGGGCGCGACCATTGCTGACATCATGACGGCGATGCCTACGGTCAAAAGCTTTGCCGGAGAGCGCCGCGAAGATGCGCATTTTGCGGGTGTCGCCGGAGAATGGCGCAAACGCGCACAAAACGCATGGCTGACCCATGTCATTGTTGATTTTGCGCGCACGCATATCCGCATTGCCCTGATGATCGGGATGGTATCGCTCACGATTCTCATGTGGTCGCAAGGCAAGGCGACGCCGGGTGATGTGACACTTGCGATTACGTCGTTCTTTATTATCGGCGGGTATTTGCGCGATATCGGACGTCAGACGACCGAATTGTTACGCTCGGTCAGCGAGATGGAAGATGTCATCGCGTTCTGGATTCGTGAAGATGATATTCAGGATGCGCCGGATGCGCGCATCCTTGCCATTGCTTCGCCTCAGGGCGGGGGCGCGCAGATCACGTTTGACCGTGTGACCTTCCGCTATAAAGAGGGCGACCGGACGATTTATGACGGATTGTCTGTGGGCCTCAAAGCAGGCGAGAAAGTGGCCTTGGTCGGGGCTTCGGGATCGGGTAAATCGACCTTTGTGAAGCTTATCCAGCGCCTCTATGACATCAATGATGGAGCCATCACGATTGATGGTCAGAACATTGCCAAGGTCACTCAGGAAAGTTTGCGGCGCCAGATTGCTCTTGTGCCGCAAGATCCGGTTTTGTTTCACCGGAGCCTTGCAGAAAACATCGCCTATGGGCGTCCTGATGCCAGTCTTGACGAGGTGCGTGAAGCGGCGCGGGAGGCTTATGCGGCGGAGTTTATCGAGAGTCTGCCTCAGGGCTATAACACGCTTGTTGGTGAGCGCGGGATTAAGCTCTCGGGTGGCGAACGGCAACGGGTGGCTATTGCCCGTGCCTTGCTGGCTAACTGCCCGATTCTGATTCTGGATGAGGCTACCTCGAGCCTTGATTCAGTGTCCGAGCATTATATCCAGAAAGCGCTGGATCATTTGATGGTGGGCCGGACGACCATCACGATTGCGCACCGCTTGGCCACTATTCAAAAGGCTGACCGCATTCTGGTGTTTGATAAGGGCAGGATTATCGAGCAAGGGACGCACAGCATATTGCTGCAAAATCCTCAATCAGTTTACCGCCGTTTGTACGAGATGCAGGCACTGGATCTGGTCGGTGAATAAATGTGAAAATAGCCCCAATACAGGGGCTATTTTTCTATGTAACTATTTGCATGATAGACACGAATATGAGGTGTAACTGACATAAGGAGATTAACATGACAGTTCGTAACGGTATTATGGTTTTGTCTGCGTTTACTTTGATGATGGGCGCTGCTGCTGCGCAGGCCGAAGAGGTGAAGATGGACCATTCCAAGATGGATCATAGCGCCATGATGATGGCGGCACCAACATCTGAGGGAGCTTATGGTGAAGCCATGAAAACCATGCATGAGAGCATGATGGCGGTGAACCCCACAGGAGACGCCGATGTTGATTTTGTGGCAGGCATGATTCCCCACCATCAAGGGGCCATTGATATGGCAAAAGTTGTTTTGGGAAAAGGGACTGATCCCGCCATTCGCAAGCTCGCTGAAGGTATTATTAAGGCTCAGGAAAGCGAGATTGTCTTGATGCAGGATTGGCTCAAAAATCACGCACAGAAGTAAAGCAGCTTTCTTGATATTTATCAAAGGGCCTTCGCGTGCTTAGTGCTTCACTTAAGGCGTTCCAACTTATCCAGCTAAGGAGGCTATTATGAGTGTACGTGATTTAATTCAGCGCAGTCGATTCCCTTTGTCTATTCGGCAAGGTGGGGCGGATTCCTCGCTCGCGGCTTTACAAGATGAAATGAACCGCGTGTTCGACCATTTCTTTTCAGGGGCGCAGGCGCGTCTGACCGACTGGGCCGGGCGTGCGCCTGCCGCGCCAGCAGTGGATGTTTCTGAAAACGCCAAAGAATTTGTGATCAAGGCTGAGATGGGCGGGATGGCACCTGAAGATATCGAGATCGAAGTCACAGACGGCTATATTACGCTGCGCGGCGAGAAGAAATCAGAAAGCAAAGAAGAACAGGAGAATTACCTGTGCCGTGAGATTGCATACGGCTCTTTTTTCCGCACCATTGCGCTGCCTGAAACTGCCGAGTGCCGAAGTGCCGAAGCATCGTTTAAGGGCGGGATGATGACGGTTATTGTGCCTAAGAAAGAAGCTGCGATAGCCAAACCGCAGAAACTTAAAATCAAATCTGCGGCCTAGTTTATTTCTTGAAATTTAGTTCTTTCCAAAAAACTTATGCCCCGCGCAAACGGGGCATAATCTTTAGCTTATTATCGCGCTGTTGTTAGGCGCTACGGGCCGGACGTGGTTTGCGTGGGCCGCCTTGGTTAAATCCGCCGCTCGCCTTTTTAAAGCCGCCTTGCTTGAATCCACCTTGTTTGAAGCCACCTTCACGGGGGGCTCCATCACGTGATCCTTCTTTTTTAGGACCAAAAGATGATTTCCAGTTGCCGCTTTTGTTTTCATCACGGTTACCTGATGGACGATCGCCAAAGGAGCGTTTCTCTGAACGGTCACCGAAAGAACGTTTCTCACCGCGATCACCACCAAAAGCCGGTTTGTCACCGTAAGTTTTTGGTTTGCTGAAGTTGTGTGGACGGTCACCTGATTTGGCTGGACGATCACCGCGCGGTGCATTGTCGCGTGGTTGTGGATCGGATTTCTCCGGCGCCCATTCGCCGCTGGTGCTGCGCGCTGGACGATCCGAATAGTCAGAGCGTGATGGACGTTCGGAACGTTCGAAACGCTGCGGACGATCACCTTGTGGACGCTCGGAACGCTCAGAGCGATCACCTTGTGGGCGATCCGATTTGTTGCCAAAGCTGGATTTCCACGTTGGTTTGTCGCCGAATTTTTTAGCGCCAAATCCGCCTTTGCTGCCGCCAAATTTCTTGGCGCCGCCGAATTTACGTGGGCTGCCGCCTTCACTGCGTTCGCCTTTTTCACGGGCTTTACCGGGATTGAGCAGACGGTCGATAGCGGCCCATTTTGCGCGGTCGCTTGGGGCGATCAGGCAAATGGCTTCGCCTTCAGCGCCGTTGCGTCCAGTGCGGCCAATGCGGTGAATGTAATCTTCCGGATTTTGTGGCAGATCAAAGTTAATAACGGTTTCAAGATTTGGAATGTCGAGACCGCGCGCGGCGACATCGGTTGCGACCAAGATACGTGTTTCGTTTTTGCGGAAATCACGGATGACACGGTCACGTTGACCTTGACGCAAATCACCATGAATAGCCTCAGCCGAATGGTTTTCACGGTCAAGGCGACGGGCGAGACGGTCAGCACCGTGTTTGGTTTTTACAAACACGATGATCTGGCCGGAACGTGCGCCGAGCAATTTGCTCAGTTCGTCATGCTTGCTGTCGTCATTGACGTGCAGCAATTCCTGTTTGATTTTTGGCGCAGCTACGTTTGGCGTATGGGCCTCAACGCGCACTGGATCATTCAGGTAATTTTTGGCAAGTTTCATGATGTTGCCTGGTACCGTTGCCGAGAACATCAGGGTTTGGCGTTTTTCCGGCAGATACTGCGCAATGGCTTCGAGTTGAACACCAAAGCCCATGTCGAGCATCCGGTCAGCTTCATCGAGAACCAAGAAATCGGTTTTAGCGAGGCTCAGTGTATCACGCTCCAAATGGTCGTTAATACGGCCTGGGGTGCCGATAATCAGGCGGGGTTTCATTTGCAGGGCTTTAAGCTGTTTGAACATCGCTTCGCCGCCAATCAGGAGCGCTGATTTCACGCTGCTGCCCTCAGGCAAAAAGGCACGAACCTGAGTGTGAACCTGCATGGCGAGCTCACGGGTTGGGGTCATAACAAGCGCGGTGCTGTGGGGGTTGGCGATCAAATGGACAATCAGGGGAATACCAAAAGCGCCGGTTTTGCCGGTGCCAGTTTGGGCGGTGCCCAGAATATCGCGTCCTTTGAGAACTTCAGGGATCGCTTGTTCCTGAATAGGAGTGGGGGTATTGAAACCAATGGTTTCTAGTTTTTTGAGAATGTCAGCCGTCAGGCCGAAAGATGCAAATCCGGTCATTATATATCCTATGTAATTTACCGTGTAAGGTTTCCACCATGGAAACCCCAAGTTTTCTATCGCCTTTGAAGTACGGGCGAGCTCTTGTTCAACACGGTTCTTTACAGATGGACGTATAATTTTAGTCCGGTGCGGAAAAAGAAGCAAAAGTAAACTCTGTCGCCATATGCCCTTAAATGTGTGGATAAGTCAAGAAAATTGATGGGGTTGTTTTTGGGTTTAAATTCCCTCTAGGTGATTGGAGCGGAAACCGTTAAAGTAGGATCGTCTTTTTCTTATGTTGGAACATTACGATGACTTCTTCTTCCTATACCCCTTCTCCCTCCCGTTTTATTGCGCATCTTTCCCTTGGTTTTATGGGATTGTGCCTCCTTGTGTATGTGCTGATGGTGGGGCGGGCTATTCTTATTCCGCTGGTGATTGCCATTTTTGTTTGGTATCTGATCAATGCTTCAGTGCGCGGCCTTGAGCTTGTGAAAATTGGCGGGAAAACCATTCCAAGCAAAGTGCGTTATGCCTTTGTCATTGTGACTTTCCTGGCGGGGCTTGGGTTGGTCGGAACGGTAATTAGTAGCAATATTATCCATGTGTTAGAGGCAGCTCCCGAATACCAGCGCAATTTTCAGCCGATTATTGATCGTATCACCAGTTTGCTACATATGGATCATCAGCCGACCATGAATGATCTTAAGCAATATCTCGATTTGGGCGGACTGATTACGACCGTCGCGACAGTCTTTACGGGCCTTGCAGGAAAGACGATCGTGGTGCTGCTTTATACAGGGTTTATGCTCTATGAACAGCAATATTTCCGCCATAAATTCAGCGTGATGATCGAGAACCAGAAAACCGAAGATCATATTCGTATGATTCTCCAGAAAATTGATACGCGCATCCAGCGTTATATCGGGATCAAAGCACTTAACGGCGTTTTGGACGCTCTTATGACGTATGCGTTGCTCAAGATTATCGGAGTTGATTTTGCCGAGTTCTGGGGGATGCTCGCCTTCTTTCTCCATTTTATTCCCTATGTGGGGTCGGTCACAGCGATTTGTGTGCCGTCCCTTATCGCGCTGGTGCAGTTTGGTGACCCCATGATTATGCTTCTTGTCGGTTTTGGAATTGGTGGTATTCATTCCTTTATCGGGCATTTCCTCGAGCCTTATATGTTGGGTTTCAATTTGAACCTTAGTCCTATTTTTATTGTGACGACGTTGGCACTCTGGGGGTTGATCTGGGGGGTGCCCGGGATGTTTCTGGCGGTACCAATTTTGGCGATTGTGACCATTGTATTGTCGCAATTTCCGCGGACACGGCCTTTTGCGGTGCTTTTGTCCAAGACAGGGGATCTCAAGGAAAACCTCTCGCATGAGCCTGTGCTTCGTTAGTCGCCATCAAATCAACATATAGTGTCTTTGGTAATTTTATAACACAATAGGTTGTGTTTTTTAGGTTTGACGGACTTTCAGAATCGGTCTAAACCTGATCATGATTTTTACACCAGAGGAGTAAGCCATGTCCCAATCGTCCGCCCCATCCCGTCTTGATCGCCTTTCAGATGATGTCACCAAGTCTGCATCGCCTCTTTTGATTGAGCGTCACGTCTATAAGCCGTTTTTATATCCCTGGTGTTATGAAGCATGGCTCACCCAGCAGCGCATTCATTGGCTGCCGGAAGAGGTGCCTTTGGCCGAGGATATTCGCGATTGGAAGCAAAAGCTGACTGAGCCCGAGAAAAACCTGATGACACAGATTTTCCGGTTCTTTACTCAGGCCGATGTCGAGGTCAATAATTGCTATATGAAGCACTACTCCCGTGTCTTCGGGCCTGTCGAAGTCCAAATGATGCTCGGCGCGTTTGCCAATATGGAGACGGTTCACATCGCAGCTTATTCACACTTGCTCGATACGCTTGGTATGCCGGAACTTGAGTATCAGGCTTTCATGAAATACAAAGCCATGAAAGATAAATACGATTTTCTGCAGACGGCGAGCATGAATTCGCGGCATGACATTGCCAAGACCATGGCAATGTTTGGTGCTTTTACTGAAGGTGTCCAGCTTTTTGCTTCGTTTGCGATCCTCATGAACTTCCCGCGCTTTAACAAGATGAAGGGCATGGGCCAAATCATTACATGGTCGGTACGGGATGAGACGCTGCATTGCTTGTCCATGATCAAGCTATTCAAGACCTTTATTGCCGAAAACCCTGATATCTGGACAGATCGTCTGCGCACCGAGATTACCGAGACGGCTCAACGGATCGTCGAGATCGAAGATGCCTTTATTGATCTTGCCTTTGAGCAAGGCGGAGTTGAGGGGCTGGAGCCACAAGAGGTCAAGGATTATATCCGTTATATTTCTGATCGCCGTTTACAGCAGCTTGATCTTGAGCCAATTTTCGGCACGGATAAAAACCCTCTGCCATGGATGGATCAAATGCTTAATGGCGCAGAGCATACGAACTTCTTTGAAAACCGTGCCACCGAATATTCAAAGGCGTCTACGCAAGGGACGTGGGAGGATGCTTTTTCGGAAGAGGCTTTCTCGGGAAATTACGGGAAGAAGACTGCGTAATCTTCAGTGGATTTTTGAGAACATCCCGCACTTTGTTGTGTGGGATGCTTCTTTTTGTGGAGAAGGATTAGACGTTTTCCACGCGGTTGGTGCCGCTTTCTTTGGCTTTAAACATGGCGCGGTCAGCATTTTCCATGAGGAGCTGCCATGTAACATCACGTTTGAGTCCAGTGACGCTCAAGCTGGCTGTGATCGTGCCGACTTCCTCAAAAGGTGTATCCGCGACAGCTTCCCGCAATCTTTCCGCTAGCTCGAGCGCCTTGTCAGCCTTGCTGCGTGGCAGGATGAGGGCAAATTCATCGCCGCCAATGCGGCCTAAAATAACTGTATCTTTGATATGTTCGCGGAGGCGTCCCACAAGTTCTTTAAGGGTGTTGTCCCCCGCGTTATAACCGAACTTGTCATTCACGGCTTTGAAATTGTCGATGTCAATACAGATGAGGGACAGAGGTGCCTGGCGCAGATGCGATTCTCCTACCAGCTCAATCAGGCGTGATTCAAAGCCGCGGCGATTGAGAATTCCGGTGAGATAGTCATGGTTGGTTAGTGTATCAAAGAGGCCTTGCATTTTCTGCAAGGGCCGGATGATTATTCGGTTTAGCACCAGATTAAGCAACACAAAAAAGGCTGCAAAAATTGCCGAAATCGAAATCAGGTAAGTGAGAAAGGCGGAGTGAGCCTCCTCCATGCTGATGCTGGTGGGTACTGAGACAATTTGTGCGCCGATGACGTCACCGAGTTTCCAGCCAAAGCCGTTTTTATCGCCATATTTGACGATCATGTTTGGTGGGGCGACATCGGGTGTGGAATGACACTGCAGACAGGATTCAGCGCTTACAATCAGGGGTTTGAGGTAATATAGGTACTCTTCTTCCCCCTCTTTGGTTGTGTAAAAAAGTTCCGATTTGGTGCGGTCTTTTTGAAAGGTCTTGATTTTATCAATTTGCCAGCCTTGTGCTTTGTCGCGCAGGTTGGTGGGGTTAAGGGCAACTTCGCGGTAATTGTACCCGGGGTATGACTTTTCCAGATTTTGCATGGTTTTAATGGCCGAGAAAGATGGAACCGAAGCTTCGTGGAATTCATCGGGATCAAGAAGGAGGTGTTCGCGAACATAATCTGTGGTGTATTTACGCACTGCCAGTGCCGTATTCATTTGCCTTTGGGCATTTTCTTTTGTTTTCTGGAGGGCGGCCTGATGCAGAGAGTCGTTGACGTAAAATTCGGTAAAAGCCAAGGCGACAATAAAAACAGCCCCCAAAATGAGGTTAAGCTTCAACCGGACATCCATGCTGGGATGGTGTGTTTTATTCATCGCGGTACACGTATCTCTGGTTTCTTATTAAAAGTTTTGATGACTCAAGCATATAGCTTAAGTCTAAAACAAAATTTAACGGCGAGATAGTCCTGATTTGGTCCTGATAAAAGCCCAAGTTGCAGATGGTTGTGGGGTTAGGGGAGAATTTCGATTTGTGTTCCATTGGGAACGGCATTATAAAGTTGATCGATTTCATCATTTGTTAGCGCAATGCAGCCTTGTGTCCAGTCGAACAGGCGGTGCAGGCGTCCAACAAATCCCAAGCCATTTCGCAGGCCATGGATCATAATATCCCCGCCGGGGTTAGGCGCGTTCATGTCTTTTGCTGCGGGGTAAGATATGTGGAGGGAACGGTGAAAGGCGCTGTTCTTTTTATGGAAGTCAATTTGATATGTGCCCTCGGGGGTTTTGTGGTCATCTGCGTGGGTTTTGGGGCCAACAGGAGAGCGGCCAAGAGCGATCGTGTAGATCGCAAGAGTTTGGTTGTCTTTGTAGAGGGTTAGTTTGTGAGCTGCTTTTTCAATACGGATAAAATCGACCTGCGTCCCTTCAGGCAGAGGCAAAGTTGACCAGTGGGCATAAAGCATAATGCTTATAAACCCTGCGAATAAACACCCGAAGAGACTGCGGCGGAGCTTTTTGCAGGATGTCATGGGAGCGCGCCGCCTACAGAGTTAGATCATGGCCATGCCGCCATTAACATGAAGTGTGGCGCCCGTGACATAGCCTGCTTCTTCCGAGGCGAGATAGGTAACGGCTGCAGCAATGTCAGCGGCCCCGCCCATACGGCCCATCGGAATGGTAGCGGATATTTTGGCCTTTTGGTCGTCGGTTAAGACCTCGGTCATAGAGGTGGCAATAAAGCCCGGGGCGACGCAGTTTACGGTAATGTTGCGCGAGGCAATTTCCTGTGCCATCGCTTTGGACCAGCCGATCATCCCCGCTTTGGAGGCCACATAATTGCATTGGCCTGGGTTGCCCATGACACCGACAACCGAGGCAATATTGACGATGCGGCCCCAGCGGCGTTTCATCATGCCCCGCTGTACGGTTTTGGCAAGGCGAAATGTTGCAGTCATGTTGACGGCAATGACCTCGTCCCATTCTTCGTCTTTCATCCGCATGGACAGGTTGTCGCGGGTCAGGCCCGCATTATTGACCAGAATGTCAATCTGGCCCATCGCCTTGTCGGCGTCAGCCACAAGGGCTTCGACAGCGCCTTCCTTGCCAAGGTCGGCCGGCAGGACAAAGACGCGTTCTTTGAGGTCGGCGGCAAGAGAATTGAGTTTGTCCGTGTTGCGGCCCGAGATACCAACGGTCGCACCTTGGGCGTGCAACGCGCGGGCGATGGCTTCACCAATACCGCCTGTGGCTCCTGTAACGAGAGCTGTTTTTCCGGTGAGATTAAACATGAGAATATCCTTTTTATTTTATCAGGTTGAAGTTGCCATGAATGATCACTGGATTCATAGCTTCTATTTCAGTTTTATAGAAGTCTATATCTGGGATCGGGTTAAACAGAAATATCTTTTGCTTTAGAATATGGGCAAAGCCGATTTCAAGAAAAGCATTGCCGCCAATATAATTTGGAATGCTCTTTCGTTCCAAATTTAAAACCAAAATTGCGTCGGCTCCCTGCATAAGATCCCAAAATTCACGTATGGCATCTTGGTTATTTTTCTGATCGATTTTGATTTTTTCTTTTTCAGAATCACTTTTTCCCACAAAGGGGGCTGCAAGGGCTGTCATGAAGCTATCATGACCTAGTTTTTTGAGGGATGCGCAGGTGTCCATCAATTGCTCGGTGTAATGCATACTCCCGCTGACGCCAATACGCATTGATTTATCCTTGAAGTTTCTTAATCAATGCTTCGACTTGTTCGGGTGTTCCGACGCTTTCGGTGGTCACATCTTTTTCGATGCGTTTGATGAGGCCCGAGAGGACTTTTCCCGCGCCAAGTTCAATCATCTCGGAAATGCCTTGCTCTTTCATCCAGATAACCGATTCGCGCCAGCGTACGGTGCCCGTGACTTGTTCGACCAGCAGACGGCGAATGATTTGCGGGTCTGTGACGGCACTTGCTGTGATATTGGCCACAATCGGGACGATGGGCGGGGCGATTATTGTGGAGGAGAGGGCTGTTTCCATCTCCTTGGCGGCGGGAGCCATGAGTTTGCAGTGGAAAGGGGCGCTCACGGGAAGAGGCAGGGCGCGTTTGGCGCCGCGCTGGGTGGCAAGCTCCATGGCAATGGCTACGGCTCCGGCGTGGCCTGAGACCACGACTTGCCCCGGGGAATTGTCGTTAGCCGATTCAACGCTCTCGCCATTTTTGGCTTGAGCGCAGGCATCGGCTGCAATTTTTGCAACATCGGGCATATCAAGACCAAGGATGGCGGCCATGGCCCCAACCCCGACAGGTACCGCACGCTGCATAGCTTCGCCGCGCAGTTTTAAAAGTTTTGCTGCGGTAGAAATATCAAATGAACCTGCAGCAGTCAGAGCGGAATATTCGCCCAAGGAGTGACCTGCCATAAAGGTTAGTTTTTGTGCAAGGTCAAGGCCTGCTTGTTGGGTTAAGACGCGCACCACGGCCATCGATACGGCCATCAAGGCGGGTTGGGTATTTTCGGTGAGATTAAGATCTTTTTCCTCGCCGCCTGTCATTAAGCGGAAGAGATTTTGGCCCAGAGCTTCGTCCACTTCTTCGAACACAAGGCGGGCTGCGGGGAAGGCTTCAGCCAAATCTTTGCCCATGCCGATAAACTGGGAACCCTGACCCGGAAATACAAACGTGCGCATGATGATTCGCTCTCTTCTTACTTTGTTTCAGACATCAATGAGTGGTGGATTGAAGGCAAATACTGGATTTAAGTCAAGTCAAAAAGGGTTTTCCTTCAACAGCTTCCCGCTTCACAGCACAGAATCTTTGCTTTTCCGCCATTTTCAGTTGCAATCGCCTGAAATTTTGAGTAGCATTTAGTTTCGTTGATACAATTAGATTTAAACTATTATGACGTTTATTCATTTAAATGAGAAATTTTGTAATAGTTTTTTGGGCGACTCGCCAATGAGCGTGTGCGTCGGGGCTTGGTGTAGCCTAACAGGACGGTAATAAAAGGGATTGGTACTTAAAACAGAGAAGGGAGATAAAAAATGGAATGTACCGTTATCCATAAGAACGTTAGGGCTGTCCTCGAAGACGGGGGGCTTGCCTATACCACCATGATTGAAGCGGGTGGGGCGCATAATGTTGATTATGCAAGCTACTGTTGCCATGTATCTCTTAACCGGTTACGCCAATGTCTGGGACGTCCAGATATGAGCGTTGACCAGCTTGAGGGGCTTTTGCGCCGCGCATCACGCAAATATGATGCGGATGACACTTCGAAAGACTGGGCGATGGTGATGGCTCGTTTTTTGACGCGTCATGCCAACGCGAATGATCATAGCGCTGTGTAGTAGCGCCGCATTTTTTGAGTTTTAGGTGTCTGGGTTGCCCCTGTTCCTGTGCGGACGGGGGTAATTTTTATTCGCAGGCGAAGCTTTGCCGCTAATATCTTGCAAAGCCACAAAAAATTTGTCTATGGTGGTGCACCATGACAGCTTATATGCCCCAAGAATTGCATACTGAAATCCTGCGTGCCCGCACCCGCGTGTACCGCGCAGGTTCACCGACGCCCCTCCAGCCCATGCCAATTGCCTGTGTCGATGCGCAGGTTTTCGTCAAACGTGAAGATCTCTCGCCGATTAATGCCTATAAGTGGCGCGGGGCCTATAACTGTACAGCGCATTTGGTGGAAAGTCGTGGAGCCAACACGGTGGTGGCGGCCTCTGCCGGAAATCATGCCCAAGGCGTGGCGCTTGCCGCGCGGATGCTCGGGATTTCGGCCAAGATTTTTATGCCGCAGTCCACGCCGATGATGAAACAAAAGGCTGTGAAACTGCACGGCAAGGAGCATGTCGAGATTATTCTGGTGGGAGATACGTATGACCAAGCATCGGATGCGGCTAAAGCCTACGTGAAGGAACATGATTTGGTCTATGTACACCCGTTTGATGATCTTTATACTATTGCAGGACAAGCCACGATTGCGGACGAGGTTGTGCTTTCGGGTGATGGGCCGTTTGATTATGTGTTTGTACCGATTGGCGGGGGCGGGATGGCGGCGGGTGTGTCTTGCTGGATCAAAGCCCATCACCCGCAGGCAAAAATTATCGGTGTCGAAGGGGTGGGGCAAGCCAGCATGGCGGCGTCTCTTGCCCGCGGCGAGCAGGTGACGCTCCATGACATTGATACATTTTGTGACGGGACGGCGGTCAAACGACCTGGTGATCTGACCTTTGCGATCTGTAAGAGCTTTATTGATGATATGGTCTTGGTCAGTAACGAGGAAGTCTGTGCCTCAATCCAGCAATTCTGGGATGCGCGGCGGGTTATTCCCGAGCCATCAGGGGCGATGGGGCTGGCGGGACTCATCAAATTTGCTGCGCAGCATGAGGGAGAGGTCAAGGGCAAAAAACTGCTCACGGTATTGACGGGGGCCAATATGGATTTTGGCAAGCTCGCCCTCATATCGAGCCAGTCGGCGATTGGCGCCCAGCGCCGCCGTTATTTGCGCTTTCACTTGTCCGAGACCAAGGGCAGTTTGCTCGGGCTTCTCGACCATATTTTTGCGGATGTGAATGTATCGGAATTCCAGTACGGCAAAATTTCCGAGACGGATGGTTATCCGGTGATTGCCTTTGAGGCCAGCCCTGAAAAAATGGACGTGCTGCACAAAGATCTTAGTAAGAACGGAATTGATTTTGAAGACGTGACGGAAGACCCAGATGTGCGCTACCGCATCATTAACTATAATCCGGCTTTGTTCAAATACCCCGTTTTGCTGCAGGTGCTATTCCCCGAGCGGCGTGGCGCTTTGCGTGATTTTATGCGCCGTGTGTCGGGGATCGCCAATCTTTGCTATTTCAACTACGCCTATACAGGCGAGAATATTGGTCGCGCCTTGATGGGGTTTGAGTTTCAAAGTGAGGCTGATCGTGCGCGGCTCGAAGAACTGATCGCCGGATCGCCCGTCGAATGTAAACATGTGCCATCTGATGCTGCCGCGCGTATTCTGGCCGTGAAATAACTTACCTTCTGACTAAAGGCTGGAGTGTCAGTGTGTCGGGATTTACCGTTACACGAGTGTTTTCAGGCCCGAAGACAATATGTTCGTCAGGCTGGTGATTTACAATTCTGTCGAAATAGGCGCTGATACTTTCTTCACCTGTGCGGCCTTTTATCCTTTCGCTACCACGTATTCTTCCTTGAACCAGTTCAATTTCATTTGCACCAGTTGTAAAATCCCCTGGCCCATTCCAGATTGTTTCTACTGTTGCTCCAAAGGCAGCTTCCAGCCAGTCTTTTTTCTGTCGCCACGTCATGTTGCGCATACCGAATGCTCCATTTTTGTATATTTCTCTCGCTTTTTATTATGGAATCGAGGCTGGAGCAAGAAATTTGATTTCTCTGGGGTGTAAACTTTGCTAGAGAAGGGGTATGGATAGTTTGTATACACCTTCTTCCCCCTCATCCGCTTCTGTTTCAACGGCGGGAGATTTTTTCTCGCTTCTCAAGCCGCGGGTGATGAGCCTTGTGGTATTTTCGGGATTTGCGGGTTATTGGATTGCGCCAGACCGCGTTGATCTTCACCCGTTTTTGGCACTGATCGGCCTTGTCGCGCTGGCGCTGGGGGCGGGGGCTTCAGGGGCCTTTAACATGTGGTACGACCGCGATATTGACGCGGTGATGAACCGCACCAAAAACCGCGCTATTCCCTTGGGAAAAATTGCCCCGGATGATGGTCTCGGGTTTTCCATTTTTGTGAGTATTTTTGCGGTGGTGATGATGGGGATGGCCACTAACTGGGTGGCTGCAGGTCTCTTGGCATTTGCCAGTTTCTTCTACGCTGCGGTATATACGATGTGGCTCAAGCGCCGGACGCCGCAAAATATTGTGATTGGCGGAGCCGCGGGGGCTTTTCCACCCATGATCGGTTGGGCGATGGTTACAGGAGAGGTAAGTCTCGAGAGTTTTCTTTTGTTTATGATTATTTTCTTATGGACGCCACCCCATTTCTGGGCGCTCGCCCTGTTTGCCAATGAGGACTACAAACGTGCGGCAATTCCCATGCTTCCTGTCACACACGGGGCTGCACATACCAAATGGCAAATGCTGGCCTATACGCTTGTTTTGTTGCCTGTAAGTATTTTGCCAAGCTTTCTGGGGATGGCGACGCCTGTGTATGGGTTGTTTTCTGGTGCTTTGAGCGGTTTTTTTGTGTTGGCCAGTGTGCGTGTTCTGGGAACCGAGGATTTGAAAGCTGCCAAGCAAATGTTCGGCTATTCGGTTTTTTACCTGTTTGCTCTTTTCCTTGCCCTTATGATCTGTCATAATTGAGCGATGGATAAGAATGAATTAACACATTGCTGTCAAGGTGATGATTCCCGTGAGGGAGCGTTGCGCCGGAACCGCCAGAGTAAAAACTGGATTGTGCTTGCGTTGGTGTTGGGTGGTGCGGCCTTGATATGGGCTGTGACGATGATTAAAATTCAGCATGGAGGCTGAGATGGTGCGCAAAATTGGTTTGGTGATGATGGGTGCTTTACTCATGTGCACGGCAGGATATTCTACCTCTGCTGTCGCTGATTCAGGGGTTGAAGATACACCGCTTATGAATTTGTTTCCCACGCAGCGTACCGCGCACCAGCAGCAGATTGAGGCTACGGGTTTTGCCTACCATGATCGTGGTGCGGCATATGTGGCTAACCTCTACGATAATCATGCTGAAAAAGACCTTGAGGAAGACAACAGCTTGCTGTTTCTGGAGAGCAGTGAGGTTCAGCCCAAGCCTGTTGATATTGAAGAAGTTGCTTCCATCATTAAGGATGGCGAAAAATCTGCCGCCGCCAAGTAAGAAGTCCAGATGTGGAGCGCCTTATGAGTCATTCGGACGCATCTGTCACTTTGCTTTCGCTTCAAAATAAGAACCGCCGTACGGCCTTTATCGTACTGGCGGTTGTTTTTTTGATGCTGGGTGCAGCCTATGCTGCGGTCCCTCTTTACCGCCTTTTTTGTCAGGTGACGGGTGTGGGCGGTCAAGCCGTGCGGGAGCTTTCCAACGAACCGCTTGTCCCAATAGCTCGCGAGATGACGGTGCGTTTTAATACTGATGTGAGCCCCTCTCTTCCTTGGTCTTTTGTTGCCGAACAGGGGCCAGTGACCGCCGCTATCGGGAAAGAGGTCTTTGCCAGTTTTTCAGCGATAAATAATAGCGATGAGGCGATTGCCGGAACAGCGTTGTTTAACGTTACGCCTGAGGCTGCGGGTAAATATTTTCATAAAATACAGTGTTTTTGTTTTGATTACCAGCTGATTGCGCCACATTCAACTGCGCATTTTCCGGTTGTATTTTACGTTGATCCGGCGATTGACAATGACCCCCAACTGGATGGAGTAAAGTCGCTTACACTCTCATACAGTTTCTTCAAAGCGGATTCGCCGGAACTTGAAAGCGCGCTTGAGGTCTTTTCTCAGAGTCAAAAATCAGGTACAACATCAGTACCGGTTAACCGATAGGAAATTTTATGTCAGAACAGATCACGTTTGAAAGCACTGGAAAACCTCACCCTTACCATATTGTCCGCCCGAGCATCTGGCCTCTGATGGGCGCTTTTGCTGCTGGCCTGTTCGTTGTTGGGATGCTGCTCTTTATGCATGACGTCAGTATTGGGGAGTTTAAGGTCGGTATTTTGGGACCGCTTGTTGGTGTTTTGGCTGTCGTGACAGTGATGTTCTTCTGGTGGAAAGATATTATTTTCGAAACTGTTGTTGAAACCGTGCACAATAAAATTACCGAAAAAGGCCTGCGTATGGGTATGGCCCTTTTTATCGCATCGGAAGTGATGTTCTTTGTCGCCTTCTTCTGGGCCTTTTTTGACGTGAGTGTGTTTGCGGACGAAGCAATTCAGTATTTGCGTCTTGATTATACCAAAGGTGTGTGGCCCCCGCCACAGTTTCACGCTGTACCACCGTTCCATTTGCCATTTCTGATGACCATGATCCTCTTGCTTTCGGGGACAACAGTGACATGGGCGCACCATGCTCTTTTGGCGGGGAAAAACAAGACGGCTACCGAGGCCCTTATTTATACGGTCATTCTTGGTGTGATCTTCTTGTGTTTGCAGGCCTTTGAATATGCGCATACCGAATTTAAATTCGGGGATGGTTCCTTTGCCTCGACGTTCTTTATGGCGACAGGGTTTCACGGGTTTCACGTGCTTGTGGGAACAATTTTCCTCGGTATTTGTTTAATCCGTAATATCAAAGGCCAGTTTTTGCCAACGCGTCATTTTGGTTTTGAGGCCGCCGCATGGTACTGGCATTTTGTTGATGTGGTGTGGCTGTTCCTCTTCCTTGTTGTATATATCTGGGGAGGCACCATCGGTATTGGCGATGTGGATGCAGCGCGCCTTGCGGCGGGCATTCCTGCCATTGGTGCTGATTAGTGGGGCTTGCTGCGCTCCTTGATTCCCTGCGCTGCGTTTGTCCGCGTTGCAGGCAGGGGGCTTTGTATGATCCGGGTCTCCTTAATCTGACACTTCGTGACACTTGCGCATCTTGCGGCCTTGACCTTAAAAAAAATGACAGTGCCGATGGCCCTGCGGTGTTTCTCATTTTTATTTTGGGTGCACTCTTGGTGCCAGCGGCATTGGTAACGGATGCTCTGTTTTCACCGCCTTTGTGGTTTCATGCCGTCTTTTGGGGGGCTTTGGCGCTCGGGATTACGGTGGGGTCGCTTAAATCCATCAAGGCGGTGGTGATTACCATTCAGTACCGCCACCGTCCGGGCGATTGGGAACATAAAACATGACGGAACAAGACGCCGTTTCCAAACCACCTCTTATTCCTTTGTTGGTGTTTGGCCTGTTCTTTGCGATTTTTCTAGCGCTGGGGGTTTGGCAATTGCTGCGCCTTGAGTGGAAAAATGCCCTTCAGACGTCGTTGACTCACGAATTTTCACTTGATGCGTCAAAACGCTCTCTCAGCCCTTCTGATTTTGCTGCACTTGAAGCGCCGGAACTGCGTCGCGGGGCTATGACTGGTTTTGTGGATTTTGGCCAGATCCTTGCGCTGCGCGGCAAACTTAAAGAAGGGCGTCCTGTCTATCCCCTTGTCGCTCCTTTTTATGTGGGAGCAGATCATACGCTGATGGTGGCTGTGATTGGCTGTGCGCCCGATGAGGATGTTACCGTTCTTAAAAAATTCGGACTGCAAAAGGCAAGACTTACCGGAACTGTTGCACGGCCTGATTATTCTATCTTTCTGCCGGAGAATGATTTGAACAAAGGCATTTTATGGCGCATGGAGCCACAGGATCTTACCCGTTACTGGCAGCAGGGCCGATTCGGGACTTCCTTGATGTGGGTGATGACAGCGGAGCATGTGCCCGATTTCGCTGCGGATATCCATCCTTGCGAGGTTCCGCGGGAGCTGACCAATAACCATCTGGCTTATGCCATTTTCTGGTTTGTGATGGCTGCACTTACGGTGTTGATGTTTTATCTGCGTTTTTTGCGGACTTATTTGCAGTCGGCATAGAGAAGTTTGTTGCCGTTTTCATCCTCTTTGCGGCGCAGAACAATCTCGCCACTTAGGCGGGTTTTGCAGGAAAAAAGTGGGATCAAGGTACGGATAGTGAGGTCCACTTTATAGCCTTCATAAAAGGGTCCTGTGGAACAGATTTCGACAGATTCTCCTTCATTTAGGCTGAAATTGGCCTCGTGGCGTTCAATCTTTCCTTTAAATTTAAACGGAGCGGTGCGGATGACGCCCATGATAATTTGTGGCGCGGCGTTACGCAGCGTGGCACATTCTTTGAAGGGCGTTACTTCGCCTGCATGGGTGGGTGTGGTTATAAGGCACAGACAAGCCAGAAGGACAGCGGAGCGAAGATATGTGGCGCAGGTGAACATATCCCATCTTAGCACAATTGGAGTGAAGGGTTAAGCTTCGTAGGGATTAATATTTTCGGTATTTTCGGGGGGGGTGTTTTTACGAAACCCTGTGGCCAGAACATATTTTTCTGAGCTATCCTGCCGCGAAGCGGGCGGTTTTACATGGCGCACCAGTGTAAAATCCTGCTTCATGCGCATGACCAGCGCGGCTTCGGCGCCGCCTTGAAATGTTTTGGCCAGAAACGTGCCGCCGGGTTTGAGAATCTCAATGGCAAAATCATAACCAGCTTCGACCAGGGCCATGATTTTAAGATGGTCAGTATCGCGGTGGCCTGTGGTGTTGTGTGCCATATCGCTCATGACGACGTCGGCCCGCCCGCCGAGCGCCTCTTTGAGTTTTTGCGGAGCGTCATCCTCCATAAAATCTTGCTGCATGAAGATAACGCCGGCGAGTTCGTCAATGGGTAGCAGGTCGATGGCTACAATTTTACTGCAGTTTTTGGCGAGGGCGATCTGGCACCAACCACCCGGAGCTGCACCCAAATCCACCACGGCCATGCCAGACTTCAGAATTTTGTATTTTTCGTCCATTTCCAGCAGTTTAAAGGCCGCGCGTGAGCGGTACCCAAGCTGCTTGGCTTTGGTGACGTAGGGGTCGTTGAGCTGCCGTTCAATCCAACGGGTTGACGAACTTTTGCGGCCTTTTGCGGTTTTAATCTTTTTCATTAGATGATCAGTACAACACAGGAGACGGTAAAAGCCATAAAAAAGATGGAGAGAGAGGCTGCCAAATAGATAATGCCCTTGGTGTAGGGGGAGTAATGGGAGAGCAGCAGGTAGAGAAAATTAAAAATACCGTAAACCACGTAGCCGCGGTACATGAGCGGCCAATCCAGCAGGCCGGTAAAACCCTTTTCAAAACCAGTGTCTTGCACAATTTCGATTTGCAGGCGCAGTACCAACATGCACAGCAGCATATAGGCACAGGCCGAAAGGCGTTGTTTTTTGTGCACAATCAGCAATGTGAGGGGAATCCAGAGGATGTCCATCCATTCGCTCACAAATAAATGGCCATAATAAAAGATGGGTTCAGTCATGGTGGGGGTTTTACTTTTTCTTCTCTTGCTTTACTTTAAACGGGCTTTATTCGTTCTATGTTATTTCATACAGGTTTTTTGATGATCCAGCAATTGCGCCGTGTTCTCACCGTTTTGTGTTTTCTGGCTCTGGCATTTGCCAGCCATGGGGTGTGCGCGGCTGGTGGGGGGCAGGCGATTATCCGCGATGCGGAGATTGAAGAGAGCATCAGAATCTGGACCAAGGGGGTTATTGAGGCAGCGGGTATGCGTCCCGAGCAAGTCAAGATCGTTTTGGTGCAAAGTCCTGATGTAAACGCCTTTGTGGCGGGGGGCAGCAATATTTTTATCTATACAGGCCTTTTGCAAAAAACCGATAGTCCCGCGGAAGTGGTCGGGGTTATCGCGCATGAGCTTGGGCATATATCTGGGGGGCATTTAACCCGTACCAGTGAAGTGGCTGATAATGTTTCATTCGAGGCGATGATCGGGGCGATTGTCGGTATTGGTGCCGCCATTGCCACGGGTGACGGATCGGCGGCAGCGGCTGGGATCAGTATCGGACAGGGGCAGGCGATGAATAGTTATCTCGCCCACAGCCGTGTCCAAGAATCAAGCGCCGACCAAGCAGGGTTTAGGTTTATGACAGGGGCAGGATTGAGCCCTCGAGGCCTTCCAAGCTTTCTTGAAAAACTGGCATCTCAAGAGCTTTTGCCAACATCGCAACAATCGCAATATATGCGGACGCACCCGCTTTCACGTGATAGGGTGGATGTTCTCGAGAACAAAGCCAAAGGTTCGCTTTTGTATAACAAACCCTATCCAGAGGAATGGAACGAGCCGTATCAGCGGATGAAAGCTAAACTTCTGGGGTACGTGACACCGCAGCAAGTTATGTACATGTACAAGTCTTCGGATGCAGGGGTGCCCTCTCTTTATGCGCGGGCTATTGCGGAATACCGTATGAACCACGTTGATAACGCCTTGAAGCTGGCCGACCAGCTAGTCAGGCGCGAGCCACAAAATCCCTATTTCTACGAACTCAAGGGACAGATGCTGTTTGAATTCGGGAAGGCGAATGCGGCTGTTGCGCCTTATGAGCAGGCGGTAGAGTTCCTTCCTTCATCGGGACTTATTCGTGTTGCTCTTGCGCAGGCGCTGATTGAGAGTGCCGGCAAAGACCCCGCAAAACTTAATCTTGCCATTGATCATCTCAAGCGCGCCGAGAAAGACGAGCCGCGCCTCACCCGTATCAAACGGCTTTTGGCAACGGCCTACGGTAAAATGGGAAAAGAAACCGAAGCCCGCGTTTTTCTTGCCGAGGAGGCTCTTATGCAGGGGCGACGAGATGAAGCGTCACGGATTGCCGATGCCACACTCAAGCAGCTGCCCCAGAATTCGCCCGAGGCTATCCGCGCCAAGGATATTATAAATAACGTTGGAGAAGCGGGCGAAAAACGTTAGACTTGGGAACTTTGATTCATAAGGAGATCAGGATGAAGTATATCGGTAAATTGTTTTTGGCGGTTTTAGGGAGCGGTATGTTGCTTGTCCCCGGATTGGCACAGGCTGAGAATGTAGCCAGCGCACCTGTTCAAGGGTTCACTGCCGCGCAGCGCGGGGAGCTTGAGGATTTTGTACGCAACTTTATTCTTGATAATCCTGAAGTTTTGATGGAGTCGGTTGAACGTTACCGCGAAAAGGAAGGCAAAAAGGCTGAAGATCAAGCCACAAAATCTTTGGAAGAGGCTAAGCCGTACATTTATAGCGGTAAACATCCTGAAGCTGGTAACCCCAAGGGTGATGTTACCGTTGTTGAGTTTTATGATTTTAACTGTGGGTTCTGCAAACGTGCTTTTGATGTGCTTAATCAAGCGATTGAAAAAGACAAAAACCTGCGTGTGATCCTTCTTGATTTACCAATTCTTTCCCCTGCATCGGAAGTAGCGGCCAAGTGGGCGCTGGCTGCTCATAAGCAGGGAAAATACTGGGAGTTTCATAAGGCTGTCATTACCTCCTCTGCCCCCAAGGATGAAGAGAACTTGGGCAAAATTGCAGCGACTCTCGGTCTTGATGCAACCAAACTTAAAGCCGATGCTGCTTCGGAGGAGATCGCCACCCAGCTTAAAGAGATCAGGGACCTTGCACAAAAGCTTGGTGTCAGCGGTACACCCGGCTTTGTGGTTGGTGGTCAAATTATCCGCGGTTATGTGGATTTGCCAGTGTTTGTCAACATGGTTGCCGAAGCACGCAAGTCCGGCAAGAAGTAACTTTTAGTGCAAGGTGGCATGGGGATGCGGACGTTATTTCTGGTCATACGAGTCCCTCTTGTTATTGCAATAATTCTGGCCATAACCTTTGCGGGTTATGGCCTTTATTACAAATATAGATCTCTTGTGACAATCGAGGAAGCCAGTCGGTTTGATGATGGTGCCTTTCACTTGCCACAAGAACAGGGTGCAGAGGCCAATACCTCCGATGTTGTTATCACCGAGTTTTTTGATTTTCGTGATTCTGAGAGCTATCGGCTTCATCAGCTTTTTCGGCAAGCGTTAGATGGGGATTCTCATATTGTTTATCGTATCCGTCCGGTGGGACTGCGCGATAGCGAAGCTCGTGATATTAGTTTGTTTTTGCTTGCCGCGCGGGCGCAAGATGGTGGCAAAGCGCATGATTTGGTGCAGCAACTAATTACGGCAGGGGAAATTCCGACCATTGATAGTGTGATGCATTCTGCGCAAGTGGCTGGATTTGACAGCGCCACACTTAAGCGTAAAATGACGTTGATTGATAATCGCAAGACCGAGTTCCGCAATTTTAAAATGATGAAAGATATTGGTTTTAAGGTTACACCAGCATTGACGGTTGGGTCGCGCGGGTATCTTTATAATCCGCAGCATTCGCCGGGAGTTAATTTTATAAAACTTATGATTCTGGAAGAAAGAAAGGTACTTCACGATGATTAAAAATTTTATTCTTGTAAGTTGCGTAGGAATTTTTCTGTGCGGTGGCATAACCGCGGCTTTTGCCGATGTGGAACTCAAAAATTTCTACGCACGTGAAACTGCGGCCCAGGTCAAGGTTGGCGCTGCTTTCGGGCAGTTGGTAAATAACGGGACGGAAGGGGATCGGCTTATCGCGGTGTCCAGTCCGGTGTGCGGTCATGCCGAAATTCACGACATGGTGATGGATGGTGATGTCATGCGCATGCGCGCGCTTGATGGCGTGGATATTCCCGCTGGTGGAACGCTTGAGCTTGCGCCGGGGGGCAAACATATCATGTTGATGGAGCTTAAAGACAAGTTGGTTGTTGGAGAAAAAATCGAAGTTACATTCACGTTTGAGCATGCGGGAGCTAGAACGGTGAGTGTTCCTGTCAATGCGCTTTCAACCAAATAGGAAATGTGTGATTTCATGAGTAATCCCTCTATCCGCAATGTGGTGTTTGATCTCGGGGCGGTCCTTGTGGATTGGAATCCGCGGTATTTATATGACACGCTGAGCGATGATCCAGCCAAGATCGACTTCTTTCTCAACGAAGTGTGCCCCGAGAGCTGGAACCATACGCTCGACCTTGGGCGGGATTATCGCGAGGCGCTTGACGAGCGCATTGGCCTTTATCCCGAGCACCGCGCGTGGATTGAGGCGTACTGGCATCGCTGGTTGGAAATGTTTTCAGGGCCTGTCCATGAAAGCGTTGATATTTTGATGTTTCTTAAAAAGCAGAAGACGCCTTTATACGCCCTGAGCAACTGGAATGATGTCAAATTTCAGGTGGCCCTTGAGGAATTTCCGTTTCTGCGGCTTTTTGATGGACGGATTGTGTCGGGTGAAGTGAAACTTGCTAAACCTGATCCTGCAATTTATCAACTTCTTCTGGAAAAATATGAATTAATTCCAGAGGAGACCTTATTTATTGATGACCGCTCTGTTAATGTAGAGGCCGCTTGCAGACTTGGAATTGCAGCCGTTCAGTTTATAAGTCCGTCTCAGCTTGAGCGCGATCTTATCCGCTACGGTGTGATTGAAGGGGATGCGGATGCGGTTCAGTCCCAACAAACTTGCGGAGATCATTGTACATGCCACGCCCAGTAGTCCTCGTTTTAAACGGCCCTAACCTCAATATGCTCGGGGTGCGCGAGCCTGAAATATATGGTACCCAAACGCTTGATGATGTCGAACAAATGTGCCGTGATGCGGCAGATCGTCTTGGCCTTGACGTGGATTGCCGTCAGTCGAACCATGAAGGCGAGATGGTAACTTGGATTCAAAATTCGTTTGGACGAATCAGTGGCCTTGTTATCAATGCGGGGGCTTATACCCATACGTCGATTGCCATTCATGATGCACTTAAGCTGTATGGTGGGGCCATTCCGATCGCCGAGGTTCATATTACCGACCCTAAGACCCGTGAGAAATTTCGTCATTTTTCCTATATTGAAGAGCTGGCTTTTGCGCGCTATGCGGGACACGGTGTTATGGGGTATGTCCGCGCTCTGGAGGCTCTTGCTGAAAGATTAGGGAAAATGTAGAAGGGGATTTTTAGCCACGCTTTGACTTTTGGTCAAAAAATCTGTATTCAAACTCTCTTTACTAACTTTACTTTTTCATAATTTATAAAAGCCCGTTAGGGGTCACTGTGAGAGATTAGACCATGCAAATTGATGAAGATGCTATCCGCCAACTCGCCAAACTTTTGGAAGAGACTGGCCTCACTGAGATCGAGGTTGCGGAAGGCGAGAAGCTCATCCGTGTTAACAAGGGTGTTTTGTCTGCTCCGGCGCATATGCCAACCCACTCTATTCCTTCGGCCCAGATGATTATGTCGTCTGATCCAACTGTGCCACAGCCTGCCAATATGGCGATGCCATCTTCTGTGGCGGCAAATCATCCGGGCGCTGTAACGTCGCCAATGGTGGGAACGGCTTATCTTGCGCCTGAACCTGGGGCGACACCGTTTGTTTCCAAAGGGGCTAGCGTCAAGGCGGGAGACACGCTTCTGATTATCGAGGCGATGAAGGTTATGAATCCGATCAAGGCTTCGGTCGGTGGTACTGTGACGCAGATTCTGGTTGATGCTGGTCAGCCTGTCGAGTTTGGTGAAGTGCTCTTGGTGATTGAATAGGCGTTTTTGATGTTTAAAAAAATCCTGATCGCCAACCGCGGCGAAATTGCTCTTCGCATCCACCGTGCCTGTAAGGAAATGGGCATTCAGACGGTGGTTGTGCATTCGACTGCCGATGCCAATGCGATGGCGGTGCGCCTTGCCGATGAGTCGGTCTGTATTGGGCCTCCCCAGTCGCGTGACAGCTATCTTAACATCCATGCGATATTGTCGGCGGCAATGCTCACTGGCGCTGAGGCGATCCATCCGGGCTACGGATTTCTCTCTGAAAACTCGCAATTTGCGCGCATGATTGAAGAGCATGGCCTTGTGTTCATTGGCCCCAAGGCTGAACATATTGATACGATGGGTGATAAGGTTGCTGCAAAGCAGACCGCGCAGAAATTGGGCTTGCCTGTTATCCCCGGGTCGCCCGGCGCTGTGCTTGATGCTGAAGAAGGTAAAGCCATGGCTATCCAGATGGGTTTTCCTGTTCTGATTAAGGCGGCATCAGGTGGTGGCGGGCGCGGTATGAAGGTTGTGCGCAAAGCTGAAGAATTTATTGAACAATACCGTACGGCACGTTCTGAAGCCAAAGCCAACTTTGGTGATGACACGGTGTATATGGAGAAATATCTCGAAAAACCCCGTCATATTGAAGTGCAAATTTTCGGGGACAGGCATGGTAATGCCATTCATTTAGGCGAACGCGATTGCTCGACACAGCGCCGCCACCAGAAAGTGGTAGAGGAAGCGCCGTCACCTGCGCTTTCGGATGAGGCGCGTCAGGAGATTGGGACTCGTGCCGCCGACATGATCCGCCAGATGGGCTATGTTGGCGCGGGGACAATTGAGTTTCTGTGGGAAAATGGACAATTCTATTTCATGGAAATGAACACGCGGATTCAGGTGGAGCATCCTGTCACGGAAATGCTCACCGGAATCGATTTAATTGCGGAGCAAATTCGTGTGGCGGCAGGTCTCCCGCTTCAGTTCAAGGGTGAGAATATCCGTTTCCGAGGTCATGCGATGGAAGTGCGGATTAACGCCGAAGACCCTGAAACCTTTATTCCTTCGCCGGGTGAGATTAAAACATTCCATGCCGCTGGAGGTCTTGGGGTGAGGTTTGATAGTGCTGTTTATAGCGGCTATAAAATTCCGCCCTATTACGACTCTATGGTGGGGAAACTGATTGTTCACGGGCGGACACGGGATGAATGTATTGCGCGCATGAAGCGTGCGATCCGTGAGACTGTGGTGGATGGGGTTAAGACAACCCTTCCTCTTCATGAGTGGATATTGGAGCAGCCGGAGTTTGTTTCCGGTGATTATAATATTCATTGGCTCGAGAAAAAACTGTCGGCAAAGACGTCATGACACCTGATGATCTGATTGCGCTGTACCGGATGGGATATTTCCCGATGGCGCAGACGCGAGAGGATCAAGGGTTTGATATTGTGGCGCCTTGTACGCGCGCCCTTCTTCCTCTTACTTATCTTCATATTCCGGCGCGGCTCAAACGTACCATCCGGCAGCGGCGTTTCGAGGTGCGGGTGGATGTGGACTTTGCCGCGGTCATTCATGCCTGCGCGCGGGCGCGTGAGGCCACATGGATCAATCAGGACATTGAAGAACTTTATATCAAGCTCCATCAGCAAGGATTGGCGCATAGTATCGAATGCTGGCAGGAAGGGCGCATGGTGGGTGGTCTTTATGGTGTTTGTGTGGGCGGGACATTTTGTGGTGAGAGTATGTTTTCTACAGTGAGTGATGCCAGCAAGGTGGCATTGGTAGCGCTGTGCGCTAGATTACATTCGCTTGGTTATCATTTGCTGGATGCACAATTTCGTAATCCACATCTTGACCAGTTCGGGCTTTACGAGATGTCACAAGATGATTATGTGGCGCAGATGCAGTCCTATCTTCATGAAAGTCGTGGGTTTGGGTTGGGAGGTGTCATGCCCTTTCGTGAGATCGAAAGTTATATAAGGTCAGGCGTGTTACTTACCCCCTGTCATCCACCCAATTACCAAACATGCGGTGATGAAGGAGATCCACAGAAGTAAGCGCAGATTTTTCTGGCGGCGGTAGTTTTGTCGTGCGGCCTCAGTTTTTTGGCGGTATGTTCGCGTTCTCTTTTCCCAGTCTTCGGGCGAATCGTAGGGTTTGAGGCGTTCGCTATATACGCGTGCACCTAAAATCTTTGCAATTTTAAACATGACGTGAATGAGGTCTTCAGAGGGGGCTTGTGCGTCGATTAAGCCATAGACAGTCAGATGCAGCCTTTGGCGTTTTTGCTCCTTGAGCCATGCCGTTCGGAAAGATTCGGTTTTTGGTGGTACACTGAGCTCAGGGCATGCTTTTACCGCGGCCTGAAAATTCGCTGGTGCAATTGGGGTTTCTTTAAAGCCGTTATAGGCAACATAGACGTGGTAGCTCATATGATGTTCCTGCCTTGATCCGATTATAGCGCAGGCAGGCCCTTATTTCCTCTAGAAAATATCGTACGAGCTGTGGCGGAGAATTTGTTCTTCCCAGAAGTTTTTTATGATGGCGGCTGTTTTGGCAAACTCATCGACTGAAATTGGTTTTTTCATGTACCGGTCTGCTCCTTTTGAGAAGCAAAATTCGATGTCATATTCGTTGTTGGATGTGGAGAGGACTATCACCGGAATTTTTCGCATGATGCTGTCGGCTTTCATGGTTGCGAGCACCTGACGCCCGTCAACTCCCGGGAGGTTAAGATCAAGAAGCACCAGCGATGGGGGGGAGATGGGGGAAATAGGGTTAAGAGTTGATTCGAGCAACCGGACAGCTTCGTCTCCATCACGGCAATGCCGGACAGCGGGAGCGAATTCGACGCGGCGGAAAGCGCGTGCAATAATTTCGAAATCAACGGGGCTGTCTTCGACAATCAAAATATAGCGTTTGTTGTCCGTCATACTACTCGTCGCTTTTGCCGGATTCATCGTTTATCTCCTTCTCCAAGGTAAAATAGAAACTTGTTCCAATATCGGGTTTTGATTCAACCCAGATGGTGCCGCCATGCTGGGTGATAATTCTCTTGACGATTGTCAATCCTGATCCAGTTCCCCCGCCGTAGGCATCGCGGGCGTGCAGGCGTTTGAACATTTTAAAAATTGCCTCGTAATGTTTCTCGGGAATACCAATGCCATTGTCGCATACATAAAATACTTTTTCCCCCGGGAGGCGCTCATGTTCAGTTGTAACGCCGATGCGAATTTCTTTATGCGGCGAATTATTGTATTTGATGCCATTGGTAATCAGGTTGCTGAAGATTTCGCCAACCCGTGCTTGGTCGCATAAAAGATTTGGAAAGCTTGTTTCGCAGGTGACAGAGGCGTTTTGTTCTTCGATGTAATGCTCCATCATTTCAAGAACTTCTCTGACAACAATGTTGAGGTCCATGCAGGTGTATGACAGCTCCGTTTTATTGAGACGCGAGAAATACAGCAGCCGATCGATAAGTTCGTTGATACGCAAGGACATGCGTTTGAGACTTTTGAGTTTGTTTTGACCGTCTGCATCGATTTTATCGGCATAATCTTCTTCCAGAAACTGGGCGTAGCTGTAAATTCCGCGTACAGGTTCTTTGAGGTCATGCGAGACGATATAGACAAAATCGTCAAGCTCAAGATTGCTGCGTTCTAGAGCTTGATTATATTTCTTAAGTTCAATTTCGTGGCGTTTTTGTACTGTGATGTCACGGAGGATTCCGACAAAAAAATGTTCATTTTCTTCTATCATTTCGCTAATGCTCACCCACATGGGAAACTGGGTGCCATTTTTGCGCTCGCCGATGACTTCGCGGCCAATCCCGATAATCTTTGCTTCGTGTGTGGTCAAATAATTTGAGATATAGTCATTGTGGTGAGTACGGTAGCTTTCAGGCATCAGCATTTTGACGTTCTTTCCCAATGCCTCCTCTGGCTTATAACCAAAGAGTATTTCGCAAGCGCGGTTGTATGAGAGGATAATTCCTTTACTGTTAATCACAACAATGCCATCCACGGTGTTGTCGAGAATGGATCGCAAGTGTTTCTCGTTAAACGATTCGGTTTTTAGCACGTCGGTCATGATCGTTTTACCAAAATTCATTCCGAAAAGTTGTGTAAGGGTTTCATTAAGCGTACTGTGTTAGTTCTATTAATTTTTTAGAATAAGGCAAGAAATATTAAACGTATAGTTGAAGTATATAAGGTTTTTGTTAATCTGCCCTTTCCAACTTCAGGGATTAGAGGTAAATGAAATTTAATTATAAATTGTAATAATGAATACAATACGCAATTTTAAATGAAATTCATTCCCTGTTTTGAAATTGTATGTTACAGTTTGGATAGCTGTCGTGGTGTGTTTGAGTGAAATCCTTTTTAAACGCGGATTGCGTGAGGGTTTCAAGGTTTCCGAGCGGTGCTGGAAGCAATGACAGTTTAATCTCCAATGAGTAACAACGATAAAAAGACCATATGCAATTTGGTGATTATAGGACCAAAACAAGGAGGAGTTTATTATGACATTAACATTACATAAAGAGTCTGTCGAAGCTCTGCGCGAGCTTCCTCATCATGATCCAGTCACTGTTCTGCTGGTTGAGGATAGTGAGACGGATGCTTATGCTGTTATGCGTATTTTGAGTTCTCGTATGCCTTATAGCTGCAATGTTATCTACGTCGGAACCTTGGCCGAGGCCGAGCAGGCTTTGCTGGAATCGCCTGATATTCAGCTTGTCCTGCTTGATCTAGGCCTTCCTGACGCGTCGAGTTCCCGTGAGGTCTATGCGCGCCTTGAAGTTTTCAAGGAGCGTGTGCCGATTGTGATTCTTACGGGTCTTGATGATCCTGAATTGGCGGTGGATATGCTCGGAATTGGCGCGCAGGACTATGTATGCAAGCAGGAGATTATCAATACTCCCGAACTTCTTGCCCGCACGATCCAGTTTGCGCTGGGACGGCACAGCAGTTTCCGCAAATCCCAACAGCGTATTTTAAGGAAGCTGGAGGAAAAGGACAGTTTATTGAGCCTTGTGACAGGGTCTTATTCGGTAATGCAAGAGGTGCAATAGACTGATAAATAAAATATCACTCGTAAATTTTGGCTTGGCCCTGCCCCATCCGTGATATACAAACAGCGGATGGATTTTTTTAATTTAAGTTCACCCTTGCCTTTGCAGTACCGCAATGCGGTTGTGGTAATTGGCAATTTTGATGCGGTTCACCGTGGGCATCAAATGCTTTTGGCTCAGGCACGAGCATGGGCGACATCGCTGCAAACTTCTTTGATTGTGTTAACGTTCGAACCACATCCGCGCCGCTTGTTCCGGCCCGATGATCTGCCTTTCCGTGTCACGCCTTTGGCGGTTAAGTGTGAACGTTTGCGGGAATTTGGTGTTGATGCTGTGGCTGTATTGCCGTTTGATTGGGACGTTGCGCAGCAATCGGCGGGTGATTTTATGCAGCTTATCCTGCGCGATGCTTTGGGCGCGCGCGGTATTGTTGTCGGGCACGATTTTCACTTTGCCCATAACCGCACTGGGAATGTCGATATGCTGCGCTCCTGTGGGTTTGACGTGCAGGCGCCGGCTCTTTTTATTGACGAACGCCACGGGGTTATTTCGGCGACACGGGTACGGGGACTTTTGCAGGCGGGCGCGATCAAGGAAGCCAATGATCTTCTGGGCTGGCCGTGGGAAATTCGTGGCGAGGTTGGGCATGGTGATAAGCGCGGGCGCACCATTGGTTATCCTACGGCGAATGTTGCGCTGGGCGAGACAATACATCCTGCTTATGGGGTATATGCGACATGGGTACGTGTTGAAGGTGATGAGATGTGGATGAAGGCGGCCACCAATATCGGCATTCGTCCGATGTTTGAGGTTCAAATAGGTTTGGTGGAAGCCTATCTTCTAGATTTTACTGGTGATCTGTACGGAAAAACCCTTCATATCCGGCCTGTTCAAAAGATCAGGGATGAGATGAAATTTGCCTCGCTTGATCTTTTGGTTGCGCAGATTGAACAAGATTGCGCTGCTGTCAGGATGATTCTAGTGGAAAATGTTTGTTAAAACCACGTGCGTGGATTTTTAAGGCGGTAGTTTTTAAGGGCGCGCGGAAAGGCACGCAGTGTGCGCAGTAGGGCGTAAAGCTGGGCGGGGGCGCACCAGAGGATCAGGGTGGAGATCACCAAGTCCCTATTATCCTCAAAGAAAGACAGGGCGGTGGCGCGGAGTTCGTTGTATGAGGGGAGGTGCCCGTTAATCATGCGCTCGGCTAGAGCATCCATGGCGGTGCTATTGCCGTTTAGCAAAATAACCGTTTCGGCGCCGATCAGTACAACAAGCAAAAAGAGCGACCAGATCCAGATGGTGCGGATCAGGTAGATGGCGTGTCCTGCTTCGGCGCTGTCTTTTTCAGCTTTGGCGTCGATCATGTAGGCCAGAACGAGGGCGGTTACGCCGGTTACGACGCCGATATTTTGCAGCCATAGTGAGGGGGTCGATGTCAGTCCGATGGTGATGAGGTTCAGGCCATAAGCAATTTTTACCTGTGTATGGAGCGGCAGGTTAGTCATCATTTCCGTCCAAAAAGTTTTTCAATGTCATCAAGCGAGAGGGCCACAAAAGTCGGACGGCCATGATTGCACTGGCCTGCGAGGGGAACTTCTTCCATGCGGCGCAAAAGGGCGTTCATTTCGGGGGCGGAAAGGCGCCGTCCCGTGCGTACTGAGCCATGGCAGGCCATGCGCGAGAGGATGGCGTTGAGGCGTTCTTCCAGCCCTGTCGTTTTTTCAAAGTCCCGCAATTCATCGACCAAATCTTCAATCAGGGTTTTAATGTCGATTTTGCCAACCAGAAGGGCGGGTATGGCGCGCACGGCGATAGCGCCTGTGCCAAAGGAATCGATTTCGAGACCAGAGTTTAAAAAGAGGTCGCGCTGTTCCAGAAAGCGCAGGGCATCGGCGTCGTCCATTTCTACAATGATAGGTGTGAGGAGCCTTTGGGATTCAATGCCGTGCTGCTGCATTTGGGTCTTGAAGCGTTCATAGACAATGCGTTCATGCGCAGCATGGGCATCCACAATCACAATGCCTTGGCGAGTTTGCGTGATAATATAGTTCTCATGAATCTGAGCGCGCGCCGAGCCGAGAGGGTAATTGGTATCGGTTTCTTCCGGTTCCTGAGCTGTATCAAAACGCGTGGAGGGCGCAAAATCCATGCCTTGTTGCTGGGGGGTGTAAGGTGCATAAGCATTGGCCACATGTTCGCGCAGCGCCTGCGAACCATAAGATGATGATGGGCTGTAGGGGGTTAGGAAGGCGCGCGGATTAAAGCCGGAGGGTGCTCCTGCGCTGTGGCCCAGTTGAGCCACCAGATTATCGGTAAGCGATGTTACAGGGCGAATATCTTGTGCATGGAGGGCTTGGCGGATACCACCGACAATCATGCTGCGGATGAGGGCGCTGTCACGGAAGCGAACTTCTGCTTTGGCCGGATGAACGTTTACATCCACTTCTTCTGGGGGAAGCTCAAGGAAGAGCGCGACAACCGGATGCCGGTCTTTGGCCATGACGTCGGCATAGGCGGCGCGCAGCGCCCCGAGGAGGAGTTTATCGCGCACCGCGCGACCATTTACAAAGAGAAATTGTTTGGCTGCTGTTCCGGCGTTAAAGGTTGGTTTGCCGATAGTGCCTGAAAGGCGCGTGCCGTGGCGTTCCAGCAAAAGGGGTAGGCTGTTGCCCACAAAATCATCGCCCAAAATCTGGCGCAGGCGCTGCTCGCTTTGCTCATCTGGGTTTGAACTTAAAACAGGATAGTGAAAGGACTGCGTACCGTTATGAGTAAGGCGAAAGGCAATGTGCGGGTAGCACAGGGCGAGCCGCTGGAGCATTTCCTTGACAGCGCCATATTCGGTTGCAGCGGTTTTAAGAAATTTGAGGCGGGCAGGGGTTGCGTAAAAGAGATCACGTACTTCGATGGTTGTGCCTTCGTTGTGGCCGCTTGGTTTGAGCGGTGATTTTTGTCCGTCATTCACACTGATCTCGTGGGCGTCTCCCCCTTGTTCGCGAGTCATGATTTTAAGGCGCGAAACGGAAGCAATCGAGGGCAGGGCTTCGCCGCGAAATCCCAAAAAGTGGATATTTTGCAGATCGGAGCTATCGAGTTTCGAGGTGGTGTGGCGGTCAAGGCAGGCTGCCACATCATCACGGGACATGCCGCAGCCATTGTCACGCACGATCAGGAGGTCTTTGCCGCCCTCGGCAAGTTCGACCTCAATGCGGGTTGATCCAGCGTCAATCGCATTCTCGACCAGTTCCTTGGCGGCGGCAGCGGGACGTTCCACCACCTCTCCGGCGGCGATCTGGTTAATCAGATGGTCGGGCAGATAACGTATTTTCATCAGAAATCAACACATTTGCCGTTCATTTCCCAATCACCAAAGCGCGTGGCCTCGGGGCCTTTGCGTCCGCCATATTCGGGTGGCAGGGGGGCGTTTGGGACGTGTTGCGGTGCAGCCTCGGAAGCGACAGGTTTTACTGGACTTTTGGGTGGAATTGGGGTTTCTTTTTGCATGAACGAAATGTAGCCCTTTTGAGGCCAAACGGAAAGTCCCATTCATGAAAAATACACCGTCTTCCACACCTGCTAAAACCGCTAAGGATGCGCCTACGACCTCGCCGCAAGCGGCAGCACTATTGAAACCTTTCCGTGCGCAAATTGATGTGCTTGATGACCAGATTGTGGATTTGTTGGTCAAACGTATGGCGGTGATCCGCGACGTAGCGCCGATCAAGGCTGAAAATGGTATTCCGGCGGTTCTTGACGACCGGATCGAGGAGATTATTAACCGTGTGGCAGAGCGCGCCGGTGAAGAGAATGAGGATATGATCTGCGAGATTTATGCTGTTCTTCTGGCTGTATCGTGCGATGTGGAAGAAGAGTTGATGGGGCAAGGCCAGAAGTTCCGCGATTAGCCTTTAGATTTACTTGGCAGCTTTTTTAGGCTAAAACAGAGCATTATGACCCAAGCACCTTTGCCCCCTTCAGCGCATCTCTCTCAACCTTCGGCTCAGCCTGACCTTTATGATTCCGGTTCTGTGGGGCCTTCGGGCGGGGATATCCTTCAGGCACGCAAGGTAGCGCTGGCTATTTTACAAGATATTTTTGTCAAGCGGCATACGTTGGATCAGGCCTTTGATGACCAAACGTCTTTTGCGCGGCTTGAAACGCGCGACCGATCATTTGTCAGAATGATGGTGGCAACAGTTATCCGGCGGCTGGGGCAGATTGATGATTTGATTCGGAGAGCTTTGGTGCGGCCCGACCAGCCGCTTAACCCACCAGTTCTTGAATATATTTTGCGACTTGGTGTGGCGCAGCTTGTGTTTATGAATATTCCCGATCATGCGGCAGTTAATACATCGGTTCAGTTGGTTGAGGCTGAAGGCCAAAGCCGGATGAAGGGATTTGTGAATGCCATTTTGCGCCGGATTGCGGCAGAGGGCAAAGACTGGACGACGCGGCAGGATATTCCGCGCCTCAATACCCCTGAATGGCTACTTAAGATATGGATCAATGATTATGGCCTTAAGGGTGCGCTTGATATTGCAATGGCGAATTTGAATGAGGCGGCGCTTGATCTAACTCTTGCCTATAACGAAGATGCGCGGCACTGGGCGGATCAGCTTGAGGCTGATGTGTTGCCCACACGGACATTGCGGCTGCGGGCGGCCCGCCTTGTGCAGGATTTACCCGGGTATCAGGCTGGTGTGTGGTGGGTGCAGGATGCGGCGGCGGCTCTTCCTGCCACACTTTTCGGGACGCTTGGGCCTGATGATGTGGTGGTGGATTTATGCGCGGCGCCTGGGGGAAAGACCGCGCAATTGGCAGCGCAGGGCGCTCGGGTGCTGGCAGTTGATCGTTCGGCCAAGCGGCTTTTGCGCCTTCAGGAAAATATGAAACGTCTTGGCTTTGAAGATCAGGTCAAGACTGAGGTTGCCGATGCGTCGGTGTGGCGGACGCGCGAAAATGTACCCTTCATCTTGCTTGATGCGCCATGCTCGGCCACAGGGACGGTGCGGCGTAACCCTGATGTGATCTGGATGAAGAGTCATGCAGACTTGCGCAGTCTTGTTGATTTACAGGCCAAGCTGCTTGTCAATGCCGTCTCGATGCTGATGTCGGGCGGGATTTTGGTGTACTGCACTTGCTCCTTGCAAAAAGAGGAAGGTGAACAGCAGATCGAGAAGCTTCTTGAGCAGCGTCCCGATATTGAGCGTGTGCCTATTCATGCCTCGGAAATTGGGGGCCTTGGGGAACTTATTACCCCGCGCGGGGATATTCGCATTTTGCCCTATCATCTGCTTGATCAAGGCGGGATGGACGGTTTTTTTGTGGCGCGTCTGCGCAAGCGTTAGGGGATTTCATGAGCGCAATTCTGGTAGCGGCATCTTCTGTGCCGTGTGATGTAGAATCCTTTCTCAAAGGCCACGGCGGGGATTTCCGTTCCTTGCGTGAAGGTTATGCGGGCGAGGTGACGTTGGTTCACGCGCCATCCCCCGATAATTTTCATGATCTTCAGGCGCATGCACTCGACACAGGACTTGATGTGTTTTGCGTGCCTGCGGCGGGACGGCGCAAAAAATTATTTCTGGCCGATATGGATGCAACCATTGTTGCGGGTGAGACGCTTGATGAGCTTGCCGAATATGCTGGCCTTAAAGAGAAAATCTCGGCGATTACCGCGCGGGCGATGCGCGGTGAGCTTGATTTTCATGAAGCGCTGACCGCGCGCGTGGCGATGTTGGAAGGACTGCCAATCACGGCTCTTAACGCAACACTTGGCAAGATGGTTGTTAATGCGGGTGCGCGCGAGGCGGTGCAGGTTATGCGGCATTTCGGGACGTGCTGTGTTTTGGTGTCGGGGGGCTTTACATTTTTTACCGGTGCAGTGGCCCAGTTGTGCGGGTTTGACTTCCATCATGGCAATCGTCTTGAAATTGAAGACGAAAAACTCACGGGGAGGGTCATTCCGCCTATCCTTGATAAAGAAGCCAAACTGGCTTTCTTGAACCAGTATGCGATGACGCAGGGTATTCCGCTGGAGGGAGTTATCACCACTGGGGACGGGGCTAATGATATACCCATGCTCGCGGCGGCGGGATGCGGGGTTGGTTACCGCCCTAAACCTCTTGTCCGCGAACAGATTCGTAATAATATTATGGTTAGTGATTTAACCTCTCTTTTATATATTCAAGGCTATAGTGAGCAGGATATTTCGTCCGCTTTGTCCCCTTTTTGATTTGGTAATTCCCGCGAGAGCCGCCCATGAGTGAAGTTAAAATCAGATATAAAGTTTCCGACGAACAGCTTGAAGAGCTTATCCATAAATATTGTCGTGATTTTACACAGCTCGCGCGGGCGGGTCGTTTTGACCCGATTACGGGACGGGATGAGGAAATTGATCAAGCTATCTTGATTTTGCTGCAAAAGGGACGCAAGAACGTGGCCTTGCTGGCTCCGGCTGGTGTGGGTAAAACGGCACTGTGCGCAGGTCTTGCACAAAAAATTGTTGCGAATGAAGTTCCAGATTACCTCAAGGATGCGCGCGTCATGGAAATTGATCTTGCCGCAATGTCGGCGGGAACCTTGGGGCCTGCTGAGTTTCAGGGACGGTTTTTGCCACTTTGTAAAGGCGTGGCTGAACGTTATCATGATCCTGATCTCCCCAAAGTAATTTTGTTTATCGATGAAATGCACCAGATTATGCCTGCGTGCGAGGGAAGCGCCTATAAAGGCCTTTCCGAGGTGATGAAACCTTATCTGACGGTGGGGGACCTCCACGTGATCGGGGCGACAACTTTGGACGAGTTTCGTATTTATGTGGCGATTGATCCTGCGATGGATCGTCGTTTTCAAAAAGTCTTCCTGTCTGTTCCCAACGTGCCGCAAACCATCCAGATCATTAAAAATCTCAAAGGCGGGTATGAAAAACACCATAAACTTACGGTGAGTGATGAGACGGTTGATATTATCGTGAACCTGACCGAACAACATTTGCGTAAACGTAACCAGCCGGACAAGTCAATTATCATGATGGATGCCGCGATGGCGCACCATGTGAAACTGCACGGCACGGGCGGGGTTCTTGATAATTATTCGGTCTATTACATGATCTCAAAAGAGTGCGGCATCCACCCCGATGCGCTTAAGAAATAATTTTAAAAATAATTTTTTTATCAAAAGGCTTGCACGAGTGATTCGCAATCTCTTATAACTATAAGGGAGTGCCCATTTTCATTTTTATCCCCCGCTTTCCTTTTGTCATATGCCCCAAAATATTCGCATCGCCCCCTCGATTCTCTCGGCTGATTTTGCCATTCTTGGCGAAGAAGTGCGTGCTATTGATAAGGCCGGGGCTGATTATATCCATATTGACGTGATGGATGGGCATTTTGTTCCTAACCTCACTATCGGGCCGCTGGTGGTCAAGGCGCTGCGACCTCATTCTTCTAAAATTTTCGATGTTCATCTGATGATTTCGCCGGTGGATCTGTTCCTTAAGGATTTTGCTGATGCGGGCGCGGATATTATTACTATTCATCCTGAAGCGGGGGCGCATACGCACCGGACGCTTCAAACGATCAAGGCGCTGGGGAAAAAAGCCGGAGTGGCACTTAATCCAGCGACCCCTGTTTCGGCCATTGCCCATGTGATGGATCTGGTTGATCTGGTTTTGATTATGACGGTTAATCCGGGTTTTGGTGGACAATCATTCATCCCGCTGCTTGATAAAATCCGTACAGCCAAGGCCATGATTGCGGCGACGGGTCGTGCGATTGACCTAGAAGTGGATGGCGGGATTACACCTGTGACCGCGCGTGATGTGATTACGGCGGGGGCTGATGTTCTGGTGGCGGGAACTGCGGTCTTTAAGGGTGGCCCTGCGCAGTACGCTTCCGCTATTGCGGCATTGCGCGGATAGGGGGCTTCTCATGCAGGCCGTCAAGGAACACAACAACCTGTTATTCTTTGGTAATATCAAACGTATGGCACATACGGCGGCGTGTCGTTCTCCTTTTTATAATTGGCTCTTATCCTCAGGGGACGCTCCGCGTCATCTTCAGGTGAAGCTGGCTGACCCGTGGCCGGGGCACGCTGATGCGGGACGCCTGATGTGCCGCGGTGTTCTTTCCCATCAGGGGCTAAGTTTACCACTTTCACCGTCTATGTGGGTGGATACAATTGAACATCCGGTGTGGCAAAATGTCTTGCATGGATTTACATGGCTTCGTGATTTGCGCGCGGTAAGCGGAGACACATCGCGCCGTGTGGCGCGTGTGATGGTCGAGGACTGGATTGCCAGTTTTGATCGCTGGGATAGCGTGACGTGGCGTCCCGATATTATGGGGCAGCGCATTACAATGTGGCTGACCTTTTATGATTTTTTTTGCGCAAGTGCGGATGAGAGCTTTCAGAGAAAATATTTGGCCTCTTTGGGGCGGCAGGCGCGGCATTTGTCGCGGGTTTTTCCGGCCGATTTGCAAGGTGTTTCCTTAATGCGAGCAGCGCAGGGGCTTATTTATGCGGGCCTAAGTTTTGCAGGGAGGGAAGAATGGGTTCTGCAAGGGTTTGATGTGGTTTTGCGCGAGATTGAGAGCCAGATAATGCGGGAGGGCACGCACGTTTCTGGTTCACCTGAGGCATTATTGCAGTTCGCGCAAATTCTACTTGATCTTCGTTATACCCTGAATCGCGCCGGACTTCCCGTCCCTGAAAAGATCAATCAGGCGCTCGAGAAAATTGGACCGACCCTACGGTTCTTCGTTTATCCCGACCGGAAACTGGCACTTTTCCACGGTGGACAGGAATGTGCGCCGCAGGTGGTTGAATCGGTACTCTCGCAAATTCGTGGCTCCAAACGTCCTCATAAAGGTGGGGCTGTTGCGGGGTTTGAGCGGGTGATGCAGGGGCGCTCTCTTTTGATGATGGATACGTCCCCTTTGCCTGAATCTCCTTATATGGAGCGGAGCCACTCAGCGCCGCTGGCCTTTGAGTTTTCTTATGGACGTGACCGTGTTTTTGTCAATTGTGGTGGGCATCCTTACAGTGCCGACTGGCAAAGAGGTTTACAACACACGGCGGCGCATAATGCTTTAATGCTGGATGGCCATCCGGTGCATGAATTTTCGAATGATGGACGGATGACATCGCGTCATGGGCCTATATGCTGCGTGAGGCGTGAGAACAAAGAGGCATGTCTGATCGAAGCGGTGCATGATGCCTATCGCGCGCGGTGGGGGATTGAACATGAGCGGCGCCTGTTTTTAAGTGAACAAGGTCATGATCTGCGTGGGGAAGATACTCTCACGTCATCTGTGCCTCTTACGTTCGAGCGGCAGGTTGTCTTGCGATTCCATTTGCATCCCAAGGTCATGGTCTCGGATATTGGTGAAGGTCAGGATGTTACACTTACACTCCCCGGGGGAAGCGTTTGGCGCTTTTATGGGATTGGAGCGGCACTTTCTCTCGAGTCCAGCATTTATCTCGGCGCTGGGCTTAAGCCTGCCAAAACTCGCCAGATTGTGTTGTCATCACTCCTTAGGGAAGAGCGTTTGCAGGTCAAATGGGCCTTACAGCGCGAATGAGACTTTATTGTCATAAAAATAAAGACAGATAAGTCCCAATTTTACCTCTATAAATAATACCCTTGACGAAATAGGATATTTTTCCTGATATTGGTTTTATGGAATAGAGAGTCGGCAGAGAAAGGGACTCAAAACGCAAAAAAATGAAAAACGAACTAAGAGACCCCCTCTGTTTTTTCCATAGATATTATAAAAAGGGACCTTTTTAAGCTTGAACAGCCGTGCCATTTTAGTTTAGTCTTTTTTAATATTCGTTGACAAAAAAGTCACAAAATTATAAAACATATGTAAAATATGTACAGGGACGGATTTAATGAGTTTGCTTCTTACAAGCGGATTTGAGGCTGCATCCAGTGGACAGGGTTCGTTTCGTGTGGACGCTTTTCAGGTGCCTGTCGCGCGTGGCCCGTTTCCTCACGCCGAAATCCTTTATGTGCCCCCCAATGGTATGGATGCCGAAGAGTTTTTCTGCGGGATACGGCAGACCCCTGATTTGGCAATCCGGACCGATTTGGCGTTGTTTCCGCATGCTGCCCGTATGGCGCAACTTTTTCAGGGGGGATGCAGCCTGAATGTTCAGGCTGAAACGTTGTTTGACGAACGGTTTCATAGAATTCTTGAAAATTTAGCCGCAGATGGTGGATTCAACGCAAGCAAAGTATGGATCGAGAAAACCGAGCAAGGGCAGATTCCTGAAGATGCCGATTTAGGGTGCCTCGCCCGTATTAAAGCTATGGGATTCAGGTTGGCGATTGACGATCTGGATACAACGGATGCGACCAATATGGCCCGTTTAACCCTTATAGGGGAGGATGCCGATATGTTTAAATTCTCCTATAAAACCATGAAGGCGATTCGTGAAGATGCAGATGGTAAAGCTTTGCAACGCATCGTCGATATTGCCAAAGTTTATCCTGATAAGATTATCGTGATGGAAGGTGTGCGGCATAGTGATTATGCTCTCTATGGCGATCTCATACGGGCGGGTGTTCATATGTTCCAGATTTATGATCCTCAGCCCAAAACGCCGTGCAGTTCACAAGATCAGCAACTTGCTCTTCGCGCCTAATTTGCTACTCTCAGGGTCGAGGGTACGATTCGATGGCCAAGCCTAAACTCCTGTATTTTTGCCAATCTTGCGGTGCGTCCTATAACCAGTGGGCGGGCAAGTGCGAGTCATGCGGTGAATGGAATTCATTGCAGCAGGAAGAACCTCAATCCGCGCCACCCAAGGGGCTGGGTGCGGGTAAAAAAGGCAAAGGGCTTGAGTTAGTGGGCCTTCAGTATGCTGAATCTAAACCTGCGCCGCGTTTCAAAACAGGTTTTAATGAATTTGATCGTGTGACAGGTGGAGGGCTTGTTCGGGGCTGCGCTATTTTGCTTGGCGGAGACCCAGGGATCGGGAAGTCCACTTTGCTGCTGCAGGCTGTATGCGCCCTCGCACAGCAGGGCCTTAAATGTGTTTATGTCTCGGGCGAGGAAGCCGTAGATCAGGTGCGGCTGCGTGCACGCCGCCTCGGCCTTGACCAATCGCCTGTTGTTCTGGCCTCGGCCACTAATGTTCGTGATATTGTGGCGACCCTCGAACAGAATCCGGTGGACGTGCTGGTAATTGACTCGATTCAGACCATGTATGTCGATACGGTGGATGCTGCTCCCGGGACGGTAACGCAGGTGCGCACGGCCGCGCAGGAGCTTATCCGCACGGTTAAGAAAACGGGCACGTGCACCTTTTTTGTCGGGCATGTTACTAAAGATGGGCAGATTGCAGGCCCGCGTGTACTTGAGCATATGGTGGATACGGTTCTCTATTTTGAAGGAGATCGTGGGCATCAGTTCCGTATTTTGCGCACTGTTAAAAACCGTTTTGGGGCGACCGATGAAATTGGTGTGTTTGAAATGGGTGAGTTGGGCCTTGCCGAGGTCGCCAACCCTTCTGCCCTTTTCCTTGCGCAGCGGCAGGGCGATGTGATGGGAAGCAGTGTCTTTGCCGGTATGGAGGGGACTCGCCCTTTGCTGGTTGAGGTTCAGGCCCTTGTTGCTCCTGCGCCTTATGGCGCCCCGCGCCGCTCGGTTATTGGGTGGGATCAAAACCGCCTCTCGATGATTTTGGCTGTCCTTGAAGCTAGATGTGGTCTCCAATTCTCAGGTAGTGAAGTCTATCTCAATATGGCGGGCGGGATTAAAATTACAGAACCGGCGGCTGATTTGGCGGTTGTTGCAGCGCTGGTCAGCGCCTTGCAGGGGCGGCCTGTGCCGGATAATACCGTTTTCTTTGGCGAGGTAGGGTTGTCTGGCGAGGTAAGGGCTGTGGCTCAACCGGATCAACGGCTCAAAGAATCGGCAAAACTGGGCTTTACCAAGGCCATGATTGCCAAGAGGGTACGCAGTGCAGGAGGCAAGCAGGTGGCCCCCCCCGATGGGATGCGTATTCATGAAATTGCGCATCTTGAGGATATGATCGACTATTTCCGCAATAATTAAAGCGGTATAGGTGAAGTTGCACTTGCAAATAAACGCCATCTTTCTTACTACTGTGGCAGAAGAAACCCCCGCATCCTGTGTAGGTCTTTATGGATATTGCCGTTTTTTTTGATATTGGCGTTGTGGTTATTCTCCTGATATCCGCAGGGGTTTCTTTTTTTCGTGGGTTTATCCGCGAGGTTTTGACGATTTTTGGAGTTCTGGGCGGGGCTCTCATTGCCTTTATGTTTGGAGATGATTTAAAGCCCATTATGCGTGGCTGGTTTGGCATTACCGAAGGTAAAGAGCCTGAAAAACTTTTCGATGCAGTGCCGATGACAATTGTGGCAGATATATCGTCTTATGCTGCGATTTTTATTATCGTTTTTTTGCTTTTGCAGCTGGCGAGCTATTTTCTTTCGAGTGCGGTGAAGGCTTCTGGCCTTGGGCCGGTTGACCGGACTTTAGGAGTCTTCTTCGGGATTGCGCGAGGCATTGTTTTGCTGGGTGTTTTGTATTTTCCCTTCCAGCTTATTTTGCCTGAAGAGAACAAGAAGGAATGGTTTGACCATTCCAAGACGATTTTCTTTGTCGAGCAGTCGTCCAACTGGCTTTCTTCTTTTATGCCTGACCGTAAGGAAGCTGAAGATAAAACTAAAGATGCCCGTGACCGCTTGACGGATATTGATGTTCTTGGCGATAAAAAGATAGCGCCTTCTGGAGACTCTGGTGCAGGGGATAAGGGTGATTCTGATGCGGGCGGTTACGATGCGCAGGCACGTCAAGCACTTGACGCAATTATTGACAACCAGATGAAGCCGCAAGCGCCAGAGAAAACCACTAAGGGAGATTTTAATGAATAGACCAGATATGCTCGTTGCCCATGATGACAGGATGCATGAAGAATGCGGCATATTCGGCATTTATGGACATGAAGACGCCTCCACTCTTGTAGCGCTGGGGCTTCACTCCCTTCAGCACCGCGGGCAGGAATCATCGGGGATTGTGTCGTATGACGGATCTGATTTTTATGCGCACCGCGGTCTTGGTTTGGTTGATGATATTTTCAATGATGCGGGGGTGATTGCACGTCTCAAGGGTCATTATGCGATCGGTCATAACCGCTATGCGACCACGGGAGAGACGCTCCTGCGCAATGTTCAGCCGCTCTATGCTGATTTGTCTTTTGGTGGTTTTGCGGTGGCCCATAATGGCAATCTCACCAACGCCATGACACTGCGTCAGGCCCTCGTGCAGCAGGGGTCGTTGTTCCAGTCCACGAGTGACACGGAGGTGATTATTCACCTTGTGGCATTATCAAAAAAAACAACGGTTTATGACCGCTTTGTCGAAGCTTTGATGGCCATTGATGGGGCCTATTCCCTGATTGCTTTTGCCGAGGGACGTATGATTGGTGTACGGGATCCGCATGGGTTCCGCCCTCTTGTTTTAGGACGGCTTGGCGATGCCTATATCCTCGCGTCCGAAACCTGCGCCCTTGATATTATCGGGGCTGATTTTGTCCGCGATATTGAAGCGGGCGAGATGGTGATTATTACGTCTGAAGGGGTTCAGAGTTTTCATCCTTTTGGAAAGGCACCTTCGCGGTTTTGTATTTTTGAATATATCTATTTCGCGCGTCCCGATAGCCAGATGGAGGGCCGCTCGGTCTATGATATGCGCAAAAATATTGGCCATCAGCTTGCGATTGAAGCCCCTTGCGACGTTGATGTGGTGGTTCCTGTTCCTGACAGCGGCGTTCCGGCGGCGCTTGGTTTTGCCGAGCAGGCGGGTCTTCCTTTTGAGCTCGGAATCATTCGTAACCATTATGTCGGACGTACGTTTATCGAGCCCACGCAAAAAATCCGCCATTTGGGCGTGAAGCGCAAACATAATGCTAATCGTGGGGTTATCGAAGGCAAGAGGATTGTGCTGGTGGATGATTCCATTGTGCGCGGGACAACATCGCGCAAGATTGTCGAGATGGTGCGAGCGGCAGGCGCGCGTGAAGTGCATATGCGTATTTCATCGCCGCCGATTGGCTATGGCTGTTTTTACGGGATTGATACACCCTCGCGTGAGGAACTGCTTGCGTCCTCGCATAATGTTGAGGAAATTGCCAAATTTATTGGTGTCGATTCCCTTGCGTTTATTTCCACGGATGGTCTTTACAAAGCAATGGGACAGGCCAAGGGTCGTGAAGGCGAGATGCGCAAATTTTGTGATGCGTGCTTTACGGGGGATTATCCGGTGGCGCTAAAGGATAAACTTCTTCTTAAAAAGGCGTGTTAAATGACCGGATTGCTTGATGGACGGATTGCACTGGTAACGGGCGCTTCGCGCGGGATTGGCGCGGAAGTTGCCAAACTTTATGCTCGCGCGGGGGCACATGTTATTTTGCTGGCGCGCTCTACCAAAAGCCTTGAAGAGGTGGATGATGTTATCCGCAGCGAGGGCGGTAGCGCTACGCTTATGCCATTTGATCTTCAAAATATTGATTTGCTTGAGGCGCTGGGTCCGACGATTGCCGAGCGTTTTGGGCGGCTTGATATATGGGTAGGCAATGCCGGTATTCTTCCATCACTGATGCCGGTTTCTCATAGCAAAATAGTGGATTGGCAGGATGTGTTTCATGTGAATGTTCTGGCGAATGTTCAGATGATCCGTACGCTTGAGCCTCTCCTTAAAGCCTCAGATGCGGGGCGTGCGATGGTCACAGGTTCAGGTCTTGGGGTTGATGCGTACCCGTTCTACGGAGCTTATGGTGCCAGCAAGGCTGCAGTCATGCATCTCTTCAAGACATGGGCAGAGGAAGTGCGCCATACGTCGCTTAAGGTCAATATTGTACGGCCGGGCGCGGTGGATACCGAAATGCTGCATACCGCCTTTCCCGGGGGGTATCAGGGACATGATCTGCGTACGCCTGCGCAGGTGGCGCCGCTTTTTCTTCATCTCGCCAAGGCTGATTGCCCGCATCACGGGGCTATTATTTGTCCCGAAGATTACGGCTTTTAGCTCTACTGGTTAAATCCTCTGTACCATTCCACGAATTTTTTGAGGCCAACCTTGAGCGGCGTTTTGGGTGTAAAACCGGTGAGAGCGCTTAAGTCATCAATATCGGCAAATGTTGCATAAACATCGCCGGCCTGCATGGGCAGGTATATTTTCTTTGCTGTCCGTTTAAGCTCAAGTTCGAGCAGGGTGACAAGATCCCCTAGTTTTTCAGGCTTGTTATTGCCGATATTATAGACCTTGGCTGGTGCTCCTGCTGTGGCGTCAGAAGGTATAGGGGGGTGCGGGATAAGGCCTACAATTCCTTCGATAATGTCGTCAATATAGGTGAAATCACGTTCCATGTCGCCGTTGTTGTATATTTCAATGGGATCGCCTGCCAGAATTTTCTGGGTGAATTTGTAATACGCCATGTCAGGGCGGCCCCATGGGCCATAGACCGTAAAAAAGCGCAGGCCTGTGCAGGGAATACGGTAGAGATGGGCATAGGTATGGGCCATCAGTTCGCCAGCGCGTTTGGTGGCGGCATAAAGGGATACCGGATGATCGACAGGGTCGGTTGTCGCAAAAGGCGTTTTGGTGTTGGCGCCATAGACTGAGCTTGATGACGCGTAGATCAAATGACGAACCTCGTTTTTGCGGCAGCCTTCAAGGACATTGAGAAGGCCCGTGACATTACTGTCGATATAGGCTTGTGGATTTTCCAGCGAGTAACGTACGCCTGCTTGCGCGGCCATATGCAGGACAATATCCGGTTTGCAGGCCTTAAACAGGGTACTGATTGCTTCGGCGTTGCTAATGTCTGCTTTGTAGAACTTGAAATTGGCGAAATTGTTCAGGAGGCTGAGGCGTCTCTGCTTTAAGGACGGGTCGTAGTAGCTGTTGATGTTGTCAATGCCGTGGATGGTGAAGCCCGAAAATTCGCGGGCCAAGCGCGACGCGAGGTGAAAACCGATAAAACCTGCGGCTCCAGTGACGATAATGTTTTGAGGGGGCTTTTTCATGACCGTTAATGGCAACATATTCTGTTAATAGTTTCTTAGGGAAATTATGCCACAGTGGGGGTAATAAAAAAGGGAAAAATTCCCTAAAAAAAATAATTTACGGTGATTGTGTATTTGTGAGGGCGTGCCATGTTTCAAAGTTGTGACTTTATATTAGGGGATAACGGGTCGATTGTCATAGTTATACCCACCCAGTTGCCAAAGGATCAGCCTTTGACGTTGGAGGTCTATAGCCATGGGATCATTTTTCGTTCGGGAGAGACGGCGGTGGGGGATATTTCCTGCGACCGGAGCGATATTCTCCAGCGGATCATTGATAAAGCTCGTATTGGGATGATCGAATTTTTGAACGGGATCCCTAAATTTCCAGCGTACATTACAGCTGTTGCCGATGTGGAAGTCATGTGCGGTGTTGCCGCTTAGGATAGGAAAAAATATATAAAAGGGGATAGGGATATGTCAGTACGTGAAGGAATGCTTGCCAGTGAAGCTCTTGAAGGGGCCGGTTCTGCGTCAATTGTTTCGGTTGGAGCGGCAAGCGCTCTGCGAACGCATGCGATCGCGAACGCGTTGGGGACACAAGGGGTTAGTGTGGCTTTGCCCGAGAATAATTGTAATAGTTTTAACGCAGCTTCGGTTGGGGTGCGTAGTACATCAGTTAATTTGACCCAGAGTGGTCCGTCTGTTACGCTGGGATTCTCCGCCTAGGGACGCTATTAGTTTTCGGTTATAAAAGCCCTGTGAGGGGCTTTTTGGTTTGTGAATACGAATATGTCCGAATATTTTGATTTTGAGATAGTTTTGATTTAAATCCACTCAATTATTAAAAAATCCTTTATGCCCTTTTGTTATCCTGACCTTGTGATCGCCGCGGGGCGGTTCTGGACGGACAAACGAGCCAGAGGGTGGAGTAAAGTAAAAAGGGAATGGCTCGCAGTTATTGCGAGCCTTTTCTCTTTCGAGATTTTCATTGAAGTTCATATAGGGTATAATAATCGGGTTGTTGTCTATTTTGGGGTTCTTGTTTGGAAATCAGCACTACATTGCTTCGTGAAAAGTTTGTCATCCGCACCGCAAGTGCTGCGGAGGAGGGCGTGCCGATGACGGTGGCCAGCAATCGTTTGGTTATCCCTCTCATGAATGCCAAAGGTGACGTGATTGAGAGTTTTGTTATCCGCTCCAAGAACATGCATAACTGCATTCGGCTGGCTGCGGTTCTTATTCAAGCATTCCAGCGGGCGGGGGCGCTCCTCAATCGCCCCGAACCCTTCAGTTTTGAAGACGCGTGGACCAAGCTTTGCTCGGATCATGACCGCAAATATTACGCCGATCAATGGGTCTCAGTATATCATAAGGGAAAACTAATTTACGAAGTGGGGGAGCCACATCTTTTCCTGAGTGTCATTGAAAAGTGCGATGCCAAAAATCCGGGTAACTATGATGGTGCCGTCGATATGGCCGAAAAGAGTTTTGCGGAGATGGGGCGTAAGGTGAATATCTCCTACACCTCCAACATTGGAATGGTGATTACAGCCAAACCTCAAATGGCGCGTGGCGGTCTTATTTTGCGTAGTCCACATAAGACAACCACTTTCAACTTTGTGGTGGAGCAGTCTGACTCGTATGAAATTCAGCCTTTTATGATCTTTAACATCTGTGCGGCTTTCCTTGAAGGGATTCAGCTCGGGGTGCGTATTGGGATGGCGAATGAAAAACTGCGGCAAAACTTGATTGAGAAATTCAGTCCTGAAATGAAAGAGGCGCAGTCTGCGCTCGGACGTCTTGCTCAGCTTAATACCGAGATACGCAGTTTTGAGAACCGCTATGGTATCCGCTACCGTCCGGAAAAACCAGAATTCTCAATGATTGTGACTGAAGCTGAGAGATTCCAGATGGGGCTCATTGATCAGGCGCGGGCCAAAGCCGAGGCTGAAGCCGAGGAGGCGGCCAAGGCTGCTGCTGCGAATCCTGCTTAGCGATTTCCGTAGAAAACATAATTTCTAACGCTATTTCTTGACATTTTTGCGCAAACCCAATTTTATCATGGATCAATTTGGGTGCGTTGCTGATGTTTTTTGTTTCTCCAAGGTGTGTTTCCGGTGATGGCGTACGTTTAGCCCCGAGCTTTGACAAGGCGCGCGATTTGGGCGATCTTCGCGAGCCGCAATCGCCCGCCTCTATTGATTTTGTTGCGCCTTCATCTGTTAGCCTTCCTTTTTGGGGGCCGCGGGTGTGGTCGGTATCCGAGGTTGGTCAAGGGTTTTCACTGGATGATGATTTCTTATCGCTTCGTCCCGTTATTCAGGCGGGGCTTGATATTTATTTTGCGCGCGCAGCTTCTCCCGAGAAGGCGCGTTGCACTGTTATGACCGAGAAGGTTATTGTGCCACCGAGCCGTTGTGCGCGCCCTGATTTTACGTCCGAGATCCATCTTGATGATCTGAGTTCTTGGTTTTTTGATTCCCGTGATATTGCCCCTGTGCGCTGGGGGACATATGTCATGTGGTCGGATGATTTGTCCGCGGAGTTTTTTTTGAGCGGTCTTGATGTAGCGGGTGTTCAATCGGCAGAAGAAATGAGTGCCCGCGTGAGCAGTATGCCGCGCACCAATATCAGGCAGTTTGCTCCTGGTACCGTGTCCCTCCATACGGGGGCGAGTGCACATGCTTCGGTTAATAATACGCGTTCGGAGACAGTTACGCGGCAATGGTGCCTTATAACTTTCCACCAGTAAAAATGCCCCCATTCGGGGGCATTTGAATGTCAGGACAGGGGGAGGCTTAGGCTGCGCCCGCCAAGCTGCGTAGAACATATTTGAGTACGCCGCCGTTTTTATAATATTCAACTTCATCAAGTGTATCTATACGGCACAGAAGTTTATGTTCATCGGTGCTGCCATCTTTACGGGTGATGGTCAGGGTGACATCCATGCGCGGAGTGATGCCCTTTTCAAGGCCGGTGAGGTCGATTTTTTCATCGCCGGTGAGATTCAAATCCTTGCGCGTCTGTCCGTTTTTGAAGACGAGTGGCAGGACGCCCATTCCTACTAAATTCGAACGGTGAATACGCTCAAAGCTTTCGGTGATCACTGCTTTGACGCCGAGCAGGATTGTGCCCTTGGCTGCCCAGTCACGCGATGACCCTGTGCCGTATTCCTTACCGCCGAAGATGACAAGAGGCGTTCCTGTTTCCTGATATTTCATGGCGGCATCATAAATGGCCATTTCTTCACCGCTTGGAACAAATTTGGTATAACCACCTTCTTTGCCGCCCAGCATTTCGTTTTTGATACGGATGTTGGCGAAGGTGCCGCGCATCATGACTTCATGGTTGCCGCGTCGTGCGCCGTAGGAGTTAAAGTCGGCCACAGCTACGTTATGTTCGGTGAGATACCGCCCTGCTGGTGAATCCTTTTTGATGTTACCGGCAGGAGAGATGTGGTCGGTGGTAATTGAGTCACCAAACACTGCGAGGATGTTGGCGTTCTTGATGTCGCTGATTGCGCCGCTCACTGTTTTGGTCATGCCCGTGAAGTAAGGCGGGTTTGCCACATAGGTGGATTTACCATCCCATGAGTATACTTCACCCGATCCATCGGCCTTGATCGCTTGCCATTGTTCGGGGCCTAAAAATACGTTGGCGTAGCGGGATTTGAACATGTCGGCGGTGAGGCAAGATTCAACTGTCTGGCGGATCTCTTCGTTGGTGGGCCAGATGTCTTTCAGGTACACGGGCTTGCCATCACTTCCCGTTCCCAAAGGATCGGTGAGGAGATTGATGTGCATGTTGCCAGCAAGGGCGTATGCGACGCACAGAGGCGGCGAGGCCAGATAGTTGGCTTTGACATGCGGGTTGACGCGACCTTCGAAGTTACGGTTGCCCGAAAGAACGGCGGCAACGGTAAGGTCTCCCGCTTCAACGGCTTTGGCAATATGGGCCGGAAGAGGCCCCGAGTTACCGATACAGGTGGTGCAGCCATAGCCCACAAGGTTAAAGCCGAGTTTATCAAGGTCGGCTTGAAGGCCTGCCTTGGTCAAATAATCGGTGACAACTTGCGATCCCGGGGCAAGAGAGGTTTTAACCCATGGTTTGGTGGTGAGGCCTTTGGCCGCAGCTTTACGCGCGACAAGGCCAGCGGCCACCAGAACGTCAGGGTTCGATGTGTTGGTACAAGAGGTGATGGCGGCGATAACAACGGCGCCATCTTCCAAATCATAGCCCTTGCCTTCAACTGGCACTTTACGAAGGGTAGGCACGACTGACTTAATTGAGTCCACGGCTTTGGAGAGTGGTACACGGTCTTGCGGGCGTTTGGGGCCCGCGAGGGAAGGTTCAACTGCCGAGAGATCAAGCTCCAATGTATCGGTGAAGACGGGATCCGGCGTTGTAGCGTCCCTCCACATGCCTTGTTCTTTGGCGTAAGCTTCGACCAGTCTCACACGGTGCGGGTCGCGTCCGGTGAAATTCAGGTAGCGAATGGTTTCGGCATCGATCGGGAAAAAGCCGCAGGTTGCGCCATATTCTGGTGCCATGTTGGCGATAGTTGCGCGGTCGGCGAGGGACAGTGCGTCAAGGCCCGGGCCATAGAATTCGACGAATTTGTTGACGACACCTTTGGCACGTAGCAACTGCGTAACCATCAAGACGAGGTCGGTGGCAGTAGTCCCCTCTTTCATCTTTCCGGTGATTTTAAAACCAATGACTTCGGGGATCAGCATTGAGACGGGTTGACCCAGCATTGCGGCTTCGGCTTCAATCCCGCCCACACCCCAGCCAAGAACGCCAAGGCCATTGACCATGGTGGTGTGAGAGTCTGTCCCGACGAGTGTATCGGGGTAGGCTATCATGGTGCCTTTTTCATCTTCATCTTCTTCAACCCAGATGGTTTGGGCGAGGTATTCAAGGTTAACCTGATGGCAAATGCCAGTGCCGGGAGGGACAACGCGGAAGTTTTTAAAGGCACTTTGGCCCCAGCGGAGGAACTGATAGCGCTCAATATTTTGTTTAAACTCTTCATCAACGTTGGCTTTAAATGATGTGGGTGCGCCAAATTCGCCAACCATCACCGAGTGGTCGATCACGAGATCGACGGCGGTCAGCGGGTTAATTTTTTGACGGTTACCACCCAGAGCGCCGACGGCTTCGCGCATGGCAGCCAAATCAACAACGGCAGGGACACCCGTAAAATCTTGCATCAGGACGCGGGCCGGGCGGTAGGCAATTTCATGTTCGGATTTTTTATCCTTGAGCCAAACTTTAAGGGCTTCAATATCTTCAACCTGCACCGAGCGCCCATCTTCAAAGCGCAGCAGGTTTTCAAACAGGACTTTCATGGAAAAGGGCAGGCGCGCGAGGTCGCCGAGGCGGGCTTGGGCGTCTTTCAGAGAGAAATAATCGTAGTTTTTGCCATCTACGGTCAAAGTTTTACGGGTTTGCAATGTGTCGTGACCAGCGCGTGTCATGTGGAGAACCTCAGAGGTGAAATAGTTATTGAAAATCAATGCCCTACGTGGCAGGGGTAGTATATCATCTCTTCAAAAAGATAAGAAACGGTAAATACGCGGGAATACTCTTCCTTTGGGGGGGGGTGTTTATACTTTTGCGCGTGTCTTAAAATGCTTAATTCTTAATTAAGGCGCGATTAAGGCACATTTTACCCAAAGAATCGCCATAATTATATGCGACACTCATAATATAGGATTTAGAAGTTTCAGCTGATAGACCCTACACCAAAGACACCAAACCAACCATTCGAAGCCCGCTGCTTGTTCCTCCTCGCAGCGGGTTTTAGTTTTTATTGGGTTAAGAGTTGGAGTTGTGTGTTCGAGACAGTATTCGGATAATATTTGATGGCTGCAACATGACCGTTCAGCCAATAAACTCCGCTATCAATGTTGCCAACCCACAATCTGGATAATCCCGACGGTAAGACGGGGGTTGCGTTCGTGGCTGCAGCCCCTTCAAATGATGTGGCTAGAACTGAAGCGGAATAGGTAATTGCAAATTTTTTAGGAAGCCCCCCTGCAAAAGAGAAACTTCCTGGAAAGTTTGTACTGCCCGATCCACCCCCGTCGATAAAATACGACATTTGCCCAGCACGCAGATCCACCCGGTTACTTGTTGTGTTATCGTTGAGCGCAAAAACGCCGCCAACGTCCGGTGGCCATGCCAGTCCCCCATAGTCAGCGCGGGCATAGATCGTTCCGCCGGATACAGACGTCCATGATCCGGTTGAAACGTGGAATGAATCGGCGGCACGAGTCACGGTTGCTGATGTTGTGGGAATGAGTGAGGTGGGGAATGATCCTAACTCAAATTGTGGTCCTCCGAGTCGGACGGTAATGTCGCAGGAGGCGCCGTTTGGTATTGCGACATATGCTGCAAAGTATGCTTTTCCTGCAGTCGCCCCGTGGGTCATAACGGGGCTAATTCTATAGGCATAAGAAGCTGTGGATGTAAAAGAGGTTGTTGCTTCCGATACATATGCTCCACCTGATGTGTACGATCTGTTGGAGTAGCCAATTGTGCATGTACCACCAGTTGAAGAATAAGATGTGATGCCAAACCAAGAGGAGAAAATTGTGGTGGCACCAGCAGAAACAGTGGCCGCATCTGAGAAAAGCATTCCGAAAGAAGGCCATTGTGTGCCTCCCGTTGTGTTGGTTGGTAGCAGGTAACGTATATCTATATAGGGAATTCCATTTTGAGTTCCTGTACCAGTAACGCTAATGCTGCTTCCGGGAGGACTCCCGTATGAAAGTTGCCAACTTCCTGTGCTGCTTGATGTTCCAACTGGAATGCCACTGAACTGGCTGTTTTTGACGTAGTTCGTCCTGCTTTCCTCGATGAGAATCCCTTTGGCAGCGTGGGTTGTGGGATCGTAGTCGAAGCGCGGAGTGTTGCTGGCGGCTGTTTGTAGCGTTCCTGTGCTATCAAAATAGGTGGCGATTGATGGACGGGAGAATGTGCCGCCTGCGGCGCTCAGGAATGATGTGAGGTCATTATAGGCTGTGCCGTTTAACGTATAGCGTCCATCGGCATCTGCCACAAAATCCAAGGAGAGGGACGGGTAACCCACTTTGACACTGCTCATGTTGGCAGGCGCAACGAAACTCAGGTTTGTTTCAGGGTTTCCGTTGAGGTCGGTCACACTTCCGCCATTCAGATCAAGTGTGGCCGATGCGATACTGAGGCCATCCAGATCAAGATCGCCTATAGTGGCTGTATAGGTAAAGGTGAGGGATGAGGTTCCCGTTCCGGCGCTATAGGTGGCGTAGCGCGTGTTCCCTCCAACATCGAGAACAATACGCGGCGTTCCTGAAATATTGACCGCCTCGGACATCGTCACGGTGAAGGGAATGGCTGGAGCCGCCGCCAAAGATGATGATGCATTTCCCAACATGACGAGTGCCATTGCAAAAAAAATTACGGCATTTCTTTTGGTAAAGGGGTTCAACATATCGTCACGGCAACTCGATTTCTTGTGCAGATTTTAGAATTTCCGCCTCCAAGTTACAAATGATAAATACTACTTTTTCAAATAGTCCTTAATCAAAACTTCGGCGATCTGGACGGCGTTGAGCGCTGCGCCTTTGCGCAGGTTATCCGCCACACACCAAAAATTGAGGCCATTTTCAATGGTGGTGTCTTCGCGCATCCGTGACACATAGACACTGTCTTCGCCTTGAATTTCCACTTGTGTTACGTATTCCATCTCACTCTCCAAATCGATGAGGGTCACGCCTTTTGCTTTTTGCAAGAGAGCCATAGCTTGCTGGGCGGTGAGTTCGCGTTCAAATTCGACATTGACCATTTCGGCATGGCCGATAAAGGCGGGAACGCGGACGCAGTTGGCGCAGACCTTAATTTTTGAGCCCATGATTTTGCGGGTTTCAACCTCCATCTTCCATTCTTCCTTGGTGCGGCGGTCATCCATGAACACGTCGATTTGCGGGATGCAGTTAAAGGCAATCTGCTTTTGGAATTGTTGCGGCTGAGGTGTGTTGTTCATGAAGATGCTGCGGGTCTGGTTGAAGAGTTCATCCATACCTTCTTTGCCGGCTCCCGAGACGGATTGATAAGTCGAGACGACTACACGTTTGATGGTGGCGGCGTCATGCAGGGGTTTAAGAGCGACAACCATTTGAATGGTCGAGCAGTTGGGGTTTGCGATGATATTTTTCTTTTTGTAATCGGCGATTGCCTCAGGGTTTACTTCCGGTACAACGAGGGGTACGTCCGGATCCATGCGGAAGTGCGAGGTGTTGTCAATGACGATGGCCCCTGCGGCTGCCGCGCGTGGCGCAAATTCGGCAGATATTTTTGCGCCCGGGCTTGAGAGCACAATATCGGTTCCGGTGAAGTCATATTTGGCGAGGTCCTGAACTTTAATATCCTTGTCACCGAAAGAAATGTCGGTTCCGGCGGAGCGGCTTGACGCCAACGCCACTACTTCCTTAACTGGGAAGTTTCTCTCGTGTAAAATAGCGAGCATTTCCCGCCCGACATTTCCTGTGGCGCCAACAACGGCAACTTTGTAACCGGACATTTTCGTTCCTTTATAAAAGATTAATAAGTCTATGGTACGTTAAACTGCGGCAAAGCGTAGGCTCTGTCAAGCTGTTGCCCAGGTGATATTATGGACACTGAATATGCTCATGTTTTGATTGTTGAAGATACAGACGCTGTGCGCGAGGTATTTGCGCGCCAGCTCGAGGTTTTGGGTGTTAAGGCTGATGTGGCGGCAAACGGTGCCGAAGCCTTAGGCATGTTTGTCAAACGCCCGTACCACTTTGTGGTTACCGATTTTTCGATGCCCCATATGAATGGGCTGGAACTGGTCACGCGCTTTCGCCGGATCGAGGCTGACCGGATGCGCCCTGACCGCACGATTTATGTGTTGTTATCGGCTGACGACAAGCGGCTTGATGCCGTTGGTGCTGGTTTTGACGATGTTCTCCTCAAACCTGTCTCCCTCAGTGGTTTGCGCCAGTTGATGATAAAATGGAAGGTTCCAGTCTTGATTAGCGGGCAAAATAGTGCGTCAGGGCCGATTGACGATACGCCTCTTGATCTTGATGTTATCCGCGAACAGATGGGAGATATTGATGATATAGCTCTTGCGATGCTTGCGCGCTTTCCGGAGATGATGGAGCCTATTCTAGACAAACTCTTGCAAGCTCTTGAAAAAAAAGATTTCGTATCGGCGGCTGTATATGCCCATTCGCTTAAAGGGGCAGCGCGTTCGGCAGGGGCGATACGTTTCGGCCGGAAGCTTGATGGACTTCAGGCCCGCGCCGAGTCTGGCGAGAGTTTCCCTGTAACAACAAGCGATGAGCTCGTGCAGGAATTTCGTGATGTGCAGGAAGCTGTTAACCAGCTTTGCCACTAGACTCTATTTTTTATGAATGGCGGTTAGTTTTCCGGCCAGCATCCCCATATCTCTGAAAAATACGGTGCGAGCGTTGTTCAGTGCCTTGGGCCATTTCTCAAAAGGGATGGCAACGCCTGTTTCGTAGCCGGTAGTGTAGGCGTAGGGGGCGGACAGATCCCAATCGCGGGCATCATCCAAGGCTTTCTGAAAACGGGCAGGATCTTTCATCATCCATTTGAGAATCGGGGAGCTGATGGATGATGAGAGGCTGTCCATCAGTTTATGCGGGTCACGTGGAATGGGCGCCGTGATGTTGGGTTTTGCTTGATCGGGGGTTTTGCCGCTGTCTTCTTCGAGCTTGGCAAGGTCTTCCGGAGTAAGCTGGGCGGGCCAGCGGGCTTTGTCAAACGTCAGGCGGAGTTTGCCCACGAAAAAATAGAGGGCGGCTTTTTCCATTTGGTTTTGATCGGCAAAATCTTTGGCGGCAAGGAAGAGTCCTTGGGGCGGAACGGCACCGCGGTTACCTTCGATTGATGCTTCCAGTCGTGCAAGGTCGCTTTTGCTATGGGCGATGGCAGCTAGTTGTAGATCACTCCACGGGGCAAGGTTTTCTTCTTTGACAAGGGCACTTTCGGGAGAGAGGGGTTTATAAACTGGTGCGGTGGATTGGGGTTGGAGAACTGGCGCGGCGGTTATTGCTGGAGCGGGAGCGGTCGGTGGAGCGAGTTTTGGCTCTTCCTGCGGGGTGATTTTCATGCTGCGCATTCCGGCCGGAGGTTTGCCGAGGGGCGAATCTCCGCCAAAAAGCTGGGCGGTGGCGGGATTGGAGGCAAAAAATAGCAGCAGAAAGGTGCTGATGAGGGCAAATTGTGGCGACATTTTCTAAATCTTTATGCTTTTTTAAGGGGACGGAAACGCTCTATCCGTACCATAGAATAGAGTGCGAGGTGAATATGGGCAGATATAAGAGAGTTGCTTTTACTAAAAATTTTTTATTATGGATAAAAGAGACGCGTGGTGCGACGGCAATTGAATATGCCCTGATTGCCACGGGCATTTCGTTGTTCATTGCGACGTCGGTTTATTTCTTTGGCGAACAGCTTTCTACGCTGTTTTATGATACATTGCCGGCTATTTTTGCCCCTTAATAGTTGCCATAATGATATTTCCAAGGGATTTCTCAAGTTATCTATTGCATAAATGTCACACTCCGGTTAGGTTGTCCTTGCGACCGCCAGAGTTATAGCATGCGTTTGAATCGAGAAAGGTTTCGCTAGCTGTGGTGCAAGGTTGGGAAGATCCTGATTTGGTTTTCCGGCCCACGTTGGTTGCGGGTGATGACTGGTAACGCAACGTCATGAATCCGCTTCTGGCAGCTTAGAGGCCTCATCAGGATAGGTTTATATTTTTAGGATTGCGGCCCCCTCCCGCAGTGTCTTTATCCGTCGCACTAAAGATTTATGCGGTTGTGCGGGCTCTACTCAGGAGTTCGTTTATGCCAAAACGTATGTTAATTGATGCTATGCACGCCGAAGAAACGCGCGTAGCTGTTGTGGACGGTAACCGTCTGATTGAATTTGATTATGAAAGCAAGCTGCGCAAGCAATTAAAGGGCAGCATTTTCTTAGCCAAAGTGACCCGTGTCGAACCCTCGCTACAGGCGGCGTTCGTCAATTTTGGTGGCAACCGTCATGGTTTCTTGCCGTTCTCGGAAATTCACCCCGATTATTTCCGCATACCGGTTGCTGACCGCGAGGCACTCATTGCCGCGCAGCGCGCCGAGATCGAGGAAGCATTGGCTGCCGAAGAGGCCGCGCTTGCGGCTGAAGAGGCCGCGCTTGCGGCTGCGGAAGCTGCCGAAGAAAATCGGGCTTTTACCGCAGAAGACACGCAAGCCGAGGTTCAAGTGGAAAGCGGAGAATCTTCTGCAACTGGCGCCGCATCCGATGCGGTTGAGGTTGTTGGCGGTGAAGGTGCATTTACACCTGCCGGACATGAGGCTGCCCCCGAAGAAGGCGAAGAGGAATCCACTTCAGAAGATACTTCTGAAGAAAACGATGAGGATGAAGGTGATGATGAGGATGATGATGAGGAAGAGTCCGCTTCGGTTGAGTCTGATGAGGACACTGCATCTGTGCCACAAGAGACCGAAGGTGAAGGTGCTGTAGCTGCTTCCGAGCCGTCTAAATTTATTGATCGCGCAGTGGCTGAGATCAACCTTGAAACATTTGAGGTTACAGGTTATGCCGAAGAACCAACCGAGCTTGAGTATGAAACAGCCTTGCGTGTTGAGGAACTTCTCAAAGCTCGTGAAGATGTTATTCGGGTGCGTCGCCATTATCGCCGCGGCGAAGATGGTGTAAAAAAATGCGTACTCTTTGTGGCCTATGCTGAAGATAATCAGGATATTGATCACGAACAGGCCCTTGCGGCCGAACAGGAAGCGCGTGATAAACGCCGCAGCCGTGGGCGTGGGCGTTTTCGTGGCCGCAATGGTCGTAATAATAGCGGTGGTGGCGGGGGGCGCGGACGCGGACGCAGTAGCCGTCATCCGATGCAGAATCGTCAGGTCGAAGTTTTGGGTGGCGAAGGTGTTGACAGTGACCAGCCGTACCGCCCATCGCTTCACCGCAATTACAAAATCCAAGAAGTGATTAAACGCGGCCAGATCATGCTGATTCAGGTGCAAAAGGAAGAGCGCGGCAATAAAGGTGCTGCGGTGACGACGTATCTGTCGCTTCCTGGCCGTTATTGCGTGTTGATGCCGAATTCTCCACGTGGTGGCGGCGTGTCACGTAAGATCGCGAGCTTTGCCGAACGCAAACGTATGCGCGAAATTCTCTCGGAGCTTGATGCACCCGAAGGGATGTCGGTAATTTTGCGTACGGCTGGCGTCGAACGCGGTTCTGAAGAGATCAAGCGGGATCATGATTATTTGATGAGGCTGTGGGAAAATATCCGCGACCTTACACTGCAATCATCGGCTCCGGCGCTTATTTATGAAGAGAGCAATCTTGTTAAGCGTGCTGTGCGTGACATCTATGCCGCCGACATTGAAGAGATTCATGTGGCTGGTGATAACGGCTTTAAACAGGCCAAGGAATTTATGAAACTCCTGATGCCGTCCAGTGTTAAAAAGGTTCACCATTACAAGGACGAAAAATATCCACTCTTCCACCGTTATCAGGTTGAGAACCAGATTGCGGAGATTGGTGAGCCTGTTGCGCATTTGAAATCCGGTGGGTATCTTGTGATTAACCCGACCGAAGCCCTGGTGTCGATTGACGTCAACTCGGGACGTGCGACCAAGGAACGTCATATCGAAGAAACAGCACTTAAGACCAACCTTGAGGCCGCTGAAGAAGTGGCCCGTCAGCTGCGTTTGCGTGATCTTGGCGGTCTTGTGGTGATTGACTTTATCGATATGGAAGACCACCGCAATAACAGCAAGGTGGAGCGGCGTCTTCGCGATGCCTTGTCAACGGACCGTGCGCGTATTCAGGTTGGACGCATCTCGTCGTTTGGTTTGCTTGAACTTTCACGTCAGCGTTTGAACCCGAGCCTTACCGAAGCGCAGTTCCAGAAATGTCCACATTGCCAAGGCGTTGGCCATATCCGTACGGTGGATTCAGTAGCCATTCTTGCTTTGCGTTCTTTGGAAGAAGAAGGTACCCGCAGTCGTGCGGCGCAGGTTTATCTGTCGCTGCCGAACGAGATTGCCATCTATATTCTTAACCAGAAACGCGACATGCTGGCCGAGATCGAACGCCGTTACGGTTTTACGGTTTATATTCGCGTCGATGAGTCTTTGGCGCCTTCGGGCTATCAACTTGAGGCCGTTCGCCCTGATGCGGTGGGTCAGGATGATGACGAAGAGGGGGATGAAACCGTTCGTCAGTCCGATTTTGAAGGCGAAGCCGAGGCTGAACCAACCCAAAGTTCGGAAGTTGCAGAGATCGCCGACGAGAATGGGGATGCCGAACAGCCGCGCGAGGGTGGTAAAGGCCGTGGCCGTGGGCGTGATGGCCGTGGCCGTGGCGATCGTGAGCCACGTGATGGTGGTAAAGGTCGTGGTCGTGGCCGTGATGGCCGTGGGCGTGGCCGTGGTGGCGATAAGAATGCCGAAATGATGGCCGATGGTACTGGTGAGAATGCTGCGCCGGAGAATGACAATGCTGTTGCGCGTGAAAATACCCCGCGTACGGCATCATCGTCTGAATCTTCCGTTTCTTCGGGGGCTTCCGCCTCTTCTGAAAGCGGTTTCCGCGCCAAGCGTTTCCGTGCGCGTGCGCCGGCTGCTCCTGCCGCCGAAGCTTCATCTGGGACGTTACAAGAGACTGCCCCTGTGGAATTTACAGAGACAGTGACTGCTGCTGCTCCCTCGAATGACGTTGGACCTGAGACAGACTCAGCGTCTGCTCCTGATAAGAAAAAACGGGGCTGGTGGAACAAACTGACCCAAAAATAGAAGGAATGTTGGTGATGGCTGTGCGTGATATGGTTGTGCGTATTGTAGTGCTCGGGCTTTTCGTGACGTTTTTATTTGTGGCGAGTGTACCTATCGCTGCTGCGCAGGAGAGCGAAAAAACAGCAGCGGAAGCTGAAGTTGATGCTCCTGCTGCGCCGTCTGTTCCCGAGACGCCCCTTACCCGTCTTGACGAGTCACGCGCGGCCCTTACCCAAGGGCTTGCTGAGAATTTGCTGCGCCAATTTGCGGCAATTGATTCCGGTTATGGCACTATCCGCGCTGTCGAAAATGTGCAGATGTCGGTGGGCCGCGCTGTAAAAGCTTGTACTGCTGCCAATCCTGATATGGAGACTACTATGACGGAGCGTTTCGAGGCATGGAAAGATGCGCTGCGTCCTGTCATCAAGAAAGCTCGCGGCAAGATTGACAAGATGATTTTATTGCAAGGGTTTGCACAACCGTCACAGGTGCGCGCGCATTTGCGCCTTTTCGATGCAGCGATTATTTACCGCAACGAGGGTATCGTCGAGACGCCTGTTTCGAGCAAAGCCGAGTGCGAAAAACTTCTCTCTAGCATGGATCAAACGCAAGCCGATATTATCCGTTTGATGACGGAGAGCCTTGCGCTTGACAAGCAAATTCAAGTCAAAGGACTCTAGTATGCACCCGCAGTTACGTGTGGCGCAGGTGATGGCGGGCGCTGCCGAGGGCGGCGCCGAAACCGCCTTTGAGGATATGTGTATTGCTTGTCATGAGGCGGGTGTTCCCCAAATTGTGGTGATACGCAGCAATAGCCCGCGCCGTCTCAAACGCTTGCAGGATGCGGGTCTTAGCGTGCATATACTTCCCTTTGGCGGCCCGCTTGATATTTATACGCCCTTTGCGCTTCGCCGGATTTTTGCGCAGTTTCGTCCGCGGATCGTGCAGACATGGATGTCGCGCGCTGCGCAAAAAACGCCTGCTTCTTCTGATCATTCCTATCTTAAGGTTTCGCGTCTTGGTGGGTATTACAAGCTCAAATATTTTGCGAGCACGGATTACTTCACCACAATCACGCCGGATATTCGCGACTATCTGATTCGCGAAGGTGTTCCAGTTGACAAGGTGCGGCATATCAATAACTTTGCTGATGTGGATCGGCTGCAGCACCCTGTTTCACGCGCGGCGCTGGATACACCTGATGATGCATTTGTCGTGCTTACGCTCGCGCGTTATCATTCCAGCAAAGCTTTGGATGTTTTAATCCGTGCGGCAACTGATTTGCCGCGCGTGCATGTGTGGCTTGCCGGAAGCGGGCCGCTTGAGCGCGAGCTTAAAGAGCTGGCGCATACGTTGGGGCTTGAGAAGCGCATTCATTTTCTGGGGTGGCGCTCTGACCGTGCCGATCTGATGCAGGAGAGTGATGTGTGCGCGCTTCCTTCACGGTATGAGCCGTTCGGAACGACTTTTGTGCAGGCTTGGGCGCAAGGTATTCCGCTGGTGTGTGCACGTGCTGATGGCCCACGCCAGTTTGTCCGGCATGGGGAAGATGGCTTGCTTTTTGATATTGATGATGTGGCGGGGTTGCGTGCCTGCCTTGTTCGTTTGATGGATGAACCGGATGTGGCTGAACGGCTTGTGGCAGCGGGCAAGGCTCGGTATGAAGGGGAGTTTATGCAAGCCAAAACTGTTCAATCCTATCTTGATTTTTATGCCGCGATATTGGAGCGCGAAAATATGCTCCATGAGAGACTTGCAACAACGGATGTGAGCAAAAGAACCGCGCAGATTTGATGCATGACCGCGAGCGGTATCATCACAGCGCTCAGCAAAGTCGCAATGCCCAATGATATTTGCAGCAACACCAATCCGGCAATGACGCCGCCAAGACGCGGGTGTTGCCTTTTTGTGCGGTAAGCATAGGTAAGGGTTAGTGCTCCGGTTAGTATAGCCAGCAGGCGGTGGGTAAACTGCACCGAAGCGGAATCGCTGAGAAAGGGTGTTTTTCCCAGTTCCGGTGGAACAAGTCCTTCACCCATCAGGGGAAAGCTATTATAGATCATACCTGCATCAAGACCTGCTGTAAAAGCTCCCCATATTATTGTCACGGTGAGGCTGGTGAGCGTGATTAGCCCCAGATGTATGAGAGAGGCGGGCGGTTTGAGAGGAGGAATTTTTGCGCGGTTCAGATAAACCATCAAGGTGATGGTCAAGGCGTAAATGATGAGGGCGAGAGAGAGATGCGCGGCGAGGCGAAAATGGGAGACGGAGGGGCGGTCAACCAAGCCGCTTTTGACCATGAACCAGCCGAGAGCGCCTTGGGTGCCGCCTAGCATCAGGAGACCCAGAAATTTGAGGCGATCCTCGCGGACAATCCAGCCCTTTACCCAAAAAACGATCAAGGGAAGGGCGAAGACCAGACCGATCATGCGGCCCCACAGGCGGTGGAACCATTCCCAGAAAAAGATTTTTTTGAAATCGCTTAAGCGCATCCAGTCGTGTTTTTGCTGGAATTCGGGTGTTTTTTGATATTTATCAAATGCTTCTTGCCAGCTTTCATGCGACAAAGGGGGGAGGGTTCCACTCACGACATTCCATTCGGTGATGGAGAGGCCGCTTTCGGTCAGGCGCGTAATGGCGCCGATGCCGGTCATGGTCAGGATCATCAGGGCACACAGGCCCAGCCAGAGTGTAATGATGTGTGTATGCGCCGTGTTATCCGCCATATTTGTCACGAGCTGCCCTTTTCAAAAACGCAATTACCTTATATAAACGGCATAAGGACTATAGACCAGAGGTTTTCGCCCCATGTTAGATGAGAATTTTTACACTACCGATGCGATTATTATCGGCGCGGGGCCGGTTGGTCTTTTTGCTGTGTTCGAGCTTGGGCTTCTTGATGTTAAAGCACATTTAATCGATATTCTCGATCGCCCGGGTGGGCAGTGCACTGAACTTTATCCGGAAAAACCCATTTATGATATTCCCGCCTTTCCGGTGATTACGGGGCAGGCGCTTACCGACAATCTGATGAAGCAGATTGAGCCGTTCCATCCGACATTCCATCTGGGGCAAATGGCTGAGAGCCTGACCAAGCGGGAAGATGGCAAATGGGAAGTGGTCACAGATGCTGGAACGCATATTGTGGCACCAGTGGTAATTGTTGCGGCGGGCGGGGGCTCGTTCAGTCCCAAGAAACCAGCTTTGGTAGGGATAGAGGAGTATGAAGGGACATCCGTTTTCTACGCCGTGCGCAAAATGGAACAGTTCCGCGGCAAAAATCTGGTCATTGCTGGCGGGGGCGATTCGGCCCTTGATTGGGCGATCAATTTGCAGCCAATTGCGCAGCATGTCACCCTCCTTCACCGCCGTGACGAGTTCCGTGCGGCACCAGACAGCGTGAATAAAATGCGCGAACTGGTTGCTGCGGGCAAGATGACGCTTAAAATTGCGGATCTGGTGGCGATTGAAGGAACAGCGCCGCAGATGAGCGGTCTTAAGATCAAAACGAAGGAAGAAGGCGAGAGTGTTTTGCCATGTGACACGCTTTTGGCTTTCTATGGCCTGACGATGAAGCTTGGGCCGATTGCGGAGTTTGGACTTAACCTCCATGAAAATCTGATTCCGGTAGATACTGAAAAATTTGAGACAACGACGCCGCGTATTTTCTCGATCGGGGATATTAATTCCTATCCCGGGAAGCTCAAACTTATTCTCTCGGGATTCCATGAGGCGGCCTTGATGGCGCAACAGGCATTTCGTTATATTTATCCAGATAAAAGATTACGTTTCCAGTACACAACGTCTTCGAGCGATCTTCAGACTAAACTCGGGGTAAAGGAGTAAGATGGCGCTGCCGCAACGCGTTTTACTGACGTGGGAGCTTGGGGATAATCTCGGGCATATTGCCAAACTGCTTAAAATTGGTGAGGAGCTTTCGGGCCGCGGCGCAAAAGTTTTTCTTGCGCTGCAAAATCTTGCTGGTGTGGCTACGGTTCTTGGTACGACGCCTGTAACGGTGCTTGCGGCGCCTTACGCCAAAGTTAAACCACCGCGCACGGCGCGGCCTGTTCTAACTTACGCCGATGATCTGCGCCCTTGCGGTTATGATGATCCGCGTGAGCTCGCGGTGCTTATCAAGGCATGGCAGAATCTCTTTGATCTGGTGCGGCCAGATATGATGATTGCCAATTCCTCGCCGACGGCACTTTTGGCGGCGCGGCCCTATCCTTTTAAAAAGATGGCGGTGGGTCTTGGCTACGAAGTGCCAGTTCTTAGTACGCCGATGCCACCCTTACGTTACTGGGAGAAACAAAATCCGGATGTGATTGCCACACATGAAGCGTCAGTGGTTGAGGTGATTAATGAAGCTCTAAGGTTTTTGGGACAAGGCCAAATTTCCTCTATAGCTGAAATGCTCAAGGTTGATCGCGAATTTGTCAGCACTTTTGCCGAGCTTGACCATTATGGGGTGCGCGCGCCTGAGATTTATAGCGGCCCCTTTTTTGTGGCTGATCGTGGGAAGGACGTAGCGTGGCCGGAACAGGTGGAAGGCCGCAAACGGATTTTTGCCTATCTCTCACATGGTCGTGATTTTGAGGCACTGCTTAATGCTTTGAGCAGTCTTGCGCCACGTCATGACGTCATGGTGGTGGCGCGCCGTCTTCCTGAAGAGATTGCGGCTAAGCTTCGCACGGGGGGGATGCAGGTTTTTACCGAAGCTGTGCGGATTGATCAGATTACACAGGATTGTAACCTTTGTATTACGCATGGCGGCACGGGGACATTTATCCAGTTTTTGCTGGCAGGCGCAGCGCAGTTGATTGTACCCAATCATATCGAGCAGATGATGGTAGCCAAGCGGGTTGAGGCTCTGGGGGCTGGACGTGTGGGCCAGCCGAATGGCTCAGGGGAAGCTGCTCAAGCTCTGATCTGCGAGGTTCTTGATACCCCGCGCTATGCTGAAGCTGCAAGAATCTGGGCAGCGCGTCATGCAGGATATAGTGTTGTGGCGCAGACTCGGCAAATCGTCGATCAGCTCAGTGCCGATGATTTTGCGTAAGGAATCTCCTTTTCAGAGGCTCCTTGGTTGATTTCATGGCCGTATGCGCTATAGTTGAAGCGATTTTGACAAGCGGGTACGTGAGGGTTTTGGTGGCTCAATTTCAGTTCAACATTATGGATGCCGTCGGATACGGTTATTATCGCGTTTGGCAGGAGCGCACTTATCTTGGAAAATTGGCCTTTTTTCCGTTTCTCATCAAGTTGGCTTGTGTCATTGGTGTTTATGTTCTGGGACTTGAAAGTAATATTTTACGGCAAGGCCTTATCCTCTTCCCTGCCTATCTTGCTGAAGGGTGGATGCTGGCGCAGTTTTTGCGCACCTTGCTTAAAGATGAACGTTGGCCCGTGTTTGTGCCCGAACAGGCTGGTCAGGATTTCCTTACCAAGTTGATGCCACGGGCGCGCGGGATTATTGCGGCAACGCTGGTTTATACATTGCTGGAACTTTTCACCAATATTTTGCGCTATGTGACGTTTGGTAACCTGACACCCGAAGATATGACGCGGATGAGTGAGGAAGCCGCCAAGCAAAAAGCGGGAGGGGATGCTGCTGTTGCCGGAACTGCCGATTTTTTGATGTTTGTGCCGAGTGTTCTTTTGCTTCTTGGTGCGATCTGGATGTTTCGTTTTGTGTGGCTTTATATTCCTTATGCCGTGCTGATGCCGCTGCGCGATTACCTGAAGGCAGTGGCCGGATTCATGTCATCAGTCAAAATGATTGCCGTTTTTTTCTGTGTGGCGGTACCGATCATGTTTTCGGCCTCACTGATTATGCAGTTGTTTCAGGGAGGGGGGGCAGATGCCGATCCTACCCTTCAGGCATTGGGCGATTTTGTAGGCATGTTTATCATGACGATTTTTGATATGGCGCTGGCGCTGGTTAGTACAGCCGCGCTGGTTTGGGCGATGCGCGATTTCTTGCCCAAAAAAACCGGTCTCTTGATGCTGCGCACAGATGGGGATCAACCAAAATAAAAGGTGGTATATGCGTATTTTTGTAACCGATTTTGAGGGCGTCGAGCATGAACTTGAAGGGCTTGAGGGCTGGCGGGTGATGGAGATTATCCGCGATTACGGCCTTCCCATCAAAGCCGAATGCGGCGGGGCGTGTTTGTGCGGGACGTGTCATGTGTATGTGGCCCCTGAATGGCTCGATAAACTCTACCCCAAAACTGATGATGAAGAAGACCGTTTGATGGAAGATGCGATCGGGGTTCAGGATAATTCCCGCCTGTCGTGCCAGATATTGATGTCCGAGGCGCTTGACGGCCTAAAGGTCACTATGGCTCCTGGGTCGAAGAAAGATTAGCACTTACTGGGTGAGAAGCTGGAGCTGTGTATCGCTGGCCCGTAAGGGAAAGTATTTGATCGTGCTGTGCCACTTGCTGGCGCTGGAGCCGTAAAGTTTGAGTTGGGTGACGGTGGGCGGATTCCATGTCGTATCGAGGGTTGATATATTTCCGTTAAACGAAGCGTTGCTGCTGTTAGGGGCTTGGGCTGCGGCTATTTTTTGTGTTCCTGAGAATGTTGATGCCGTTCCCATAAATCCTTGTCCTGCTCCAAGCGAGTAAGCGTCAATTCCAAGTCTGGTCATGCTTTGATCAAAAAAGGAATTCCAGCGGTTGCTGCTTGTGTTGTCATCGACGCGGAACAGCATGGGGTAACCTGTTCCGGTGCCCGTCACCCATGAGGTGTTGTGGTAGAAAGTTCCGGCGCTTTGGTTGTACCATGCTCCAACAGGGACTGTCAGGAAGTCTTCGCCACGCGTGACAGAGGCTGTTGTTGTCGGGATATAGGAGGTTGGAAAATTTCCTGTTTCCATCTGCGCGCCATACATATAGACACCTGATGTGCCATCTCCGGTGAAGGAGACTGCTCCGTTTACGTTGGTCACATGAATATAGGCACCAAAGCTGGTGATGGTAGATGTTGCGGTAATGCTGAATCTGCACCAGCCATTGGGAAGTGATTGCGCCGTATATCCAAGAAGCCCTGAATTGTTTCCAATTGCGCAGGTGGTGAGATTGAAGACGCCGTAGTGATTGTTCGAGTTTTCGGTAAAGTTGATATAGATATAGTTATAGCCTGCGGCTTTGGCGTAGATGCTGGTGGTGTAGTCGGTCGATGCTGTTCCGCTTTTTGTGCCGTTGGTGATGTGATGGTAGGCATTGTTGGTGCTGGGGATGATCAGATCAGCATTTGCTGTCCCATCTGGAGAGGTTCCGCTGTTGGCGGTTACAGACATTTCTGATTTTGTCCATGCGGCGTTATCAAGCTGTGATGAATAAGTCTGATTATTGGTGCGGTTTCCCTCTACCAATATTCCTTTGGCCGCGAGTGTTGATGGATTGTAGTCAAAGCGCGGGGTGTTGGCGGCAGAGGTTTGGAGTAGGCCTGTGCTGTCGTAATAGGTGGCTGTTCCTGTGCGCACATAGAAGCCGCTTGTGGCAGTCAAAAATGAGGTAAGGTCATTATAGGCTGTCCCATTGAAGGTGTAGCGGCCATCGGCGTCATAGATAAAATCCATAGAGAGTGAAGGGTAGCTGATATTTACAGACCCCATATTGGCTGGAGGCGTGAAAGCAAGGTTGGTGAGGATATTGCCGTTCAGGTCGGTCACTGTTCCACCATTCAGATCGAGATTGGTGGAGGAAATGCCGATGCCGTTCAGGTCAAGGTCGCCGACTGTGGCGTTGTAGGTAAATGTCAGGGAGGATGTACCAGAACCTGTAGCGTAAGTGGCATAGCGTGTATTGCCATCAACATTGAGAATGATGCGCGGCGTGCCTGTAATCGTTACGGCTTCACTCACTGTTACGGTGAAAGGAATGGCGGTTGCGGCATGTGCGGGAGATATTCCCGTCAGATTGATGATCGACACAAGAAGGAGCGATGTAATTATTGTGGTGTGATGACGCATGCGCGTGACTCTGGGGGCTAAGGCGATAGGTTGCCCAGTCTAGCATCTTTGCCATCAAATTCCAGATTTACTGCAGGCTGAATTCAATCTCGCAGAAGCGGGCATCACTCGGGGTGATGATGGTTTTGTTGGCCACATAAACCGAGTGGAGTTTGCCATCAAGCTCACGCGTCCAGAAGGTCAGAAACTTGATAAGGGTTGGAAATTGCGGGGCGAGGTCATATTCCTGCCAAATATAGCTTTGCAGTAGAGCAGGATGGTCGGGCAGGTGGTAGAGAATATGCGCGGTCGTCAAGCGCAGGCCATCAAGCTGTGGAATAATATTTGCCATAATTAAAAACCTCCGTTTTTGACCCCTTTTAACGGGGAGCCCATTTCTTGGGACTCTCTTTCTTCAGTGTACCATAAATTTTATTAAGTGGTTTTTAACAGAAAAAGGAGTGGCGCCGTAAGCCAGGGTTGCTCCTGTGCGCATTTGTGTGCAGTGCGCTTGATTTTTTCGGGAGTGTTCTTTATATAGTTAGCACTCACTGTGCATGAGTGCTAACGCACGGATGTAGGGTGAGAGGGAAGGGCAGAAAAGCTACATTAAAAGGTTTCTGCCTTTTGCTGTTTAACAATCAAACTGGAGAAAAAAGATGAAATTTCGTCCACTGCATGATCGCGTTCTGCTTGAACGTATCGAAGAAGATTCAAAAACAACCGGCGGAATTATTATTCCCGACACCGCCAAAGAAAAACCCATGAAAGCCAAAGTTATTGCTGTTGGCTCTGGTTCGCGTGATGAGAGCGGCAAAGTTGTACCGCTTGATGTTAAAGAAGGCGACGTTGTTCTCTTCTCCAAATGGTCGGGCACTGAAGTTAACATGGACGGTAAAGAATTACTGGTCATGAAAGAGTCTGACATTATGGGCGTTATTGCTGCTTAAATCTTTGTCTTTTGGGCTGCGAATGTGATGTTTCTCCGCTTCCGGTGCTCACGTATCTTAAAGTACGCTGTGCTCCGGTCCTCGAAAAATCACCATTCTTGCCGTAAAATCCATCGATTTATAAAAGAACACTTAACTCAATACTATTTAGGAGAAATAAAATGGCTGCAAAGCAAATTAAATTTGGCGCGGATTCCCGTCGTCGTATGCTTGCCGGTGTCGATATCATTGCCGACGCGGTAAAAGTAACACTGGGTCCCAAAGGCCGTAACGTGATTATCGCCCGTTCGTTCGGTGCACCACGCTCGACTAAAGACGGTGTATCGGTTGCGAAAGAAATCGAATTGGCTGACGGATTCGAAAACATGGGCGCACAGCTCGTGCGTGAAGTGGCTTCAAAAGCCAACGATCAAGCGGGTGACGGAACAACTACGGCAACGGTTTTGGCTCAAGCGATTATTCGCGAAGGCATCAAGTCAATTGCTGCCGGTATGAATCCGATGGACGTAAAACGCGGGATCGACAAAGCTGTTTCTGCTTGTGTTGAAAGCCTCAAAGCCTCCGCTAAAAAAGTTGAGACCAACGAGCAAATCCGTCAGGTTGCTTTTGTTTCGGCAAACGGAGATTCCGATATTGCTGCGAAACTGGCCGAAGCGATGGACAAGGTTGGTAAAGAAGGCGTTATCACTGTTGAAGAAGCCAAATCACTTGAGACCGAACTCGAAGTGGTTGAAGGAATGCAGTTTGATCGTGGTTACCTCTCGCCGTACTTCGTGACCAACCCAGAGAAAATGATTGTTGAGCTCGACAATCCATACATTCTTCTTAACGAGAAAAAACTTTCAAACCTTCAGTCGATTCTGCCGGTTCTGGAAGCTGTTGTTCAGTCGGGTCGTCCACTTTTGATCGTGGCTGAAGATGTTGAAGGCGAAGCCCTTGCAACTCTCGTGGTCAACAAACTGCGCGGTGGCCTCAAAGTCGCTGCGGTTAAGGCTCCTGGCTTTGGTGATCGCCGCAAAGCGATGCTCGAAGACATGGCTATCCTGACCAACGGTCAAGTGATCTCCGAAGATCTCGGCATCAAACTTGAGAACGTGACCCTTGATATGCTTGGCTCAGCCAAGAAAATCCGTATCAGCAAAGATGACACCACCATTATTGATGGTGCCGGAGCCTCTGCCGATATTGAAGCACGCTGCGCCCAGATCCGCGCTCAGGTTGAAGAAACATCTTCTGACTATGACCGCGAAAAACTTCAAGAACGCCTTGCGAAACTGGCTGGCGGTGTTGCTGTCATCCGTGTGGGCGGCGCGACCGAAGTTGAAGTGAAAGAACGCAAAGACCGTGTTGATGACGCCATGCATGCAACACGCGCTGCTGTTGAAGAAGGTATCGTCCCCGGTGGTGGTGTTGCTCTCTTGTATGCAGCTCGTGCGATTGAAGCTCTTAAAGGCGACAATGCTGACCAACAAGCCGGTATCGACATCATTCGCCGCGCCATTCAAGCACCGATCCGTCAGATCGTTGAGAATGCCGGTAAAGAAGGGTCGATCATCGTGGGTAAACTCCTTGAGCAAAATGACAATAACTACGGTTATGATGCCCAGAGCGATAAATACTGCGACCTCGTGAAGGCCGGTATTATTGACCCTGCTAAAGTTGTTCGCTCTGCCTTGCAAAATGCGGCGTCCGTTGCAGGCCTCATGATCACTACCGAAGCTATGATCTGCGAGCTGCCAAAAGACGAATCGGCTGGCACCGGCGCCGGTGCAGCTGGTATGGGCGGTATGGGCGATATGGGCTTTTAATTAATTCTGGCCTTTTGGACTGCAAAGCCCTCTGTTTTGTGCTTCCGGTGCTCACGTACCTTAAAGTACGCTCCGCTCCGGTTCTCAAACAGAGGGCTTTTCGTCTCATAATCCTGCGAATTTTTATATCTTAAAAGGCTGGAAATTCTGGCCTTTTTTCTTTGTTGTGGGTAGGTCTGGGGCGTCCCCTTACAGGCTCTTGAGGTCTGGAAAGTGTCCGTTTACACTCCCTTTATGCCTGATAAACTTCCACCTCCTTTACCAAGCCCCACATCCTTGCCGGAGACAACCAGCCGTTTGTCCGAAATCAAGGCGCTTTTGCGCCAGTCGGTCGGAAAACTTCCAGCCCGCCTCGTGTTTATTTTGATCAGCGGGATCGTTCTGGCTTTGCTGGTGGGGGCGATGATGAAACTCGTGCATCACGAGAGGGAACGGTTTGAATGGCTCCCCTTGCGTCTTGCCGTCAATACTGCGGAGCCTGCGTTGGATATGAATTCCTTTCAGGGGGCGTGGTCTGCTTCAACGGATAGGGCCAATATGTCCTTGCAGTTTCAGGCTACAACGTTTGAATGGATCATTGTGATGCGTGATGAGGCGCGCGCATATTATTATGCCCGTGGCAATTACCGCGTTGAAGGGAACGTTCTGATCCTCAGCCAGCGCCCTGATCTCGGGCGTCCATTTGATCGTGGTGCTCCATTCCGTACCTATATCCCCTTCACGATGAAAAATTTCAACAGCTACGCCAAGATGACAGGTGGGGGCATGGAATGGCTGGTACCGGTTACCGAGCAAAAGGTTTTTAACCCGCGCCAGCAGAATATTTTTGATCGTGAAAGAGATGCTACGCTGATCTGGAAGAAGGTTGATGCCCGAGCTCCCCGAAGTTGAGACTGTCATGCGCGGTTTGCGCGGGGCGGTGCAGGGTCTGCGTATTGCGCGTGTGACATTGCACGCCAAATCTTTGCGCAAGGCTTTGTCGCCAAAGCTTAAAAGCCTTGTTGGAAGCCGGATACAGGAGTTCACGCGGCGTGCAAAATATATCGTGATGACACTTGATGATGGACGATATGTATTGGCCCATTTGGGGATGACGGGTGCGTTTAATTATATCCCGTATGAAAAGAGCGCGTTTTATGTGCGTGCAAAACATGATCATGTTGTGATTGATTTTGAAGATGGATCGCGTCTTGTCTATCACGATCCACGGCGTTTTGGCATGATTGATTTGTTGCCGGAAGGAAGTTTGCAGGCCCATTCGGCGCTGTGCGATTTGGGTTGTGAGCCGCTTGAGCGGCAATTTACCGGTGTGGCTCTTTATACCCTCTTGCAGGGGCGTCGTATCGCGGTAAAGCAGGCGATTATGGATCAGAAAATTGTGGTGGGTGTTGGTAATATTTATGCGAGTGAGGCTCTCTACTGGGCGCGAATTTCGCCGTTGCGGCCTGCATGTGCGCTGACGCTTGAGGAGTGCGGCACTTTGGTCAAGGCCATCAAGGATGTCTTGCGCGCGGCGATCCGCGCGGGGGGCAGCACCTTGCGCAATTACCGCCATGTGGGCGGGGAGAGCGGCAATTTTCAGGTGCGTCTTGCGGTCTATGATCATGCGGGGAAAGCTTGCCCCGATTGTACATGTCAGGTGGCGCGCACGGGGGGCATTCAAAAAATTGTACAAGGCGGGCGGTCAAGTTTTTACTGTCCGCGGCTGCAGGGTTAGGCGGCGGTGATGCGGTATCTTCTTCTTTTAGGCCTTGTTTTTAGCTGTTTTGGTGGGTTTTTGGCCCAAGCGCAGGAACAGCGTTTTTTTGACGATCTGCCCGATATTCCGGTGATGGAGGGAATGAAGCGTGACCCCGAGGGGCATTTTTTATTCGATACGGCCTCGGGAGCGATCATTCAAGAAGGTGCTTTTTGTTCCGAGTGTGATGAAAAACAGATCATCAGCTATTATAATGAGGCTCTTGGTCAGATGGGCTGGACTCGGCAGAAATACGGCTTTTGGGAGCGAAATGGTGAGCAACTCGTTGTGAAACCACGAAAAGTTCAAGAGGGGGTTTATGTCCTCTTCGCGCTAAGTCCAAAAACACCGTGATGGCAAGAAAAAAATTTTCAAATTTTTGAAGAGAGTTTCTTGACAGTTGGGGATAAGTCGGCTTAAAAACATCCCTGTTAGCAAGACAATTGAATAAAAATTTAATGTGAGAGAGTTTAAGACATGGCCAATCATGTTTCGGCAAAAAAGCGTGCACGTCAAAGCCTGAAGAAGGCAAAGATTAACAGTGCGAACCGTAACCGCCTTCGTACCTTCGTCAAGAAGGTGGAGCTGGCTCTGGTTGCCGGAGATGTAGTCGCGGCTGAAGCTGCTTTCAAGGCTTGCCAGCCTGAAGTTCAAAAAGGTATCTCAAAAGGTATTATACATAAAAATACCGCTGCACGAAAGATTTCACGTCTTTCTGCCCGTATTAAGGCTGTTAAGGCTTAATATATCCTTCGGGTGAAATTCCCACTGATTTTTTGATTTATTTAGGTTTTTCCTACGAACCCTTTTTGAGGGCTCGTTGGGTGCTCTTGGCCCCGTGGGGGGGATCAATACGTGTCATCTCCCAAAAGGGTATTGGTTGTTACAGGTGAGGAAACACAAGATTTCCTGAAATTTAGTCACTCTGCGTAGTTATTAGAAGGTGTGTCAGAAACGGAAAGATGTTTCCGGTCTGGGGAATGCAATTGTTGCCGTGTGTGGAAATTGGCGCAATTGGAATTGAAACTAAATCGAGGAGAGTTGTCGAATGTCTGAGTTCGGGGGAAAAAAAGCGTCAGTGGTGTCACTTTATGGTCAGGTTTTAGCTCCTGATACGTTTGACCCAACGCCCGAGATACGGGAATTGTGGGATAAAGTGTATAACCAGATGCGCGAGGAATTCGGCGAAGCTGTTTTTCGCAGCTGGCTTAAACCAATGGCTTTGCAAGCTGCCTATCACGGGACATTGGAAATATCTGTCCCAACACGTTTTATGAAAGACTGGATTCAGACCAATTATGTGATGCGTATTCTTGAGATGTGCGCTGCAGTCAGTGCCGAGGTTAAGCGCATTGAAATTGTGGTTGTGCATGGTCATGTTAAAACGGATGAGACCGAAGGTTCTGCCCTTCAGGTTCCAGCCAAAGCCAATGTCAATGATATGGCTGCGCAGCTTGATTTGTCCTCGCCGCTTGATCCGCGTTTTAAGTTTGATACGTTTGTGGTGGGTAAATCCAACGCGTTGGCACATGCCGCTGCTTCACGCGTTGTTGAATGCAATGTGCCGTTTAACCCGCTGTTTATCTATGGTGGTGTTGGTCTTGGCAAAACGCACTTGATGCATGCGATTGCTTGGGAATTGCAGGAAAAACGCCCTGAGAAGAGCGTTATGTATCTCTCGGCCGAAAAATTCATGTATCAGTTTGTGCGGGCGATCCGTGCGCAGGATACGATGACCTTCAAGGAAATTTTCCGTTCGGTCGATGTTTTGATGATTGATGACATCCAGTTCATTGCGGGGAAAGATTCAACGCAGGAGGAATTCTTCCATACATTTAACGCGTTGGTTGATCAGAACAAGCAGATCATTATTTCGGCTGACCGCGCGCCATCGGAACTCACTGGCATCGACGAGCGTTTGCGTTCGCGCATGTCGTGGGGCTTGGTTGCGGATATTCATCCATCGACCTATGATCTGCGCCTTGGCATTCTCAAAGCGCGTTGCGGGCAAATTGGCCGCGAGGTACCGGACGCCGTGCTCGAGTTTTTGGCGCTCAAGATCACCTCGAATATTCGGGAGCTTGAAGGGTCGCTCAACCGTATCGTGGCGCATGCCGATGTGACCAAGTGCGCAATTACGCTCGAGTCCACACAAGAAGTGCTGCAAGACCTGTTGCGCTCGAATGACCGCCGCGTGACGATTGATGAAATCCAGAAACAGGTAGCCGAGCATTACAATGTGAGACTTTCGGATATGCATTCGGCACGCCGTGCGCGTCAGGTGGCGCGTCCCCGTCAGGTGGCGATGTATCTGGCAAAACAGCTTACCTCGCGCTCGCTTCCTGAGATTGGCCGCAAATTCGGTGGACGTGATCACACGACTGTGATGCATGCGGTGCGCAAGATCGAGGAGCTGATTGCTGAAGACCCTTCGCTTGCACAAGATGTTGATATCTTGCGCCGGACACTCACGGGCTGAATATAACAACAACACTCTTTTATCCAGACAGCCCCGCCGTTGTAATGACAGGCGGGGCATTTTCATAAGCTTAATCCAATTCATCCCTGTGCAAAACTCGTGATTTTCTGCGCGGTGACTTGGCCTTTTGCAGCAATGTGCTATAGTTTTTCTATCCATAACAGAATCGCTAGTATAAGGGATGATTTCCTATGAAATTCAGTATTGATCGTGCCGCTCTCCTTCGTGCTTTGGCCCACGTGCAGAGCGTTGTTGAACGCCGCAGCACTATTCCTATTCTCTCGAATGTTTTGCTTCGTGCCGATGACGGAATGCTCTCTCTTGCGACCACCGACATGGATATCGAGATGACCGAGGCCATTGCCGCCGATGTCACAAAATCAGGTGAAATTACCGCTCCGGCTGTTACGCTTCACGATATTATCCGCAAGCTTCCTGAGGCGGCCAAGATCACGATTGAACTTGATCCCTCGGGACATTTCGTGACGGTAAAAGCGGGGCGCTCCGATTTCCGTTTGAGCTGTCTCCCTGTTTCTGATTTCCCGCAATTTGGCGGCGGGGATTTTCCGGTGTCGTTTGTGACTCGCGCGGCAGACTTGCGTGCGCTGATCGACCGCACCAAATTTGCGATGTCCACCGAAGAGACGCGCTATTACCTTAACGGTATTTATGTGCATGCCGCCGAGAACGAAGGTGTTCCTGTCCTTCGCGCCGTATCGACTGATGGGCACCGTTTGGCCCGTTTCGAAATGCCGCTTCCCGAAGGCGCTGCTGGAATGCCAGGCGTTATTATTCCACGTAAAACGGTTTTGGAGCTGCGTAAACTCTTGGAAGAAGCTGCCGATGAAATTCGTATTTCGCTCTCGCCCAACAAAGTTACTTTTGCGTTCGATCACATCTTCCTCACTTCGAAATTGATTGACGGGACGTTTCCTGATTATCAACGTGTTATTCCTGTCGGAAACGACAAGTTTGTTGAGGTCGATCCGAAAGTGTTTTCAAGCGCAATTGACCGTGTTTCGACAATTTCCGATGGCAAATCACGGGCGGTTAAAATTACGCTCAATGGCAAGACGATGACTCTCTCGGCCAATTCAGCTGAGTCAGGAAGTGCAAAAGAAGAAATCGAAGTGCAGTCGGAGACAACTGCGCTTGAGATTGGTTTTAATGCACGCTATTTGCTCGACATCACCTCGCAGGTTGATGGTGAAGGCTGCCGCATGTCACTCTCTGATCCTTCGTCACCGACGATTATTCAGGACACGAGTGACCCGAGTGCTCTTTACGTACTAATGCCGCTGCGCGTTTGATTTTTGCTTGTCTTTTGGGTTGCAAACGCTGTGTCTCTGCGCTTCTGCTTCTCGTGACACAGCGTTTTCACTTCAAGATTCTGCGCAAAATAATTGCGGATTTTTATGAGCTATGACCTTTGTCAGTGATATTACGTTACGAAATTTTCGCTCTTATACCGAGGCCTGTCTGAATGGACTGGCCTCGTCCTTTGTGGTGCTCACAGGGGCTAATGGCGCGGGGAAAACCAATATTCTGGAAGCAGTGTCGCTTCTTTCCCCTGGTAAGGGAATGCGTAGTGCCGATTCTCAGGATTTTCAAAACCGCTCTTTTTCCGACCCGTTCTGGAGCGTTTTTTCTGTAACCCAGACCCAATACGGCTCCATTCGTATCGGTACAGGGCGCGACAGTCAAAAAGAGCGGCGCAGCGTGCATATTCAAGGGGAGATTGTTAAAAGCCAGACGATGCTTTCTGATTATCTTACCTGCTTGTGGTTGACCCCGCAGATGGATCGTTTGTTTATTGATGCGGCGTCCAGCCGCCGGAAGTTTTTTGACCGGATGGTGTTTCATTTTGACCCAGGACATGCGGGGCGTATGACACGGTATGAAAATGCGATGGCGCAGCGTTCGCGGTTGCTTAAGGAAGGGCAAAACTCTCCGGCATGGCTTGATGCTCTTGAGTTGCAGATGGCGCAAAGTGGGGTGGCGGTTGCCGCGGCGCGGGTGATGTTTACCGAGCGGCTGCAGGCCGTATGCCGGACGCGAGAAAATGCAGCTTTCCCCGTCGCGCAGCTTGCCCTCTCGGGGCAGCTTGAACACCTGATTCATGAGGGGCGCTCCGCGCTTGCGCTTGAGGATGAATTCAAGGCGCATTTGCAAAGTTCGCGTAGCGAGGATGCTGTCTATGGGGGGGCCGCGCGCGGGCCGCATAAAAGCGATTTTCTGGTGACGTATGCCGCCAAAAACATGCCTGCCAGTCAATGCTCGACGGGTGAACAAAAGGCGCTGCTCATCGGCCTTGTTCTGGCTCATGCCGACTTGATCCGCATGGAGCGGGGCGCGCCGCCGATCCTTCTTTTGGATGAAATTGCCGCGCATTTGGATGAGGTGCGCCGCGAGGATTTATACAAATTGTTAGGGCAAATCGGCGGGCAAGTCTGGATGAGCGGAACTGACCTCTATCTCTTTGAAAAAGTTAGAGGCGAAGCCTCATTTTTTGAGGTTAAAAACGGACAAATATTGTCCCTCAATCACGCTTAGAAATTCCCTTTTTTACTGGTCTTTTCGGGGGGGTGTGCTATAACAAATCCTCCTTGGAAACTTGTTGAAATTCAGGGGTTTTTCTTCCCCTTCATACGCTTAAATTTTAGGAAAAAATAATGTCTGAAAATGCCGCTATCGCCCAACAAAATACGAACGACGCTGCTGCTTCTTATGGAGCTGACTCGATCAAGGTTCTGCGGGGCCTTGATGCTGTGCGTAAGCGTCCCGGTATGTATATCGGCGATACCGATGATGGCACCGGCCTTCACCATATGGTGTATGAAGTTGTCGATAACGCGATTGATGAATCGCTTGCGGGACATTGTGATGAAATTCTGATTTCGATCAACAAGGATGGCTCGGTGACGGTGCGCGATAACGGGCGTGGTATTCCCGTTGCGATTCACCCTGAAGAGGGGGTCTCCGCCGCTGAAGTTATCATGACCAAATTGCATGCGGGCGGCAAGTTTGACCAAAATTCCTACAAGGTCTCGGGCGGTCTTCACGGCGTGGGCGTGTCGGTGGTGAATGCTTTGTCTGACCATCTTGATCTGCGCGTGTGGCGCGATGGTCAGGAATGGTTCATGCGTTTTCGCAATGGCGAAGCTGAAGCGCCGATCAAGGCGATCAAACCTCATGCGGGCCGCAATGGCACAGAAGTTACGTTCTTGCCCTCGCCTGTGACGTTTACCAAAACCGAATTTGATTTTGGAACGCTGCAGGATCGTCTCCGCGAGCTGGCGTTCCTGAATTCCGGCGTGAATATTTTACTCCGCGATGACCGTGGGGATGAGCCGCAAGAAGTCCGGTTTAATTTTCAAGGTGGCATTGCCAGCTTTGTCGAATATCTTGACCGTAACAAAACCCCGATTTTTCAGCCATCGATTGCGATTAACCATCTTGGCGAGCACATTACCGTTGAAGTGGCGATGGAGTGGACGGATTCATACCACGAAACCATGTTGTGTTTTACCAACAATATCCCGCAGCGCGATGGCGGAACGCACCTTGCGGGTTTCAGGGGTGCGCTCACGCGGCTCCTCACCAAATATGCCGAAGATAACGGTTATATGAAGAAAGCCAAAGACCTTGCCATTTCCGGCGAAGATATGCGTGAAGGTTTGACGTGTGTTCTTTCGGTCAAGGTCCCTGATCCAAAATTCTCGAGCCAGACTAAAGACAAACTGGTGTCTTCTGAAGTCCGCCCTGTGGTCGAGCAGGCCATTGTGGAGGGGCTTGGGACGTGGCTTGAAGAGCATCCCCAAGAAGCCAAAAAAATTGTCTCAAAAATTGTCGATGCCGCGTCAGCGCGTGAGGCGGCCCGTAAAGCGCGTGAGCTTTCACGCCGCAAGGGGGTCATGGATATTTCGAACTTGCCAGGAAAACTGGCTGATTGTCAGGAAAAAGATCCGGCGCTATCCGAAATCTTCATTGTGGAAGGGGACTCGGCTGGTGGGTCGGCCAAGCAGGGACGTAATCGCCGCTCTCAAGCCATTTTGCCACTGCGCGGTAAAATCCTGAATGTTGAGCGTGCCCGCCTTGATAAAATTCTGGGCTCGCAAGAACTTGGTACGCTGATCACGGCGCTGGGTACAGGTATTCACGATGAACTCAATGTTGATAAAATCCGGTATCACAAAATCATTATTATGACTGATGCAGACGTCGATGGATCTCATATTCGGACGTTGCTGCTCACCTTCTTTTACCGCTATATGCCCGATATTATTGCGCGCGGGTATTTGTATATTGCCCAGCCGCCGCTTTACAAAGTAAAACGCGGTAATGCTGCCGAGATGTATTTAAAGAATGATGATGCACTTGATCATTATCTGCTTCAGGCAGCGTCCGAAGAGATGGTCTTTACCGACTATACGGGCGCCGCGCGTATGGGTAACGACTTTCTTGACCTGTGTTTGAAGGCCAGAGGTTTGCGGCTTTCGCTTAACGCGCTTAATGTGCGTGTAGGGAACCCGTACCTCGTCGAACAAGCGGCAGCGGTGGGGGTTTATGATGCGTCGGCTCTTCAGGATATGGAGCAGGGCGGTAAGATCGCGGCTGATTTGACTGCGCGCCTTAACGAGATGGCCACGCGGCATGAAAAAGGGTGGAGCGTTTCTTTTGAAGAAGGCGAAGGTTACCGTTTGATGCGGACGATGCGGGGGGTGACGGAAGTCATCCGTATTACCTCGGACTCGATCCGCTCGCCAGATGCGGTGCGGGTACAAAATCTGATGCCATGGGTGCAGGAGAATTTTGCGGCGGCTGGCAAGCTGGAGGTCAAAGGAAAAGAGATTGGTATTATCACGGGGCCGCTCGGATTCTTCAACATGGTGCTTGAATTCTCGAAACGGGGCCTTCAGATTCAGCGCTATAAAGGTCTGGGTGAGATGAATCCCGAGCAATTGTGGGAAACCACACTTGATCCCGAAGTGCGTTCGCTCTTGCAGGTGGATATTGATGACGCGGTTGAAGCGAATGATATTTTTTCGACCTTGATGGGCGATATTGTCGAGCCGCGTCGTGAATTTATTCAGCAAAACGCGCTTAAAGCCACCAATATTGATGCGTAGGTAGCATGAACTCTCTTATTTCCCAACTATCCGGCATTTTGGGTGAGGCTTTTGTCGCTGAAGGGCTGGATATGTCCTTTGGACGGGTGATTGGTTCCGATCGTCCCGACCTTGCACAATTCCAATGTAATGGCGCGATGGCAGCTGCCAAGGCTGCCCGCAAAAATCCGCGTGCGGTGGCTGAGGCGATTGTCATGCGGCTTAACGTTCATCCGGCTTTTGCCAAAGTTGAAATTGCGGGGCCGGGGTTTATTAACCTCACTTTGACCGATTCCTATTTACAAAAGTATCTCGCGCTGTTGGTGCGGGATACGCGGTGTGGGGCCTCTCCTCTTGTACAAGGGGAAACTGTCGTTCTGGATTATGGTGGGCCGAATGTGGCTAAAGCCATGCATGTTGGGCATTTGCGTGCCTCGATTATCGGGGACTCGGTACGGCGGATCATGAAGTTTGCCGGATTTAATACGATTGGTGATATCCATATGGGCGATTGGGGCACCATGATGGGGATGGTGATTTCCGAGCTGGAGATTATGTACCCTGACTGGGTGTATTTTGATGCTGCATTTACGGGACCGTACCCTGTGGAGTCCCCCGTTTCAATTGAAGACCTCGCGGTAATTTATCCCAAAGCATCGGGTGATTCCAAGGCCGATCCTGCGCGCATGGCGCTTTCACACAAAGCAACGGTAGAGTTGCAGAATAAACGTTCTGGCTATTACGCGCTGTGGAAGCATATGCTGAATGTTTCTGTGGACTCGATGAAAGCCAATTTTACGGCGCTTAATGTTCATTTTGATCTGTGGAAGGGCGAGTCGGATGTGCATGATCTGATTGCGCCGATGGTGGATGATCTTAAACAGCGGGGCTTTGCGGTTGAGAGCGACGGGGCTGTTGTTGTTCACGTCAAACGCAACGATGATACAAAAGAATTTCCACCCCTCATTCTTTACAAACGTGATGGTGGTGTGATGTACGGCACCACGGATTTAGCAACCTTGGTTGATCGGATAAAAAATTATCATCCCTCCAAAATCGTTTATATTGTCGATCAACGCCAGAATTTGCATTTTAATCAGGTGTTTCGCGCGGGGCATATTACGGGGATCGTTCCTGAAAATGTTGAATTGACCCATGCCGGATTTGGCACAATGAATGGGACGGATGGCAAGCCCTTTAAAACCCGCGATGGCGGTATTTTGCGCCTTGAAGATTTGATAGAGCTTGGCATTACCAAGGCGCGGGAGCGTCTTAATGAAGCGGGCGCTGCGGCTGATTTTCCTGCGGAGGAACGTGAAGATATTGCGATGAAGGTGGCGGTGGCTGCCATAAAATTTGCGGATCTTCAGAATAACCGTATTGCCGATTATGTGTTTGATCTTGACCGCATGACCAGTTTTGAAGGCAAGACCGGCCCCTATTTGCTGTATCAGGCTGTGCGGATTAAATCCTTGCTCGCTAAGGCGGAGTATGTGCATGGCAGTGAAATTCTGGTGACGGACGCGGATCGCGCTCTCTATTTGCTGCTCACCGAATTTCCTGAAGTGATCGAGCAGGCAGTTAAATATTATACGCCGCATGTGCTGTGCGATCATGCCTACAAGCTTGCGCAGGCGTTCAGTTCCTTTTACGGCAACACGCATATTTTGTCGGAAGAAAACACAGTGCAGCGCCAGTCATGGCTTACGCTTTCGGCGATGGTGCTTGCGCAGCTTGAATTGCTGCTGGATATGGTCGGGATCAAAATTCCTGCACGGATGTAGAACGTGGTTGCATGAAAAATAAAAAAGGCCAGCATTGCTGGCCTTTTTCCAATTCGGTTTTTACTTTGTCTCTTCTTCAGTGTCGTCGGCACGGAAGATAGATTTACGAGCCTTCTGCGCGGCTTCTTCCAGAATGTTTTTGGTTTCGATGTCCAGCGCGACTTCTTCCAGTGCTTCTGTGGTTGTATAAGTTTCCTGTTGCGGCGGCATCTGCGCCGATTCTTCCGGCAGGGCGTTGTAGGATACGGGGGCGGTTTGCGCTGGAGCTGCCGCTGCGGCAGGGGACTTGGTGAAGAAGCTCATTGGGCTTCCCCCTGCGTCGGATGAAGCAGGAGCTGTGGCGACAGGTTGTTGGGCTGCCGGTGGCGCTGTAAAGGCGGGGGTTGTTGGTGCGGTAGGAGCCATTGTTTCGGGAGCATCATCGCTCAGGTCGATCGGGTGAGCGATAGCATAGACATTGGCGAGGGCGTAGGCGCCTGTATCTACAGCAGAGGCTTCTGTATCACGAGCGATTTTGACGGCCTCAACCAGAGCCTTGATTTCGTTTGAGGTCGGAATGGCGACATCGGCTTTGCGCGCCGTCCAGCCCTTTTTGACCATAACATCGCGGAGCTTTGTAATGTTGCCCAGATGTTTGGTGTGGGCTTCATCAGGTGGAGGCAAGGCGATATAACGTGTGACACGCATCGCTTTGGCGTGCTCAATGTTGGTATAGAAGAAACGAACATCCACAACACTGTCACCGAAAGCGATAACGGCTTGGCCGGGACCGAATGAACGCACCGAGTCATAGTTGGCACGGCCACGAAGCTGAACTCCTGCTTGCAATGTATCGTCATAGTTACGCGTCATGCCGCCGGGTTGGGCACTGAAACCAGAAACTTCGGTTACGAAGGAGGAGCCCACGGTTTTTTCAAAAAACTCTTTGGTTTGTGTTGGGTCTTCGAGTTTACCGAAAATTTTGATGTTACAGTTTGCGGCTATCGAGCGGGCTTCTTCTTTTACGCGTTTCTCAAGGGCAGGCAAATCCTGTGCTGAGAAGATCATGCTAAAGCCCAGAGAACGTGCTTGAGCCGCCATAACCGCCATACCTTGCGCGGCGTAGTAACCGACCTCATCAAAGATCGTCATAAAGGGTGTGGACGAATTGGTTGATTTGTTTTCAATCACGGTGGCGCTGTCGCCTTCGACGGTAGCGCCGAGTGATGAACCCATCATCCCTTTGAGGGTTGCGGCAACAATTTTACCGAGGTTGGCTGTTTCATCTGCCGATTTTTCAAGCGCGGGGATCAGAACAATCAGAATGCGGCGGTTTAGAACCACGTCCACCATGTCCACATCGGCGGCTTGGCTGTCAAAGATGTAGCCATAGTCATCGGCCAGTGATTGCAGGGAGCGGGTGAACTGCATCGAGAGGTAGCCGTGCTGTGTCTTGGCGGTTGTTGTATCAATCATCGGTTGGTCGGGGCTTGCGGGCTTGTCGCGGCCTTCATCATCAAAGGCGGCGTCAACATAGCCGGGGAGCGTTTCGAGATAGCCGCGCAGACCGGTGCGCAGATATTCGGGGAGAACTTCATCACGCGAGAGTTTGACGATACTTCCCAGCGCCAGATTTTGGCGGATGGTGCCCACACTCATCGGAATATCCTGATGGTCGCGCTTCCATGTCATGACCGGCATCAGCGAGCTGATCAAGGACACAGCACGCTCTTTCCACATTGCGTTGTCGCCTTCGGCGTCCGGCATCAGGGAGACGAGCATGTTGGTGAGGTAAGAGGCTGACCCGCTCGAGAACGGGTTCATGGTGTTGGATGGGGCTTTGCGGTCCGAGTTTCCGGTCATATAGTTAAGAACCAGCAGGTCGTCATCGCGGCCAAAGCGTCGGACTAGCGAAGAGAGAGCTGACCACAGGTCAGTATCGGCCTTACCGTCAATATAGACAAATCCCGATGACCATGCGAGGGCGTTGCTGGCCATGGCCTTGAGGCCTTCGGTTTTACCTGAACCGGTTGTCCCGAGATAGAGAATATGCGTACGCACATCGGAATTGCTAAACCATACTTCTTCGCGTTTGGGGTCGATGTTACCCAGATAGAGAATTCCATCGCCCGGTTTTCCCTTGGCCTTTTTCGATTTGAGTTTTGAGCCAAGCGGCATGCGGAAGACCAGTCCATGATCGCGCGTTTTAAGCCACCATAAATAAATGAGTCCAAGTACAAGAATGGCGTCGGCCCATTGCATAAAGGCGTTGCTGAAGTGGAAACCAATTGCGAGGCCGAAAAAGACGGTAAAGGAATGGTCGGGGCGTGACAGCCAATCGCCGATCCGCACCATCATCGGGCGTGAGTCACGCAGGAGGGTGGCGTGTCTTACTTCATACTTCTGGTCGAGTGCCATCCTTTATCTCCCTTCCAGAAAATCTTCGGCCGAGACGGGCGTATTTTTGTCAGCGACTGAGGCGGATTCTCCCCCTTTTCCACCACTTAGAAGAAATCCGACAACCGTCAGGAGGATGAAAACCGTAACAACAATCCCCATAACTATTCCGACAAACTTAAACAAAAATTTGAAAAATCCTGACGATTTCTCTGCTTGCGTAACTTTGTCAAAAGCCCCGAAATTGCCGGATTTGAGTTGGCCCTCACTTTTTTCCATGGCTTTGGAGATCAGCATCAGTGCTTTGAGGGCCACGTTACGGTCATTGAAAATTGCAACTTCTTCGATGTCTTGCCGCGGTGTTTTGAGAACCAGAGAGGATGTCCCATTGTCGTTGTTGCGTACTTCCAAGGCGGAGGCTTTTGTTTGCCCCAGCTCCATTTGCCAGACAACGGGAGTCAGTGCATCTGGCAAAGATATGATCAATGTGCCTTCGATGACTTTTGCTGACGATACATGTTTACTGGTCATGTTTATTTTCCTTGTACTTTTTTAATCGCGCGTTTTTTGGATTTTGAATAATCCAAAGCAGGGACTGGTCTTGCGTTGGTTGAGGCCATGTATTCAGTAATCGATTTAACGGCGTCTTCAACTTTTGGGCGGGGAATAGGGCGTTGGGTTGCTTTTTCGGCCTTGTAATGGCACATCGCGCCAAGGGCTTCCATGTGATAGGCTTGGCGTCCCAGATTATTGAGGGGATACCACAACGTGCGGTCATATCCCCTGAGCCAGATAAATTGTGCCGGAGCCAAAACGCCACCTTCTTCGCGCGCGACGGCGAGGGCGCGCAACAGGGCTGTGTTTTCATAGGCGTGCTGGTTGCATTTGCTGAAAATTTTTGCGGTTACATCACGGTTCTTGAGAATTTTACGGGCTTCAGCCAGTAGCTTGCCACTCAGGCGCAGGCCGCCTTCAAATGTCCATGCTTTTGAGAGTTCACCAAGAATGCGGTCGGCATCCGCGCGTTTGCGCACCGACTTGAGGCAGAAGGCTGCAAGCAATACCTGACGGTAAGGTGCCATGTGGGCATAACCACGCCATGGAGGCCCCAGTTGTTTGGAAAAAGAGCGGGTGGCGGCTTCGGTATCGAGTTTGCCATCTGGGATGGGGACATCAAAGTAGGCAACCCATTCTTCGGGGCCTAAGGCCTCGGCAAAGCTTGGCAGCTCTGCCGGAACCGGCGCCCCGGGGGGGCGTGGCGGTTGGTTGGACGGATTGAATGTCACGAAGGGTGAAATCATGGGAAAGTTTTTGGACTGGCGTTTGATCAGCAAGTTGAGGTCAAGTTTGCGCCGGAAGTGGGCGCGCGGGCCGGAATAGAGCGCCCAGAAACCCAACACCAGCAGGATAATCGAGATAACATAGCGTAGTGGCGTAACACCGCCCGTTGCTGCAAGGTCCATCAAGGGTTCGGTCAGTTTGTCCTTGGTCATGCTATCGGCGGAAAGGGCGTCGCGCACCTCGCCGAGGGTCATCGGGTCGCCGTTACGTTTGAATTTTATTTTTCCCTGTTCGGTGAGGATATGGTCATCCCCGAGAAACACACTGCTGACATGCATTTCTCCCACGCGGATCCAGCGCATCATGTTGCGCACGTTTTGTGACTGGTAAACCCAGAAGAGCCAAAACAGCAAAAGCGCCATAATGGCCAGCCCTGTGTAGGCAATAGCATTATCGTGTGTGTTATTCTTATTCTCGGACACGGGCTTACTCTTTTATGAAAAATTAATAGGGTGCATATCGCCGGGCGGGTTTTCCCGAATATACTACACCCAAAACTCTTAACAAACTTCGAAGTAAATTACCAGATTCAAGGGAATGAAGGAAATACTTTTCAAAACCAAAAAAATAGGTATTATGCGGCGAAATTTGACCTATTATCTCTCTTTAATGGGCTGCGCCGGATTAGCACAGTGGTAGTGCAGCGGTTTTGTAAACCGAAGGTCGCGGGTTCAAATCCTGCATCCGGCACCATTTCCCCGATTCTATTTCCATAATTTATTAAGATTCACGGCGGCTTTTTAGGCTACATGTCACAGAAACGATTGCCGTTGAGCGTTGACGTTTGAACAAATAACGCTGGAGAAACGGAGAATGCGTGCTAACCTTTTCAAAGATTGGAAAGCATACTCAGGTGGAGGCATTTTTGGTCGCGCGGGTACCTATTGATATTCAAACAGCATTAGAATGGTTTGAATTGGACAAAGCGACGGTTAGCGAAGAAAAAGTTAAGGCAGCGTACAGAATTTTAGCCAAGCGGTACCATCCTGACACCAGAGGCAATTACAAAGAAAAGCTATCGGCATCAGAAAATTTTGTGGCTGCGACCAAAACCAAAGCTCTTTTGCTGGAGGCATACCGTACTGGACGTTTGCCTATCCAAGAAGCCCAGACTCCCAAAACAGAGGCGCCAGCGCAGGGCAAGGTAAAATGGTCGGGGCAGTTTAAAACGTCATACGCAAAAAAGCTGGAACCGGAGACGCCGCCAAGGCGATACGAAGACACTCTGACCGGACGCCGGAAATATGACTACCATAATAAGCGGCCAATGGAAAAATTGATGGACGTGCCTTATATCGGGGGCGCTTTTGCATTCGTATTCTGTATCGGCGCCATGTTCGCCATGATGACAGGCGTCTTGGCTCTTTCACCGTTTATTATGATTTATCCATTCGTTAAAAATTTCATCAATACGCAAAAGCTGGGGGACATGCTGACGGGGATCCCTTTATTTATAATTTATTTTGCCGCCACCTATTTGGGCGTCTTGATGATAGCAGACGGCAATAATTGGTCCCCGTGGTGGCTGCTGTCGCTGGTCTGGGGCAGCCTTGGGATGATCGCGTTGGACGAGGTCTACAGCTTTATACGTTATCAGGTGATATCCCGAGAAGTAAAAAAGGGTCTGGCGGTAATTCTTGAGTCATCAAGCGAACCATTAGCACCGACATAACGGCTGGGGAAGGACATGAATGAAACCACCCATGCAAAGGTGCGTGGAATTTAATTATTCATAATAATTAAGAAATTATAAGTTTGGCAATGCGCATTACACAGATTAGGCACCTTTCCATCCCGTCTGGTCAAAGCGCTGCAAAAGTTTCATAATGAAATGCGGCTGGAGGCGTATCATGAGCTTTATTGCTAAACATTTCACGAGTAGGGATGAGCGGCTGGTTTACATTATTCGCCCCCACTGGATATATCTGGCTGAAGGGCTTTTCTGGTTCTTCTTCCTCACGATGTTTGGTTTCCTGTGCGATATTGCGATTTGGCATGTGCTTGATTATGTTTCTCCGCGCAAAGATTATGCGGTGCTCTTTCCGTTTATTTTTTCGTTCGAGGATGATTTTTCGGTTTATGTGTGCGCTGCCATTGGCCTGATGGTGGGCATCATCATGCTGCTGAAATATTACGGGACGGAGATTGCCATTACCGATCACCGCGTCATATATAAAACAGGCTTGTTCTTTGTCACGGTTGAGGAACTCGAGCTTTCGGAAATCAAGGAAGAGAAAGTTCATCACGGGCTAATCGGCCATTTGCTAAATTTTGGTGACATCAAACTTGATTCGCGTTTTGTCGGGGATTTGCAGTTGCCCTTTATCAAAAACCCTTACAAGTTTTTGCGCTTTACGCACAAGGTGCGGGCGAGCTTGCCGCATGGTCAGAGCGCGGAAGATCCTATTCCGGCGTAGTTCTTTGTTCTTTCAAAAATGAAGCGTAAGTGAGGCGCAGGCCATCTGTCAGATTTGTTGTGGGCTGCCAGCCCAGAGCCTTTGCTCTGTCCGAGTTCATGAGTTTTCGTGTCATCCCCACGGGAGCCGTGAGGTTATGCGTGAACTTTCCTGTAAAGCCGATCACGCGGGCCAGTGAGGTGTATAGGTCATTGATGCTGATGTCTGCGCCAGCCCCAGTATTGAGAAGAGGGGGGAACTCCGCGAGCGCATCGGCGTGTGTGATTGCGAAACGGGCGAGATCATCGACAAATACAAACTCGCGGCGCACGGTGCCATCGCCCCAGATTTCAACGCTGTTTTTTTGCTGCACTTTTGCGGTGTGGATTTTTAGGAGTGCTGCGGCTAGCACATGGCTGCGCGATGGATCATAGTTATCATTTGGGCCGTAAAGATTACAGGGAATAAAGGTGCGGTAGGCAAGGCCATATTGCTCGGCGATATAGGCGCAGAGCTTGGCGGCAGCGATTTTGGCAAGAGCGTAGCCTTCATTCGTGGGCTCAAGAGGGGCGGTCAAGAGATCATCTTCCGACAAGGTTCCGTGCAGGTTGCGCGGGTACATGCAGGAGCTGCCGAAATTGATAAAATTCTTTACGCCTGCACTCCGTGCGGCCTCAATGAGGTTGAGGCCCATCAGCATATTATGGGTTAAAAATCCGCTTTGGTCATTCATGTTGGCGGTGATGCCTCCTACTTTTCCGGCGGCATGAATGACAAGGTCAACGGCATTTTTGGCAAGGTAGTCCGTTACTGCGTGCGGGTTTGTTAGGTCTAGAACATAATGTGGGGGCGCCAATATTGTCCATGCGGGGCTAAGTATCTTTGCGGCGCGGTGGAGGGAACTTCCTAGCATACCGGTCGCGCCAGTGAGGAGAACACGCTCAATCATGCGGCGGCTCTTAGGCGGGTTTCTTTTTGCGCGGCGTTCATCATATCCTTAATCAGGTCGGAAAGGCTGGTGCGGGCGCTCCAGCCTAGTTCGCGCGCGGCCTTACTGCTATCGCCGATCAGGTATTCGACTTCGGTGGGTCGCCGGAATTGCGGATCCACGCGGACGATGATTTTGCCCGTGCGTGCACATATTCCGGTTTCTTTAAGCCCTGCGCCACTCCATTCCACGCTAATGCCAAGTTCTTCAAAGGCCAGTTGCGCAAACTGGCGGACGGTGGTGCTGTGTCCGGTGGCGAGGATAAAATCATCGGCGTGCGGGGCTTGCATGATTTTCCACATGCCTTCCACGTAGTCGCGGGCGTGTCCCCAGTCACGCGAGGAATCGAGATTGCCGAGATAAAGACAATCCTGTTTTCCTTCGTAAATCCGCAGGGCGGATTTGATTATTTTTTGTGTGACGAATTCGTCACCGCGCAGCGGGCTTTCGTGGTTGAATAAAATGCCGTTGCTGGCAAAGATGCCGTAAGCCTCGCGGTAATTCACCGTGATCCAGTAGGCATAGAGTTTGGCAACGGCGTAGGGGCTGCGCGGGTAGAAAGGGGTTTTTTCTGTCTGCGGGGTTTCGCGGGCTTTGCCGTAGAGCTCAGAGGTTGAAGCTTGAAAAAATCTGGTGGTTTTTTCAAGGCCGGTGAGGCGCAGCGATTCCAGCAAACGCAATGTGCCAAACGCATCGGTGTTGGCGGTGTATTCCGGTGTTTCGAAGCTCACATGTACATGGCTTTGCGCGGCAAGGTTATAAATTTCATTGGGTCGTGTTGCCGCGACAATACGTGTGAGAGATGAAGCATCCGTCATTTCGCCGTAATGCAGGTTAAAGCGTCGCGCCGCGCGCAGGTCATCGGGAATATAGTCTTCGTGGCGCGGTTCGTGCGGGCGCGATGTATAGCGATGCAGGCCGTGGACGGTATAACCCTTCTCCAGCAGGAACTGCGCCAGATAAATGCCGTCTTGTCCGGTGATGCCTGTGATGAGGGCTGTTTTAGGTGGAGAGGCAGTCATTCTTGTTCACTGTATTTCTCGCGGTTCTTGATGATGGCGCGGCCATGCTCTGCTGCCCAGTCATTGAGAGCTTCGACGGGACCTTCGAGCGAGAGGCCTAGTTTAGTCAGGCGGTATTCAACGCGCGGCGGGACTTCGGGGTAGCTGGTACGCATGACGAGACCTGATTTTTCAAATTCACGCAGTTGTTTGGTGAGTTCGCGCTGGGTGATTTTACCTACAAGGCGCATCAACTCACCAAAGCGCAGCGTGTTACTGGGGGTTATGACCAGAGCGTGTATTATGCCAAGCGACCATTTGTTGGCGATCAGGGAGAGGGTAAGCTGCGCCGGACAGGGAGTCTTTCCTTCGCTGGCATGTTCATCTTGTTTTCTTTTCGGGGCTGCGTTCATTGCATTTCCTCTAAAGTATGCGTTTGCATACCAAGTATATAAATACTGCCTACTTTTCTTTATATACGGTCACATTATATGTTTCAGCACACGAGTAAATTGTTTTTTTAAATTTTTAGGAGAAAAATTCCATGAAGACATTCGCACTTGGCTGTACCGCTTTTCTGGCTTTGGCAACTGCCCTTCCAGCTCAGGCAGCCGATACCTACACGTTTGATCCGTTTCATACCAATTTGTACTGGAAAGCCAATCATTTCGGTTTTTCGAACCCTTCGGGAAAATTTGCAACTATAACCGGAATGGTCGCCCTTGATGAGGCTCATCCAGATGCTTCCAAAGTTGATGTAGTGGTTAGAACCGGTAGTGTTGTGACAGGGATTGATCTGTTTAACGAACATTTGCGTGCGGACAAATTCTTTAATTCTGAAAAATTTCCGGAGGCGACTTTCAAAAGCACCAAAGTTGATGTGATGAGTGCCACTACCGCCAAGGTGACGGGTGACCTGACCCTTTTGGGTGTGACCAAACCCGTGACGCTTGATGTAACACTCAACAAAATTGGTGAAAACCCGATCAGTAAGTTGAAAACGGCGGGATTCACAGCAACCGGAACGGTTAAACGCTCCGAGTTTGGTATCACATATGCTTTGCCGGGTGTGTCGGATGAGGTGCAACTCACCATTGATGCCGAAGCCAATATTCAGCCTTCTGTTAACCAGTAATTTTGTGGAGATTTAAGTTATGTCTGACGTTGTTGTTGTTTTTCACTCCGGTTACGGTCATACGGAAGTCGTTGCCAAGGCTATTGCCAAGGGAGCGGGGGCCGATTTGGTTAAAGTAAATGCCCAAGGTACAATTGGCGATGCTGATTGGGCTAAGCTGGCTTTGGCCAAAGCCATCATTTTTGGGGCGCCAACCTATATGGGGTCGCTTTCCGCCCCGTTTAAAACCTTTATGGATGCGTCATCCAAAGTCTGGTTTACGCAAGGATGGAAGGATAAAATTGCGGCGGGTTTTACGAATTCTGGCAGCATGAGCGGGGATAAACTCAGTTCGCTTGTCCAACTGGCGGTCTTTGCTGCCCAGCAGGGGATGATTTGGGTCGGTCAGTCTGAAGCGAATGAGTCGAGTGCGGCGGGTGTTTCAAGCGGCGATCCTGAAAGTGTGAACCGTATCGGCTCTTACCTTGGGTTGATGGCTCAGTCGGATAATGTGGCTCCTGACCAGACGCCCCCTCAAGGGGATATTAAAACTGCCGAATTGTTCGGGAAGCGCGTTGCCGATATGGCCAAGCGTTTTGTTTAAGTCCATTTTACAGAGTTTTTGAGTTGCTGCGTAAGGCCCCCCGCGAAATCGGGGGGTTTTTCTTGGGATGATCTCTTGAGTTCGGGTGGGGGTGGTCTATACTGCTTCCCGAGAGGTCATGATGGATTTTGATGTCGTCGTTATTGGTGGGGGCCCCGCCGGATTAAGTTTTTCCCGTATTCTTGCTGGTGGCAATTTGCGCATAGCCGTCATCGAAAAGCAGGCCGAGAAGGAACTGGCGCATCCCTCTTATGATGGGCGTGAGATTGCACTTACGCATCTTTCGCAGCGTATCATGCAGGATCATGGTATGTGGGGACGAATTCCATCTCGCGATATTTCCCTCATTAAGGACGCTAAGGTTTTAAACGGCGATCTTTCTGACCCGCTTTTTTTCGACCACCGTAACTCGGGAAAAGAAAATCTCGGTTTTATGGTTTCCAATCATCTGATCCGCAAGGCGGCTTACGAGGTGGTGAAGGGCAGCAAGCATGTTAAGTTGATGACAGGTTGTGAAGTCGCGGGTGTGTCCACGGATGCTGCTGCGGGCCGCGTCACGCTTGCCAACGGTAAAGTGCTGAAGGCGCCTTTGGTGGTGGCTGCCGATAGCCGCTTTTCGCCTACGCGCAAGATGATGGGCATTCCCGTGGAAATGCGTGATTTCGGGCGCGTGTGCATTGTATGCCGCATGAAACTTGACCGCGACCATGACGATACGGCGTACGAATGTTTCTTTTACGATCATACGCTGGCGGTGTTGCCGCTCAATGGGCGTTATTGCTCGGTGGTGATTACGGTGGCGGCTGACAAGGCTCATGAATTCCTGAACCTTTCGCCCGCAGCATTTGGCCGCAAAATGACGGAAAAGATGGAAGGTCGTTTTGGTCAAATGTCCCTTGATACTAAGCTTTATCCTTATCCACTGGTAGGAACCTATGCTGACTGTTTCTATGCACGGCGCTATGCGCTCCTAGGGGATGCAGCGGTAGGTATGCATCCGGTGACGGCGCATGGGTTTAACTTTGGTCTGCGGGGGGCCGATACACTGGCGCGCGAAATCCTTAAGGCGCAGCAGCTCGGTCTGGATATTGGGGGCCGAAGTGTTCTTGAATCTTATCATTTGCACCATCGTCGTGCGACACGTCCTATGTATCTGGGTACCAATGCCATTGTGGCGCTTTATACAGCGACAACGCCGGCTGCAAGATTTCTGCGTAAAGGTGTTTTAAAAGTGGGACAGGTTTTTGCGCCGGCACAAAAACTCATTATGAACCAGCTTACCGAGGCGGCATGAAAAACTTTGCGCAACTGACCGAAGCTGAAATTCTTGCTCTTGCTGTCTCCAGCGAGGAAGAGGACTCGCAAATTTATCTGAGCTTTGCCAACAAGGTGCGGGCTGATTATCCATCCACCGCGCAGATGTTTGAAGAAATGGCGGCGGAAGAACAGGGGCATAAAAACCAGTTGCTTGAGCTGTTCCGGTCACGTTTTGGCGAGAGGCTTCCTTATATTACGCGTCAGGACGTGCGCGGGTTTATGCGGCGTAATCCGATCTGGCTTTTGGAGAGTATCCGAATTGAGGATGTGCGCTCGCAAGCCGAATTGATGGAAATTGAGGCTTCGAAATTTTATGCTCGGGCGGCGGAGATGGCGCGCGATGTTGAGATTCGCAAGCTCCTTGGCGATCTGGCTTTGGCGGAGCGCGGGCATGAGGCGCGCGCGCTTGAGATCGAACGCAAAAATGTTCCCGAAGATATTCGTGCGGAAGAGAGTGAAGTGTCGCGGCGGCTTTTCGTGCTGCAGATTGTTCAGCCTGGTCTTGCAGGACTGATTGATGGGTCGGTGTCAACACTTGCACCTATTTTTGCGGCGGCGTTTGCCACGCATAGTTCGCATGACGCTTTTCTGGTGGGGATTGCGGCCTCACTTGGAGCAGGGATCAGCATGGGATTGACCGAGGCGATGTCGGATGATGGAGCCATTACTGGACGCGGCAGTCCGTGGCTACGCGGGGTGGTGTGCGGGATCATGACGACGCTTGGGGGACTTGGCCACACGCTGCCTTATCTGATTTCCGATTTTATGCTGGCAACGGCGGTGGCGGCAGTGCTGGTGGCAGCGGAACTTGCGGCTATATCATGGATACGCTGGAAATATATGGATACACCAATTGCTTCGGCGTTGGTGCAGGTGGTGTTGGGCGGTGCGCTTGTTCTTCTTACCGGTATTTTAATTGGGAGTGCATAGATGGAATATGACATTCTCGTCAAAAAACTGCCCGAGGGGTTGGCGTACCGCCCGATCTTTATATGGAATGCACCTTTAAGCGCCGCGCAGGGGCATGTTGCCCAGCATGCACAAGGTGACCGCTTTCTGGCCGCGCCGCTTTGTGAAGAGACACTGCGTTATTCCCGTGAACTGAGTGTGTCGCGCAGCGTTGATACCGGAAAATTAACAGGACATGCCGATCTTGTGGCGTCCGGTATGGTTGGTTTATATCAGAGTGCGGCCATTCATAACGGCACCATGCAAAATCCGGCACGGGCGGCGCGGCAAGAGGCATTGCAGCAGGACATGGATTTTGCCTGCAAAGTATCCCAGCATCAGCGAGAGTGCCGCCTGTACGCGCAGTTGCCGTTGGCCGATAAATTCAAAATCAATGCGCAGCGCAGACAGGAGCGTCTTGAGGAAGATTTTCGGGATGCTATGGCAGGCGGTGTGGCCTACTTTGCCATGCAGGAGGCCTATTGCTCTGGGTTTACCGCGTATTTTATCGGGAACATTCCTGTAACGGAAGACGGGTTGGTAACCGTGCGCCAGATTTATAGGGCGGTTGCAGAGGCGCAAGCACCTGAGCGAGGGAGAACCCACGAACATGATTTTCTAAGACTTGCAACTCCTCAAGGGGAACCTGGCGATATGATGAGAACACCACAGCTTGGCCTTTACCGTTACGCGGCTAAGTCCCAAGGACTTTGCGCGTAAGGCAGGGTTACTCCGTCTTCATTCCCGATTTGAAATATTTCAGGAAATCGCTGTTGGGTGAAATCAGCAAGGTTGTCTCAGGATCGGCCAGCGATTTGCGGTAGCCCTCCAAAGAGCGGTAGAACGCATAAAATTTGGCATCTTGCGAGAAGGCCTTCCCGTAAATTTCAATAGCGGCCTGATCTCCCTGACCACGCAGGATTTCGGATTCTTTTTTTGCTTCTGAAATGAGAACGGTGCGGTCTTTGTCTGCTTTGGAGCGAATTTCGATGGCGAGTTGTTCTCCTTCGGCGCGGGCTTCACGCGCTTCGCGCTCGCGCTCTGATTTCATCCGGTCAAAGGTGGCTTGTGTTACTTGTTCGGGAAGATCTGCGCGGACAATGCGCACATCCACGACTTCAATGCCAAAACGCTTCGCTTCTGCATTAACTGTTGCTTGTACATTTTCCATCAGAGTGTCGCGTTTTGTGGAGAGAATATCCTGAAGAGTGGATTTTCCCATCTCGGATTTGAGGGCTGAATTGATGATGTTATAGAGGCGTTGCTGGGCCGTGGCTTCGGTTCCGAGGTTTTTGAAAAAATCGAGCATGCCGACAATTTTGTAGCGGGCGAAAGAGTCCACGACCAGACGTTTTTGATCGACCAGTAGCACTTCCTCGGAAGGAGGATCCACATTGAGAATCCGTTTTTCAAACGTAAGGGTTTGATCGAGTGCCGAGAGTTTGAAATGAAGGCCGGGCTCTGTGATCTGATCTTTGGGATTACCAAAGCGCAGTACCATCACTTGTTCGTTTTCCTTGACAGTAAAAACCGATGTTGCAACGAGAAGAATCGTTGAAAGAAGGACGAGAGCAAGTGTAAGAATTTTACCTTCGGTCATGATGGATGTTCCTGATGACGGTTATGGTGTGGTGGTTGTTTTTGGTGTGCGGGTCAGATCGTTCAAGGGCAGATAGGGCGTGAGGTTTTTACCGTCATCTCCCAGAACAATCGTTTTGGCGTTTCCTAAAACTTCCTCAATGGTTTCTATATACATGCGCTGTGATGTAACATCGGGAGCGGTTTTATAGGCCTTGAGCACAGATTCAAAACGCTTGGCGTCACCGGTCGCGCGGTTGATGACTTCTTGTTTGTAGGCTTCGGCGTCCTGTTTGAGTTTTTCGGCATCCCCTTTGGCGCGCGGAATAATGTCGTTGCGGTAAGCTTCGGCCAAGTTTTTAAGCTCTTCCTTTTTCTGGCGCGCTCGTTGAACCTCGTTAAAAGCGTCAACGACGGCGGCAGGAGGGTCAACTTTTTGGAGTTGAACGTTATTGATGGTTACGCCGGAGTGGTATTCATCGAGCAGTTTTTGCATGAGAATGCGGGCGTCCGACTGGATGCGCGTCCGCGCATCGGTGAGAACCGGCTGGATATTATTCTGGCCGATAATTTCGCGCATGGTGCTGGCGGCGACCAGTGAGATGGTGTCTTCCGGATCGCGGATCGAATAGAGGAAGTCTTTGGCGTTTCCGACACGCCAGAGCACAACGAAGTTGATATCGACCATATTCTGGTCACCAGTGAGCATCAGGCTTTCTTGATGCGCTGCGTTGGCGTTGGTGCGGTTAAATCCGACATCGCCCGCATTATAGCCGATCTGGATGCGGCGCTCGGATGTGACATCGACGATCTGGACACTCTGGATGGGCCATGGGAGTTTCCATTTAGGGCCAGCGATATCGTCAGTGCGTGTGTATTTTCCGAAAGTCAGAACGACACCATTTTCATTGGGCTGCACAAAGTAAAGGCCGCTGAACATCCACAAAACAAAGGCAATGACGAGGGCAATCATCAAAATTTTGGAGGTATTTCCCCCTGTGTTGTTTGGGATATAGGAACCAAAATTTTTGCGGGCCTTATTCAGAAGGGCTTCAATGTCCAGATCATCTGTTTGGCCGGGGCGTTGTCCCCAGATCGGGTCGGGTCTTTTCTCATCGCCTTTATTTCCTGGTTTTCCCCAAGGATTAGGGCGGCCAGATGATCCGTTCGGGTTATCGTTGTCGTTCCATCCCATGATGAAGGGCTCCTTAATAATGAATTCTCCCCTAGACTTTAATCGTTTTCGGATTAAAAACAACTGCGGTAACCACTTATTTTTGCGGAAAAATCATGTTTTCGGTGTTCAAACGTTTGTTTTCTTCCCCTTCACATGATCCGGTGCTGCGAAGCCGGGTCGCGCAGATACTTCAGGAGCAGATTATGCAACTGGGATTGAGTGAGGGCGCTATTGTTGAGGACATCAAAATTTCACCGCGCGGTGAGGTTGTTGCCGTCATTCTTGTGCGTGAGGCGGGCAAGGCGGAGGAGATAGCGCAGCTTCGCGAGCGGGTGCAGGGTGAGATAGCCAGTCTTGATGGTGTTGCCAAGGCGGTGGTTGTTTTGACCTCGCCAGAAAGGCCTGTTGTTCCATCAGGAGCATCTGCTCTTGCGCCAAAATCCGGTCTTGATTCTATTCAAGTGATCGCGGTGGCTTCCGGTAAAGGCGGGGTTGGTAAATCAACGGTGGCGGTCAATTTGGCGGCGGCTCTTCTGCAGAAGGGCAAGAAAGTCGGAATTCTGGACGCGGATATTTACGGGCCATCACTCCCGCGTCTTTTGAACAAGGTTGATGTCAAGGCAGTACAAGGCGTGGATGGCCGGATTGTTCCAGTTGACGCTTATGGTCTTAAGGCCATGTCGATGGGATTTCTGGTGGATGAAAAAACACCGATGATCTGGCGCGGGCCGATGGTACAATCGGCTTTGCTGCAGATGATCCGCGATGTGGTGTGGGATGGGCTTGATATATTGGTCATCGATTTGCCGCCCGGGACGGGCGATATTCATTTAACACTTGCGCAAAAAGTACCTTTGGCGGGTGGTGTGGTGGTATCCACGCCTCAGGATATTGCTTTGATCGATGCACGTAAGGGACTTGAGATGTTCCGCAAGGTTGCCGTGCCGATTTTGGGGATTGTTGAAAACATGTCTTATTATTGCTGCCCGATGTGTGGGCATCGCGATAATATTTTCGGGACAGGCGGCGCACAAAAAGAAGCGGCGCTGCTGGGGGTTCCGTTTCTTGGAGCCATTCCCCTTCATAGTGTGATCCGTGAATTGTCGGATGCCGGAACACCCGTGGTTCTTGCCGCGTCTGGCAGTGAGCAGGCAAGGGCGTTTGAAGCTATTGCATCTAGCGTGCTCGAACATCTGGGTACCTCGAACCGTCCCGCCCCCCGTATCGCCATTGAAGATTGAGGTTTTTCACTCCTTCTGGAAAGGAGGGAATGTTGACAAAGGCCGCTTATTAACATAATATTTATGCCTATCGATTAGGGTCATGGAGAGGTGTTTTGTGATTGAAAACGGCATTGTTTCACGCATTGTACTGGCGGGAGCCTTTGTGGGGGCTACTGCGGGTGTGGCTGCGGCTTCACCTGAAGCGGCTTCAGCGCCAGCGGCGCAGATTGCGGTGGGGGCAGCTCCCCCACTTTCGCCGGAAGATATTCTTCGTGATAACAAATTGGCACAGCGCAGTATTTTAGGTTTGGCCGACGTGATGGCCCGCCGCCCTGCGGAGCAGTGGGGGGAGGTGGTTCGCACTGAGATTCGCAAGGTGGGTGGTTCCACACAGGAATTTATAGCAGGAGAGAAACAGCGCGTGACACAGGCGGAATTGGGAACAGTTCAGTTGGGTCAGGCGCCCGCTACACCGCAAGATGAACTTAAGACTTATATCGGGCGTAAAGTTGACTCACTGAGAGATCGCGCCAATTCGTTCTTGGATAAAATCTCGTCAGGACAGATCAGTAGCCCCGCGTTTTACAAATCGGATATTGAGGGGCGCATTCCATATCCTTATGGAGTCGTTGCCGAAAAACTTTTCAAAGGTGAGTTGACTCGCGATCAAGCGGGGCAAGAGGCCGATATGATGGCCAAAGCCCGCAAGGATTCCCTTTTCACCGTGGTGGAGCACGCCGCAGCGCCTATAGCGCCTGCTACTGGGTCTGCTCCTGCGGCTAGTGTTACCCGCTAAATTTTCAAAAAATATTTTCTTTAAACTCTCGACAAGAAGGCGCTCTTCACGCAGAGTTAGGCCTTGCTTACATCCAGCCGAGGTAGTTTTTGTGTCCCTTCCTTTTCAACCGTCTCTTTATATTTTCGATTGTGACGGCACGTTGACCGATACTGAAGTTCTCAATAATCAGGCTTGCGCTGATGCGATTGCGGCCTGTGGCTTTCCCCAATATGACCTTGAATATTGCATGACCAATTTCGTGGGCGTTGCGATGAGCGAGATCAAGCGCCGGATTGAAATGGAGCACACTACGGTGTTGCCTGATACTTTTATTCCGAACTTTATCAATCTGGTGTGTGAACGTATGGATGACACCTTGCCGCCCGTACCGGGCGCGGTGGCGGCGGCCCTTCATATTGCGCAAACGACGCTCACATGTGTGGCCTCGAATGGTGAGCGTAACAATGTGATTAAATCTCTCAAGATGATCGGGTTGCTGGATCACTTCGGTGAAAGTCATGTTTTTACCAAGGGACAGGTTGCGCGCGGCAAGCCTTTTCCTGACCTCTTTCTTTTTGCGGCGGATGCTATGCGGGCCGACCCGAAACGCTGCGTTGTTGTCGAGGATAGTGTGGCAGGTGTGACGGCTGGCGCTGCCGCCGGTATGCATGTCATTGGCATTACCGCGGTAAGTCATGATAAACAAAGGGCTACGGAACTTTTACGCAGAGCAGGGGCCGATGCGGTTTTTGACGATTGGGCTGCTATTTTAGATTACATAAGCTAGGCTGTGGATGGTGTGATTTTTCTCTCTTGCAATCTGATCCGAGCATGGTTACATTTTGGCCATTCTGAAAACTAAACGAGTTAACTACATTATAGGAACGAATAGAATGAGCGATATTGCAGACCGCGTGAAAAAAATTGTTGTCGAACACCTCGGGGTCGATATGGATAAAGTCACTGAAGGCGCAAGCTTTATTGATGATCTCGGAGCTGATTCTCTGGACACGGTTGAGCTGGTTATGGCGTTTGAAGAAGAGTTCAGCATCGAAATCCCTGATGACGCGGCTGAAAAAATTCAGACCGTGGGCGATGCGATCAGCTTCATCTCCCAGAAAGCCGCTTAGGTTTTTTTATGATTTCCATGAGGGTCGCATCGTCCACAAGGCGCGTTGCGGCCCTTTTGTATTCCAACTTTTGACATAGTGATAAGCGCGAACTGAATCAAAATGACGAGACGTGTTGTAATAACGGGTATGGGTATTGTATCTCCTTTGGGAGTCGGTGTTGATAAAAACTGGGCGGAATTGACCTCCGGTAAAAGCGGTATTCGCAAGATTACCCGTTTTGATGCCTCGGATATGTCCTCACAAGTTGCCGGTATGGTGCCTTTGCAAAGCGAAGGCGTGACGGACGGATTTAATCCTGATGAAACTATGCCGCCTAAAGAGCATAAAAAAGTCGATACATTTATTTTGTATGCAATGAAGGCTGCGGATGAAGCGATTGCTGACTCGGGATGGAAGCCTGAAACGCAAGAGATGCAAGAACGTGCCGGAGTCATGATTGGTTCGGGCATTGGTGGACTTCAGAGCATTTATGAAACGTCGGAAACACTTATTCAAAAGGGCCCGCGCCGTGTCTCACCGTTTGCGGTTCCGGCGATGCTGATTAATCTGGCTTCCGGTCATGTGTCGATCAAGCACGGTCTTAAAGGCCCTAACCATTCCGTGGTCACGGCTTGCGCGACGGGTTCTCATGCCATTGGTGATGCCGCTCGTCTTATCATGATGAATGATGCCGATGTCATGGTAGCGGGTGGCGCTGAAGCTGCGGTCAACCGTTTGGGTGTGGCTTCGTTTGCGGCATGCCGTGCATTATCAACTTCGTATAATGATCGCCCTGCAGAGGCCTCGCGTCCCTTTGATGAGGCGCGTGACGGATTTGTAATCGCAGAAGGTGCGGGCGTTGTTGTTTTGGAAGAATATGAACATGCCAAAAAACGCGGCGCAAAGATTTATGCGGAAGTTGTTGGCTATGGACTCTCGGGTGATGCGTACCATATGACCTCACCTGCCGAAGATGGTGATGGCGGTTTCCGCGCGATGCGGGCTGCACTTGCGCGCGCAGGCGTGACCCCCTCTGATATTGATTACATTAATGCCCATGGTACCTCGACCCCGATGGGGGATGGTATTGAGTGCGGCGCGGTCAAGCGCCTGTTTGGCAACGCCATTGAAACCGTGTCTATGTCGTCAACCAAATCAGCAATAGGTCATTTATTGGGCGCGGCTGGCGCGGTTGAGGCGATCTATACGGTCAAGGCTATTCAAACAGGTATTTTGCCGCCGACCCTCAATCTTGAAAACGTGTCGGAGCCTTGTCAGGGAATTGATCTGGTGCCGAAAGTGGCCAAGGAAAAAACCGTTAACATTGCCCTGTCCAACTCGTTTGGCTTTGGCGGTACCAATGCGTCTCTCGTCCTCAAGAAAGTGGTCTAGCCACAGGTATATTCATGTTGCGGCGTATCGCCCTGATTGTTCTTCTTCTGGCTGCGCTGTGTGCAGGGGGAGTGTATTACGCCGCACAAGAGATGGTGCGCGCGCTCGGGCCTTTAGCCCAGCAAAAAATCGTTCTGATTCCCAAAGGAACAGGTTCGCAGAAAATTGGTGAGATACTTGAGCGGGAAGGGATTATCTCTTCACGGTTTGTTTTTTATTTTGCGGCCTGGGTTTCGCCCGAGAAAGCTGTTTTCCAGGCTGGTGAGTATGAGTTCGCGCCGCATGTAACGATTGCCGAGGTGATAACCAAGATGCGCAAAGGGGATGTGTTTGTGCGGCGATTCACTATTCCCGAAGGGCGTACGAGTTACGAAATTGTAGAAGTTATCAAGGCTATTCCCGAACTCACTGGCAGTATTGTGGATGTTCCTGCGGAGGGAACCCTTTATCCTGATACCTATAGCTATACGGCGGGTGATGACCGCGTGGCAATTATTGATAAGCTCCGCGTGCGCATGACGGGTATTCTGCAGGATGTTTGGGCGCAGCGCGCCTCCGATACAATTCTCAAAACACCGGAGGAAGCGCTGACACTCGCATCAATTGTCGAGAAAGAGACAGGTAAAGCTTCTGAGCGGGCGATGATTGCCGGTGTATTTATCAATCGGCTGCAAAAGGGGATTCCTCTCCAGTCTGACCCCACCGTGATTTATGCCGTGACGGGTGGGCGTCCGCAGAATGAAGGGCAAGGGCCTTTGGGCCGTCGCCTTCTTACCAAAGACCTTGATCTCGATTCGCCCTATAACACGTACAAAAATGTGGGGCTTCCGCCTGCTCCGATTGCCAGTCCGGGTCGTGCCGCTATCGAGGCTGTTCTTCATCCTGCGAAACATAATTTCCTGTTTTTTGTGGCGGACGGGACAGGCGGGCATTTATTTGCGGTAAGCCTTGCCGAGCATAACCGCAATGTGGCGCAGTGGCGCGTACTCCGCCGTGCGCAGCAGAAAGATTGAATTTTTTTCATAATATCATTATAACGAGATGATGATGACCCCACCTTTGCTGCAAGATGTTGTTTGGGATATTTTTCCCCGCTGCTATGACCCGTCCACGTATGAGGGGTTGCGTCAGCGGGCACGTGATGCGGTGCTCGGATTCATGCGTGACGCCTATGGTAACTTTAATCTGGCAGCAACAGATGATCTGACGACTGCCTCGCATTGCCCCGAGCTTGATCGCTGGTGTCATTCTCTTCAAGGACAGCAAACGCTCGTTGCATTGGTGCAGGACATTCACGGGATAGTTGACGGGCTTGAAGATTATGCTCTTCCTGCGCATGACCAGCGTCAAATTTTGTTCAAGGATGCGGCAGAGGCCTTGCGCTTTGCCACCATGGAAAAACCTGAAGGATATAAATCTCTCTTTGTTATTCCGGCTTTTGCCCATGATGTTGGGCGGCTGGTGGAGGGAATTTATCATGACGCGGCGAATAACCATGATAACTGGATTCCACATGCCCATTTTAGTTTCTTGATGTTCAGGGCCCTGCTGGACAGGCCTGCTTATGCGGATATACCACCACTAATTAAAAATCATATGCTCTACGCTGTGGCGGCCCATTCGGGCGTGAACGGCAACACTTATATGGCGCAGGCCGTGCAGGCGTGTGACCGTGTGCAGCTCATTGGCCCCGAAGGGTTCTTCCGCGGCGTTGTTTACGTTGCGGGACTTATGGGCGGCGGGATTGCCTATCCCAAGGACAAGGGGTTTGTGCAGGATATTCCCGATATGCACGATCATAATTCGGCTTTGTCGATCCTTGAATATTTCTCGCGCAACATGTACCCGACGATGGGGACGCAGCATCAGAAATGGATGGGGGAGGTGCAGGCGCAAAATTTGGCACTGCTGATGCTTTCCGCGTCGTCTTCGCCCGATTTGTATGGGGATATTTTTGCGCCTGAGCTCGGAGTCAACCTCAATTTTGGTGCCCGCAAGCGCAATATCTCGCCGCAACTCTTTGGTGAAGCAGTCCGTTTATCGGGGCAATATGCCATTTTTCCCGAACAGGAGGATATATCTGCGCATGATGTTATGACGCGGCTTACGGGGTTGATTGACAATTTGCCTGGGGCGGCACCGCTGCCGGATTCCTCCTACATCAATATCATTAAATGTTTGAGTGATATGGATAAAGATGCGCGCCGCGGTTTTGCCGTGGCGGTCAAGGCGGCAATGATGATGCAACATGAACAAGACAAAATCGATGCTGATTTGTGCCGGACATGCCTGCAGTCCGGCCATCCTATCCATAGGGCGATTGCAGCCAAGGCACTTGACTTTGTTCCTGTTGCTCTGGATTCAGGTGTTCGGCCTGACTCAAGGGCTTTGCCGCCTTTGGCGCGGATGCCGTAGGCGATGAAATGTAACTTTTATCTCTAAAAATCAGGTCGCGAAAAATTGCGGGTATGCTAGTATGCCATGTAAAATTTTGATGGTTAAGGTGTAGAGTTACATATGGAAATTTTTCTAGATCCCACAATTTTGATGGGGCTGGCAACACTGGTTTTACTCGAGCTTGTGCTCGGGATCGACAATCTGGTTTTTATCGCGATCCTCGCCCAGAAACTTCCTGTCCACCAGCGTAGCAAGGCGTGCAAGATCGGGCTTGTGCTGGCTCTGGGGATGCGGTTCTTTCTACTATTTTTTATTTCCACGCTCGCCAAATTGACAACGCCACTGCCCTTTTTTGAAACCTATGGCCTTGTGACTTCCGTGCGCGATCTGATTATGATCGGGGGCGGACTGTTCCTGCTTTACAAGGCAACTGGCGAAATTCACGGGAGGCTGGAGGGGCGAGCGCATGGTCACACTGATGCGCGCTATAAGGCTGGATTCTGGGTGGTGGTTACCCAGATTATCGTTCTGGATGCTGTCTTTTCGCTGGATGCTGTTATTACCGCAGTGGGGATGTCTGACCATCTGCCAGTTATGATGGCGGCGGTTGCGATTGCGATTCTGCTGATGGTGGTGGTGAGTGATCCGCTGACCCGTTTTGTCAATCATCACCCGACAGTTGTTATGCTGTGCCTTGGGTTCCTGTTGATGGTGGGTTTTAGTCTGATTGCCGAAGGATTTGGTGTACATATTCCGAAAGGCTATTTGTATGCGGCAATCGGGTTCTCGGTCTTGATTGAGGCCATAAACCAGTTTGCTCAAGCTAAATTTAGGAGGCGTTATACCGAATCTTCCGATATGCGCCAGAAGACAGCTGATGTTGTCCTTCGGGTGTTGGGTGCCAGTCGCGATGATACGGTTCAAAACAGCCAAGAAATCGGTGTGATGCTCCATCAGGCTGCACAGGAGGATTTACTCAGCCCCACCGAGAAAAGTTTGCTGCGTGGGGTCCTTAATTTGTCGGAGCGGACGATCAATACTATCATGACACCCCGTACCGATATTGAATGGCTTGATATTGGCGAGAATGAGGATGGAATCAGAGCACAGATTGTCGGGACATCACGTTCCCAGTTGCTCGTTGGCAAGGACGATATTGACTCGGCGCTGGGGGTTGTTCACCGCGAAGATTTTATCCCGACTTTAGTCGAACATAATAAACTCCCTGTTATCAGCCGGATTATGGAGGAACCCCTTTTTATCCACGAGAATATGTCTGTGCTCAAGGCGTTGGAAATCTTCAAGAATAACCGGACGGACATGGCGGTGATTATTGATGAGTATGGCGGGGTGAAGGGGATCGTAACGCACCATGACTTGCTGGAGGCGATTGCGGGCGAGTTTCCTGAAAGTGATGATGCTGTTCTCGAATATGAAATCGCTCTCCAAGATGACGGCTCCTACATCGTGGATGGCAAGGCCTCTATGTATGACGTACAGAACCAGACTGGATTTGTTTATCAACAGAAGAAAAATTTTGCCACATTTGCTGGTTTTATTCTGCATGAGTTTTCCCGCATTCCCTCCGTTGGCGAAAAGCTGGAATGGGATGGGTGGGAGATTGAAATTCTCGTTCTGGATGGTAAACGTATCGGCAAGGTGCTTCTCTCCAGAATACGTACGGCTTAGGGCGTTTTCAGTACTCTTATTATTTCAATAATATCAATCGCCTGTCCAGTGGAGCTGTGCCTGTTGAATTTGGCTACCGCAAGTCTGCTTAGGTGGTATGGTGGCTTTGTGTATTGCGGTTTATGACGATTAAAGGAGATAAATTATGGCTATACCTTCTCAGGAAGACTTTACAGTGTTTATTGGAGAACTGGAACAACTGCGTGACGAAGTGAAATTGAAATGGCACCTTGGGAGCAAGGACGTTCAGGATGAATGGCATGCGGCAGAAGAAAAATGGAAACATTTCTCGCGCGATGCTGCTCTTGATGAAAGTGGTAAAAATGTAAGTGCCGCATTTGAAAAACTTGGCGCCGAGTTAAAAGCAGCCTATCAACGTATCAATAAAGCACTTTAATTTTAGAACGTGGTTCCCGTGTTTCCTCGGGTGAAACACGGGAGATACATGCGGGGCCGCTTGCCTTTGACGGAGTATTCATGATTTTTCGACCTGTGTACTTTATGGCATTCTTACTGTCTTTTTCATGCGCAATTCCGGTGGCTTTTGCGGGTGAGGATGGGGCGGATAATTTGTCGCATATCAAGGAAAATCCCCATAAAACCTATATCAGCGCCGCATACGAAAATGACCTGATCGGGAGCGGCGAAGACCAATTTTATACGAGCGGTGTACAGCTGAGTTATTTCAGTGTCGAGAATCACCCGCCTGAACTTATAAAATATTTGGCCGATTCATGGATAGGGTTTGATGTGGGGCAGGCCACAGCCACATCTTTTACATTCGGACAAAAGATTTTTACACCGCAAGATATTAGTAATCCTGCGGCCCAGCCCCTTGATCGCCCGTGGGCGGGATGGCTTTACGGATCAGTCGGGATGAGCAATGTTTATGATACGCATGTTGACTCTCTTGGCCTTACTCTCGGGGTCATTGGCCCTGCGTCACTTGCCGAGCAGACCCAGACATTTATCCATGCGAATGTTACGGACTCGCCCGAGCCGATGGGATGGGATTATCAATTGCATACTGAGCCCGGACTTATTTTGTCGTGGGAGCGGCGCTGGCCACTTGTTGTTGCTGCCGAGATCGGGGGCTTTCGTTTTATCGCAGACCCTAATGTCAACATTGCCGTAGGTAACGTGAGCACGTTTGCGGGCGTTGGCGCAACCATGACTTTCGGGCCCAACCAGCAGCAATTGCAAGATACGCCGCCGCGCGTCCCTCCGGCGATGCCGGGGAGCGGCTATTTCGATACGCCGCAAGGTCAGGATTGGAACTGGTATGTATTTGCGGGAGTCAACGGGCGGGCGGTTGCGCGGGATATTTTTCTGGATGGCAACAGCTTTCGTGATAGTGCCTCGGTGGACAAGAAAAATTTTGTCATGGATGCCAATGGGGGGCTTGCCTTAACCTTCGGCGATACGCGCGTTTCCTATACGCTGGTGTACCGCACTAAGGAGTTTGACGGACAGGACGATCCATCAGTTTTTGGTTCGATGTCCGTGACGCAGCGGTTTTAAAACACTTCTTAATGCGAAGATAGCGCTTCTGCTATTCTTCCAAATTTGCGTCTTGTGTAAAATCTATGATGACTCCAATTTATTGTAAATTTGTGGTGGTCTTAAGTGGAAAATTGTTGACTCCTATTGAATATGATAATCAACTGGCAATAGAATTATTGTTTAGAATAGGAGGATGTTTGAGAATTCTTAGAATTTTGATGTTGTTAGTTTTTGTCCCACCGTCAGTAGCTTTTGCTAACAGAACAGGGATGCCTAGTAATTCGTCTACAGGCTTGTGTTGCTACGTGGATAAAATAGCACAGGTATAGACTTTGCTATTAACACCAAGAACTTTAATAGATATGAGAGTGCGGTATGTTGAGAATACTTTCTTTTTTCGTTGCGGCGTTTTTATTGACAGGCTGTGTTGGCCCTATGTATCAAACGCCCAACGTTACAAGTACAGAAGTTAAGGCACTGGAAGAAGTATCCGCAAAGGATGCAAAGCCATTGGTAATATATGAACGCAGTGATAAGTACTATATAGGTACCCTCAAAAGTATTTCAAGTAGACTACAAAAAAATGCAGTTCCTCTATGTAAAGATTCTGGGTATGAGAGTTGTTATTTTCATGTTAGCTACAATCCAGAAAGTACTGTGAATGCTTATGCAAGCGAGCGCTATAAAATAACCCTTTATAAAGGTCTTCTTCAATATTTGAAGACTAATGATGAAATAGCTGCTGTCATTGCCCATGAGATGGGACACCATCTTGCTAAGCATAATGAGAAACAACAGCAAAATGCTGAAACTGGGGCTGCTGTCTCTGGTATAATAACAGCCATTTTAATCGGGGCGGCAAATGCAAATAATCCTTACTATAATTCCTACCAACAGCAACAAGATCAAAACACACTAAATAATATGATGAAGGTTGGAGCTGAGATTGGTGCTCTTAGTTATTCAAAGGAGCAAGAGCGTGAAGCTGATCTATTGTCCGCATATTTGTTGTCTCGATCAGGGTATGATCTTAGAAAAGCAGAGAACCTTATGTTAGTTCTTGCGAGGTTTGCTGGTGAAGCTAAAGCCAGTACTTCTTCATTCTTAAGCACTCATCCTGCTGGAATGGAGCGGGTGGTTGCGTGGGAAAAAGTTACAGTAGAGATAAAGGCGAATAAGAAAAAATTGCCTTACCGAGTTGAAGAAAAAGAATCACATAATCCTATCGCTAAAGAAAACGCCCATTAATTTTTTTCAATGAAAATTAATGGTGGGCGGAGGAATTCGCAAATTCTACCCAACATTTTGATTTAGAAAGAAATTTGTAAGTCAGAATATTGTTTGTGCCACCAATTAAGTCCCAAGCATATTTCCATTGCTCTTTCTTATTGGTGATAGTCTACAGTTCAAATTTATGATTTTCAAGCTTGTCCAGTTCATATTTGAGACCAAGTAGTTATAAATTTTATAACAAGCGCATTTTCTATATTTCTAGTATACGCAAGATTGTTTAATTATTGTGTGAGCTATTTAATTTAGATCATCACTGGATTCGGATTATGTGATATTAATGCTTAAACCCACATAATAATTAAAAATGAACGATCTAGATAAATATAAGCGGCGAGTTCGCTCTGTTAAGGGCATGCTACGTCATGGTAAAAGTATTAGCCAAATTGCCCAAATGTCCAGTTTGGATTACGAACTGTTCCTAATAAAAGTTTCTAAGGATTTGGAGAGAACACAGGGTAAAATATCAAAGCGATATAGCAAAGAATCTATTCGTGAAGTTAAGAAAGCTAGAGATTTCTCTGAAGTTGTAAAAGGTCTAGCTAATGATAAGGCAAATGAAGATCATTTAGTTGAGTCGCAGCGTAATGCCATTTTAGATTCGTTTTACCCTGATAGAAGGTCTCGTTTTATATGGAGGCCTCTGAGTAAGAGAGATCGTAACAGTGTACAAGAGATTAATCTAAATGGGTTTTCTCTTATAGATAATCCTGAAGATGCGATAGGCCGTCTTTTAACTATTGCTAAAGCTGAGACGGAAAAGTCTCGTTTGTTTCTGAATTTCCTTGATGGTGTATGTTACGACATTAGTCCTTTAATGGTCTTTTCCCTCATGCAGAATAGTTTTCCTCTCGGGCTCTTTTCTGGTGGCAGGATTACAGAGAAGTTTTCGGCAATCCTTTCTTCTCTTGGTTTGGCAGAAAGAATGAAAATTGTAACTCAGCAGAGCTTAGGGGGCACGATAGGCGTTAATCCTGATACTATCTTCTCAATTAAGTTTAGTTCGTGTGAGCCCACAAGAAAGCCTACCGATCTGAATGATAAAACGACTGAGGGGAGTGAGTATAGAAAAAAGAACCGTATTAATGGTCAAGTTACCACTGAGATGGTTGATAAGCTTGATGAGTGGGTTAGGGTTCATGGGGAGCAAGAGGGACTCTCAAATCCTGCAAAAGGAAGGCTTAGAAAATCAATATCTGAAATGATTGAAAATGGATTTCGTCATGCTGGTATAAATGGCAATACTGGTGAGTGGCATGCCGCGGGGTTGCTTCAACTTGTCGAAGAGGTTGAGACGGGCGCTAAAGTAGCATTTTGCAATATTTCCATAGTAAGTATTGGTGCTACTATCAAAGAATCATTACAAGATGCATCTACAAATATTAAAAAAGAAATAGAAGATTATGTGTCTTTACACAAAGAGCATATTTCTGAGGAATGTCTATGGAATGTCTACGCTTTACAAGACTTTATATCTTGTGACAGAAAATCTAAAATCAAGGGTAAGGGTTTTTGTAACGCGATGACAGCTATATTTAATGAGCTTTTTGATCATGAAGAGACAAGGTTTAAGCCTTCATTTACAATAATATCTGGTAATTCTTGGGTGAAGGCTGCATTTCCTTATAATTTTTTTAGGAGAGGGGGGGAGCGAAGAACTCTTGCATTCAACCCCACTAATGATTTAGGTTTGCCTCCTGACAAAAAGAATGTCCGCTTATTGTCTGCTAAGTTCCCTGGAACTATAATTAGCATTAGATTTTTTCTTAAGATTGAGAACCTACATCAGGAAAATATAGATGACCCAAGTTGATTTAGGCAAAGTTTATACAGGAACCTACCTCGCTAATAAAGAGGTAGGCATTTCTGACAGAGATAGGTTGGGTCTTCCTGCATATGATAAGGATGATATCGTCTATCATATATCAATTCCTTCTGGTTTCGATTGTAACCAATCATATATGGATGGTTTGTTAACGGAAAGCGTTCTTCATTTGGGTGCGAGGTCAAAGTTCTTTCAAAAGTATATTTTTCCAGAAGATATGCCCGAGGATTTTTCCGAAATGTTGAATAATACTATTGCTGATGCATTGGCTCTAATTAGGAGTTAGTGGGACGATGTTTGATGATTGCATAGAGATTGTTTGCCAAAGTGCTGATGCTGGATTTCAGGGCATTGCTAGTTCAGTGGCCGCTGCAATCTCTGCGATTATGGCTGCTGCATCGGCAATAGCCGCATTTACAGCAAACAGAGAGACTAAAAGACAAGCCAATAGAGAAGCTTATGATGGGCTTTATAAGGCTGATTTTGACCGCAATTTTGAACTAGCGGGGCAGCTAGTAAAGGATATTGGTCAGGTGTTAACCACAACGAAAATTTCCGATGCAAAGTTACAGAAGGCTAAAAAAATTAGAAGTGATTTTGGAAACATAAGATTAAAACAAATTTGTGCGAGGGCAGAAAGTAAAGCGAAGAAGAAAACTTTAGCGGCTTCTGTTGATGGTATTGAGGTGGGTATAAATCATATCGTTGCTTGTATAGAAGATAAAAATAGCCAGAGATGGCATGCAGAGGCTTGCGATAAATTGGATGAGATTGAAAAAAGTTTGTCCGGACTGAGGGAAAACTTTTTTACAGTTAGGCAATCGTATAAACCTTGAATATTAATAAAGAAAACCAACATTTTAATTTGATGCCCCTTGATATTCGACAGACACGATTGCAGAACATGAAGTCATTCCAGTAAATCCATTCCTACCCGTAGACAGGCGTATGCGTTGTTCGTTTATGGGTTCAATTTCTCGGTTGGAGGTTTCTGCGTGGTCATAAGCCGCATTCAATAAGCTGCTTTTGCATCCTTCAATTAGGGCCTGGCTTTCTGGGATAAATTGATAGCGGGAATATTGGATGGAAATTGTAAAACCGTTCTTCGTATTTGTTACAGAGTAATCTGTATCTTTGTCCAATGGCTTCATTTGAGTGCTATATTCCGAAGGGTAGGTGCATCCCGTAAGGAGAAAGCAAAGAGTTATGATTAAGCGGGGCTTCATTATATTTTTCTCCTTATTAGTTAAGCAAAATTGATACGGTAACAACTGTTACTGCTTTCCAAATTTGTAAAAGAACAATCAAAGAAAGGACTGTTTTCCAGTTACTTGATATTTGGTATTTCTTTACGAGCCAATAAAGGGCAATAAATCCGCCCCAGGTCGGAATGGCTGTAGCAAGGGCTGAAAGTCCCATAGATGAAAAGGCGATAACTGTACCGATCAACCAGAGGGCGCCTACAAGAGCAAAGGCCATATCTAGGCCATTACACTTTTTACTTAGTATTGAGAAAAAGTCTTCGTTCATCATCTAACCTCTAAAAGTAGTCACCAGATACGGGTTGGTGACCGGAGGTTAGTAAGCCGTACAACGACGACCGCGACGATCTTTAGACCGGGGTCTTGAACATACACCGCCGCCCCCCGGTCATTAACCGAAAGGCGACATTGAATAACGGCAATGTCTGCCGCGTTGTACGAGGTTACTAAGCCTCAGATCTGCCGTATCTCAGATCCACTCCTATCATCCACAAATATTGGCAGAAAAGCAATGGGGTTTGGTTGACAACTCCTCCCAAGCCAGATTTGGGGTGTCTCGTACCAAAGTTGAATGGCTGCTTGAAGAAATAGGCCTTATGGAGATAGCTGGGAAAGGTTTTATTCCTCGCTAAACAATCAAAATAACAGTTTAACCTTTGAGCAATTTTTCTGGATACTCATGGTAGACGGCACTAGGATTGAACCATGAAGGTGAAGAAAGTAGATTTTATGAGTAACAGTATAGAACCATAAAATTTACGTCCTCCCGGGGGTGTGCCCCGGGTGATATCTTGTGTGTTTTCTAAATATGATTTCTTAGATGTTGTCTTTGTGTAACTTCTGAAGTGATAACCCCTGTTCATTCTAGGGTGACAATGCCATGGCACCTAATTAGGTGGCAGGGATAGTTTCCTTTTAGGTGTCCGGGGATATTCAGAGAGAAGATCTGGATGTTCATAGTTCTTGGCGGCATAACTTAGGTTTAAAATGTATTCGTTACTTTTTTGTGCCCCTGTCCATTCATCATGTCGTGGTTGTATTTCTAAGTATCCTCTTGTTTTCAGGATTTTTGTTTGCTTGTTCACAGCGGAACGCTTAATGCCAAGAGAGCAGGCGATCTTATTTATAGAAGGCCAGCAACGCCCATCTATGTCTGCATGCCCTGCAATTATCATAAAAATTCTTCTTGCAGCATTATTTATGTCTTTATCATACGCTGCAATCTGCAATAATTTAAGAGTAGCGAGATGGCCATACGGTGTAATGGTATCAGAATTTTTTGTTAGATTTTTTCCCATTTATTGTCCTGAATTTGGGCTTGCTACCAGGACAGCGGTGGGGTAGGTTAGTTGTGCAAGAAAGATACGCCCCGCCGCCCAGGTAGGGCGTTTCTGTTTTTAGATTGTATTTCTGGCCTCGTAAGGCTTTAGTTTTAGCAAAAAGGTTTGTAGATCTTCCTGTAAGATGATCGTTCTTTTCCCCATTTTCCTGGCGGGCAATTCCCCGCAGTTTATAGCTTCATAGATTTTTGTCCTTCCAAGTCCAGTTACGGAACAGACTTGGTTAATGGACAGAGAAAATTGCTTCATTCGTTTCTCCGTGTGCTTGTTTGTGTTTACAAGCGTAATCTATCGTACTATTTGTTATAGAAATATTGCTGAATTCGTTATAAATCCGTAACAAATGAAAAAAATGAGAAAAATTGATCCTGAAAAGCAGCTTTTTAAAATGGCCTGGGGAGTGGACAGGGCAGGCTACGAGCTTATTGAGAAGAATATTCCGAAGGGGCTAAGTTTAAGGCAAGGACTAGTTGATATGAAATATCAACACTTCAATAAATTGGTTGCCAGGAGTGGAAAGTATGAGGGGTATGATCCGCTTCTAAAGATTGGACTTATCAGACGTTTTGCCAATATTACCATTCGTAGAGGAAAGTTAGATTTAAAAGATGCCCAAAATTTTGCAAAGAAATATGGTTTGCTTGGTATTGGCGGTACTTACGGTGAGGAAAGTGAGAATGTCGACGAATGGGTGGATATCATCCTAAGATTTCGAGATATTATTAATCAGATAGATCAAGGGAATAAAGAAGAAGCTTGGTATATCTATAATGGATCTGATCTGAAGGCTCCGGTGAATTTTAGATTGTCGAATATAAAAAAGCCATTGGCAGCGAGTTTTCAAGTTGTGCCAGTTACACTTCTGGGGGCTATGTATATCATGTTGGCAAGTGAGATTGTGAAGGGGGCGCAGTCCCAGCAATGTTCGAAAGGTGGTTGTCTTGAATGGTTCCCTATACGCTCTAACCAACACTATTGTTCAAATGCTTGTCGGCAGGCAGCGTATAGGGAGAATTTAGAGGTTAATGGCTAGAGAGCTTTTTGTATTTGGAGAACTCCACAACCTCTCCTTTGGCAACTCTATCAAGGTAATCGGCCCATTCCTGCATCATCACTTTCCTCTCGTCTAAGAACTTTGCGCGGTCGTAGGCGGCGTCAATCTTATTGCGAGGGGCATGGGCTAGTTGGCGGTCAACAACTTCGTGTCTATACCCCAGACGCTCCTTGATGGTTGACATGGCCAAGGCTCGAAAGCCGTGGCCTGTCATTCGCCCTTTATAACCCAGGCGTTTGATAGCCCCCAAGACTGTTCCTTCGCTCATAGGCGTTCTGGGACGTACCTGGTTAGGAAATACCCAGTCAGTGTTAATGACTTTGGTTTCCTCTTGCTGTTGTTTTAAGAGGGCAATGGTTTGCGTTGATAATGGAACAATATGGGGTTTTCGCATTTTCATGCGTTCCCCTGGAATTTCCCAGACTGCGCGTTCAAAATCGAATTCTTCCCATTTGGCATGGCGTAATTCGCTGGTTCGAACAAAGGTCAGCATAAGAAGTTTTGTGGCTCTGATTGTTTGAGGGTATAGCCGGGCGCTGTTTGTTTCCAATTTATCCAGGAATTCAGGGATCTCGTCCGTGTCAATCGCGGGCATGTGACCACGTTTGAAGGCTTCGAGAGTTCCCCTCAAGTCCTGGGCTATATTCCGATCGGCTTTTTCTGTGCCGATCCCGTAGGCAAATATCTGTTCGCACATTCCACGAGATCTTCGGGCGAGTTCGTGGGCTCCTCTGGCCTCTATCTTTCGAATAGTCTGAAGGAGGCGCGAAGGGGTTATTTCACGAACGGGCATTTTTCCTATGTCTTTAAATACGTCCTTTTCAAGCCGATAAATGATGTCTTGGGCATGCTTGGGAGTCCACCTGGCTTTGTTCTTTTCGAACCATTCCCTGCCAAGCCTTTCGAAAGTGTTTTCGACTTCCTGAAGGGCTTTAAGCTTGTTTTCTCTTTTGACCTTTGATGGGTCTTTTCCCATAGCTAAAAGCCTTCTGGCTTCATCACGTTTTTCTCGTGCCATGGCTAGAGAGGTGTCTGGATAGACGCCTATAGCCAATTTCTTCTCTTTTCCTAGAAAACGATATTTGAAACGCCAGTATTTGGAGCCGCTGGGCTGGACTTCCATATAAAGACCGTGGCCGTCTGACATTTTCCAGGCCTTTTCTTTGGGCTTGGCATTCTTACATTTGACTTCTGATAGTAACATGGGGGCATCTCCTTTCGAGATGGGGGCACAAGTAAACAAATTGTGTCCCCAAAAGTTGCGGTTGTAAGCAAACGAGAAAGAATGAAGCGAGACGAATATAGCTGTATAACCCAGAGAAACAAAGGGTTTCCTGATACGGCTATGAACGATACTGAACATGTTTGGGAGTTTAAATGGTGGCGGCGGAGGGATTTGAACCCCCGACCAAAGGATTATGATTCCTCTGCTCTACCACTGAGCTACGCCGCCATGTGTATTTAAAGAAGCCTTATATGCCGAATTTGGGGGGGGGATGTCAAGAGGACTTTTGGGGGTCTTTTCCCTCTTTTCCCTGTTTTTAGGCCTATTGAAGGCGCAAGAGCCCGTGGCCGGGCTGAATTCGCATCCCTTTTTCTTCCCGCAAGATATTTTCCATTAATGTCATCGAAAAACCGAGCGTATCCCGATCCCATGTCTTTTGGTGGGCCACGTAGGCAAAATCGGGGCTGACATATTGCACGGGTGGCAGATAACTGATGTCGATCCGTTTATGGGTGATGCCGTCATTTTTGATGCCGTAGTGACGTAGCGCCCGTTGCTGGTAGCGGCCCACGCAGTGTTCAAGATCTCGCCCGCGTGTGAGGAAAGGGTGTGTTTCATCATCAAGGGTGCGGAAACCGCACAGGTTTTTATAACGCTGCAGCAAAGTTACAAGGTCTTCGGGTGTGTCTGATTCAAGAAGAAATACCGGCCCCACTTCCTTGACCTGAATGCTCAGGTCAAGGACATCGGCAAGTTCTCCCAAATCTTCAAACATAGCCTGAAGCCGCTCGTGGCTTTTGCGGTGCCATGTATTGGGGACAAGCTTGATGCAGTCGAGCTGTTGGTCGGCGCCATCCATGATGGCGGCTGTGAACATGAAGTTTACGGGCGTTTGATCTGGCGTATAAATCACCGAGCAGGAATAGGTCGGGCGGGCGAGGTCGGCCATAAAGTCGTTACCCGCGAGTTCGTCAAGGCACAGGCAGAAATAGTCATAGAAGCGCATATAGTTGGGCGCGGCGGGCAGCGGTTCGTAAGGCTTTTCAATCGGGGCTTCGAGAAGCTCGTTCAAACGCTGCGGCGAAAACCATGAGGGAGGATCGTTATCTTTGGACATGTACGCAGTAACCTTATGGTGATGAGGTGGTGTTTAAGCCGCTTTTTCTTGTGCGGGTTGTGATGAGAGCTCCGTGTCCACAATCCAGCCGCCGCCGATCAGGCGTTCGCCCTCGTAACAGACTGCCGCCTGCCCCGGGGAGATGCCGTATTGCGGCGTATCGAGTGTGATGGATGCTGCCCCGTCTTCTTCTACTGTGAGACGTGCGGGCATAGCCCGTGTCATCGAACGGAGTTTGACCTGCACAGGGATGTTCGTGACAGGCGTTGCCATGAGCCAGTTGCCGTTCACGATTTTTACACGATCACGCGCCAGAGATTCTTTGGGGCCGACAATCACAAGGGCGTTCCCAGCGTCAATTTTGACAACGTAGAGAGGCTCGTTATTTTCGGTGAAGCCCCCGCCAATGCCGATGCCTTTGCGTTGGCCCACCGTGTAGTGAATGATGCCCTCGTGGCGGCCCAGCACACGGCCATCCACATGCACGATGTCGCCTGCGTTTCCGGCCTCGGGCGCTATTTTTTTAACAACCGCGGCGTAATCGCCATTGGGGACAAAGCAGATGTCTTGCGAGTCCGGCTTGGCGGCGGTTATGAGCCCCAGCCTTTCGGCGTGGGCGCGCGTTACATCTTTTGACCATCCGCCCAAAGGAAAGCGCAGAAAATCAAGCTGATCCTGCGTTGTAGCAAACAGGAAATAGCTCTGGTCTTTGGAGAGATCCACGGCGCGGTGGAGTTCGGATGTACCGCTTTCATTCACGATGCGCTGGACATAGTGGCCCGTGACCATGCAGTCGGCATTGAGGTCGCGCGCGACTTTGAGAAGGTCTTTGAATTTGACACTCTGGTTGCACTTGACGCACGGGATCGGGGTTTGTCCCTTTAAATAGGTTTCCACAAAATCATCAATCACCGACTCGCGGAAATTGCTTTCGTAATTGAGCACATAATGCGGGAAGCCACATTCCTCGGCCACGCGCTTGGCATCGTAAATGTCTTTTCCCGCGCAGCAGGCCCCTTTTTTGGCAATGGCGTCACCGTAATCATAAAGCTGCAAGGTTATGCCCACGACATCGTAGCCTTGTTCGTGGAGGAGCGCTGCCGCAACCGATGAATCCACCCCGCCTGACATGGCAACCACCACGCGGGTATCTTTTGGCTCTTTGTGAAAGCCCAGTGTATTCATGTGTGAGTTCATGCGGGGGAATATAGGGAAGTCTTTGCCAAAAAGCAAAGTTTTCCGCGCTTGTGGATACCGTTCCTGTCAAACGTGCGGCGTGCGTTACGGACGGGATGACACTTGCGGCGTCTTGGGGGTCTCTTAGTTCGTTTTTCGTTTTTTTCACTTTTTGTATTTCTTTCAGGCGGCGTTTCTCCTCTTTGAGATGCTGCCGAACCAGTGCACACAGGTGCCGATTGGCCCGAAGGACGTCACGGATAAGCGCGTAAGTATCGCGCATCTGGCGGGAATAGGCGCCTGTTTTACAGGCGTTCTGGGCGGCGGTTGTTTTGCCGTGCGCGGTGCGTGGGCCGGTGGATTTAAGCCAGATCTGGCGCTCCCGAAGTTTTCGGGCCTGTTCCTGACGCTGTTCGGGCGTCCATTCTCGCTTTTTACGCGGCGTTGTCATGGGGGTTAGTATTAGGAATAATTTCCTTTATGTCAAGGTTTTTAGCATAAAACGCGAAGGTTCGAAGGGCCGAAGTATTTTGTTATGGTGAGGTGAAAATTTGGAATTTGTCGTTTCCCGAAGTGGTCAAAACCACTTCTAGGAGAATTAATGGATCGCCTTAGATCGCCTTCGGCGCTCAGGCAATGACGAAAAGGGGAAGTTATTGCGTGAGGAGTTGGAGCTGGGTATCGCTGCCGCGCACGGGGTAGTATTTGACCTTCTGAATCCAGCCATCATAAATGACGCTGGATGAGTTACCGCCCCACGTGCCCAAGCGCAATTCGTTGATGGTGGGCATCACGGCGGTCGTATCAAGCGCTGCTAGCGATCCGTTATTGCTGCTGCGCATATTGTTGAGGGTAAAGGCCATCGCGGATTTGTTTACTGCATTATTGCCATTGGCGGCCATCCCGAAGAAAAATTGTACTCCTGCCGTATTGCGTACTTGCGCTTCAATCGCGGTAGCCGATGTGCGGATCAAGGTTATACGCTCGGTTCCGGTGGAGCCGGTCTGGTCGAAGGCCACAACGCCCACGGTCGCGCTTTTGGTGCCGTTGAGTGATTGGCCATAGAGCATGCCTGCGGCGCTGTTAAACCATGCGCCCGTGGGGATAGTAAAATTATCAGCGCTGCGTGATGCGGTCGCGTTCGCAGGTGTGGGGATATAACTGGTGGCTGTGGCGATTTTTTCGATTTGCGGTGCGCCAAGGCGGTAGGTGATGTCGCAGGTTACGCCCACCGGAATGGAGATAAATGTCCAGAGCGCGGCATAGGCTGCGGTCGCGCCATGGGTCAGCGATGAGGTTACGCGCTGTTGATAGGTATTGGTTGCTGTGAAGGAGAGGTCAGTACTGGTGATATACCCTGTGGCGGATGTCATGGAGCGGTTGGAGAGATTCACGCCGCATGTGCCGCCAGTTGATGAATAAGAGGAGATGCCAAACCATGCGGAGACCACGCTGATGTCGCCATTCACAACGGCCATACTGTCGGCGGCCACAGACGGGTTGAAGGTTATATACTGGGTTGAGGCCGCGCTGTTGGTGGCTTGCAAGCGGATGTCCAAATATGGAATGCCGTTGGCGCTTCCCGAGGTGATGGTTGCGCTTTGGCTGGTTACGCCGGAGGGAAAATCCAGAAACCAGTTGGTAAAACTTTGGTCAGTGGTGTACGTGCCGCCTGTGAGGCTGGAGAAGCCGCTATTTTTTGTATAATTGGTGCTGCTCTCTTCAATGAGGAGGCCGCGCGCGGCGAGGGTCGCGGGGTTGTAGTCAAGGCGCGGTGTGTTTGTGGCGGCGGTTTGCAGCGTTCCGGTACTGTTAAAATAGGTGGCGGTGGAGGCGCGGGAGAAGCTTCCTCCGGCGGCGCTCAAAAATGAGGTGACATCGTTATAGACAATGCCGCCGAGCGAAAAGCGCCCGTCGGCATCGGTCGTAAAATCCATCGCGATGGAGGGGTAATCGATTTTAACGGCGCTGGTATTCGGGGCCACGAACGTCAGATTTGTGAGAGCATTGCCATTGAGGTCGGTGATGGTGCCGCCGTTCACATCAACCGAGGTTGATGCGATGCCGATGCCGTTGAGGTCAAGGTCGCCCGAGGTCGCGTTATACGTAAAGGTGAGCGTCGCGGTACCGCTGCCGCTGGCATACGTGGCGTAGCGGGTAGTGCCATCGACATCAAGAACAATGCGCGGTGTCCCCGTGACATTGACGCTTTCCGACATGGTGACGGTAAAAGGAATGGACGTGGCGGCGCAGGCAGGCCCACTGATCCCTGCGAAGAGGATGAGGGCTGTGCATAACAGGCAAAGGCGCAGGCTTGATTTTATATCCATCGTAAGGTGATTATTTCACGATAAACACCCAAAGACAAGGCGGCTCAAGGGTGCTAGAGCCAGTCGGGTTTTGCGCCCGGGAGGGCGAGGACGAGGCCGTCCAGTTCCTCGCGCATGATGATCTGGCACGAGAGGCGTGATTTGGGGGTGAGGTGGAATGCGAGATCGAGCATGTCTTCTTCGGCTTCGGAAATCTCGCCTTCATCCGGCATGACTTTGTCCCACCAATCCGGATGCACATAGACATGACAGGTGGCGCAGGCGAGCGAGCCGCCGCAGGCGCCTTCGATTTTGTCCATACTGTTTTTGACGGCAATTTCCATGACGGACAGGCCCAAGGGAGCCTCGAGTGTTTTCGTGGTGCCATCAAGCTGGATAAAATGGATGTGGGGCATGTTAATTGTCTTTCAGTAAGGTCGCGCGCAGTTTATTCCATACGGCGATAAAATCATCAATGTCTTTTTCCGTTGTTGTCCAGCCTAGTGAGAGGCGTAGTGTCGCGGTGTTTCTATTTTCAGGCACACCCATGGCTTTAAGGACGTGCGAGAATTTGGTGGTGCCGCTTGAACAGGCTGAACCCGCACTGATCGCAATGCCTTCAAGGTCAAGCGCCATGAGGAGCGTTTCGCCTGAAAGATTTTCGAGTGTAGCGGAGAGTGTACCCGCCGCGCGCGGTGCGTTTTGCCCCAGAATTTTAACGCGCGGTGAAAGTGCCAGAACTTCTTCAAGTTTATTCCTGAGTGTTTCAAGTTTCGCAAAAGATTCCATGTCCGCGCAGGCGGCTTTTGCGGCCGCGCCAAAGGCTGCAATGCCCATGACGTTTTCTGTTCCCGCGCGCTGGCGTTTTTCTTGCCCGCCGCCTGTGAGCAACGGCGTGATGCTCATGTGCGGGGCGAGTACCAATGCGCCCACACCTTGCGGGCCACCAATTTTGTGACTCGAGAGGGTGATAAAATCAGCGCCCAATCCCTCGCGGGTAAAAGGTATTTTGCCGAGGGCCTGCACAGCGTCGCAGTGGAATTTTGCACCTGCCTGATGCACCCGCGCGGCAATCTCCGCGATAGGCTGGATTACGCCGGTCTCGTTATTGACCAGCATCACCGAGACAAGTTCGGGGCGGTTTTTTTCAAGCAAGGCATCCAGCGCCGTCATGTCGATGAGGCCAGCGGGCGTCACCGGAATACGCGGGCTGGTGGGGAGTGTTTCATTGAGCGAAGAATGTTCGATGGCGGAGATTAAAATTTTCTCCGGCGCGAAAGCGCGGGCGATGGTATTATTGCCTTCGGTGGCGCCGGAATTAAAAATAATTTGTCCCGCGGAAACGTCCAGAATTTCGGCGAGAGTCCCGCGCGCGTTTTCGATATTTTTACGTGCCATGCGGCCAAACTTGTGAATAGATGAAGCGTTACCGCATTCATCCATAAGTTCGAGCATTCGGGCGCGCGCCTCTGGCCGAAGTGGGGTGGTAGCATTGTGGTCAAAATATATATTTTTCATGGCAATCACGACCTCTCATACAAAATATCCACAATCCTATCAATATCTTATGAGAAAAAATTGGACTTTTTACCCTAACATCGTCTATAACTAGCGGAACGTAAATTCATAACGAAAAAATGACGGGATTAAATGCCAGGAATTATCATCAACGGTCCGGCTGGTCGGATTGAAGCGCGTTATTCTCATTCCAAACTACCAAATGCTCCTTTAGCTTTGATATTGCACCCTGCGCCTGATCGCGGCGGCACAATGAACCACCGTATTCCGTTCTCCCTGTATAAGGCAATGGAGATGCGTGGGTTTTCAGTTTGTCGTTTTAATTTCCGCGGCGTTGGTGAAAGCCAAGGTGTTTATGACAAAGGTGAGGGCGAGCTGTCGGATGCTGCTGCCGTTTTGGAATGGATGCAATCGGTCAATCCCAATGCGCCTTATGTGTGGGTTGCTGGCTTTGCTTTCGGGTCATGGATCGGCATGCAGATGCTGATGCGCCGTCCTGAGATCAAGGGGTTTGTCTCTGTTTCTCTTCCTGCCAATGAAATTGATTTCTCGTTCCTTGCGCCGTGCCCGCAATCGGGCCTTGTGCTGCATGGAGCACGCGATAATATCATCCCTGAAGATGCGGTGCATAAAGTTGTCGAGCGCCTGAATACCCAAAAAGGGATCGCAATTGATTACCGTGTGATCGAGAATGCCAACCATTTCTACAATGACCAAGTTGACCTGATGATCGACCATGTTCATGACTATATGAACCAGCGTCAGGTGGGACTCACTGTTCCGCTGCAAAAACTGGTACCGCTTGTGTCTGAAGAAAAGAAAGCACGCAAGAAAGCCGCTTAAGACGATTAAAAGAATGAAGCCCCCTTTCGGGGGCTTTTCTTTATGGCGCGATGCTCTTTATCACCTCACCAATATGACCGGGGACTTTGACTCCACGCCACAGGGCTTTGATGATCCCGTCAGGTGCAATGACAAAGGTCGAGCGGTCAATGCCCATATATTTGCGGCCATACATGGATTTTTCTATCCAGACGCCGTAGGCTTCGCAGAGTTTGCCTTCAGGATCGGAGAGCAAAGTGAAATTGATGCCGTATTTATCACGGAATTTTTTGTGGCTCTCCATGCTATCTTTCGAGACGCCGATAACATGCGCTTTGAGGTCATTAAATGCGGAAAGATTTTCGGAGAAGGTGCAGGCTTCCACTGTGCAACCGGGGGTGTCATCTTTGGGGTAAAAATATAAGATGACCGTCTGTCCGCGCAACCCCTCTAAACTCAATTCTGTACCGTCTTCATAGCGGGCGGAAAAAGCGGGGGCAATTTGACCTGTTTCAAGCATAAAAACCTCTATTGTTAGGGTGATGGTCACATGAAAATGTCACAGGTTTTTGTGGAGTCAAGGGCCGCTTCTCTGTAAAGGGATTTTTATCACGGTAATATATGGTATAGTCTGGCGTTATGATACGACCTCTTTTAAAATTCTCTTCTAAATTCGGGCGGCATACGCTGCTTCTGGTGCTTGAAATTTCTGGCGCTGTTCTTCTTTTGGGGGCGGCTCTTATCCTTTTTTTGACATGGCGCTTTTCGCATGGCCCCGTGGATCTGAAATTTGCCGAAGAGTATGTGAGCGGTGCTCTCGTCGAGCGCGGGCCGGATACAGATTTGAAATTTGCCACGATCAAGGCCGAATGGCCCGATTTTGGGCAGGATATTCGTGTGAAAGCTACGGGCGTTGCCCTGACCGAGAAGGGAAAGACGCTTTTTGCCGCGCCGCGTCTTGATATTAAATTGTCAAAATTTGCACTCCTTTTTGGTGTTGTACGTCCGCAGGAAATTATTATTGATGGGGCCACTGTTCGGTTGACACGTGCGCGGGACGGTCAAATCCATATGTTGCTGCAAGAACAAGAAGAAGAAGGTTCTTCACCTGATGAGGCGGTGGCGGAAGCCGATAATTTTATTTTTTCGAAAGCGTTTCGTGACCTTGGCGAATCATTCTTTCTGGGGGAAAATCCTCCTGACTATCCGCAGATGGAACCTTTGTCGGATATTAAAAAAATCAGTGTGCGTCACGGATTGCTGGTTTTCGAAGACAAGACAGCGGGACGGACATGGAAGATTCCCGATATTGATTTTGATGTAGCACGTAAAAAACACGAATTTACTTTTGCGCTAAACTACCATCACCGCCCCGACAACAAGGCGGCCGATAAATCCTCTCTCGCTTTTCACTTAGTCAAAGATGAAAACCGCCATGTTCTTTTTGATGTCTTGTTGCAGAATGTATCACCTGGGACTTTTCTGCCTTTTCTATTCGAGAGGCAGAAACTCAATCCCAATGATTTATTTTTGACGGGCGAAGTGCGTGGCCAGCTTGACCCCGAGTGGAATGTTGTTGTTGCCGATATGAATATAGGGTCGGATAGCGGAACGCTCAAATTTCAAGGGTTTGATGATGCGCCAATTATGTTTTCGAAACTTTCCGCAAATGCCCATTATGATGGCGAACATAGAACGGTGAGTGTGCACAAAACACAGATGGATGTGAACGGGCGCACCGTTTTTCTGGATGGTCAGAAAACTGTCGGGATGCATGATCCGATTTTTCCCCTTCATATTGCGGTGGCTGAGATTGCGCTTGATGACATCCACGATCTTTGGCCCGTGGCGGCACAAGGCACAGTTCTGGCCGATTGGCTTACGCGACGCTTGAGCCATGGGGTTATCCATGATTTTGAGATGACTCTCCCCATCAATATCGATGATGTTATGGCGAGTGATCCCGAAAAAATTGTTGCCAAGCTTAGTTTTGAGAAACTGGATGTAGATTATCAGGTGCCGATGATTCCAGTGAAAAATGCCAAGGGAATAGCACATTACGCAGGTGATAGGCTGGATATTGATCTCCAAGCTGCTGAGCTTCTGGATTTGGATGTCCTTGGGGGGCATGTGTCAATCGAGCATCTGGCTCATCCTACTAAAGTCGGGGATGTTACTATCTCGGCCAAGGCGTCAGGAAAAATAGCGTCGGTACTCACCTATGTCGCAACCAAGCCGATTTCTCTGTCCAAGGAAAAAACGGGACTTGACCCGAGCGAAGTTAAGGGGCAAGGCGTATTTGACGCGCAAGTCGTTTTCCCAGCCCTCAAGGATTTACTCGCCAAAGATGTCAAGGTTGGTGTGCAGGCCACACTCAACGATATTGTATTGCCGCATATTGTTAAGGGGCTTGATTTAACGGGGGGGCCTTATAACCTCAACGTTACGGGCGGGTCGTTTACCATCATGGGCAAGGGCAAAATCGGCGGGGAAGCGATTAACCTTACCTATTCCGAATATATCAATCCCGAGAAGGCTCCCTATCAATCCCGCGTGCAGGCCTCTCTTGCCGCCACTCCGGCTTTGCGCAAGGCTTTCGGTGTTGATATTTCCGATCTTACAGAGGATCCTCTTCCGGTTACTATTGCCTATCAATCTGGTTTTGCAGGTGGAGAAGAAGTGGATGTTCAGGCGGATCTGAAACAGGCTTCTGTGCGTATTGCACCGCTCAAATTTTTAAAGGGAACCGGTCAGGAAGGTTCATTGGCTTGCCGTGTTCTCATTCAAGGCGGGGAACCATCCGTTATCAAGGATATTGTTCTTGATCTCGGCGCGCTGGGTCGCGCACGCGGAGAATTGCAATTTGGAACGGTCGGTTCTTCTTACGATATTAAGTCGGGAAAATTTTCAGAAATAACGTTGGGCGGCAAAAACAACTTTGCGGCTGATTTCTCTCGCGGGCAGAAGGGGCACATGGATGTCAAATTGCGCGGTAAGGTTTTTGATGCCCGTAATTTCTTGGGCGGTACTTATGTGGAGCCTTTGCCCGATCCGAAACAGGAGGACAGCTATGGTGTGTCGGTTGTTGCCGATGTCGGAAAGATTGTAACGGGCGATTCGGCGCAGCAGGTTTTGCGTGACCCTGATTTGTCACTTGAAGTGAACAAAGCGGGAGATGTTGTTTTCCTTGATCTTTCGGGGGATGTAGGTGGTGCAAAGGTTATAGTTTCCCTTAAACCCGATGCTGCTGGATTACTGAATTTAAAGGTAGATTCGCAAGACGCTGGAAAAACTTTGAGCGTTTTGGGAATTTACGATCACTTGCAGGGCGGGGTTTTGTCGGTACGCGGCAAACAGATTGCGGGTGGTGCTCCGAGTGATATACGTGGGCATGCGCAAATTTCGAAATTCACTGTGGTCAAAGCGCCAGTGCTGGCAAAACTGATCAACCTGTTTTCTATCTCAGGCCTTGCCGAGTTACTGCAAAATAAAGGAATCGCTTTTGATACGCTCAAAGTTGATTTTGATTGGAAAAAGACAACGGCGGGACGGATCATTAGTTTGCAAAATGGCCGGACAACCGGAGCGTCCATCGGTCTGACATTCGGTGGACATATTTATCAAAGTAAAGGGACGATTGATATGAGCGGGACGTTTGTTCCCATGTCCCAGATTAACAGTTTTGTGGCGAAAATTCCGCTTCTGGGAAGTTTGCTGACGGGCGGCAAAAATGGCGGTATTATTGCCGCAACCTATTCGATGAAGGGAAAATCGGAAGACCCGAATGTTATCATTAATCCCCTTTCTGTTTTGACGCCCGGGTTTTTACGGAGTATCTTTTTTGAGGATAATAATGGTACTGATTCCGATGTTGCGTTGCCGCAGAAACATGTTCCTAAAAAAGGTTACAATCAGTAAATAAATATTATGCTCTTATCTATTTCTTAGGAGAGTGTCTGGTAAAATTGTAGATCTCGTTTATAATCAAAAAAGTTTATTTTTATCGGGGGACTAGATTATGAATTTTTTCCGTTCAAACCATGTATATGATCTTGAAGCCAAGCTTGCTGCCTTGGATAAATCCCAAGCCGTCATCGAATTCAATATGGATGGTACCATTATCACGGCCAATGAGAATTTTTTAAAGGTTCTGGGGTACTCCTTGCAGGAAATTCAAGGGAAGCATCACAGCATGTTTGTCGATGCGACTTACCGCGAAGGTATGGAGTATAAAAAATTCTGGGATGAATTGCGCGCGGGGCATTTTCAGATGGCCCAATATAAACGGATCGGCAAAGGCGGCAAGGAAGTGTGGATTGAGGCTTCCTATAACCCTATAATGGGTAAGGATGGACGTCCCTATAAGGTTGTCAAATTCGCAACAGATGTCACCGTGCAAAAAATCAGGAATGCTGATTTTGAGAGTAAGCTTAATGCCGTCAACAAGTCGCAAGCCGTGATTGAATTTAATATGGATGGCACCATTATTACCGCCAATGAAAATTTCCTCAGTGCTCTTGGCTACATGTTGCCGGAAGTTCAAGGAAGGCATCACAGCATGTTTGTTGATCCGGTTTACCGCGAGAGTGCCGATTATACACGGTTCTGGGAAGATCTTCGGGCAGGGCGTTTTCAGGCTGCCAAGTACAAGCGGATCGGCAAAGGCGGCAAGGAAGTGTGGATCGAAGCTTCCTATAATCCGATTTTTGATTTGAATGGCAAGCCTTATAAAGTTGTAAAGTTTGCAACGAATATCACGGATACGATTGATAATTTGCGGCGTATCAAGAGTGAAATGGGGACGTTGCTGGAAAATATCGAAGGCGCGGTGAATGCCGTTAACCAGCAGTCAACCTCGGCGTCGAGTGGCGCAACGCAGACGGCCAGCAATGTCCAGAATGTGGCGGCGGGAGCCGAAGAACTTCATGCGTCGGTGGTCGAGATCTCACAAAATATGACGAAATCGTCGGCGGCTGCGGATGAGGCTTATCAGAAGGTTGTCGAAACCGATGCCGAGACACAAAAGCTTCTTGTCGCCGCGCAGGCCATGACGGGGATTGTGTCCATCATTCAGAAGATCGCCGAACAGGTAAATCTGCTTTCCTTGAATGCCACGATTGAAGCGGCGCGCGCAGGAGATGCAGGCAAGGGCTTTGCGGTGGTTGCTTCAGAAGTTAAAAATCTTGCCGGTCAAGTGGGGGATGCGACGCACCAGATTGGTGGCGAGATTGGCAATATCCAGACTGTCGTTTCAACCGTTGCCGAAGGGCTTCGCGGGATCACAACCTCAATCGATCAGGCGCGCAATTTTGTGACGATTGTGGCTGGGGCTGTTGAAGAACAAAGTGCTGTGGCCCGTGATATGTCGTCCAATATGCAGAGCGCTTCTCAGGCTGTGAATGAGGTCAATGAAAACCTTGCAGGAATTATTAAAGGCGTGTCTGAAGTGGAGACATGCGTTGAGCGCGCCCGAGATGCCGCCAGCAAGATCGTTGACTAAATTTATTTGTGTTAGAGAAAAGGCCCTTGTCGGGGCCTTTTTGTTTATGAAGCGCTGATGCGGATCAGGGCGTGTTTTTTCTTCCCCGACGAAAGCTTGATATAGCCGTCACTCGTCAGATCGGCGAGCGTAATCATCTGGCCGCCATCGGTGACGTTGTTGTCGTTGACTTTCGCGCCGCCGCCCTGAATGAGGCGTTTGGCTTCGCCGTTACTTTCGACGAGGCCGGACTGGCGCAGGGCGTCAATCACGGTGATGCCGGATTTGAGAATAGCCTCACCGATCAAGATGGTCGGGAGGTTATCGCCGGCGCCGCCTTGCTCAAAGGTTTTGCGAGCAGTCTCTGCGGCGTCTAACGCAGCGGCCTCGCCATGGCAGAGCTTCGTGCACTCATGCGCCAGAATTTTTTTGGCGTCATTGATCTCATTGCCACCCAATTTTTCAAGGCGGGCAATTTCATCCAGCGGCAATGTGGTAAAGAGTTTGAGAAAGCGCCCCACATCGGCATCTTCGGTGTTGCGCCAATATTGCCAGTAATCATACGGCGAGGTCATATCGGCACGCAGCCATACGGCGCCGCCTTCGGTCTTGCCCATTTTCTGGCCCGAGGCGGTGGTAAGGAGCGGCACGGTCAGAACAAAAAGTTCCTTGCCGATTTTCTTGTGGGCAAGATCTACCCCGTTAATCATGTTGCCCCATTGGTCGGAGCCGCCGAGCTGGAGCATCAGGCCATGTTCTTTGTGGAGGTGATAAAAATCAAAGCCCTGCATAATCATGTAGTTAAATTCAAGGAAGGTCAGGGGCTGTTCGCGCTCAAGGCGGAGTTTGACCGAGTCAAAACTGAGCATCCGGTTGACGGTGAAGCAGGTGCCGATGTCACGCAGAAACTCCATATAGCCGAGTTTCAAAATCCAGTCGGCATTATTGACCATCACCGCGTCATTGGCGTGATCGCCGTACCGCACGAAGGACGAGAAATTTCCCTTGATGCTGGCGATATTTTCTTCGATGTCCTCGCGGGTGAGGAGGGGGCGTGTTTTGTCTTTGAAGGACGGGTCGCCGATCAGCGCGGTCGCGCCGCCCACCAGCGTATAGGGTTTGTGGCCGCATTCCTGAAACCAGTGCATCATCATCATCGAGACCATGTGGCCGATATGGAGGCTTTTCCCCGTGGGGTCATAACCGCAATAGGCGCTTTGAGGGCCGGAGGCGAGGAGGGCGTCCAAGGCGTCAAAGTTGGAGCATTGGTGGATAAAGCCACGCTGCTGCATCATGGTGAGAAAGTCTGATTTAAAGCTGGTCATTTCGGGTTCATGCAGGGGGTTGATGTTATTTGGCCAGTTTAACCAGAAGCTTAGGGGCGCGCCAAGTTAAAATTTCCCATATTATTTGACATAAAACTTATGACCCGCGCCACGGTTGCGCCGGATAGAGGGTTTAAGTAGTCTGGCGTGATTATAAAATGTCGGGGGCTATGATGGAGAGAATCTTGGGTTTTATTAAAGCACATAAAATTTTAAGCGTGGCGGCAGTTATCATTCTGGCTATCGGCACAGCTTGGGTGACTGATGGGCACGAGACCTATACATGGCGGTATAAAACGACGGTGACGCTTGAGACGCCGGAGGGGGACAAGACCGGATCGGCGGTGCGCGAAGTCATTGTAAATGTGAAACCCTACTCGATTGATACGCGCCGTCCTTATCGCACGAAAGTGCATTGGCAAGGCGAAGCCGTTGTTATCGACCTTGGCAAGCGCGGGGTTGTTTTTTCATTACCTTTAAGTGGAAATCTGGGCGTTGACCATGGCAGCGATATTGTCTTTTATGCCTTTGACGGCCCTGCCGGACTCACCACGGAGGGGCTTGAATATTACAGCCATTTAAAAGATGCAAAGACATCGCTCGATCCGAAATTTCGGCCAACGATGGTGATGTTTAAAGATGCCAAAGACCCCAAAACCGTGACACTGGCGTATGGGGTGAAGATGACGTCCGTGCCCAATCAGGCGGAGAACCAGTACGACTATGACGACCACCTCGAAGAGCTGTTTGGCAAAGGCGTCAAACTCAAGGATGTCACCATCGAAATGACGGATGAGCCAGTAACGTGGGGGATTGAGAAACATCTTGGTTGGCTAGCTCAATATCACAATAAAAGGCTGGATGGTGAAAGATACGGAACAATTAAGTCTCAAAATAGGTTAGCGAATAGTCTGAGTTCTGGTGCATTTTCAGTGGGAGAAAAAAATGAATGATAATTTGTTTAAGGCTATCTTGGCAATGGATTCTCCTAGAATTTCTTCTAGAAATTCGGGGAATGACGCGGAGGCTCGTTAGCTTGCGCAGATTTAGGCTGCGTCAAAGCGCCTTGCGGCCTCTCCAGAAGAACGGGGGAGGTTTGTCCGTTACGGAGCGTTTTGGGACGCAAGGTGATAATCCATGCTCCGCCTTGGGCCGTCTCTTCCTTATCATGGAGGCCAGTTTGAAGGAGCAAAAGGTCGTTCTTGGCTTTATTAAGTCCTGCGGGAACTAGGCACAAATTGTCGCGGTGATTGGTGCCGCCGCAATAGAGATCAACGATATGATCGACATTATAGGCGGGCTCTGCTTCTGTATCGGGGAGCATTTTTCCGGTGCGCCCCATAAAGCTGATAGCCATCGGCGAAAATCCGGCGTGGGTCAGGGCATCAGGGTGGTTGTCGGCCACGTGTTTAATGAAGGCGGCGCGGTAGGCTTCTTGCTCGCCCCCGCGGCTATCCTGACGGAACAGGTTGCGGCGGAGTTTCCGCACGAACTCGCTTTGTTCGGCGTAGTAGGACACTTGCAGATCGTAATAGGGTTCGGTGCGTTCGAGCAATTCATGGAAACGCAGTTTGTTTTTGCCTTTGAGTTTTGAATCGTAAAACTGTATTAGATCATCGCTGCTGGGGCGCGGCCATTCTTCCCAGCTCTCATAGAGCATTTTATTGATGGAAGTTTGTTTATCGTCATCACTGATGGTTAGTCCCAACGTTCCCAGATTATCCTGATGATAGGCAAAGGTGCGGATGTAGAGATCTGCGAGTTTGTCATGGAGGGCTATGGCTTTGTCCGGCGCTATCTTATCGCGGTGGCGCTCAAGGTAGTGGCGGGTCATGGCCACGGCGATCTGGGGTGCGGCACCGGGCGTGATCAATGCGCCGCGGAGAAGAGGGGAGCTCATGCGATATTTGCGGGTGTCCCAGAATTGGGCAAGGTTTTGGTCGGGAATATCCCCGCACAGGCCGCGCACGTCCTTGAACAAGGCATCAAGGCTGTGTTTCATATCGGCAAAGGCCTCTGTTCTGGGCGCAAAGATCGAGCTTGCATGATCGTAGAGAATGGCGGTCATGAAGAGGAGTTCTTCGGCTGTATCGGGGCCCTCGGCTGGAATATAATAGTCTTTGATCGCTTGGGTTTGCGCCGCGTGGTCATGGACGTAAGAATAGCCATTGAGTTTTTCAAACACGTAAGCAAACTCATCTTTGAGAAAGCGCGTCGCGCGCGAAAAAAGCATTTTGAAGGGGCCGCGATCCACGCGCAGATGCGTGACATCTTCCATAAATTCACTGACGGAGCGGGAGGGGTAATTGTCCGGATTTTGTTCAATCTCGCGGGTCGCGTCATTGAAAATATCGGTGTAGCCCGCAAGGGTCGAGGCAAAGGCGATGGTATCATGAATAGAGTGCACGATATTGACGGCTGTCCCCTCGATCTGGCGCGCTCCACGAAAGGCGGCGCGGCTTAAGGCCAGCGGATAGTAGGCGGGGGAATGTTCGATTGTTTCCTCGCTGCGCAAAAGAAGGGCGTAACGCTGGACAAGGGCCATCATCATCTTGCGGTCGTCTTCGGGAACCTGCGCATAAAGGCGTTTTTCATCTATGTCATTATAAAGACGCGCCGCTTTGGCAAAGGCCTGCGTTCGTGTTAGCATAGGCGCGCGCCGTCCATAGGAGGCCACGATTTTCTGAAGGGCTGTATCGGCGGGATTCGTCATAGGTGTTTTATAGTTATGAAAATAAATACTGTCAATAAAAACTTCCGTGTGCTGGGCCTGATGTCCGGTACATCGCTTGACGGGGTGGATGTGGCCCTGATCGAGACGGATGGGGCCGACCATGTGGCGCCGCTCGGCTTTTCTTGTGCCATTTATCCCGATTGTTTGCGCCAGAATTTGAGGGCGTGTTTTGGCCTGCGCACGGCGACAGACGAGCTGAGCGCGGCAGAGCGGGAGATGACGCTGTTTCATGCCGAAGCGGTAAAGGCCTTTTTGGACGCGCGAGGGCTCACGCCGTCCTCCATTGACCTGATCGGGTTTCATGGCCAGACCATTACCCATGATCCGGCAATCGGCTTTACGTGGCAACTGGGCGATGGGGCTTTGCTCGCGCGCGAGCTGGGGATTGATGTGGTCTATGATTTTCGTACGCAGGATGTTGCGGCGGGCGGCGAAGGCGCGCCGCTCATTCCGGTTTATCATTACGCACGGGCGCGGGCGTCCCAGCTCAAGCGGCCTGTGGCGATCCTCAATATCGGGGGGGTGTCCAACGTCACATGGATTGATGGAGGGGTTGAGGATATTCTGGCCTTTGATTGTGGCCCGGGCAATGCCTTGATTGATGACCTCATTTTAAAACATACGGGCGAGCGATTTGACCGTGATGGGGCGCTGGCGCTGCAAGGTACCATCCATGAGGATGTTTTGGCACGCTGGATGGATCATCCGTTTTTCACAGCGCCCCCGCCCAAATCCCTTGATCGCGGCGCGTGGGACGTGTCCACCATTTCTAATTTTCCCTTGGGTGATGCGGCGGCGACCCTCACAGAATTTACGGTGCGGGCGGTTGTTCAAGCCGCCACGCATTTTCCGGCTCCCGCGCGGGAGTGGTATGTGTGCGGGGGCGGGCGGCATAACCGCGCGATAATGGAGGGGCTACGCGCTTCTTTGGGCGCGCCTGTGGAACCGGTAGATACACTCGGGTGGAACGGGGATGCGCTTGAGGCCGAAGGTTTTGCGTATATGGCGGTTTTGAGCCGCTTGGGAAAACCGATTTCCTTTCCCCGCACAACGCGGGTAAAGGTGCCAATGACGGGCGGGAGATTTTCTGCGGCGAAAGACTAAGCCGCTTGAGACGCGGATTTAAAAGCTTTGTGCTTTTTGATTTCCTTCAGGAACTCGCGTATTTCATCGGAGGCGCTGCTGCGCGGGTCATATTCCATGACACCGAGGCCTTGCATGATCGATCCGGCATAGGCGATACGGTTCCCCAAAGACTGGCGTGAGACCTGCACATTCATGGCCTCTAACTTTTCCATGATCGCGCCGTTTAATTTCGATTTGGGCGGCACGCGGTTCATCACCAGCATGAGGGCGCGTTTTTCCTGAAGGATCAGTTTGAGGGTCGGCGCGCAGGCCCAGACATCCAGCGGGGAGGGCTGCACCGGGACGACCACGAGGTCAGCAAGGCGAATGGCAATCGAGGATTCGCTTTCGGCGTGCGGGGGGGTATCGACCAGAATAATATCAAATTCGCGCTGCATACGCGGGAGTTCGCGCATCATTTTCCAGCCTTGGGTCTGGAACAGGGTAATTTTGTTTTTGCGTCCGAGGGTTTGCGAGCGGACTTTGTGCCACTCGGTGAGCGAGCCTTGCGGGTCAACATCGATAATCAGGACACGTGCGCCATCATGGTCGAAACCGGCGGCGAGTTGAGCGGAGAGCGTGGTTTTACCCGCGCCGCCTTTATGCTGGGCAACTGTAATAACTTTTCCTGACATGTTTCATTCCCCTGAGGTTTCATTCTTTTAGCCCATTCACCCTTGAAATATCAAGAATATTGCAACAACCAGTTGCGAAACCCCCTTAAAGTGGGTTAAGAGCAGGGCATGACACGGATTTTACACCCTGATGCCTCTGCCATTCTTGAGGCCGCTGCCCTTATTCGCGAAGGGGGCCTTGTGGCGTTTCCCACCGAGACGGTTTACGGGCTTGGCGCGGATGCGACCAACGGGCAGGCGGTCGCCAAGATTTTTTCTGCCAAAGGACGTCCCAGTTTTAACCCGCTCATTGCGCACGGCTCATCGCTTGAGATGTTGCTCGGCGAAGCGGTGTTTGATGCGCGCGCTTTTTCGCTTGCCGATAAATTCTGGCCCGGGCCCCTCACCCTCATTTTGCCCAAGGCGGCAGGGTCGCGCATTTGTGACCTCGTCACGGCGGGACTTGATACGGTGGCGCTGCGCATTCCCCATCACAAGGTGGCGCTCGAGCTTATTGCTGCGTGCGGCGTGCCTGTGGCGGCGCCAAGCGCCAATGCATCGGGCGAGCTTAGCCCCACTGCGCCCCATCATGTGGCAGCGAGTTTGGGTGATGGCGTTCCCTTGATTCTGGCAGGAGGAACCACACAATACGGCCTTGAATCCACGGTGGTGGATTTGAGCGGCCCCGAGACGGTTATCGTGCGCCCGGGTGCCATTAGCGCCGAGGATATCGCCGATTGCCTCGAGTGCTTTGTCACCTATGATTTTGGTGTGAAAGAGGCGGCGGATAAGCCGCGCTCGCCCGGGCAGCTTTTGCGCCATTATGCGCCGTCACGTCCCTTGCGGCTCCGCGCGGTTGATGTGGCGCCTGATGAAGCTCTTCTCGCGTTTGGTTCGCTCAAATTTATGGGTGTGCAAGGGGGCGGAAAAGCGTCAGATCTTCCCGAGAGCCAGTGTCTGAATTTGTCCGAGAAAGGTGATGTGCTCGAGGCCGCCGCGCATTTATTTGCTTATTTGCGCGCGCTTGATGAGCCTCAATTCTCGCGCATTGCGGTCATGGATATTCCCGAAAGCGGGATTGGTATTGCGATCAATGATCGTTTGCGCCGCGCGGCGCAAGCCAAGGGCTGATGGCTAGCTGTTGTAGCGATCACTTTGTGCGTGCTTCATAATGGCAAGTACATCCAGTGGGGAAATCAGACTGCCCAAGGTGGTAAGTGAACCTTGTTGCGTTCCTGTCGTCTCAGATGTTTTATAGAGGTTTGACCAGTTATGGCCCAGACCTGTCGTCGTGTGATGTGCGGCATTTATTTTATGTGCGGAGGCCAGCGCGGTTGTTGGTGCTGTTTCGGTGGGGGCCGGTGTGGCTGTGCTTGTGGTTGTGCTGGCCACTGTTTCGGTTTCGCAGGCCGTGAATTTCTTTTCAAACGTTGCATAGACCGCTTCGAGTGATTTGGCTTTGCCCGATTTGTCGTAGAAAACCCCTTTATTCGCGCTGGCGGCGGCCGGAAACAGGGCGGCGGCTTTTGCGTTCGGGTTTGCATCCATCGCATTGATAAATTTGGCGGCGGCAGCAGGCCCCATAAAATGGGCGAGGTAGAGGTCGGTTGCTCCTACATCTCCTGCCGTTTTGCTCTCTAAAATTTCTTTATTCTCGCAGGCGAGCTGCGCGGCCATCAGGGAACAGATTTTTGGATCATTGCGCAGTGCAAGAATGTCGGCTTTATCTGTTTTGCTGGATACTTTTCCGTTGTCGCTGATTTTGGCTGCTTCTTCTTCGAGGCCGAATTTATCGCCGTATTTATTGACCATATCGAGCCATGTTTTATCCAGAAACTGGTAAAGCCCCGTGGCCGAGCTGGTTTTGGCTTTCACATCAGGGTTAAAGCTGCTTTCGACATGGGCTTGCTGCAAAAGGTAGGAAAAATCGACCCCCGTGGTTTTGCTGGCATAACCAATCGCATCGGCAATTTTTGCCCCGGCCTTGGAAACAAGGCCGTCAATTGAGGTGGTTAGTGCGGTGTTATGTCCAGATTGCATCCGTTTTATGTCCTTCCCATGGTCTAATTTGCAAAGCCTATGCCAGAAGAGGAAAAAAATATGATAAGATAAGATAAGAAATCATTCTGCACGAGGTTCCTGATGCCTGATTATACACCGCCCCTAGATGCCCTGACATTGCTGCTCTCCCACGTTACGCCCCTCTCCCGTTTGGGACGGGATGATCTTGATGAAGGAATGGTCACGGCTATTCTGGAAGAGGCAGGAAAGCTGGCGTCTGGTGTCCTTGCGCCGCTCAATTTTACGGGCGATCAAGAGGGGGCGCGCTGGGACGACGGGAACGTTACGACAGCCTCAGGTTTTCGTGAGGCCTACCGTCTTTATCGCGAGGGCGGGTGGAACGCGGTGCCGTTTGATCCGGCTTATGGCGGGGGCGGCCTGCCGTGGCTACTCTCTTTCCCCATTCAGGAAATGTGGCAATCGGCCAATATGTCCTTTGGCTTGTGTCCCCTTCTTAACCAAGGCGCGGTTGAGGCCATTTTCTATCACGGAACGCAAAGCCAGAAGGATTATTATCTTCCCAAACTGATTTCAGGGGAATGGACAGGGACGATGAATTTGACCGAGCCGCAGGCCGGATCGGATATCGCGCTGGTGCGTACCAAAGCCACCGCGCATGGTGATGGGACGTACCGTATCTCGGGGCAGAAGATTTTTATTACCTATGGCGAGCATGACCTCGCCGCGAATATCATCCATCTTGTTCTGGCGCGTTTGCCGGATGCGCCGGAGGGCGTGAAGGGAATTTCCCTGTTTATCGTGCCGAAATTTTTGGAAGACGGGACGCGCAATGATGTGACATGTGTCTCGCTCGAACACAAACTCGGGATTCATGCATCCCCCACCTGCACGATGCAATTTGGTGATCGCGGCGGAGCGGTGGGGTACCTCGTGGGTGAGCTTCATCAGGGCCTGAAATATATGTTCACCATGATGAATAATGCGCGCCTCTCCGTTGGCTTACAGGGTGTTGCGATTGCCGAGCGGGCATTTCAGGCGGCGCGTGCTTATGCTGCTGATCGTCAACAAGGAAAGCCCTTGACGGGCGGGGCGCTTGTGACGATTGACAAGCATCCCGATGTACGGCGGATGCTGGACATGATGGAAAGCCTCACTCTCGCAGGGCGAGCCCTCGCGTATGAGGCTGCGCTCCATCTTGATCTTGCCAAGGCAGGTGATGCGCAGGCACAGGCCCGTGTGGATATTCTGACCCCGATTGTCAAAGGATGGTGCACGGATAATGCGGTGGAGGTCGCATCCCTTGGTGTGCAAGTGCATGGCGGGATGGGCTTTATCGAAGAGACAGGCGCGGCGCAATTTTATCGCGATGCGCGGATCCTTCCGATTTACGAGGGAACCAACGGTATTCAGGCGGCTGACCTTGTTTTCCGCAAGGTGCAGCGTGATGGTGGGGTGGCGTTCGCGCAGTGGGTCAAGTCCATGAAGGAAGATGAAACTGTCTTGCCCGCCGATGTGGTTGAGGCTTTGCAGGGACTTGAAAAATGTGGGCAGCATGTGGCTGGATTAACGGCAAAACCGGACAGTGCGGCTGATATTTCGATTTCGTTCCTTACGCTGTGCGGTGTGGTGGCAGGGGGCGTGATGCTGGCGCGTATCACGCAGGCTGATCCACAAAAAGAGCGGGTAACGGGGTGTTATGTGCGGCATGTTCTGCCGCGTTATCTGGGATTCACGCAGACTATTCTGCGGGCTTAGATGAATCCTTCTCCTCGGGAAGTTTGGACTCATCATCGATGGCGCCGGGGAATAGGAACTCGTAGAGGCCGGATTTTTTGAAACGTTCGACAAGTGTTTTCTTCTCAAGACGTTCCTTGCTCATGGAGCCGACATTACAGGCAAGTAGGGACTGGACGAGTTGGTATTCGCGGACTTTGTAACTGTCATTGGGGTTTTTTTCGTGGTTTCTAGCAAATTCGTTGGCGTAACAAGTGCAAAACTCCTCGTAATCCGCGCCCCGTTCCTGTGGCGCCCAACCGAGACAGCGTTGGTAATAGGTGCCAGCGACATCCGCCGAATTGGGGCAGGCTCTTTTGGCGGTGATTTTTAAACCCTCTTTACTGGTTTTATCACCTTCACGCTGCAGGAGGTCGAGATATTTAAGACCATAACAGTCGCAGTCGTAGTAGGTGCGGGACGTTTTGCTCGCTTTACATTCTTCGGTGGCTTTGAGGGCTTCCTCAAGCTGCTCGCCTGTGGCTGGCGGCAGGGGTTTGTCTTTTTCAAGCAGCAAGGTTCCTCGAACCGGCAACTCTTCTTGCGCCAAGGCGAGGGGTGACCAGAACAAAATAGTCAGGAAAAATAGGAATTTGTAATTCATGCGGGGATTATGCCCTAAAAATACGCAAAACTACAGAGCAGCGACGCGTTTTTGTGATGTTTGCTGTTGTCCGTAGTAGTCGCGTAGTTTTTCGGCCATGTAGTCCGCAATTTCCGGCGCAAGAGTTGCCTTTTTGAGCGCAAAGGCGATTTGAGCTTTGACGAAGCCAACTTCGGAACCGCAATCAAGACGCTCGCCTTCAAAGACGAGGCCGTGGAATTTTTGTTCAGCAATGAGTTTGGCCATGGCGTCGGTGAGCTGGATTTCACCGCCTGCACCGGTTTCTTTTTTCTCAAGAATGGCGAAAATTTCTGGCTGGAGGATATAGCGACCAAAAATCGCCATGTTGGAGGGGGCATCTTCGGGCTTTGGTTTTTCAACAAGGCCGCGCACAGGGAGAACATTTCCCTTGCGGGGGGCAATGTCGAGGATGCCGTATCTGGTGCTGTCTTCGGGGGCAATCTCGCACGTGGCAATGATGTTACCGCCGACATCGTTATAGCTGCGCATCATCTGCGCCATGCAGCCTTCTTTGCCCAGCACGGTGTCATCGGGCAAAATGACGGCGAAAGGTTCGTTGCCGACCAGATGGCGGGCACACCAGACAGCGTGTCCAAGGCCCAGAGCTTGTTCCTGAATGGCGGTTTGCAGAGAGCCTTCGGGGAGAATTGTCGTACCGATTTTCTCGATCAGTTCGGTTTTTCCACGCTTTTCAAGGACGGAGGTCAAAGCGGGGGCGGCTCCAAAATGTTCGATGAGCATTTCCTTGCCGTGGCTGATTACAAAGATAAATTCTTCAATGCTGGCTTCGCGGGCTTCTTCGATCGCCATCTGGATCAGGGGACGATCCACAATGGTGAGCATTTCTTTGGGAAGAACTTTGGTCGCAGGGAGGAGGCGTGTTCCATGACCTGCAACAGGGAAAATGGCTTTGCGGACGGGGGTAATATGGGTCATCAGCTTAACTTTTTACTCGTTGGCGTGGTTTTCTTATGTATTTCAGTTTGCGTGGGGTGGACTATGGCATATTCCACAGGGCCTGTCATTATAATTATGAAAAAGATGAATTTTTATCCACGTTGGACAATATTGGGGTAGCCTTTTATGGTTTCGGGGGCAATGGTGCGGAGCAGTTCGCGGACTTCCTGACGGGCGGAAATGGCGGAAAGCGTTAGGCTATGACCCGGTGATTCTTTTAAATCCAGCAAGGTCAGGCCACTTAAGAACAATTCGCGGAAGATCACCCGTTCCCCAAATCCCGGGGCGAGGCGGAAATCAAATTGGGTACTCATGCTTTGGAGCAGGTCGCCGACCTCTCTTTTGTTACGGGCATCGAGCGAGGAGAGGCGGTTGCGCATGACGATCCAGTCAAACGGCACGCCGTCACGGCTTTGTTTGATGGCGCGTTGCTCCAGCGCCATGCGGGTATATATTGAGGGGCCTTTAATTTCCCGCGTGTGCGGGTCGATGCGGGCCAGAACATCAAGATCCACAAAGGAGTCATTGAGCGGGGTGATCAGCGTATCGGCGTAAGAATGCGCCAGTTTCCCCAGATAGGTGTCGGAGCCCGGCGTATCAATCACGATGAAATCGGTGGTGGGCTGAAGCTCTTCAAGGGCGAGGAGCAGAAAATCGTGATCTTGCTCTTCCTGCTCGGTGACCGTATCGGCCTTGCTGCGTTCGATCGGAAAGTGAAAGGGTGCGGGCAACCCCGTTTTGTCGCGCAGATTTGCGGCGTAACGGTTCGCCATATAGCGGGTGAGGGTACCCTGACGGGCATCAAGGTCTATGGTGCCGACCTGATAGCCAAGGCGCATCAGGCCAATAGCCACATGCATGGCGCTGGTCGATTTACCCGAGCCACCTTTTTCATTTCCCAATACAATTATGTGCGCCAGCGAAGACATCAAACTCGTCAAATTTGCTTTTTTGCATTTAACCATGAAGAGGGCGCGACAAAAAGGGGAGAATTTGGTAAATATGAGGTAGAGGTAACTTTATGACGCAGAATCATTCGCACATGCAAAAAGAACAGGTTGTCCGGTTGATCCGCTTGATGGCGGTAGTTTTTGCCCTTGCTGCGGTGTTTGTGTTTTTTGATCTTTTGGGGCTGGCCAGCCAGTTCGGTTTGACCGAAGGCGGCCTTAACAAAATACTGGGCGGGGTGCTTCTGGTTGTGGCGGTGGTCGATATTTTTGTCATTCCGCGTGTTTTACTGGCTTCATCCGAGCGGAAATAGGGACAGGATATGACGGGTATTTTTTCACAGCGTCTTGCAAATTTGAGGGGGCTCTTTAAGGAACAGGAGCTTGACGGGTTTCTGGTTCCTCATACGGATGAATTTCAAAGCGAATATTTGCCACCCTCCGCCGAGCGGCTGGCGTGGCTTACCGGCTTTACCGGATCGGCGGGCGCGGGCGTTGTGCTGATGGACAAAGCTTGTGTGATGAGTGATGGCCGTTATACCGTCCAAATCCGCGAACAGGTGGATGCCGCCCTTTTTGAGATTGCTAATAGTCTTGAAACATCGCCTGCCGAGTGGCTCGCGCTTCATGCGCGTTCCGGCATGGTGATCGGGTATGACCCTACGCTCCACACCAAAAAACAGATGGATGTGCTGTTTGATAAACTGGGGGCTGTGGGCGTTACGTTGCGCCCGCTTGTTCAAAACCCGATTGATGCTTTATGGACGGATCGCCCTGCCGCCGCGCGGGGCGTAACCGAACTTTTTCCTGAGAGCATTGCGGGGCGCAGCGCCTTTGATAAAGTGACGGTCATTGCCGCGCGGCTTAAGGCCGAGAACCTCCAAAGCGTGGTGATTACGCTTGCGGATTCGGTATGCTGGCTGCTCAATGTACGCGGGGATGATATTCCCTATAATCCTGTGGTGCTCTCACGCGTCATTGTCCATGCGGACAGCAGGGTGGATTGGTTTGTCGAGTCTGAAAAAGTTACAGATGAGGTTGCAGCGGCGTTGTCCGCCTTTTGCCGCATTCACGAGCCATCCCAATTCGAGGGTACCCTCGCCGATCTTACAGGCAGCGTGCAGATGGATTTCCAGCGTTCGAGTTATAATGTTTTTCTGGCGCTGCAAAAGGCAGGTCTTGATATTGTTGATGGCAAAGACCCTTGCATTGCTCCGAAATCCATAAAGACCGAGACCGAGCAACTGGCACTACGTCAGGCACATATTCGGGACGGGGTGGCGATTGTTCGCCTGATGTACTGGCTTTATCTTCAGAATATTCCGCGTGACGTTGTAACCGAGCAGATGGTTGAAGAAAAACTCGAGGAATTCCGGCGCGGTGATCCGACGTATCGTGGCCCCAGTTTTCACACGATTTGTGGCTGGGCTGAGCATGGCGCGATTGTTCATTACAGTTCGACGGCGCAAAGTAACGCCCTTATTAAGGGAGACGGGTTTTTGCTGCTTGATAGCGGCGGGCAGTATGAATATGGCACGACCGATATTACGCGCACCCTTGTTGTCGGGGCGGTGAATGACGCCATGAAAGACCATTATACGCGCGTGCTCAAAGGGCATATTGCTCTTGCGACGGCACGGTTTGATGATACGGCGGTGGGAAGTGATCTTGATAAATTAGCGCGCGCACCCTTGCAGGAAGTCGGTCTTGATTATGCGCATTCGACGGGGCATGGGGTTGGGTGTTATTTGTGCGTGCATGAGGAATCATCGACGATTTCTTCGCGCGGGCAAGGGACGTATAAAGCGGGGATGCTGCTTTCAAACGAACCCGGGTATTACCGTGACGGGCAGTATGGGATAAGGCTTGAAAATTTGATCCTGTGTCAGGAAAACCCTGAAGGGGGCCTTTATTTTGATACGGTCACCGTTGCGCCTTTTGACCTGCATGGCGTGAAGTGGGACATGCTCACCGCGGCCGAGTATCACTGGCTCGCCATGTATCACCGTTTTGTCTATGATACGCTCACGCCGTTTCTCAATGAGATTGAGCCCGAATGGCTCAAGACTTTTCTTTTGCCCCTTTCGGAGGAAGAGCCGATTTCGGCTTGATCATACCGCACGAGACAATCATTTTAAGGCCTTCATCTACACTCATCTTGAGGTGAATGACGTCTTCTTCCGGTACAAAAACCAGAAAGCCCGCGCTGGGCACGGGGGTGGTCGGGATAAAGACGCCCAAGGTTTCGCGGTTCAAATTGTCCTTGATTTCGCCGTTCATGCGGCCAGTTAAAAATCCCATCGTCCACATGTCCTTGCGTGGGTATTCGATCATGACGACTTCGCGGAAGGCTTGCGCCTGTTTTCCGGTGAGCATTTCAAGAACTTGTTTGAGTGCGCCATAAATGGTTTTGACAACGGGCAGGCGCTCCATAATGAAGTCGGAGACTCTGAGGAGCAATTGGCCAAAATAATTGCGGGCCAAGGCACCGATTACTACAAAAAAGCTGATTGCTACAAAAATACCGAGGCCCGGAATATTGGGGTCTTCGGTCAGGCGCAGGGAGACGGAAGGCGGAACGAACAGGTCAACTTGCTTGTCGATCCACAGGAGCATCGACCAGACGATGTAAAGGGATAAGCCCACGGGCGCCGTGACCACAATTCCAGTCAGGAAGCAGTTACGCAGGAAACTCAAGAAACGGCTGGTAAGACTCTCAGGGGGAGAGTCGGGGGTATTGTCAGACATAAGTGCCGGAACTCCTCTTTTACAGATGTGATCTTATCAGAGAGGTGGCAGTAGGGTAACTGGAAAATGTAAAGACATAATTCTTGTATTTATTGTTTTCATGACACTTGCATCGAAGTAATAGTTCTGGATAATTTAGGCAAGCGCTGATTTTCAATTTTTAGAATTAAAGGAGACTCCTATTCTAACTCCCATTCTATGAGTTACTCATTTTCTTGAAAAGTAAGAAATTGAATTTGATGAAGGCTGAGATAAATAATTTTTTTATGATGTTGGAGATTTGAAATGCGGCTGAAGCTGTTTGTTTTGTATGGGTTTGTTTTATGGGCTTTCGCGGGGTATGTTTATTTCCAAGAAAATTTTGTTTATTCCAAATGGATTCCTATTCAAGGCGAAGTGACCAAGCTTGAAACATACTCCTCAAAAGAGCCTGATGATGATCAACAGAGACCTTATTACGATTTCACAGTCCAATATGAGTTTAACGGCAAAGAAAATTTAGTTTCAAAAACAAAATTCTCTGGTGTTCCCCAATTCAAAGAAGGCGATAGTTATTTAGTACGTATAAACCCAGATAATGTAGAAGACGTTCGTGTGGAAGCAGGAAGCTCAGAGGTTCTTATCTGGGTTGCACTTATAGGCGGGGGTTTTCTTGTTTTCTTAGGTGTTTTAGGTTTTTTTGTGAGGCGCTGATTTCAATAAAATTGTCAGTGGGGACTAATGTATCCAAGAGTGTGGTGACTTTTGGAAGTTATGTTTTTGGGCGGTTCTCTGTAAGCCTAGAGAAGGCTGGTGACCGCGGTGGGATTCGAACCCACGACCTACTGATTAAAAGTCAGTTGCTCTACCGGCTGAGCTACACGGTCGATAAGACCTGTCTTTTTGGGGGATGCCAAAAGTTTGGCCAACATACGGAAAGCGATTTCCCAAGTCAAGACATGATTTTAAATTTCTTCAAGAGGGCGGCTTCAACGCTTGGCGTTACGAATTCGCTGATGTTCCCTTTGAGCGAAGCGATTTCCTTGATGAAGGAGGACGAGACGAATTGCCATTTGTCCGAGGCCATCAAGAAGACGGTTTCAATTTCGGGGGCCAGCTTGGCGTTCATGCCCGTCATCTGGAATTCGAATTCGAAGTCCGAGACGGCGCGCAGGCCACGGAACAGGCAGGTTGCCCCCTTTTTCTTGGCGTAGAAGATCAAAAGTTCTTCAAAACTTTCCACTGAAATCGGACAGGCTTTGTCAGGCAGGTTGTCAATGTCGGTTTGGGCGAGGGCCAAACGTTCTTCAATGGTAAAGAGCGGGGTCTTGCGTTCGTTTTCGGCGACGGCCACGATCAGATGATCGACAAGTTTGCTGGCGCGCTTGATAATGTGGAGGTGACCTTTGGTCATCGGGTCAAAGGTTCCCGGGTATATACCTATACGTGGTGCCATAAGTTTTTAGTGTCTTTTTGAGTGTGGTCATGTTAAATGCCTTTCTTATCTATAAGGTCGCCCTCATGAAAGCAAGTCATAACCCCCAAATTCAAACTCTTATCAGCGAGCCATGGGCCGATTATTCCCTCATTGATTCCGGCCATGGCCGCAAATTGGAGCGTTATGGCAAAATTAGGGTCAACCGCCCCGAACCGCAAGCGTTATGGGCGCCGTCACTCCCTGAAGCGGAGTGGTTTAAGGCCGATGCCATGTTTACCAATACGGGTGATGAAGAGGGCGATTCCGGTAAATGGAAAATGGAAGCCGGTACGCCTGATTTTTGGGCAGTGCAGGTGGGGCAGAAAGAGGACGCCGTTACCTGTATCTGCCGCCTGATGTCGTTCCGCCATATGGGGCTTTTCCCCGAGCAAACCCCCCATTGGGACTGGATGTCGCATAAAATCAAGGCTGCGGGGCGGCCACTTAATATCCTTAATCTTTTTGCCTATACGGGGGCGGCGAGTTTGGCTGCGGCGCGCGCTGGGGCGCAGGTGACGCATCTGGATGCCTCTAAAAAGGCGATCCAGTGGGCGAAAGACAATCAGGAAGCAAGCGGTCTTGGCGAGGCGCCCATTCGCTGGATTTGTGATGATGCCAAGGCGTTTGTTGCGCGCGAACTGCGCCGTGGCCGCACCTATGACGGGATTATCCTTGATCCTCCGAAATTCGGGCGGGGGCCGGATGGCGAGCGCTGGCAGTTCGAGGAAGATATGGGGCCGTTTCTGAAAGATTGCGTGTCATTATTATCTGATCAGCCTGCTTTTGTGTTGCTCACTGCTTATGCCATGCGCTTTTCGTCCGTGTCGCTCGCGGCGTTGCTCGAGGATTCTTTGGGGAAAAGGGCGGGCGAAATTGATTATGGCGAGTTGCTCATCCGTCAGGAAGCGGGGGGACGGTTTCTTTCGACCTCTCTTTATGCGCGGTGGTCGGCGCCATGAGTGCCAAGTTGATTACCTCGCCCGCCAACCCGATTATCAAGGACATCAAGGCTCTTGAGATGCGCAAGCGCCGTAAGGAAACAGGACAGTTTTTGGTTGAAGGGTTGCGCTCGGTCATTGAAGGATGCGATTTAGGATTTTTGCTGAAGTATATCGCTTATCATACTGATTTTGAACAAAAAAATGACGTAAAACGCTGCGTTTTGTATTGTGAAAAATTAGGTGGTTTAGCTCTTGAAGTCAATGACAGCGTCCTTGAAAAGATTTCCCGTAAAGACAACCCACAGGCGGTGATTGGTGTTTTCGAGCAGCGGTTCTTGGGCCTTAAATCGCTTCAATACGATTCGGATCGTAATTATGTTGTTTTGGAACAAGTGCGCGATCCGGGTAACCTCGGGACAATTATTAGGACAATTGATGCGGTCGGCGCGGCAGGTGTCATTTTGGTTGGGTCATGCTGTGATCCGTATTCGGTCGAGGCGGTGCGGGCCACCATGGGGTCGGTGTTTTCGGTGCCCCTTATTCAGGCGGAACTGCCTGACTTTATCGAATGGGCGCAAAACTGGAAGGGCAGCATTATTGGCACAACCCTTCAGACATCGGTTGATTTTAGAGAGGTGGCTATCCAAAAGCCCTTTTTGCTGATGATGGGGAATGAGCAGGCGGGACTTTCTGAGGAGTTACGGCAAATTGCGACCCAGTGTGTGCGCCTCCCCATGAACGGGCGGGCGGACAGCCTTAATCTGGCAGTGGCGACCGGCATTTGCCTTTATGCGTTTTTGGAACCGTGGCGCGCTTAATTTTTTCCATATTAACAAATTTTTTCTTGCAATTTTGGATCAATAGGCCTATTGATTAACGAACAGTTAAGAAACTGGCATTTAAAAACGGCAACAAATTTTTTATAGAGGTGTTTACTATGGCGATTACAGGTCGTGTTTCTGCATTTGCATTGGCTGCTACAATTGGTCTTTCCGGTTGTGTGGCGTCTATTCCTACAAAAACCCGCGAAGAAGCGGTTACCCCTGAGCAAAATTATGGCGTGACCTCCAGCCGCCCTTCACAAGGCGCGGTTCAGTATGGATCGGCTGCTTGCCGTGAAATCGGTAATGTGTCCGAATTTAATCAGGCTGAATTTGCTCGTGCCAGCCGCGGCGGACGTCAGTCACAGATTTCTGTTGTAATCGGAGGGCAGCGTTCCACCCGTCAGAATGTTCTTAAGGCACATGTTGTTACGGATGATACGACCGGTAAGAAGTATGTATTTGAACCCATGCCTGAAAAAATGGGTAAATTTTATGAAAAGGCTGCTTCTGATCTTGGTAAAGCAGGTGGTTCTGTGATCGGTGCTATCGCTGGTGCTGGTGTTGACAGCTTGATTGAAGGCATTACCGGACGCCGTAGCCGCGCGGGCCGTACTGTTGAACGTTCGGTTGGTAATGCCGGTAAAAATCTCGGTGCAGCGCAGGGTCATGAAATTGACAAAAATGCGGCCGAAGAGCTTGTTGCGTTGAGCAACCGCTGCGATGCTGATATTGCGAACGGCGCTTACTCTGCTGCTGCAACGGTACGCACGCAAGGCGTTCCTGCTGTGGCTCCTGTAGCTCCTGTTGCTCCTCGCTAATCGGGATCTCAATAGAATTTTTAAAAAGGCTCCCTTTTGGGGGCCTTTTTATTGCTGAATCTTCTTTAAATCCTGCCTTAAATCTGTAATTGTTGTTTTATGCATTCCCGTTTTGTATTTTTGACACGAATTAGTCGCCCGACTCGCGCAAAAAGCTAGAAGAGTCGGGTTTTCCTCCTCCTTTCAATCTGCTACAACACTATGCTCTGTGGGCTGTGCCTAACGGGGGTTAATTTTAAGGACACTGATTTTTATGACTGCTGATCTCTATAAAGATACTGTATTTTTGCCAACCACCGAATTTCCGATGCGCGGCGACCTCCCGCAAAAAGAGCCCGCCATTCTCGAAGGCTGGGCAAAGACAGATCTGTACGGAAAAATCCGCGCGGCCTCCAAGGGGCGCACGAAATGGGTTTTGCATTGGGGGCCACCCTATGCCAATGGGGGGGCACATATGGGCCATGCCTTTACCAAGTCGCTCAAGGATATTGTCAACCGCTGCAAACAGATGAGTGGGTTTGATGCGCCGCTGGTGCCCGGGTGGGATTGTCATGGTCTTCCGATTGAATGGAAGATTGAAGAAGGGTACCGTGCGGCTGGCAAAGATAAAGATGCGGTGCCTGTTCCGCAATTTCGCGGTGAGTGCCGCGCCTTTGCCCAGAAATGGGCGGATGTGCAATCGGCTGATTTCCAGCGGCTGGGCGTATTTGGCGATTTCAAAAAACCCTATATGACGATGGCGTTTCATTCCGAGGCGGTGATTGCGCGCGAGATTCATAAATTTGTGGCGAATGGACTTCTTTACCGTGGCGTGAAGCCCGTGATGTGGTCGGTTGTAGAGAAGACAGCTTTGGCTGAGGCCGAGATCGAATATAAAGAACATAAATCAATCACCATCTGGGTGAAGTTTCCGGTGGTGAAGGCGGCGAACACGGCGCTTGATGGCGCGAAGATTGTCATCTGGACAACTACCCCGTGGACGATGCCGTCGAACCGCGGGATTGCATGCGGACAGGATATGAAATACGGAATCTTCCAGCATGGCGCCGAAAAACTGGTGGTGGCGCTGGCTCTCGCCGAGAGTGTGCGCGAGGCTGCCAAGATTGAAAACTGGGAATGCGTTGCCGAACTTACGGGCGCGGATATTGCGGGCACGATTTGTGCGCACCCATTGCGTGGGTCTGGCTATGAATTCGATGTGCCTGTCCTCAAGGGCGATTTTGTGACGGAGGATACGGGAACGGGGTTTGTGCATATTGCGCCAAGCCATGGCGAGGATGATTTTTATTTGGGTAAAGCGGCGGGTCTCGAGATCACCGATAACGTCAATGATGACGGGACATTCAAAGATCATGTGCCGCTTTTTGCGGGGCTGGCTGTTTATAACCAGAAAGGCGAGATGGATCAGGGGAATTTTGCGCCTCTCAAAGCCATTGACGAGGCCGGAAATCTGCTCGCCAAAGGATCAATTCGCCATGAATATCCGCATAGCTGGCGTTCGAAAGCTCCGGTGATTTTCCGCACCACGCCGCAATGGTTTGTGGCGCTTGATAAAAAAATGGAGAGCAACGGCAAAACCTTGCGCGAGACGGCATTGCAGGCGATCAAGGATACCAAATGGTATCCGGCTGCAGGCGAGAACCGCATCACGGCGATGATTGCCGGACGGGGCGATTGGTGCCTTTCGCGTCAACGCGTGTGGGGCGTGCCGATTGCGTTGTTTGTCGATAAAAAATCGGGCGAAGTTTTGTCGGATGACGCCGTGAACGCGCGTATTGTAGCGGCCTTTGAAAAACAGGGGGCGGACGCATGGTGGACGATTTCACCCCAAGAATTTTTGGGGGATGCTTATAAAGCTGATGATTATACCCAAGTGTTTGATACGGCCGATGTATGGTTTGACTCGGCCTCGACCCATGCCTTTGTGTGTGAGGAGCGTGATGATCTCACATGGCCTGCGGATCTCTACCTTGAAGGTTCCGACCAGCATCGCGGCTGGTTCCATTCTTCCCTTTTGGAATCATGCGGGACACGCGGACGTGCGCCGTATAAATCGGTACTCACTCACGGGTTTGTGCTGGACGAGAAGGGCTATAAAATGTCCAAGTCGCTGGGCAATGTGGTGGACCCCCATGATATTTTGAAACAATATGGCGCGGATATTTTGCGTTTGTGGGCGGTCACGTGCGATTACTCGGAAGATGTACGGATTGGCAAGGATACGCTTAAACTTACGGCGGATTTATACCGCCGTATCCGTAATACCTTCCGCTATCTGCTCGGGGCGTTGGATGGGTTCAGCGAGGCCGAGAAAATCGATGCCGCAGATTACGCCCAGATGCCGGAGCTTGAAAAACTGGTGCTGCATTGGATTGCCACACTTGAGCGTGATGTGAAAGCGGCGATTGAGCGGCATGATTATAACGGCATGGCGCAGATGATTCACCATTTCTGCTCGGTGGATTTGTCGGCCTTTTATTTTGATGTACGCAAAGACTGCCTTTATTGTGATCGTCCTGACGGGTTTGACCGTCGCGCGTGCCGCACCGTGATGTATCATTTGTATGATTGCCTCGTCACGTGGCTTGCGCCGATTTTGTGCTTTACGTGCGAGGAAGCATGGTCGCACCGTCCGGCCTTTATGATGCCGGAGGTTTCGAGCATTCACTTGCGTACTTTTGCCGATGTCGAGGGAGCGTGGCAGGATGAGGCGCTTGCCGCTAAATGGGATAAGGTGCGTGATGTGCGCCGTGTGGTACTCGGGGCGCTCGAGCCTAAACGCGCCGATAAAACCATCGGGTCATCTTTGGAAGCTCATCCCAAAATTTATGTGAGCGGAGATGTAGCGGCTCTGCTTGCTGGGCTTGATATGGCTGAGATTTGTATCACATCGCAAGCCAGCCTTATTAAGGGCAGTGCACCGGAAGGGGCATTTGCGCTGCCGGATGTGGCGGGTGTTGCGGTTGAGTTTGCTTTAGCGGAAGGCGAGAAATGCCAACGCTGCTGGAAAATTCTCCCGGACGTTGGCAGTGATCCGGAATATCCGGGTGTATCCAAGCGTGATGCAGATGCTATCCGCTATTACGTGGCACGGGCAAAGGCGGCTTAGATCATGCGCAAAATCTATTTAGCACCTTTTGCACTGCTGTTGATGCTTCTTGACCAGATATCCAAATGGTGGGTGATCGAGATGTTCTTTCGCCCGCGTGTTTTGGATGCGGATGGGCCGTCGGCTGATTTTATGAGCTGGCTTATTACGCTCGGTCAAGACCAGTTCCCGCGCGTGCGCGAGGAAATTCTTCCGGTTTTGAATTTTGCAATGGCGTGGAACAAGGGCGTGAGTTTTAGCATGTTTGCCAATGACAGTGCGTGGATGCCTTATTTTCTTGGCATATCCGCTGTTTTGTTTTGCCTTGTGCTGCTGGTGTGGCTGGTACGCACGCCCCATCTGGCAACAGCTATTCCCCTTTCTATGATTATTGCAGGGGCCTTGAGCAATGTGTGGGATCGGGCGCGTTTTGGCGCGGTGGCGGATTTTCTTGATTTTCACTGGGATGATTTGCATTTTGCGACCTTCAATATAGCGGATTGCTGTATTGTTGTTGGCGTATTAGTATTGGCCTTTGACGGGCTGGTGCTTGAGCCGCGTCGTCTCAAAAATACGGGGCAGGAAGCTGCCGATAAATCCTCTATTGGTTCGGACGTAAAAATGGGAGTTATCTCTTTATGATGGTACAAGGTCGCGTAGTGTGGTTGGCAGGTTTGGCAGCATGTCTCCTGACAGGATGTGAAGATGTGAAGGATCAACTTGGTCTTTCGCGCCGTACGCCAGATGAATTTGCGGTGATGGAACGGGCTCCTCTGGAAGTTCCGCAAGATTTATCCCAGTTGCCGCAGCCAAATCCAGGTGCCCTTCGTCCGCAAGAGACGCCCGCCACGCAGATGGCAAAGTCAGCGGTTCTGGGGGATGGGCAAGTTACGGCGCTCAAGGCTTCGCCTGCCGAGAATGCACTTTTGCAAAAAACCGGAGCCGAGCAGAGTTCTTCTGCTATTCGCGCGGTGGTTAACCGTGAAGCCCAAGAAGAGACCGAAGATAATCGCTCGACGGTTAAAAAACTCCTTGATATCGGCAGTGAGCATAAGGCCGCCACTGTTGTTGACCCTGAAGCAGAAGCCAAACGCATTCAGGATGCCAAGAAAAAAGGCGAGAAGGTTACAGGAGAAGGAACTCCGACTGTTGAAGAATAGGATCATGCTCAGGCTTTTACGCTCTTCGGTTTGTGCGGCGTTGCTGCTGTGTGGTGGTGCGCAGGCTCATGCGCTTGATAAAGTTTATAACGCGCAATCGGCTTTTCTGGATAACGGGATGCAGGTTGTGGTTATCCCCAATACTCGTGCGCCTGTTGTGTCGCATATGGTGTGGTATAAGGTTGGGGCGGCTGACGAGCCGCAAGGGGATGGCGTATCGGGCGCAGCGCATTTTCTTGAGCATCTGATGTTCAAAGGGTCGAAGGCCTTGGAGCCAGGCGAATTTTCAAAAACCATCAAACGTTATGGCGGGAATGATAACGCCTTCACCAGCTGGGATTATACTGCCTTTTTTCAGTCGGTCCGCACCGAATATCTGTCCAAGGTGATGGCGCTTGAGGCTGAGCGGATGATTAACCTTACTTTTCCAGCTTCTGATGTCTTGTCGGAGCGGGATGTGATTATCGAAGAGCGCCGGAGCCGCACCGATAATGACCCGCAGGCGCTCTTTGCCGAGCAGATGCGGGCGGTGCTTTTTTCATCAACGCCTTACGCCGTGCCGATTATCGGCTGGCATGATGAAATGCCACTGCTTAAAACCGATCATGTCCAAAATTATTACAAGACATGGTACACGCCGAAGAACGCTATTCTGGTGGTATCGGGGGATGTCACCCTTGGAGATGTGTTACCGCTGGCTAAAAAATATTACGGGATTATCCCATCGCATGATGTGCCGGCGCATGTGCGTCCTCTCACTCCTGATTTTGCGGCGGTGAGTGATTTGCGTCTTGCGAGTCCCGACATCCGCCAGAGCGTTTTTATGCGGGCGTGGCGCGCACCTGGGTTTATCATGAATAAGGACGAGTCTTACGCACTTGAGGTTCTTTGTCAGGCCTTGAGCGGCGGGGCCGATACCGAATTGTATCAGGAGTTGGTTGTAAAACAAAAACTCGCAACCGATGTTGATTTATCTTATGACCCCGATGCGCGAGGGGAGTCCAGTATCTGGCTTACCGCGATGCCGGCGCCGGATGTTTCTCTTGAAAAACTTGAGGCCGCGCTTGATGCTTATTTGGCGAATCTGGCGAAGCGGGGGGTGGCTGGCGATGTAATTGACAATGCTAAAACCCGTTTAATCAATCAGGAAACTTATGCGCGCGATAGTTTGATGGGGCCAGCGATGGTTGTGGGCCAAGGATTGGCGATGGGTATGACGCTGGATGAAATTGAAACCCGCCCACAAAAAATTGGCAATGTAAGCGCCGCGCAGGTGAATGGCGTTTTAAAGAAATATCTTGATCCGGTGCAGCCTGCACATACGCCAGTGAATGGTTTTCTTACCTCTGCATCTTCCGGTGGAGAGGCACAATGAAAAAATTTCTGACGATGTGGTACACGTGTTTTTTGGTTGTCATTACACCCATTTCTGCTTTTGCCGCCGTGCTTGATATTCAGGAAGTGACGTCACCCAAGGGGCTGTCCGCGTGGTTGGTTGAAGACCATAGTGTACCGGTGATTGCTGTTTCGTTTTCTTTTCTGGGCGCGGGCGCTGTGAATGACGGGGAAGCCAAGCAAGGGCTTTCGCAAATGCTCTCCAACACGCTTGATGAAGGAGCGGGCGCTTATAATTCCCAGCAGTTTCAAAAGGCTCTTAATGATTACGCGATTACGCTGCGGTTTTCGTCATCACGCGATGATTTCGGCGGTAGTCTCAAGACACTCAGTGTCAATAAGGATAAGGCGTTCGAGTTGCTTAATCTTTCTTTGACCACGCCACATTTGGAGGGTGAAGCTGTTGCGCGTATGGCGCAGGCCAATATGTCGCGCGTTCGCAGCAGTATGACCGATCCGGAGTGGATGGTAGCACGGCTTACCAATGCTGTTATCTATGACGGGCATCCTTATGCGCTTAATAGCGGTGGGACTTTGACAGGGCTGGCCCAGATTACGCCGGATGATTTGCGCGCCAAGCTCAAGGATCAGATGGGACGTGACCGACTCAAGGTTGCGGTGGCGGGTGATATTACGGCAGCGGAGCTGGGGCATGTGCTTGACCGGATTTTCGGTGAACTTCCCGCCCGCTCTCATGTTGCCGAAGTTGGTGCGGCTACGATTCCTGAGGGTGGTGATCCGGTTCTACTTAAAAAAGATATTCCGCAGAGCGTGGTAACGTGGGTTTTTTCGGGTATCCCTGTTCACGATCCCGATTATCCGGCGGTAGAAATTCTCAATTATATACTGGGCGGGGCGGGATTCGGGTCGCGTCTGATGGATGAAGTGCGTGAGAAACGTGGGTTGACTTATGGCATCTATAGCGACTTGGGTGAACTCAAGAATTCGGCCATCTTAACGGTGGGATGCTCAACCAAAAATGCTTCGGCAAGCGAAGTTTTGGTGTTAACGCAGGACATTATAACCGGTATCACGCAAAAACCTGTTAGTGAAGAGGAGCTGCGTGATGCTCGCGCCAATCTTATCGGTTCGGTGCTTTTGGGGTTGACCTCGACGGATCGTATTGCCGGCGCGATGCTCTCAATGCAGGAACTCGAGTTGCCAGCAACGTATTTTGATGAGCGCATCGCGCGCCTTAACCGTGTTAACGAAAAGGATGTTTTGCGCGTTGCACAGCGTCTTTTTGACGGGCATGCCCCCAAAATTATCCTAGTTGGCGCTCCTGAAATCAGTCATACTGTAAAGGAAGTTTCTACACTTCCGAATGTAGAATAAACGATTTTGGTGGATGCATGTCATCGTCCTATGGGAATGCAGATTTAGTATCTATGACGCAGAAGGATCTCGACGAGATCCTTAAGAAGCACGTCAACTTTGTGAAGTGCAAGCCGGGTGGCGCACGGGCGATTATCAAATTTCGTGCCTGTGTGGGGCTTAATTTCCGCTCCGCAGATCTTTCGGGTGCCGATTTTACCGGATCCGATTTGCAGGGGTGCAACCTTTCGAACGGCAAGTTTCACGGGTCGGTTTTTTATGGGTGTAATCTGCGGGACGCCAATATGGGGAACAGCGATTTCTCGCGTGCTGATTTCCGCGGAGCTGATGCGACAGGTGCCAATATGGTGGGGGCTGACCTCACTGGCGCCGATATGCGCCAAGGTTCAAAAGTCGTAACACAAAGCAGTGGTGGTGACAAAGTTCAGCCCCTTGATGGCAAAACGGTCTTTAAAGATGCGGATATGACTGAAGCCAACTTGTCATCGGCGCGGGCGGCATCGGTTGATTTGTCACATTCAAACCTTTCCCATGCCCGTATGGCGCATTGTGACCTGACAGGTGCCAATTTGCAGGATAGTGATTTGAGTGGTGCTGATCTGAACGATGCCGTTTTGAAGGACTCAAAATTGAACGGGGCCAAGCTCGAGAAGGCCTCACTGGAAGGTGCCGCTCTTGAGGGGGCCAGCTTTGACAAGGTGGATGCTAATACCCACGAGGTGCGGGTACTTGATTACAGCCAGCACAGCGATCCGCTTGTCCGGCAGCTTGAAGACCATGCGGCATGGATTCAGTTTCAGGGTGGGAAAGGGCGGCGCGCCGATCTGTCAGGTCTTGATATGCGCTCTGTGCCGGATGTTGCACGCTACACGCTTACAGCGTGCGTGGCCAAGGGCGCGGTGTTCAAGGGTATGACGATGATGGCGGCGCAGATGCAAAGCTCCATTTTTGATGAGAGTGATTTTTCGGGATGCAATCTGGCTGAGTCCGATTTGCGGGGGTCGCGTTTCCAACAAGCTAATTTTTCGGGGGCTATTCTTGCCAAAACAATTTTGGCACCGCTCGAATTTCCGTCCGGTAAAAAGCAGGTGACGGATCTGCGCGGGGCGGATTTCCGGAAGGCGCGGCTTGATTATTGTAACCTTCGCGAGGCCAATTTGACGGGGGCTAACTTTGCCGAGGCCAATTTGACGGGGGCGGATTTGCGCGGGGCCGATCTCACCGGTGCAAATCTGGAAAATGCTGTGCTGGATAAAGCCAAGTTAAGTGGTGCCACGTAAAAATATTTTTGATTTTAAGGGCTTCACCCTCTTGATTCGTTGGTGCTTTTAGATTTCTATTGGGGCGTGGGAAATATCTTTTCCTCACATCTCTCTTGAAAACCTAAACATTCCCATTGGAGGAAAAATATGACAAAACTTATCGCTCTTGCTGCCGTTGCACTTCTCTCTGTTGCATCGTTCGGCGCACACGCTGAAGAACATAAAGATGCAATGGCTCCTGCTGCTGAAGCCGTTGTTGCCCCTGCTGCTGAAGCTGCTGTAGAAGCCGCTAAAGAAGTAACCCTGAAAGATGGCACCAAAGTTGTTGTTGAAGGCGACATGGTTTCTGTTGTTGCTGCTGACGGTACAAAAACCCCAGCTGTTGATGGCGAACATGAAGCTGCTGACGGTACCAAACTGACCGTTAAAGAAGGCAAACTGGTTCACTAAGAATCTTTTCCTTACAAGGATTTGAAACCCGCCTCCCAAGGCGGGTTTCTTTTTGAGTGTTTTGTTGCGTTTTCAGGGGTGGCCTGATACAACCCCTCCCTATGGTTCCTTCAGCACGTCTTCAAGCGGTTATCGATATTCTGACCCGCCTCGAAAAATCACCGATCCCGATGGATTTGACGGTGGGCGATTATATGCGCCAACGCCGCTTTATCGGGTCGAAAGACCGCGCCGATATTGTGATGCGCGTGTATGGTATTATCCGTTATTTTGCTCGCATCCGCTGGGTTTGCGAGAGGCAGTGTGTTTCTTTTACGCCGCGTTTCATGGTCTTGGTCGCGATGGCGATGATCGAAGGCAAAGGCGATATTGATAAGCTGTTTGATGGGTCAAAGTTTGGGCCTGAGCCTTTGACAGATGATGAAAAGAAATTTTTGCAGCAGCTTCCTGCTGATTTTGTGGCGGCCCCTGATGTGGTGAAGGCCGAATGCCCTCCTGAATATGAAGATGTGTTGCGCCAGATTTTTGGGGAGAATTTTACCGAGGAATTAGCTGCTTTGGGCCGTGAGGCCAGTCTTGATCTGCGTGTGAATGTTACGGCTAAAACACGCGACGAGATACACGCAAGCCTGCGTGAAGACGGGGTTGAAACAGAGGTGACGCCTTACTCGCCGTGGGGGCTTCGTGTTAAAGGTAAAGTCTATCTGTCCGAGACCAAAGATTTCCGCAAAGGGCATATCGAGATTCAGGACGAAGGGTCGCAATTGATTGCGCTGGCGTGTAACGCGGCGCCCGGGATGCAGGTTCTGGATTACTGCGCAGGCGGGGGCGGGAAGACCATGGCTTTGGCGGCTGCGATGAAGATCAAGGGCCGTATTGTCGCAATGGATCTGGACGAGAACCGCCTTAAAAAAGCGCGCGAGCGTTTCCGCCGCGCCAAGGTGAGTGATATTATCGAAGTGCGCCCCTTGGCGGATGAAAAAAACCGCAAGTGGCTGCGGCGTCAGAAACAGACATTTGATGTTGTTTTGGCCGATGTGCCGTGTTCGGGCACAGGGACGTGGCGGCGTAATCCCGATACCAAGTGGCGGCGTTATGGCCCGACAGTTGAGGAACTTGTTCCCGTTCAGGCGGAAATTCTCGATAAGGTCGCCGGATGCGTGAAGCCTGGTGGACGCCTTGTTTATGCCACCTGTTCATTGTTGCCTGCGGAAAACGAAGACCAGATTGCGCGTTTTCTAGGTGCTCACCCCGAGTTCGAATTGGCACCTTTGGCACAGGTTTGGCCGGAAGGATGCACACCGCCTTGCGCGGGGAATGTCATGCGGCTCAGCCCCCTCCAGCATCAAACCGATGGATTTTTTGCCACGATTTTGCTGCGCAAAGCTGATTAACCCCTTTATTATTGACATAATTTGAAAAATTACGTAGTTAGGTTGGGTTGAATTCCATTTTTCTGCGTTTAAAAAAAATATAGGGGAGGATGATGGAACCAAGTCGCCATCCATCATCACGTCCGCGCAGCGCACGCTCGGGAGAGGGACGGTATTTGTCGGCCCTCAGATGTCAGCAGGCACTTGATGACGCGCCCCATCTTCATGAAAGAGCCCGGCGGCTTTTCAATTTTACCCAAGAAGTTTCGCCACGTTCCGATGGTCTTGCTTTCAAGTCCATGCAGCACAAGGATGCCACGCGGCAGTTTCTGACCGATGACATAAGGCGCTGGGGCGAGGACATGGTCGCTTCTCCACCTGACCTTGATCCTGAAGCTCTGTTTCATATTATGGGGGCGTATGGGTATTTGAGGGTTCACCCTTCTCTCGCCATGAAACAGATTTTACTTGAGCAGGCACGCGAAAAATTTCCGCAGATGCGGGCGTTTCACTTGCGAAAAATTCCGTCCATTCTTGCCGATCTTGCACTTTATCCGGGTGATGACTGGATGGAGGATTGGCGCCTCGAGGCCCAAAAGAAAGCGGGAGAGTGGGATCTTGATCACGGGTTTCATGTCATTTACAAGATGGCGGTGCTGGATCATTTGCGGGCGCAAGACGAGCGCCATGATGGGCCTTCGCCGTGCCGCGCCATGGCCAGCCCGATGATGGATTTTGTGGCCTGTAAATCACATTTTCTGTTTAACGGGACGATCAACAGCCAGATTCATCTGGCGGGGCTCTGGTTTGCTTATGATTTTGTCAAGGACAGGATGCCCGAGGCCGAGACAGCCACTGTGTCGCGTGCCGAAATCAATCTTTCAGAAAGTTTTAGACAAGCCGGAATTTCATCTGGCGACGTCATCGAGATCACGCCGATGGGCCACAAGGTTGATTTGTCACTGGTGTTTAATGAGACAGCGGTCGGGTGTGAGTTTGATGGCCGTTACCATTTTGTTCAAGCCCCTGATGACGGGCAAATTCACTATGACGGGTCAACGCGTTTACAGACAAGTTTGATTGCGCAGCATATGCCGCCCGAAATGCGTCTTATCCGTGTGCCGGGTTTTGTGATGTACAAAATCGGAATGACTCATGCGTGGCAAGAGACGCTGCAATGCCTCGCCGAGCAGGCACCGGGGGCGTATGTCATGCATGGCCCTGCCGATATACGCCCTGCGACGTCCCTGCAGGCGTGGGCTTTTCAGCATAATGCGTGATTGATCATAAAAAAATAAACGCCCCCTTTGATGGGGGGGCGTTTTAGAAAAATTGTTTCTTACTTAAGCTCGTTGGCTTGGGCAGGCCGGCAGATAAGAATTTGATTGCCAGATCCAACGACGGTTTCTGAAGCTGGTTCGTCTTTTGGAGCTCCCAGATCTTTAACATCCGTTATGATGTAGGCTGTGCGTGATTTGCAGGGATCATTTTGTACAATCTGGTTATAAGTCAGTTTCACGCGATGCCCGTTTTCTTGAACGTCCTTGAGCTGAGCTGCAACTTTTTCGGCGTCTGCTCCCTTACCTAAGGAAAACTCAAACGTATTTCCTCCCTCAACTGAACCGCTTCCACCGCCAGTACCATTAACAGTCGTCGATGAAAAACTGCCTTTGAGCTTGTCATTGACCATGGCCAGTTCACCTTCCCAGTTTTTGCAGGCGAGTTCTTCACCGGATTTTGTTTTGGCAAGACGATCTGCATCATAAGTGGTACGGAAAGATAATTTAGTAACTGTGCCGACACGGTATCCTTCCGAGAAGGTACGCTCATCAGGCTGTACTTCGAAGCAGCCCGTAAGTGAGGATGCTATTAATCCACCGATTACTGCTTTAGCTACTGTCGCTTTTAAACTCATCAAACACTCTCCATCCTCAAAAATTGATTTTGAGGATGGTAAACGTATTCTTGCGTTATGTCAATAAAATTAGGCGTCCATAAAGGCGGGAAGCCAGCATTCGTTGGCGGTGGTGAGATCTGTAACAGGGATGGTTTTGCCATCAATGTCGAGAACTTGGCCTCCCGTCACACCGATTTTATGGAGCGGAATACCGTCAATTTGCGCGGCGGCTTGCAAGGCTTCCGGTTCGGAGGTGGTCACAACATAACGGGCTTGATCCTCACCAAACCAGAATGCGGCAGGATTTGGGGCGCTGATATGCAGCTGCGCTCCTATTTTTCCAGCCATGGCCATTTCAGCCAGTGCCACGAGAAGGCCACCATCACTCACATCATGGCACGCAGTAATGGTGCTTGCGCGGATTTCCGAGCGGACAAAATCGCCGTGGCGTTTTTCTGCCGCGAGATCTGTAGGAGGAACAGCTCCTTGCTCCAAGGCATGAAGCTCGCGCAGGTAGAGAGATTGTCCGAGATGACCTTTCGTATCACCCACCACAAAAATACTGTGGCCTTCGTCGGTGAATCCCAGTCCGGTGGCGCGTTTATAATCGGCAATCACGCCGACGCCGCCAATGGTCGGAGTGGGCTGGATCGCTCTTCCCGAGGTTTCGTTATAGAGCGAGACGTTACCCGAGACGATCGGGTAATCAAGTGCGCGGCAGGCTTGTCCCATCCCCTCGAGTGCAGCAATAAACTGGCCCATGATTTCAGGGCGTTCGGGGTTACCGAAATTGAGGTTGTTGGTGATGGCGAGCGGGGTTGCTCCTGTGGCTGTAATATTGCGCCAGCTTTCGGCTACGGCTTGTTTGCCGCCTTCAAAAGGATCAGCCTCGACATAGCGGGGCGTGACGTCCGAGGACAGGGCGAGGGCTTTGTCTCTACCTTCGATTTTCACAAGGGCGGCATCACCCGCGCGCAGGGCTTGTGTTGCGGCAATCCCGGGCGAGAAAATAGTTTCACCGCGTACGAGCGAGTCGTACTGTTCCCATATCCAGCGTTTGGAGGCAAGGTCAGGGCAGGCGAGCAATTTTGTCAGGGCGGTGATGAGGTCGTTGCTGGGAAGCGGATAGGCTGCGTCGTCAATGGCGGCCGGTTTTTGCGGCGGAACAGACGGGCGGTCATACAGGGGTGATTGATCGACGAGCGGGGGCACCGGAATATCGCACCAGCAGGTGCCGTACATATTAAGACGCAGGCGTTTGTCATCGGTGGTGGTGCCGATCACGGCAAAGTCCAGATCCCATTTTTCAAAGATGGCGCGCGCCATGTCTTCGCAGCCGGGTTTCAAAATCATCAGCATGCGTTCTTGCGATTCCGAGAGCATGATCTCGTAGGGAATCATGCCATGTTCGCGCTGGGGCACGTCATCAAGGTTAAGGACAACGCCAATATCGCCTTTGGAGGCAATCTCTACCGCGGAGGAGGTGAGGCCTGCCGCGCCCATGTCCTGAATGGAGATGATGGCGTCTGATTTCATGAGCTCCAGGCAGGCTTCGATCAGCAATTTTTCGGTGAAGGGGTCGCCGACCTGAACGGTGGGGCGGTTATCGTCCTTGCCTTCTTCGAATTCAGCCGAAGCCATGGTCGCACCGTGGATGCCATCACGTCCGGTTTTTGATCCGACATAGACAATCGGTTGGCCTACGCTTGCTCCCCGCGCATAGTAAATTTTGTTCTGATCGGCAAGGCCCACTGTCATGGCGTTGACCAAAATATTGCCGTTATAGGATTTGTGGAAGTTAGTCTCGCCCCCGACGGTGGGAACGCCCGTGCAGTTGCCGTATCCAGCAATGCCTGCGACAACGCCCGCCACAAGGCTGCGGGTTTTGGGGTGGCTTGGGTCACCAAAACGCAGGGCGTTGAGGTTCGCAATCGGGCGTGCGCCCATGGTGAAGACATCGCGCATGATCCCGCCAACGCCGGTTGTGGCACCCTGATACGGCTCAATATAGGAGGGGTGGTTGTGCGATTCCATTTTAAAGACAGCGGCCTCTCCGTCACCAATATCAATGACGCCCGCATTCTCGCCCGGGCCCTGAATGACACATGCGCCGGTCGTGGGGAGTTTTTTCAGGTGGATGCGCGAGGATTTGTACGAGCAATGCTCTGACCACATCACCGAAAAAATCCCCAGTTCGGTATAGGTCGGGGTGCGGCCCAAAATTTTCAGGACTTCGGCGTACTCGGTGTCTTTGAGGCCAAATGATTTGGCAAGCGCCGCGTCAACGGCAGGCTCTTGCAGGGGCGTGGTTTGTTTGGGGGCGGCGTTTGTCATGGTTTCCTCTTTATTTTTCACCACAGAGAACACAGAGTGCACAGAGATGGCACAGAGGTTTTTCTATAGTTTGAATCTTTTTATTCCGTTTTTTAAAAGTTGTTCGTTGAAGTTGAGCAAGAGTCCCAAGGGGAAATGCCCCAGCCTCATATAAGTCAGGATTTGGGCGTCATGAATCGGTGCCAGTTTTTCAACAGATTTTATTTCAAGGATGATGGTGTCTTCGATAATAAAGTCTGCGCGATAACCTGCGTCGATTTTCAGGTCGTCCATGCGAACAGGAATTGTGATTTCTTTTTGGAAGGACAACCCTCTTTGAGTGAGGGCATAGGCCAGTGCGTGCTGATAGGCACTTTCTAGCAGTCCGGGGCCGAGGGCTTTATGAACCTGTATCGCGCAGTCGATAACTTGGCCAGATATGGTGTTGAGGTCAGTATTATTTTTTTTCACCACAGAGTTCACAGAGGACACGGAGGAAGGCACAGAGTTTTTATCTTTATCAATGTAGTTTGATTCTTCTTCTAATTTTTTTATAAAAGAATCCATGGTTGGAGTACCATGTTTTTGAAATTTATTGTAGTTCGTAAGGCCTCTACAAATGAGTAAAAATGCGCTTTTGCGTATCTCGTGTTCTTTCTCGCAGAAATCTTCTTTGAAGTGCTTTAATCCGTTTGGAATATAATTAAGATCTACTTTTATACCATATTCTTGAAGTATATTTTGGTCTAATATTTTTAATGCAGTTGGAGTATCTGTACAATAGATTAGCAGATTTCCTAGCCAGTTATCTGCTGAGAGTCCTAGGATATTTGCGCAGATATAATTGCCTTCGTTGTAATGGGTTATCGCGGCGTCTAGTTGAATTTGGCCAATAGTATGGGCATCTACAGAGTTGTCATTCTCTGTGCTTTTCTCTGTGAACTTTGTGTTCTCTGTGGTGAGGGACTGTAATGCCACAGGTTAAATCTCCTTGATCATCAGGTCGGAAATGGCGCTGTAGCCGTTTTCCTCATAGAGGGATTTTACTTTTTTGTTACCTTTGAGAACGGCAAGAAGAGATGCGGTGCAGCCTTCCTTTTTGGCGAGAAGCTCTGTGCGGGCGAGCATGTCGGGGCCGATCCCGAGACCACGGAAATCTTCCTCGATAATCAGGTTGTTGATAATGGCATAGGGCTTACCGTCATTGAGCGGGTCATCGCAAATGCGCAGAGCGATGGTTCCAATAATTTCGAGCGAGGTTTGAGCCGCATAAAGTTTGAAGCCTTGTTTGCGCGAGCTCTGATATTGCTCCCATGCTTTGCCGAGTGTCAATTTTTCGGCGGTTTCCGGCGTTTCGATTTCAGCCAGTTGCATGAGGACAGGGTAAGCTGCGGCAAAGTCCTTTTCGGATTTTACTTCCACGAGATCGAAGCGCGGCGGGGGAATGGGGGATGCTTTGGGAGATGTCATGCGAGAGCCTCTACGATGCTTTGAAAAAGTGGTGTTCCTTGCTGGCTGCCCGCTTGGGGCGTGACGGCGTTTTCGGGGTGGGGCATCATCCCGAGAATGGTGCGGCCTTGATTAAAAACGCCCGCGATGTTGGCAACAGAGCCATTGGGGTTCGCCGCGTCGGTGATATCGCCTTCTGGCGTGCAGTAACGGAACGCAATCTGGTCATTGGCTTCCATAGTCTTGAGAGTTGCCTGATCGATAAAATAATTGCCCTCGCCATGCGCAATGGGCACCTGAAAAACCTGCTGCGGACGGAAGTGGCTGGTAAATTCCGAACCCGTATAGTCACAGCGCAAATGAACTTGTTTGCAGATAAATTTGAGCGAGCGGTTGCGCAAGAGCGCACCGGGAACCAGTCCCGTTTCAACCAGCATCTGGAAACCATTACACACGGCCAAGATACGTGTTCCTTTTTTCGCCTGATCGACGACTTCGCGCATGATCGGGGAGTGGGCCGCCATCGCGCCGCAGCGCAGATAGTCGCCGTAGGAAAAACCACCGGGCAGGATAATCAGATCGCTGGGGGGCAAATTTGTGTCTTTATGCCAGACGATGCGGGGGGCGTGACCGGAGACGTGGCTGACTGCCATTTCCATGTCTTTTTCGCGGTTAGAGCCGGGGAAGAGAATGATTGATGTTTTCATGTTTTCATAACTGCGCTGTTATCGGGAGGGCCAACGGGCCGCTGTCTTGCGCTAAACCTAGATTATTCACGGCGTAAAGCCAAGTGGGAAAACATACGGTTTTTGTTAATAAAAAACTAGTTGCAAGGAACTAAAAAAATGATGTACGAATTTTATATTAGAAAAATTTGGGGATAACCCATTATATTTTAACCGGCACGGCAGCAATGCCCGCGGGTTGACCAGGAGAGTAGTTTGTTACTGATGCGTCAGAAGTAGATAAAGCCCCACTTGGGGGCTTTTTATTAGGCGCCTTATTTCCAAGAACTACTTCTTTGTTCCTTCGCCTTCGATTTGCGCATGCGACTCGGTAATTGCCTTTTGAATGGCGTTGTCGATCTCACTTTCGGCTACACCGATTTTCTTATTTGCAAAATCTTGTACCAGTTTGCGTTTGACATCGTCATAGCCGGGTTCATCAAGGTTGGAAATGATGACTTCCTTGGCATATTTGTCGGCATCCTCGCCGCTCAGGCCTAATTGCTCGGCAGCCCATTTGGCGATCAGGCGGCAGGCGCGGGCTTCAATTTTGAATTCCTTTTGCTTGTCCATGGAAAATTTGGCTTCAAAAGCCTGTTCGCGGTCGGAAAATGACATGTTCAGCAATCCCTTTTGTTATTGTAAAAATACATTTGGACTATAGCCCAAAGTGGTTACAGTCCAAATATTAATTTAGCAAATAAAATATATATTTAGGATTATGATTCCTTAAGGATGTGCTTGCGGGCCATCTGGGCCTTGAGCTGGATAAGCCTCTCGAGGGCGTTATCTGAAATTTCGATCTTGTTGGCTGAGAAATCGGTCAAAATCCGTTCCTTGAACGCATCGCGGGTTTTGTGCAAAAAGGTCAAATTGGTCAGATCTGCGACAAACGTTTCGGCTTGCTGGTCTTTTAGCCCCATGCGCTCGGCGGCCCAAATAGCCACTAACGCGTTGGTTTTGGCTTCGATTTTGAAGGTGATTTCACTGTCTAAAGCCATTTTGGCTTCATAACCACGGCCTCTGTCTTCAAAAGACATAACATTTTTCATTAAAAAGTCTCCCATTGATGCGATTCACATTTACTTGATGCGTGTCTAACTGTTATATCAAGAAATCCTATTGAAACCGTTAACGTTTAACCCCGAAAAGTCGTTTTGATGATACAGTTTTTTGGAAGCAAAACCCCCCGTCGCCGTATGATTTATGATGGAAAAGCCAAAACCATCTATGAAGGCCCCGAACCCGGAACCGTCATTCAATATTTTAAAGATGATGCGACCGCCGGAAATGGTGCCAAGCATGATATTATTGCCGGAAAAGGTGTGCTTAATAACCGCATTTCCGCCCATATCATGACCAAGCTGGAAGGCATGGGGATTCCAACCCACTTTCTCAAGTCGCTCAATATGCGCGAGCAGCTGGTGCGGCAAGTCGAGATTATTCCTCTGGAAGTGGTCGTGCGCAATATTGCGGCAGGTTCCTTGTGCAAACGTTTTGGCATGAAGGAAGGCACTGTCCTCAATTATCCTTTGGTCGAATTTTATTACAAGAAAGATGAACTCAATGACCCAATGGTCAGCGAGAATCATATTCTCAATATGGGCTGGGCCGACCCGTATGAACTTGAAGAGATGGTGGCCCAAGCCTGGCGGATCAATGATTACCTTGCGGGGCTTTTCTCCGGCATTGGTATTAAACTCGTTGATTTCAAAGTCGAGTTTGGCCGTTTGTACGGCGAATATGAGGAAGTTTATATTCTCCTTGCTGATGAAATTTCACCGGATAATTGCCGGTTGTGGGATGAAAAATCAGGCGATAAGCTTGATAAGGATCGCTTCCGTCAAGACCTCGGCGGCATGATCGAGGCCTATCAGGATGTTGCCAAACGCTTGGGGCTCATTCCCCAAACGGGCATCATTATGGGCGGCAATGTTGATGAGCAGATTGCGGCGTCACTTAGCGAAATCGAAAACGATGTCGCACGTGAACGCAAGTTGCGCTCAATCAACAAGGCGCCCCCTTCCAAACCGTGGAAATAATCTGATTCTATGAGGTTACTATGAAAGTTGTTGTGAAAGTTACGCTGCGCAAAAGCATTTTGGATCCCCAAGGCAAAGCGATTGAAAACGCGCTTGTGCATCTGGGGTTTTCGGGCGTGAGTGATGTGCGTCAGGGCAAATTGATTGAAATGGATGTGCCGGATGGGACGTCCACAGATAAGATTGCCGAGATGTGCCAGAAACTTCTTGCCAATCCGATCACCGAGGATTTCGAGATCGTCGCATAGGTTCTTCCCATGAAACAAACTCCCCTCCATGCACAGCATAAGGCCTTGGATGCCAAGATGGGTGCGTTTGCGGGGTACGATATGCCCCTCTATTACCCTTTGGGTGTCCTCAAGGAACATGAATGGGTGCGGGCGTCCGCAGGTCTTTTCGATGTCTCGCATATGGGGCAGGTCAGCATTACGGGGGCAGGGGCGCAGGATTTTTTAGAGCGTCTGACTCCGTCTTCCTTTGAAAAACTCGGTGTGAACCGTATCAAATATAGCGTCTTTATCAATGATCAAGGCGGCATTGTCGATGATTTGATGGTCACCAAAACAGGCGAGGACGAATTCCACCTTGTGATTAATGCGGGATGTAAAGACAAAGATATTGCGTGGATCAAAGAACGCCTTCCGGCAGGTTTGAAATTTACCCATTTTGAAGATTGGGTGTTGCTGGCTCTTCAGGGGCCCGAGGCTGAGAATGTGGTACGTGACGCTCTTGGCATTGACCTCAAGGATGTTCCCTATATGGGGCTGTGGTACAAGGACTACACCATGTTTATCACCCGCGTAGGCTATACGGGCGAGGATGGGTTCGAAATTTCGGTTAAAAATGAGGATGCCCCCGCCTTGTGGGATAAGCTTCTGGATGATCCGCGCGTGCGTCCGATTGGTCTTGCGGCGCGTGATTCCCTCAGGCTCGAGATGGGCTATTGCCTCTATGGGCATGAACTGGATGAAACGACATCCCCGCTTGAGGCTGATCTTATGTGGGTAATGCGCAAAGACGCACCTGCTGATTTTCCTGCTCCCCTTCGTAAACGTGTCGGGGTGGTGCTGCTTGATAAGGGGATTGCCCGCGAAGGTGCCGAAATTTACGATATGCAGGGCGCGAAAATAGGGACGCTGACGAGCGGCGGGTTTTCGCCTACACTTAAACAATCAATTGGCATGGGTTATGTGCCACTTTGCTTTGCCGCCGTGGGAAGCGACATTCAGATTGATGTGCGCGGGCGCATGATTGCGGCGCGTGTTGTGCCTTTACCTTTCTTGCAACCAAAAACCAAAACGGGGACAAAATTATGAGTGAGCGTCGTTATACCAAAGACCATGAATGGCTGTTGATCGAGGGCGGGGATGTTGCCGTGATCGGGATTACCGATTATGCCCAGCATGCCCTCGGTGACCTTGTGTATATCGAATTGCCCAAAGTTGGCGTAACCTATACCAAGGGCGCATCTTGCGCCGTGGTGGAATCGGTGAAAACCGCCGCCGAAGTCTATACGCCGGTGACGGGTGATGTGGTCGCTGTCAACAGCGCGCTCGAGAGCGATTATGATCTCCTCAAGTCCGAGACGGATGGCTGGATTGCCAAAATCCACATGACGAAGGCGGATGAGATTGCAGGTCTTATGGACAAGCCTGCTTATGATGCCTATCTCAAAACGGTGGACTAGATGCTGCGCTACCTGCCCCTTACTGATAAAGATCGTGGCGCGATGCTTGATAAAATCGGCGCGGCGTCGCTTGACGATTTTTATAAGGGGCTGCCTGTAACGGCGGCGTTTGATCTGCCGCTGCATGCCAGCGAGATGGAGGTCGAGCGCCATATGGAGGCGTATGCCGCGCGCAACACGGCGGCCTCCAGTGGCCCGTTTTTCCTAGGGGCGGGGGTGTATCGCCATCATATTCCGGCAAGTGTTGATTATATTATCCAGCGTTCGGAATTTCTGACTTCTTACACACCTTATCAGCCGGAGATTGCCCAAGGTACTTTGCAGGTTATTTTTGAATTCCAGTCCATCATCGCGGCTCTTACGGGGCAAGAGATTGCCAATGCGTCGATGTATGACGGGGCCACGTCCTGCGCGGAAGCTGCGCTCATGGCGATGCGTGTTACGGGGCGTGGCAAAGTTGTGGTAGGAAATGATCTTCATCCGCATTACCGCGAAGTTTTAAAGACTTATGTGGGTGATGCGATTGCGGATGAACTCTCGGAAGAGGCTGCGTGCCTTATTGTCCAATCGCCTGATTTCTTCGGTACCCCCCATGCCTATGAAGGGTACCGTGCGGCGTGTGACGCAGTGGGTGCCCAATTGGTGGTTGTGGTGAACGAGATTGTCTCGCTGGGGCTTTTGCCCGCGCCGTCATTGGCCGATATTGTATGCGGCGAGGCGCAAAGCATCGGGATTCCGATGTCATTTGGCGGACCGCATCTCGGGTTTTTTGCGTGCCGGAAAGAGTATCTGCGGCAAATGCCCGGGCGGTTGTGCGGTGAGACACGCGACGCCGATGGACGGCGCAGTTTTGTGCTGACTCTTTCAACGCGTGAGCAACATATCCGGCGCGAGAAAGCGACCTCGAATATCTGTACCAATCAGGGCTTGTGTGCCCTAGCCTTTACCGTTCATGCGGCGTTGCTGGGTGAGGAGGGACTTAAGACACTCGCGCGGCTCAACCATGAAAAAGCCTGCGCTTTGGCGGATGCCTTGACGCAAATTGCGGGCGTAAGTCTTGAGAATGGTGATTTTTTCAACGAGTTTGTGGTGACGCTACCGCGCGCGGCGGGCGATGTTGCGGCGGCACTTGAAGAACGCGGGATTATCGCTGGGCTGCCGCTTGAAGGCAATCGGCTCTTGGTCACTGCCACCGAGATGACGCGTGATGAGGATATTCATGCTTTTGTCAGAGCGCTTGGGGAGATTTTGTAATGGATCGCATGTCTATTGAGACATCCCTCTCTCGTGAGGAGATTATTTATCTCCCCACGCCGGATGGAAAAAAGATTTATGTGTGCGTGAACCGCGCAGGGGATACGCCGTCGCAAAAAGCCGTGGTGATTGGTCATGGTCTTGGCGGCTCACCCAACGGCTATGTGCACATGATGGCCCGCAATTATTTTACCGAGCGCGGCTATGATGTGTACCGCATGGCCTATTATTGGGATGAATATGGGTGCCGCAAACTCCATGAATGTACGTTGGCAATCCATGCGCAGGATATGAACAGCGTGCTGGATTTTGCGCGGGGACAGCATGATAAAATTTACGTGTGCGGGCATAGTTATGGCGGGCTGACCTTGGTGTTTGCCAATCCGCAAGCGGACGCCGTGTCTTTTTGGGACCCTTCCTATCAACCGTGGGAAAGGCTGTGGCTTAAGTCCACGGTGTCTTCCCCAGATGGGGTTAATCATCTGCTGAAATGGGAATATCTGATTACGATTGGCTCTGCCATGTATGAAGAGGGGCGCAGTATTTCCCGCGATTCGGCGCGGGCACTGACCCAAAAAATTACAGCGCCGTCACAGGTGATTGTTGCGGGGCAAGGCTGGCTGATTGAGGATACGGCGATGCTCTATGAGGACTTGGTGTGCGTGAAAGAGCGTCAGATGGTCACAGGGGCAGGTCATTGTTTTACCGAAGGCCAGACCATATATGAGTTATTGGACAAAACACATCACTGGTTTGATAAATACTAGAAATGGGGCAGGAGTGATGAAGGCTAGGTTTATAAAATCTTTGTTAGTTGTCGCTCTCCTTGCGGGATTTACATGCGGCGTGTGCATGATGAAGGCTGATGCGGCGGAAAATCCTGTTGTTCCTCGACTGTTATGGAAGGGGAAAGATGTTTCTCCTGTTTGTCTTGCGATTTTAGAGCCTAACGATGGTGTTGATATAGATCATCTTGATTTAAATGATTGCGCGAAAGATGAACGCTTCAAGAATCGGCGTATCATGACTGATGGTGGCGGTATAACTGAATATTTTACTGAAAAAGATGATGATTCTTATGAATGGAAATTTTCATACAGCGTCAATGGGGACATTGGAAACGGTACGGTTATTACACTTTATCAAGGACGGATGCAGCATGTTCTTGTTGTGAAAGTTGATGGGGATGTTCTTAGAAAAGTTAAGGTAATTGCAATTGGTTCCGGATGCTCTGCAGCTATTGGTAAAGTGGAGGTTGTTAATCGTAAAATAAGAGTTACGAAGACTAGGACCCCTGCATCTCTTTACGCATTGGCGTATAATAAGAATCTTTCTGCGGATGGCCAAAGACCATTACTTTCAGCAGATATAGATTGCTTCGGGAGCGCTGTTTTTGAGGATAATAAGCTAGTGCAGGTTAATATTGATGCTGATTCCTTAAGGAAAGATCAGGTGGACAATTTGTCGGGTATTCAGGGTTGTTTTACTAAGCATTATATTGAACAGTCTGACATTAAAAAGGAACTGAGTTCTTTTGAATTTAAGGCATTTATGGACAGGTTTGTGGCTGAGTGCGTCGGGCAACAGCAAGATAAATAATTGAGGAGATTGGACATGGAACTCACATTACTCAAAGCAAAAATTCATCGGGCGCGGGTCACGCAGTGCGATCTGAATTATGAAGGGTCGATCACGATTGACGAGGTGCTGCTTGAGGCATCCGGCATATTGCCCTTTGAACAGGTGGATGTGCTCAATATCAATTCGGGGGCCCGCTTTACGACCTATGCCATTACGGGGGCGCGCGGATCGGGGATTATCGGGATTAACGGCGCGGCGGCGCGGCTATGCCAGAGCGATGACCTCGTGATTATCTGCGCTTATGCGCGGATGGACGAAGCCGCTGCCAAAAGCCATACACCGAGTGTTATTCTGGTGGATGAAGCTAACCGCCCCCAACCGAAACTCAAGGCGGCGTGAGATGGATGCGGCGCAGAATGATCTGATCGGCACTTCACGCGCTCTTCATTACGAAGAGAAACTCTTATGGGAACATCCACAGAGTGACGGAAGCGGCGTTGATCTTGCTGTGCCATCGGGACTTCCTTTGCGTACGGGCGTTGCTGCGCGTGCGGTGATCGGACTTCCGCAGCTTAAGGAACCGCAAGTTCTTCGTCACTTTGTGCGTCTTTCAACCAAAAATTTTTCGATTGATCACGGGTTTTTTCCGCTTGGTTCTTGCACCATGAAGCATAATCCGCGCCTGAATGAAAAAGTGGCGCGGCTCTCTGGTTTTGCCGATATTCATCCGCTGCAACCTGCGGCGAGTGTTCAGGGCGCTTTGGTTTTGATGTATGAGCTTCAGAACTGGCTTTCGACGCTTACGGGTTTGCCTGGGGTGTGCCTCGCGCCAGCCGCAGGGGCGCATGGCGAGCTTGCGGGTCTTATGACGATCCGGCGGGCGCATGAACTGAGTGGTCAAGGGCATCGTCATGTGATTTTGTGCCCTGATTCTGCTCACGGCACGAATCCGGCCACAGCGGCGATGTGTGGTTATACGCTGCGCGTAATTCCGACCAAAGAAACAGGGTGCGTGACGCTGGAGGCGTTTAGTGAGGCCTTGGGAGACGGCACGGATGTTGCGGGAATGATGGTGACCAACCCTAATACGTGCGGCCTTTTTGAACGCGAGATCGCACGGTGCGCCGAGCTTCTCCATCAGGCAGGGGGATATTTTTACTGTGACGGTGCAAACTTTAATGCGCTCGTGGGAAATGTGCGTCCGGCTGATTTCGGTGTGGACGTCATGCATATCAATTTGCACAAAACATTTTCAACGCCGCATGGTGGCGGCGGGCCGGGATCGGGCCCGATTTGCGTGAGCGAAAGACTCAAGGCCTATCTACCAGTGCCGTGTGTGGTGAGGCGTGGTGACGCGTTTGCGCTTGATACACTGGAAGAACGCCCCACGGCTTTCGGGCGTATGAAGGGCTTTCACGGACAGTTCGGCATGTTTGTGCGGGCGCTCACTTATATGCGTTCGCACGGGGCGGATGGTTTGCGGCAGGTGGCGCGGGACGCCGTGCTCAGCGCCAATTATATTCTGGCCAGCCTTAAAGATGATTTCCATGCGCCGTTTGCGGGCAGCGTGTGTATGCATGAGTGTTTGCTGACCGACAAAATCCAGAAAGAGGGTGGGGCGAGCACGCTTGATATGGCTAAGGCCTTGATCGAGTACGGGATGCATCCGATGACGGTTTATTTTCCGCTGGTGGTTAGTGGGGCGATGTTGATTGAACCCACCGAGACAGAATCCAAAGCCGAGCTTGACCGCTTTATTGCTGTGATGCAAAAAATTGCCACTGATGTACGCGATGGAGCAGGCCCAAGTTTTACTGAATTTCCTCTGACGTCGCCGCGTCGCCGCGTGGATGAAGTTCTAGCGGCTCGTCAGCCTAAATTGCGAGTCTAAACCCTGCGCTGGCTTAGTGATTATCAAAATTATTATATTTATTTTTATTGTTTAATAACAGTATGTTATATCAATTTTCCCGTTCCTAAATTTGCAAATATGACACTTAAAATGCTATGATTCGAGCATGAGAAAACCGAATAAAACATATCGCTTTTTAGGTGGCTCCCGCAGCCGATTTGGGAGAGCTTTCCGCTCGGCCCAAGCGCCTATTCGTTCCCTGCGCCTCTCTTTTGGACGTGACACAGTGGCGCGCGATGCTGCGGAAAGTTTGCCGATGGACGCTTGCCGTCGTGGGTTTCAACTGGTTATGGCTACGTTGCGGTCTTGGGGATCGCATTATCGTGGCCCGCGCCTGAGTACCTTGTTCCGTTCTTTGAACCGTCCTCGTATCGAGGAGCCTGCATTGACGGAACTCGAGCCTAATTAATCATTTTCCTTCAAGAGAGATAGGGGTGGTTTCGGCCACCCCTTTTTTTGGCTATTTTGTTGACAATAACCATATATAGTCCTATATTTCCCTTATGAGCAGATTCTCGTCATCCCTTCGTAATATGTCCGCGGCCTATTCTTGGCGTGATCGCGTGGGGCGGGATATTGCCGAAAATTTTACAGGCTCTGTTTCCTTGATTAAAATCGGGATGGTTGAGGCTGTCCGCCATAGTTGGGGTCGCCACGAGCCATTCCGCCGTGAAGGCCCGCATGAGATCATGCGCAGTTTTGCACAGGCCCGCCGTCCGGTCAGTCTCCAGCGCCGTGCGCCCGTTATTCGTCCGAGCCATTTTGCGTGGTTACCGACCCCTCACCCTATCTAATTTTGACGTGTGACGCGCGCCAGTGTCAGGATGTCAACCTGCGCGGCTCCTGCCTCACCTAATATTTTTGTGCAGGCTTCCAGTGTTGCGCCCGTGGTGTGGACATCATCTATCAAAACCAGCTTCTTATCCTTTATTTTGGCGCTGTAGGCGGGGTTTAGCGCAAAGACGTTCTTTACATTTTCATGGCGGTCTTTGGCATTTTTATGACCCTGTGGCGGGGTGTGTTTGACGCGTTTCAAGGTGTCGGGCCAGCAGGGTGTGTGCGTCAATCTGTGACATTCCCATGCCAGTAAGGCTGCTTGGTTATAGCGTCGGGCCAGCAGTCGCCGCCAGTGAAGGGGGACAGGTACCAGCGCATCGGCAGTTACAAGACTATCTTTGCCAGTGCTAGCCATAAATTTGCCAAGGGCAACGGCAAGATGTGTTTTATCACCATGTTTAAAGCCCAGAATAAGCGCACGGCTTGCATCATTATAGGCGAAAACGGCGCGCGCTGCGTGGTAGGGTTTGGGATGTGCTAGGCAATCACCACAGAGAAGGGACTCTTTCTCAGTGGCGTGGCTTGTTTCCTCTGGCAGGGTGTAATCAAAGGGAAGTCCACAGCAAGTACATTGGGGCGCGGTGATAAAAGTCAGGTCTTTCCACGCGTCGGCGGATATTTCCCCTGTACGGGCCACGATTTGTCCGGTTTGGGGGCATCGTGGGGGAAGAATCGTATCGAGCGTTGCCTGAAGTGGACGGCAGAGTGCAGTTGTTAAGGGCTTGAGCGGGAAAGGGGAGTAGGGCATATAATTATTCTGAAAAATCAAGATGTTGCATGATTTGCGCCCGCATTTTCTTTTGAATCTGCTAAGCGTTTATTTTTATTGCATTTTTTGTTATGTTTGAGTTATGATTTTCTTATATCTTAATGGTTTGGTAACGACTCGGCAACAGTCCGGAAAGCATTTATGGCGACGCTTAAGAAAGACGCGCAGATATTCGCATACCCGAAGCTCTCATCCGATATGAGAGACGCAGGGCGTTCTGCTTCGCCGCCTGCCACCAGTTCAGGCCATTATGACGGCATTATGGGCCGTTTTTTTACCGAAGACCGTGTTGCTCTCCTCCATGATATTCCGCCGCATATTGTTAAAAAAGCATGGTTTACCATGTCCCACGCCCTCCTCAATATGGGGGCGGTGGTTTTGGATGCGGGTTGCCGCACAGGCGATATGACCTATGTGATGGCGGTGCTTTATCCCGAGGTGCAATTTGTTGGCGTGGATATTAATGCCGATCTCGTGCGTGATGCGCAAAAAAAGTTCCAGCGGCCCAATTTGCGTTATGAGGTTGCAGATATTTATAAGGATCTTCAGGATAACAGTTTTGATCTGATCGTTGACTCATTCTTTTTGCACGAGGTCTATTCGGCGCGGCGTTACAACGAGAACTCAATTCGCCTCGCGTTGGAGCAACAATACAAGGCGCTGCGTCCGGGTGGGTATCTGATTATCCGTGATCATTTTAGTCCTACACCTGGTGCGTATGTCAAAATGGAATTCACCGACAAGTCAGGTCAGGTTAATGCCGACCCTAACAATATCGAGGGGATGTCCGAGGCTGATTTGCTGGTGTGGTTCTCTGACCACGCGCGCGCCAAGAGTGATGAATCCGAAGGCACATTCGGCTCCGGTTTCTTTCTGGAGGAACTTGCCCCCAATTTCCCGCAGACTCGTTTGTTTCGTATTCCCGAGAAATGGGCGCACGAGTTTGTTATCCGCAGGGACAACCGCGCTAAGCTGGTCGATGAGCTTTCCAAGGAATATGCATTTTTTACTGAGTCGGAATTCCGCAAGGTTTTGCGGGGGTTTGGGGCGCGTGTAGCTTATAGTGCACCGCATTGGGATGAAGGATTTATCAAGACCCGTTATACAGGTGCGCTGCGGATGTATAACGAGAATGGCGCCAAGATGGGGCCACCGCCGACCAACCATATTCTGGTTGCGCAAAAAGTGGCTGAAAACACCAGTCAGGTTGTGCTTGAGCGCCGTACATCACGCGCCCGAACCGGAGCTGTTTATCTGCGGACGGTGCGCGACGAACACAGCGGCGCACTCACCGATATTATTTGCCGCGATCTCGAGATCGCCGAGATCCTTCCTTTCCGCGTGACGCCTAACAACAAACTCAAAATTTATCTGCATGAGGGTATTCCGCGCGGTCTTGCCAATTCGGTGCCGCGCTCGGGGGTCAACCTTGATGGCCGCAAATGGTCGGGCCATATGACGGAGGCGATTGCGTTACCATCCAGTGAGGTTGAACCGTATCTGCAATCGAGCATGGTGGAGCTGCAAAAATTTTCCGTGGACGCCATTGGTATTAAGCCATCGCTGGATGCCAAATTGATGGCGGGCGGGGGATTTTATCCTGATCCCACACATATTGATGAGCGAATTCTTACCTATTACATGCGGGTGGAAGATTATCATTACCCATTCGAAGCCAAACACACACTCCACGATGTGGAAGGGTTTTCGAGCAAAGGGCAGGTGCGGGAGCTTGATGCGCAAGCGGTTCTCAATGCGATTGCGGTGGGGTATTTGCCATCCTCGCGGCTTGAGGCGCAAATTCTGGGGCTATACCAGATGCTTGGTATCAAGGCCGAAACATGGAGTGATATGCCGCTGCGTTTGTCGGAAATTCCGGTTGAGGATGTGGCCAAGATCACAGATATTTTGAAACAGTACCGCCAGACCGATGATAGGTTCAAACCCGTGCGCGGCAGCGCGGGGAATATCAAACTGGTGCAGTCGGTGTTTGTTGATGAGGGGCGTGACCAAGGTGGAGGCATTTCCGGTCTTGCGGCGCGTGACCTTGAATTTGCCGTACCCGAGAATAATACGATTAATACGGCCGTGGTGATGCCGCTGGTACGTAATTTGAACGGTGAGGTGATGGCGGGGATTGTAACCCAGTATCTGCCAGTGCCGCAGCGTTATTCCGGTACAGGACATACCGTGTCTTTGCCGAGCTTTCCGTTGCCCAAAGAGGTCACCGATATTGACGCTGCCCGCCATTTTGTTGCCGAACAATTCAAAGTCAAACCGGAGTTTGTTGCGCGGATGGGCGAGAGTTTCTTTACCCATATCGGGGTGACCCCGCACCGTGTTTATCCGTTTGTGGTGACCGACACGCGCTGGGCTTACAAAGGAACAACGCATGGTGTTGTCCAGCTGACCCCGCTTAAAGATTTGTGGAAGATGCTTTATTGGGACAACCATGATAGTTTTCTTAAAATCGCAGGGATGGCCTACCAAAATTTGATTGATAGCGATCTGACGCTTAAGCATGATTTTGAATTTAAGCTCTCGGCTTCTGCCGGTCAGCCCGTGATGCATAATGCGAGTATGATTTCTGTTGATGGTTCGGCATCTTCAACCCCCGCTGTGGTTTCGGCTGCGCCTGTGTCTGCGTCTGGATCATCTTTCAGTTCTGCTTTCTCAACCATGCAGGAAGAGCATAAGCAAGAGGAAACAAAGCGTGGTGAAACGGGTAAAGGGGGCAAGGCATCCAGTGCATTGGGTGGGCCGAACGATGATGTGATGGGGCAGGATTTCCGTTCTGATCGTGAGAAACGCGGGTTTTTCTCTGGCCTTTTCCGCGCACCCAAAACACCCAGCTAGCGTGAATTTCTTCCATGACAGCGCTTCTTTTCCAACCGGAACATATTGCGCGCAGTCGTCTGCGGGCTGCGGGTAAATTTGCCGATCACAATTTTTTATATCAGGCTTGCGCGCGCGATATTCTGGATCGCTTGCCCCTGATTACACGTTCCTTTTCATCGGTGTTGCAGGTGCGCGATGTGTTCGGTGACCATCTTCACCAGCTTTACCCACAGGCAGCGCATCATGTTCTTATCCCCTTTGAAAATGCGTTGCTGCCTGAAGATTTTGTGGGCGCGGAAAATGCCTATGATCTTATCGTTTCGGTTTTTGATCTTCATATTGTCAATGATTTGCCGGGCGTTCTGGCACAAGTGAGGCGCGCTTTGCGGGCTGATGGTGTGTTCATGGCGGCTCTTCCCGGCGGGAAGACGCTCCACCAGATGCGCGATGTATTGCTTCAGGCCGAGATGACAGTCATGGGAGGCGCCTCACCACGTGTACTTCCTTTTGTCGATAAAGCCCAGATGGCCCATTTGCTGCAACGGGCCGGATTTTCCCTGCCCGTGGTTGATTCTGAAATTTTTACAGTGTCGTACCGCGATATTTTTCACGTTATGGCGGATTTACGTGGGATGGGCGAGACGAATGTCCTTGCAGAGCGTTTCAGGAAATTTACTCCTTCGCGTCTGTTCTTTGAGGCAGCCCGTTCTTATGCCGAAAAATTTCCCGATGAAGAGGGCCGCATTCATGCGGATTTCGAAATTATCTTTATCATTGGCTGGGCACCCCATGAAAGCCAGCAAAAACCTGCCGCGCGCGGTAGCGGGAAGGTATCTTTGACGGATGTTCTTTAGTTAATTTTCTTCAAAAAACTGAGGATAGAGCTGTTTTGGGGGTGGGCAAAACAGCAAAAAGAGCTATAGTCCTCATATTCACCAAATTTTTGTTGTTAAGAGGACGCTATGGCTGGAAGTTTGAATAAAGTGATGCTGATTGGAAATTTGGGAAACAAACCCGAAGTGCGCACCATGCCCTCGGGCGATGATGTAGTGAGCTTCTCACTCGCAACATCCGAGTCATGGAGTGATAAATCCTCCGGCGAGCGCAAGGAAAAAACCCAGTGGCACAAAGTCGTTATTTTTAATCCTGGCCTTGTGAAAGTTGCCAAAAGCTATCTTGATAAAGGCTCGAAAGTTTTTATCGAGGGACAGCTTGAGACACGTAAATGGGCCGATAAAGAGGGACGCGACCAGTACACTACTGAAGTGGTGCTGCGCCCTTATCGCGGCGAGCTCACGATGCTTGATGGTCGTGGCGGCGCCAGCGCAAGCAGCGGATCATCCGAAGGTTTCTCTGATAATGGTGGATACTCATCAGGCTCTTCGCCGTTTGGCGGGGGATCGCAGGCGTCCGCGCCCGTCAATGATATGGTTGACGATATTCCGTTCTAATTCAGTGCTGCGGAGGCTTTGCGTGCGTCTTTCTTTTTTGGTTTTACTGGCTGGTTTCTCTATTTCTTTGCCTGCAGCGGCAGAAGAGGCTCTTCCGGCTGATATGGCGGAGCGTACCAAGCTGGCGGTTGAGCTTAATGACGTTATGCATATACGGGATAAAATTACGGCTGATATTGAAAATTACAGCCGTAAAATTCCGTCCGAGCAGCGCGATTATTATACACGGTATATCCAGCTTAAGGTTGATTACGATAAACTTGAGGATCTTTCGGTCACCTATACGGCCGAAACATTCACCGTGCCGGAGCTCAGGGCGATGCTCGCCTATTACGGTTCGTCCGAAGGTCAGAGCGCGGAGGCCAAGGCGAGCGGGTATCAGGGTAAAATGAGCAAGGATGTGCAAAAAGAGATTGATGCCGCCCTCATGGCAGCCAAACTCAGCGCGCCTTCCAAATAGCCCTTTAAAAGCCACATTTTCAGCCCTTTTAAACCCCTTTCGGCCTTGTGGCGGGAGGGGTTTTTTGCTATCACTAAACTTCATTTTCAAACATCTGAAAAACGAGATTTTTTATGACGGATTCCACAGCCGAAAAACAACAATTCCCGGTAATTTCTCTCTCGGACGAGATGAAAAAATCCTACCTTGATTACGCGATGAGCGTCATCGTATCGCGGGCACTCCCCGATGTGCGCGACGGCCTTAAGCCCGTTCACCGCCGCATTCTGTTCGCGATGCAGGAGGGTGGTTACCACTCTGACAAGTCCTATAAAAAATCGGCGCGTATCGTCGGTGACGTGATGGGTAAATATCACCCGCACGGTGATAGCGCGATTTATGAATCGCTCGTACGGATGGCGCAGGATTTCTCGTTGCGTCTGCCACTCGTGGATGGGCAGGGGAACTTCGGGTCGATGGATGGCGATAATGCTGCCGCGATGCGTTATACCGAGGCGCGTATGGCCAAAGCCGCCGATGCGATGATCGAGGATATCGAAAAAGACACGGTTGATTTCCGCCCCAACTATGATGAAAGCCTGCAGGAACCCACTGTCCTGCCAACGCGTATTCCCAACTTGCTTGTGAATGGGGCGGGCGGTATTGCAGTGGGGATGGCCACCAATATTCCGCCGCATAACCTTGCAGAAGTGATTGACGGATGTTTGGCGTACATGACCAAACCCGACATTACCAATGAAGAATTGATTGCCTATATTCCGGGGCCGGATTTTCCAACGGGTGGACAAATCCTCGGGCGGGCGGGCATTTACAATGCCTACACTACCGGTAAAGGATCGGTGCCAATGCGCGCCAAAGCGGTGATCGAACAAATCCGCGATAAACGCGAAGCCATTATTGTCACCGAGATCCCATATCAGGTGAATAAGAGTCAACTGCTTGAGCGTTTGGGTGAGGTTGCACGCGAGAAAATCGTTGAAGGTATCTCCGAAATTCGTGACGAGTCTGACCGTGACGGTGTGCGGGTTGTGGTAGAGCTTAAGCGTGATGCCAATGCCGATGTGGTTTTAAACCAGCTTTACAAATTTACCTCGCTGCAAACGTCGTTTGCCTGCAATATTCTGGCGCTTCACCATGGGCGTCCACAGACGTTGCTGCTCAAACAAATTATTGCGGCCTTTATCAAATTCCGCGAAGAAGTGATTACCCGCCGTACGGTGTTTGATCTCAACAAGGCGCGTGAACGCGCGCATATCTTGGTAGGCCTTGCCGTTGCGGTGGCTAATATTGACGAGATTATCGCGATTATTCGTAACGCCAAAGACCCTGTAATTGCGAAAGAGCAACTGCTGGCGCGTAGCTGGCCTGCGGGTGATGTGGCGCCGCTTATTGCGTTGGTGGATGATCTTGATTATTTTGTTGATGATCAGGGACAGTATAAAATGTCCGAGGTGCAGGTGAAGGCCATTCTTGATTTGCGCCTCCACCGTTTGACAGGTTTAGAGCGTGATAAAATCGGCGATGAACTTAAAACCATTACCGATACGATTTCGGACTTGCTTGCGATTTTGGCCTCGCGCGAAAAACTTTATGAGGTGATGCGCAACGAACTGATTGAGATTAAGGCCAAATTCGGCACGCCGCGTCGGACGGAGATTGTCGATAGTGGTTTTGAAACCGATATCGAAGATTTGATCCAGCGCGAGGATATGGTGGTGACCATCACCCATGGCGGCTATGTGAAACGTACTCCACTTGTGACGTATCGTGCGCAAAAACGCGGCGGGAAAGGCCGCGCGGCGGTCAATATGAAGGATGAAGATTTCGTCTCTGACCTTTTTGTGGCCTCGACCCACACGCCGATTTTGTTCTTTACCAGCAAAGGAATTGTGCACCGGATGAAGGTGTATCAATTGCCGCTCGGGAATCCGCAATCGCGCGGCAAGGCATTTGTGAATATGCTGCCCCTTGAGGAAGGCGAGAATATTTCGGTTATTCTGCGCTTGCCGGAAAATGAAGAACTCTGGGATCAGCTCGATATTCTATTCGCAACCACGCAAGGTTCGGTGCGCCGGAATAAATTGTCGGACTTCCGCAGCATCCGCTCGAATGGTCTCATTGCCATGAAACTTGAAGGCGATGAAAAGCTCATTGATGTTAAAATCTGCCGTGATGATGAAGATGTGGTGCTGGCAACGCGCCTTGGCCGTGCAATCCGCTTCGAGATTGCCGATCTGCGCGTCTTTGCGGGACGTACATCAACGGGCGTTCGCGGCGTGAAATTGCAAGAGGGTGATGATGTGATTTCCATGTCGATCCTCAAACATGTGCAGGCCACCCCTGAAGAACGCACCGCCTACCTCAAACGCGTGGCGCAATTGCGTGGCGCGGATGAGGCCGGGGGGGATGATTCTGTTGAATTCGAAGGCGCAGCGGCAAATCTGACTGATGAGCGTTTTGCCGAGCTTCAAGCAGCGGAGCAATTCCTGCTGACTGTGACGACAGGCGGTTTTGGTAAACGCACCTCGGCATATGAGTACCGCGTGACGGGCCGCGGCGGACAGGGGATTACCAATATTGGGTTGACCAGTAAAAACGGTTTGTCAGTGGCGGGCACGTTCCCTGTTACATCCGAGCATCAGGTGATGCTGGTGACCGATGCGGGCCAGATGATCCGTATGAAGGTCGAGGGTATTCGCTTTACCGGACGCGGGGCGCAAGGCGTCACGCTCTTCCGCGTGGCTGAAGGCGAGAAAATCGTCTCGGTTGCGCTCCTTAAGCAGGATGCGGAAGACGATGATGAGGTTGCAGACGCTGTTGATGCCGAAGTGAATGAGGGCGGCGCGGTGACAACCGACACGCCCGATGAAACCCCGGCAGAATAATTCATAAAGAATGAGCATTCCGGCCCCCCCCCCCCCGCTTTCGCGGGGGTAAACTCCAGCCGGAATCTTTTTTGGCGGGCTGAATTTTTTAGCTTTGTTGTCATTCCCCGAATTGCGGAGCAATTCTAGGGGAATCCAGAAAAAGAGTGGATTGCCTTAGAATGCTGGGAATTCAGGCCATGACGGAAGAGAATCCACGAATTCTCCTTCCCTTTTTGGTTGTTTTTGTGGCATAAGACCTGCTAGCGAAAAGAGAGATTATGCTGAGCATTTCAGGCCTGACCTACCGGATTGGCGGGCGCACGATTTTAGAAGATTGCACGATCAACGTCATGGATGGGTGGCGCGTGGGGGTGGTGGGCCTCAATGGTGCTGGAAAATCCACCCTGTTCAAACTCATTTCGGGGGAGCTGCATAACGATGGCGGCATGATCAATCTGTCGAGCGGACAAAAGCTCGGCATGGTGCGTCAGGATATTCCCGAAACCGACGAGCCTTTGGTCGATGTTGTTCTTGCGGCGCATACCGAGATGGCGGCTTTGTGGAAGGCTGCCGAGACCGAAGAAGATCCCAATAAGATTGCCGATATTTATCAATCCCTCGCCGATCTTGATGCGTATTCTGCGCCCGCCAAGGCGGCAACACTCCTCACGGGTTTGGGTTTTAAAGAATCGCAACTGTCCGAGCCTTTCTCCTCGTTCAGCGGCGGATGGCAGATGCGGGTGATGCTCGCGGCGGTTTTGTTTGTCGAGCCGGATTTTCTGCTCCTTGATGAGCCGACTAACCACCTTGATCTTGAGGCGATTATGTGGCTCGAGAATTATCTCGTGTCGTACCCACACACGATGATGATTATCTCGCATGACCGCGAACTCCTCAATAAATGCGTGGATCATATTATCCATGTTGATAAGCAAAAGCTCACCCTGTTTGGCGGAAATTACGACGCGTTTGAAAAAGAACGGGCGTTACGTTCCGGTTTGCAGCAAAAAATGTTTGAGAAACAGCAGGCGCAGCGTGCGCATATGCAGGCTTTTATCGACCGCTTCAAGGCCAAGGCCAGCAAGGCCGCACAGGCACAAAGTCGCGTGAAAGCCATGGAGCGGATGGACGTTGTGGACGCCGTGATTGCCGACCGCGCCATTAAATTTAATTTTCCAAGTCCTGATAAAATTCCCTCGCCCATGCTCACTATTGAAAAGGCTGATGTTGGCTATGTGGAGGGAAAACCCATTTTGCGCGGTGTGTATGAGAGTTTTGACCGTGAAGACCGGATTGCGTTACTCGGTGCAAACGGGAACGGGAAATCCACGCTCATGAAACTCATTGCCGGTAAGCTCGGGATTATGGGCGGGGAAATTTTCCGCTCCAACAAACTGCGCATCGGGTATTTTTCACAGCACCAAACGGACGAGCTGGATGTGGAGAGCACGCCGTATCTCGAGATGCTGCGCCTCATGCAAAAGACGATAGAGGATGTTCCCGAGCATAAGGTGCGGGCGAAACTCGGCGCGTTCGGGTTCTCGCGGGAACTGGCCGATAACAAGATCGCGGCTCTGAGCGGCGGCGAGAAAGCGCGACTCCTCTTTGCTTTTATGAGTTTTGATGCGCCGCATATGCTCCTTCTTGATGAACCGACCAACCACCTTGATATTGATGCGCGCGAGGCTCTCGTTCAGGCGCTCAATGACTATGAAGGCGCGGTGGTGATTGTGAGCCACGACCCGCATATGGTCGAGCGTGTGGCTGACCGCCTGCTGTTGGTAAAAGACGGCAAGTGCGTGAATTTCGATGGTGATTTGGAGGCCTACCGGAATTTTACCATCCAGTCGCGCCGTGAAGAACGCTCGGCCGAACGTAAGGCAGCGAATGTGAATGCGGTGGCAGCGCCGGTGAAGGATGTCTCACCCAAAAATTTGGGTGAACTGCGCAAAAAAGCCGAGAAGGCCGAGAAAGAAATTGAACGCTTGACGGCGCAAAAAGAAAAACTCGAAGCCGCAATGCTGGCGGGTGATTTCTATGCGGATAAAGAGAAGTCGATCAAGGTTCAAAAAGAATATAGCGACGTGGTTGCCAAACTTGCCGAACAAGAAGAGTTGTGGCTTGAAGCTCAGGTGGCTTAGTTTTTCCGGTATCCCTGCGCAGGCGAGAATTTTTTCACGCGAAGAACGAAGAAACGAAGTTTTTAACCATACTGTCATTCCCCGAATTGCGGAGCAATTCTAGGGGAATCCAGAAAAAGAATGGATTGCCTTAGAATGCCTGACGACATTCAGGCAATGACGGGAAAAGCCAAATGGCTTTCACCACAGAGAGCTCAGATTTTACGGAGAACTTCTAGATGGCGTCGTCACGCTGTCTCTTACCACACCGATTTCGATTTTTTCCTGTTTTTCTTGACTATATATATCGATATTGATATATATAATAGTATATTGAGCAAACGCTCGGGGTTTCAAGTAACTGTTTAGGACGTTTAGGGGATGGTATCCCCGATGTTTCTAGAAAAACAAAGGTTACAGGGTTCTTCCGCGTGTATAACGGCTCAATATACGAGGAAGAAATGTTACGCGTATATCCCAGTGGGCCTATGGTCGGGATTGCACTCAAGAATGCATGTGTTCGCCAAGCGGCCTATTACATGCTCGGTTTTCCTGTCGAACGAATTATTTCGATCGCTGCCAATCCCTAAAATTTAGATTCCTACAGGCATCATACCCGTGCGCTTTGGCGCATCGGTGAGGGACAACTTTATCCATTTTTTAACACGACTTGCAACGCGCTTCTCATGATGAAGCTGCGCAGGGATTTTTTAACTTTAAAACTGAAAAGAAAGAGAAAACTATGACGACGAAATTAGAAAAATTAGGAGCTTCCCTGATGATTGCCTTTGCGTTGGCGGGGTGTGGCGAAAGCCAGTTTGATGTGGCGCGCAAGCCCGAGCTGGTTGATGCGGTTACCAGTCAGTCGATGGAAGTGTGTCAAATTAATGAACCGGCTGGTCGTGATGCGGATTATCAAATGCGCTTGCGCGCAGTTCTGTCAGGAGCCGAGTCGCGCACACTTGATTATATCAAGACCAACGGAATTACGGTGTGTCTTGATGCGCGCCTTCCTGCCCAGCAACGCGGCATGTGGGATCATCGCCTTGATGCTGTTTATTATGGCGGCAAGGAGGGGCGCGTGATCGGGCTGTGGGATAACGGCATAGTCGGTGAGGGCCGCTCGGTTTGGAGCCAGGATACGAGTGACTACGGGGCGAATTTCCTCGATAAGTTTGCCAAGCATGTCTGGGATGGTGATATTCACCTGACCGATCATTTTGCTTTCGGTGGACGTTATGGTTGCGGTAAAGGTTGCACGACTGAACGCTGGAAGGCGGAAGGGGATTTTGACCGCGATACGATCGCCAAAAACCCTTCGCTTCTCAAGGCTCCCGTTGTGCAGGCCGTTCCTGCCACGCCGGCAGTGCCAAGCTATGATATGGTTCGTACTTGATAATATTTGATGGTGGCAATGTGCGGTTTTGGCTGCACATTGTCTCTTTATGCATTATTTTCGTGCTTCTGCTAGTATAGGTTCAAGACTGAGGGATTCTGGTATGGAGCATTATTCTTTTTTTGGTATTATTACGCCGCAAGACGTCGAAAATTATACGATTGATATCCAGCGCCATGCTGGATTCCCTGTTAATTTGTCGGGTCTGAAGAAAGCTGAACGAACAGGGAAATTATATGCGTTGTTTTTTATTATTTCTTTGGGAAGTTTAATAGTTTTCTCTCATATGCACACCCCTCGCGGGTTGTATAACGAAATTTTGGAATTAGTGAATCAAGGAGAAGTGTTACGTGCTACGATGCTTTTACTTTTCATTGTGGCAGTGTTTTTTATTGTATCTTTCTTTTATAAACCTAATCCAGATACTTGGTTGTGGGGGCGGATCAAAAATAAGGAATGCACTAATTATTCCATACGTGATGAGGGTGTTTTTGTTTCAGATCAGAAAAGTAACTTCCATATTCCATGGAGAGAATTGAAGAGCGTTATACATCACAAATCATGTCTTGTTTTTGAGTTTAGGAATTCAGAAAAATATTACCCTATTCCACACCGATTTATTAAAGGTAAAAATACTATTGGGCAGATTACAGATTTTTGCAATGCGGCTATCGCCAAAGGCGCTCATGAAAAAGTAAATTTTGAGGGTTAAACTTCCGTCTCGGTGCCGTAGTAATGCACACCGATTTCGATTTTGTCGCGGCCTTTGGAGAGGCGCCATTTGTTGGAGTCGCGAAGGCTATAAATGCAGCCGCAATATTCCTGCTGGTAAAAATTCTCGCGCTTGGAAATCTCGAGCATGCGCTTTGATCCGCCACTCTTGCGCCAGTTGTAATCCCAGTAGGTGATGCCGTCATAACGGTTTGCCGCGCGGTGACCACAGCCGTTAATCTGGGCCATATCTTTCCAGCGCGAAATGCCAAGGCAGGAGGTAAACATCGGGAAGCCATTCTCGAACGCATAAAGAGCCGTGCGTTCAAACCGCATATCAAAACATTCGGTACAGCGTTTACCTTTTTCTGGTTCCCATTCCATGCCTTTGACGCGCGAGAACCAGTTGGTCGAATCGTAGTCGGCATCGATAAAGGGCAGCCCCAATTTTTCGGCAAAGCGGATATTTTCATCTTTGCGCAAATCATATTCTTCGCGCGGGTGGATATTGGGATTGTAAAAATAAATGGTGATGTAGAGTCCCGAGGCCGCCATGGCTTCGATCACTTCGCCCGAGCACGGCGCGCAGCAGGAATGGAGCAGCATTTTCCCCTCTGCCGTCTCGGGCAGAGGCAGAATCATGCGGCCGTCCATCGTGGGGGTGTCGAGTTTTACATCCATGGCAGGCGTTTTAATCGATTGAGGGCAGGCATGCCACAAAAAACTTGACCTTTTTGACGGGGGTCATTATTTAAAGAGTTATAATATCACACTTGAGGTTTTTTTGATGCAGAGATTGGGCCGTCATCTGGGAACAGCCGTTGTTTTATCGGAGCTTAGCCATGTGTTTTGCTGTGTTTTGCCAACGGTTGTGACCGTTTTGGGTGCGTTCGCCAATATTGGTCTGATGGGGGCGGCGCCCGGATTTTTACTGGAAATTCATGAGGTTATCCATCATTACGAGATGCTCATTATCGCCTTTTCGGGCATGATGATTGCTTTGGGGTGGGCTGCCCATCGTTTGAGCCGCACGGTTAATTGTGAGGATGACGGGTGTTGCCATCCGCCTTGTACGCCTAAAAAAGATAGAAATTTCATGATCTTAAGCGTGGCGAGCGTTTTGTTTGTCTTCAATCTGGTCATTTATTTAGGTGTTCACCAGAATATCTTTGATCTGGCCATATTTGATGTGATGGACGCGCATGAGGGTCATCACCACACAGAATGATTGACATTCACGGGGTTATCTGAAAAAAACACCTGAACGTAGATGATGTAAAGAAGCCACATGGATTTTTCAGAATTAGGACTTAGCGACGCCATACTCAAGGCGATTGCCGATATAGGTTACACAACCCCCACGCCCATTCAGGAACAAGCTATTCCGATTGTCCTGATGGCACGTGATTTGGTGGGGCTTGCCCAAACAGGAACAGGAAAAACGGCAGGCTTTACCCTGCCGATGATTGAGATGCTTTCCTCGGGCCGTGCGCGCACACGCATGCCGCGTTCTCTTGTACTTGCTCCGACGCGCGAACTTGCGGCGCAGGTGGCCGAAAATTTCGACAAGTACGGCAAATATTGCAAACTCACCAAGGCGTTGCTTGTGGGGGGTGAGTCGATGGGCGAACAAATCAAGGCGCTCGAAAAAGGCGTAGATGTTTTGATCGCGACACCCGGGCGGTTGCTTGATTTATTTGAACGTGGTCAGATTCTTCTCAATGACATTAAAATTCTGGTGATTGACGAAGCCGACCGGATGCTCGATATGGGTTTTATCCCCGACATTGAGAAAATTATTTCCAAAATTCCGCCGACGCGTCAAACGCTTCTCTTCTCGGCAACCATGCCCCCCGAGATTAAAAATCTGGCCGAGAGGTTCCTTAGCAATCCGAAATCTGTTTCGGTGGCGCCTCCTGCGTCACCTGCGCAAACGGTTGATCACCGTATGATGATGACCACGACGCGCCAGAAAAAACAGGCGCTGAAAAACCTCATTGATTCCGAGCAAATTAAAAACGCTTTTGTGTTTTGTAACCGCAAAAAAGATGTGGACTTGCTGGGTAAATGGTTTCGCGATCATGGCTATTCTGCGGCGGCGCTTCATGGCGATATGATCCAGTCCAAACGCACGGAGACGCTTCAGGCGTTTAAGGATGGCAAAATTGTTTTGCTGGTGTGCTCGGATGTTGCTGCGCGCGGTCTTGATGTGTCGGGGGTCTCACACGTATTCAATTATGATGTGCCGTTTAATGCCGACGATTACGTGCACCGTATTGGCCGCACTGGCCGTGCCGGAGCCAGTGGTCGTGCGTGGACACTCGTGACTGATGATGATGAAAATTTGGTGGCGGCCATCAAAAAACTGGTGGGGCGCGATATTCCCTTTGAGGGTGCGGTTGCTCCTGTACAGGAGGCTGAGACTTCAGAACAGCCGGTGGCGCGTGCGAAAAAAACACCTCGCAGCGCTGCCCCCCAAGAGAAAACCAAAAATATGCAGGATATGCCACGCGGCAAGAAGCCATCATCACCCAAACCTACATCGCGTACGCCAGAGCGTTTTGTTCAGGAAGATGTGGATGAAGGCGAAGGGTTTGGCGGTAGCAATATACCGGCTTTCCTGCGCCGCTAGAGTTTCGACATTCTTTGGGCTTTGACACTGTGGGCTGGGCGGGGTAATAAGAAGAAGGTATTTCTTGAGAGGTTCTTTTATGCATTCTTTTAAACTGGTTCTTACCCTTTCTGTCACGGCCCTTGTTCTTGCTTCTTGCGCTATGTGTCCGTGTAATGACCCGAAAAGGGTACCAGTAGTGCAGGGTAAATTTTGCCAGCTTGCTGTTGTTGATGGTATGACGTGTGAAGCTTGTGCGCAGACGCTTGTGGCAAATTTTGGCAAACAGAAATCTGTAACTGCTGTTCAGGCAGATGCCAAAGCAGGTCAGGTTAAAATCTATTCTGATAGTGAGGCCGCTCTCAGCCAAAAGACAGTAGCAGATGTTGTCTCCAAATCGGGCTATACTTTTAAATCGCTGAAGTCTGGTTGCAATTAATTCCCAGAGAAATTATAGAGGGCACGTGTCATGAGTGACGATATTCTTCGCGAAGTAGATGAGGCTATGCGAGTCGAGAAGGCCATCGGCTTTTGGCGTGATCATGGTCAGGCTATTATGGCTGTGATTGCTCTCATCGTTTTGGGAACGGCCCTTCACGCCGGATGGAAGGCATGGACGTTTGAGCAAAATCAGGCGCAGACTGGGCGTTTCCTCGAAGCTTTTAAATCCGAAGACCCTGCTGCAGCTTTGCGCAAAGTTGCCGATGAGCCTAAAGGTAATGTCAAAGCCATTGCCGGACTCGCTGCGGCGGGCATTGCGGCGGATAAGGAAGAATGGGACGCGGCGATCGCGCTTTATACAAAAGTTGCGGCTGATCCTTCATCTCCGGCTCTTTTCAGGGAACAGGCGATTGTTCAGGCTACCGCGATCAAGATGGACCATCAGAAAGATGCCAATGGGCAGGCATTGCTTGACGAGCTTGCTCCTGTTGTGAAGTTGGAAGCGGACAAGTCAATGTGGGCAGGTCGTGCTAAACTTCTTTCGGCACTTATTAAAGCCAACAAGATGGATGATGTTGAAGGAGCGCTTGCCGAGGTGAGAGCTATTGTTTCCATGAAGGGCGTATCTGCTGATGTGCTCGGTCAGGCCCAGATGCTTGAGGAAGTTTATACGGTGCGCATGAAGGAGAAAAAGTCATGAGAGCTGGACTTGTTTTGGGTCTGATGGTTTCGGCGTCCACACTGATGGTGGTGAGTGGATGCAGTCTGTTTGATGGCGATGACAGCAAGGCACCGCTCCCTGGGGAGCGTATTTCCGTGCTTGAACTGCAAAAAGCGCTTGAGACTCCGGCGGTGTCAACTAAAACAGCTCAAGGTGTTGTTGTGGGGGCGCCTGTGAGTACTGATACATGGCCGATGACTGGTGCAAATGCACAGCATGTTATGCCGCATGCTGCCCTCAAAATTGATGGTCTAGAAAAAGCGTGGAGTGTGGATATTGGCTCGGGCGGGGATGATGATGTTCCGCTTACGGCGCAGCCAGTTCTTGCTCATAATATGATTTATACGCTTGATACTTCGGCGCAGGTTAGTGCCTTTGATGCTATAAGCGGTCAGGAGATCTGGCGCAATTCCATTCAGCCCGGCGAAGAGGATGAAGCTATTTTGGGTGGTGGATTGGCCGCCGGAAGTGATGCTCTCTATGCCACCAATGGCTACGCTGAGTTGCTCGCGCTTAACCTCAAAGAGGGTGGTATCTTCTGGCGAGTTAAACTGGCAGCGCCAACACGTTCGGCTCCGACAGTAATGGGCCTGAATGTTTATGTGCTGACGCAGGATAACCGTTTGAATGCTTTTGATGCGCGTTCGGGCCAGAAACTTTGGGATTATGAGGGAGTAAGTGAGGCTGCCAGCCTTGTTGGTGGGGCGAGTCCTGCGGCAAATGACCAGATTGTCGTTGCGCCTCTTTCTTCCGGTGAACTTACGGCACTGCATATCGAAAATGGCGCTGTGATCTGGAGCGATACGTTATCACCTCGCCTTCAGACGGGCAGCGCAGCAACGCTTCCCGATATTGCGGGGCATCCAGTGATTGATGGCGGACAAGTTGTTGCCCTGAGTTATGGCGGGAAAATTGTTTGCCTTGATACAATTAGCGGGGCGCGTATTTGGGAGCGCGATATTGGCGGGGCAAAGACTCCGCTTGTTTCAGGCAACACGATTTTCTTTGTTACAGCGAATAACGAACTGGTGGCCTTGTCGCACACTGATGGTGCGCTGCTTTGGGTCAGTGATTTAACGGCTTATACGCAAGATGATGATACTCCAGCCAATTCACTTTTGTGGAATGGTCCCATTCTTGCGGGGGGCGCGCTTGTGCTTACGACGCAAGATGAAGAAGTTCTCTTCATTTCACCACGAGATGGTTCAGTTCTTAAACGTGTTTCGTTGGGTGCGCGCGCTGCGGTTTCGCCATTGGCGGCGCAGGGTACGCTTTATATTCTCGGGGACGATGGTACATTGTCCGCGTGGCGCTAAACTAGAAAGCGGTGTTTTATGCTCAGTATTGCTATTGTTGGTCGTCCCAATGTTGGTAAATCGACATTGTTCAACCGGTTGACCGGAAAGCAACTGGCGCTCGTTGATGATACACCGGGTGTCACGCGTGATTGGCGTGAAGCCGAAGGGCGCCTGCTTGACCGAAAAATACGCGTGATGGATACCGCGGGACTTGAAGAAAAATTTGATAATAGTATGGAGGCCCGGATGCGCCGCCAAACGGAAGCCGCTCTTGATCGCGCGGATGTTGTTCTTTTCATTGTGGATGGGCGCGCCGGACTTACGCCGATGGATGAACATTTTGCCCAATGGCTCAGAAAACAGAGCCGTCCGGTTATTCTCCTTGTCAATAAGTGCGAACAAGATAAAACTGCCGATGTGGCAGTCGCCGAGGCTTATTCACTGGGGCTTGGTGATCCTATTCCGATTTCTTCGGCGCACGGTCACGGGCTTGATGAGCTTTATAATTTACTTACACCTTATTTCCCGAAAAATGATATTGAGGAAGATGGCAATGATGCAGACCAAAAAATATGGAGCGATGAGGAACTAGATTCGCTCGAAGGCAATGAAAGTTTTGAATTTGCATCCGAAGATGATCCGGCGCCCAAAATTGATACGTCAAAACCTATCCGTATCGCCATTGTCGGGCGTCCCAATGCTGGAAAATCAACGTTGATGAATGCGCTTTTGCAGGAAGATCGTGTGATTACGGGGCCTGAAGCAGGGCTTACGCGTGATGCGATTGCCGTGGATTGGGGATGGGGTGATTACAAATTCAGGTTGGTGGATACGGCAGGCCTGCGCCGTAAGTCAAAGATCGAACACCGTCTTGAGCGCATGGCAGTTGATGACACGTTGCGGGCTATTCGTCTTTCACAGATTGTTTTCCTGCTGGTTGATGCGGCTGCACCGCTTGAGAAGCAAGATTTGCAGATTGCCGATCTGGTAATTCGTGAAGGGCGCATTCTTATTATCGGTATCAATAAATGGGATACGGTACAGGACAGGAACGAGAAGCTCACTGAAATCAAAACGATTTTATCTGAATCTTTGGCGCAGGTTCCTGATATTCCGCTTGTCACGCTCTCGGCGCTGCGTGAGCAAAATCTTGATAAATTGATGCAGGCTGCGGTTGATCATTATGTTGTTTGGAATAAACGCGTTTCAACGGGGCGGCTTAACCGCTGGCTTGATATGCGTACAAGCCGCATGCCGCCACCTCTGGTTTCGGGGAGGCCTAATCGTTTGCGCTTTATGACACAAATCAATGTGCGCCCCCCAACCTTTGCGCTGTGGGCCTCGAAGCCGGATAATGTTCCGGATACCTACAAACGTTATTTGATTAACGGTTTGCGCGAGGATTATGATCTTCCCGGGGTGCCGATACGCCTTCTGATGCGTAAGAGTAAAAACCCATTCGCGGAATAGGTAGAATTATTCCGTATCGTTGGCGGGGGCCAAGGATTTAAGAAGGGCGTTGAATGTCGCCACGTTTTGTGCCCAGATGATAAAATCTTCGCCGCGACCGATGGTGAGAAGTCTGACGGTGTAGATGCGGGCTCCTGTCTCGAGAATAGCGACCCAAAACTCATAACCAACAAGTTTTTTATCGGCGCTTTCGATCGCATACACATTTATTTTTTGTGATTTGATGGCGCTGTGGAGAACAAGGGTAGGCGGCGTCTCAATATATTGGCCTAGAGTTAGATTCTTTTCACTAAGATTAGCCTTGATCAGTTTAATCTCGTTCCCGAAATCTGTGCCGGTTGACTTTGCAGCAAGGGTAAGGTCGATACGCCCGTCCAGCTTGATATTTTCGAGGGCGATGGTCTTTTTTTCTTTCCTGTCGTATTGGGCGCCCCGAATGTTAAGGACGGATGCTTCCATTCTGTCGATGGTTGTTATCCCTGGGGAATAAAGCAGCCATGTTCCGGGGTAGTCAAATTTGGCAATGTCAATAAAAGTGTGTGTCTTCATCTCAACTGAAGGTGATGTGTCGGGTTGTGTAAGATGAAAGGATTTCATGGCCAGAACTTGTTGATCTTTTTCGGCCTTGTAATTGTCTTGGTGCACCAAAAATTCCGCGAGGATGATTTTTGTCCCGGAAATTTCGGCTACCGCACGGGTTGCCATAGGCTCCCCTTGTATAAACTGTGTGTATTGGGTTTCTACGCGTCTCGCGGAGACGGCGTTTATTCCCTCAAGAGAGAAACCCATTTCCAGCATATAGCCGATCAGCCAGTCATCGGCATTGATGAGCGTGTTGAGATTGAGGCTGCGGACGCGGAATATACTCTTTTCCTCAATGCGGGGCGGAGTTTCGAAACGCGCGAGAGGGACGAAAACCTCGCTGTCGATACTGCCAAGATTCCCGATGTCTCCTTTTTCGCTGATGTTGCCGAGGCTGATCCAGTTTTTGGGCAAGCGGACGCTAAAGGCATAGCTTTTATCCCCCGACGGGATTTCTTCAATCAATTGGGAATCGGCCTCATATTCGGCCTCAGTCATGGTTGTTTCGTATTTGAGAGGTGGGATTTTGTCTTTTCCCGTAAAGGCATGAGTGGAGCCGGAAAAGGTCAAGAAAGCCACAAAAAAGCTGAGAGAAAAAAGAAAAGCTAAGGTTCGAAATGTTGTCATTGCCTGAAAACTATGCTCTGATGGATTGTTCAACCTTCACAGTGTACCATAAAATAGATTTAAAAAATGACTGATTTATTTTCATCGGCCAAAAAGAAAACGGCCGCTCCTTCCTATACCGCATCGGACATTGAAGTTCTGGAAGGGCTTGAGCCTGTCCGTAAGCGTCCGGGCATGTATATCGGGGGGACTGATGAGAATGCCATGCATCATTTGGTCAGTGAAATTCTGGATAATGCGATGGATGAGGCTGTGGCGGGTTATGCGTCGCGTATTGATATTCACCTTGATAAAGATATGAAAATTACTATTACCGATAATGGTCGGGGGATTCCAGTTGAGGCCCACCCCAAGTACCCCAAAAAATCGGCACTTGAAGTTATTCTGACGATTCTTCACTCGGGGGGGAAATTTTCCGATAAAGCTTACCAGACATCAGGAGGGCTTCACGGGGTCGGAATTTCGGTGGTCAATGCGCTTTCGGATGAGATGTCCGTCGAGGTGGCGCGGGATAATATTTTGTACCGTCAAACTTTCTCACGCGGGTTAGTTACATCGCCGCTTAAAAATCTGGGGGCGGTTAAAGGGCGGCGCGGAACCACCGTTATATTTCATCCTGATCCGCAAATCTTTGGCGATAAAGTCAGATTTTCGCCACAACGTATTCATGATCTGGCGCGGTCAAAAGCCTATCTGTTTCGCGGTGTTGAAATTAACTGGAGCTGCGATTCTGAGTTGGTGCCTGATGGATCAAAATTTTCGGCGCGTCAGACGTTCCATTTTCCGGGCGGTCTCATGGATTACCTCACGCAGGTGATGGAAGGTGAGGATACGCTAGTGCCGGGGGCTTTTCATGCCCAGGCTGATCTCGCCGATGGTATGGGCAAGGTGGAATGCGCTGTGACGTGGCTCGCGGGAGGCGAAGGGTTTTGCCGCTCTTATTGTAACACGATCCCGACACCGCAAGGTGGTACGCATGAAGCGGGTCTTCGGGCCATGCTGGTGCGAGGACTCAAAAATTACGGCGAGATGATCGGGAATAAAAAAGCATCGATTATTACGGCCGATGATGTGCTCTCGGGCGCGGCGATTATGCTCTCGCTCTTTATCCGCGAACCTCAATTTCAGGGCCAGACAAAAGACAAATTGGCGAGCAGTGAGGCAACACGCCTTGTTGATAATGCCCTTAAAGATTATCTCGATCACTGGATGACCAGCGATCCGGCACGGAGCACTTCGCTGCTCACGGCATTGGTGGATCGCGCGGAAGAACGCCTGCGCCGCAAAGACGAGAAAGATATGGTACGGAAGTCCCCGACACGCAAATTGCGTCTGCCGGGAAAATTGTCGGATTGTGCACGCAGTAATGCTGATGGCACCGAACTCTTTATTGTGGAAGGAGATTCGGCTGGCGGGTCGGCCAAGCAGGGGCGTAATCGTGAGACGCAGGCCATATTGCCTTTGCGGGGAAAAATCCTCAACGTGGTGAGCGCGACGCGTGAGAAAATCCGCGACAATCAGGAAATTCAAGATTTGATTCTGGCGATTGGCTGCGGGATAGGTTCTGCCTTTTCGCTCAAAACACTTCGTTATGAACGCATTATTATCATGACCGATGCGGACGTGGACGGCGCGCATATTGCCTCGCTCCTGATGACGTTCTTTTATACGCAGATGCCGGATCTGGTTGCTAAGGGACATTTGTATCTGGCGCAGCCTCCTCTCTATCGTTTGACAGCGGGAACGGTAAGCGCCTATGCGATGAACGATGCACATAAAGATGAATTGATGCGCACCACGTTCAAAGGCAAAAGCAAGGTTGATGTCAGCCGCTTTAAAGGTCTCGGCGAAATGCCAGCCAAGCAGCTAAAAGAGACAACGATGGATCCGGGAAGCCGTACGCTGATCCGTGTGACTACGCATGATGCGGCGCGGGCAGCCGAGATGGTGATTGGCGCTGCACTCAAAGACCCGCAGCTAGATGATTTGGTCGAAAAACTGATGGGCAAAAATGCGGAAGCACGCTTTGACTTTATTCAGAGCAATGCTACGTTTGCCCAGAACATTGATATTTAGGCGATGAAACGGCGGACATTTCTTAAAATACTGGGTGCAGGGGTCGGTTTTGTTGTTCTTGCGACGGCAGCCGGATTTGCAACCGCTTTTGTTGCCAAATTTTCGATTGAGCATCAGCTTCATGTCATGGGGTGGCCCGAGGCGCGGGTTGACTATCTTGAACTCACCCCCACGGGCCTCATTATTGATCATATCGCGCTTGATCAAGATGACTTCAGCGGCATCGATACGATTGAAGCGAGCATTAGTTTGCCTGATTTATTGCTTAGAGGAAAAATCGACCGCGTCAAGATCAAGGAAATTACCCTTTCTGGTGAATTTGATGAGGCGGGTCAGCTTAAAATCGCGGGGTGGGATGCGACGATGCCGGATATGGCAGCTGACGGGGGTGGTGGAATTTCGAGTTTGCTTTTGCAAGGTGTCACGTTTGATGTGGAGACATCCGAGGGGAGCCTGCGTTTTGAAGGTAAAGCTGCGCTTTCGGCATCGACAAAAATCGAGGGGCAACGGGATATTCAGTTTTCTCTCTGGGGACGTCAAAAACAGCTTTCATTCGCGGCAAATGGGTCGGGAAAAATTTCTGCAGAAGGACAATGGCAGCTTCATGCTGTGTGCGAGGAAGGCCGCGTGGATATGGCGGATGTGAAGGTCAGCCGTGCGGCAGGTCAGCTTGATGCCAGTGGCACAGCCGGACAGGCGGCAAGTTTGCTCGGCAAGATGGTGGTCGGGTCGGCCACTTATGGTGATGCATCATTCCAGAATGTAAACATGCTGCTGGATACGCGGCAAAAAGATATTTTTACATTTGAAACAAGTCCGACAGGGTTTCCTGATGTGGTCTTTTTTGGAAAGATTGCAGAAGGAGAACCGCGGCTGGCATCGTTTCATGCCAAGGGCGATAAACTTGCTCATATCTTCGGCTTTTTTGGGGATGAGGCCGTGCACAATATGCCGCTTCTGGTGAATAAGGAGGCGTCGTGGAGCGCAGCGCTTTCGTTGCCGCTGGGAGATATATTGGCCCCACAAAAAAATATAGATTGGACGATTGGTCTTGCGGTGAGTGGAACGGGGTTTTCTGCTTCGGGGAAGGCTGTTCTTGATGCGTCCCATGTGAAGGTCAGTTTACCGCAGGAGTTGCCGATCAAGGCCAGTAATTTGTCAACATTCCTTCCGTTTGTAACCCGCGCAGGCTTTCGTTTTACGGGTGGGGAAATTATAGCTGGGGGTGGCTTTACTCTGCCCCTCGCCAGTGATGATGGGGAAAAACCCCAAGAGATTTCTTCCTCGCATTTTCGATTGAAACCTACCGGACTTGAGGGGACATGGAAGGGTGTTGCGTTCAGGGATTTGCAGGGCGGGATTACTCTTGCGAGCGTATCACCGCTTAGATTTGCAGGAGAACAGACACAAATCTTTACCTTGGTCGGGACGGAAGGCGATATTGGTTCGGGACGTGTGTCTTTTTTTAGCTCACCGAAAGGGGACATTAGTGTTACGCAGGCGCAGCTTGATATGGCTCAGGGGAGTGCGGCGTTATCTCCTTTTGTGTGGGATATGGCACAAGGGAAAGCGTTGACGGTTGTAACGCTCAAAAATCTTGATTTGCAAAAGCTTGTAGAGCTTGGCGGTGCCGAAGGGTTCTCGGCAAGCGGGACGTTGGGTGGAAATGTACCGGTTGAGATTACTTCCGGCGGGGTCGTGTTTAAAAATGGCGTGGTGCGCAGCGAAGGGGAGAATGGACATTTTGCCTATGTTCCTGCTGCTTACCCTTCAAGTCTGAGCGGTGATGATGTACGGATGAACACGCTGCGGGAAGCGCTTAAGGATTTTGGTTATACGTCACTCATATTGACGCTTGATGGTCCTTTGATGGGGAAAATGTCAGCCTCGCTTCAGGCGTCGGGGAGGAATCCGGTTTTCGAGCGGCCCTTGGAGCTGAATATTAATCTTTCGGGTGATATTGGGCCAGTCTTGCAAACAGCGCTGGGGCTTCAGCCCTTGCCACAATAACTGTTTCGTACTATTTTCCTGAGGAGAGGGTTTTAAATGCGCATTTTATTTCTTATGTTATCGCTGGTGGCTATGAGTGCCTGTACCCCCACGGTGAAAGTCGAGGCACCCGACAAGCCGATCGAAATTAACATGAATGTCAAAATCGAACAGGAAGTTCGTATCCGAGTTGAAAAGGATCTTGATAAAGAAATTCTGGCGAATCCTGATATTTTTGGGGTTCCTGCTCCGGCGCCCCGTTCGTAAATAAGAGGAGATTTTTATGATTTTATTTTTACGTTTTTTTGTTTTGTTGCTGTGTACTCTCACCCTTTTTTCCGGTGCGGTATTGGCCGGATCGCTGGACCTGATGAGCGCTAAACGCTCCGGTCTGATTGGCGAAAAGGCGGATGGGTTTGTTGCTGCAACGCTTCCAAATCCTTCGGGCGATGTGGTGGATTTGGTCAATAGCACCAATCGTGCGCGGCTGGAGGTTTATAAGGAGACAGCGGGCAAACAGGGAATTGCCTTGAGCGATGTCGAACGGATTGCTGCCGAAAAAATTTACAGCCTTGCTGGCTCTGGTGAATTTATTCAGGTCAATGGGCGTTGGGTTCAAAAATAAGCTCTTCGAAAATGAATTTCCTTTATAGGCCGCCTTATGGGGGGCTTATTGGTATTCGCAGCTGTCGAATGTTACCTTGACGAATGATTTTTCGCCTTCTGAGAAATTAAAGCGATATTCGCGGCCCATGGCAATCAGGGAATATTGGAAGGGGAGGGTGCCGGTTTTCTTTTCTGTCTCACCATCGGCTTTTTTGAACGTCACGGTGATGAGCTGAGTTGGATCATACCATGATTCAAGCTGGCCGACTTTACTGCGTGAAGATACTCCCGTTCCCGAGACAATGACAGCCCCTTCACCCACTGAGATGTTGCTTTCTGCTCCTTTATAAGCGGGAGTTTTGATAATGAAGCGTTTTGTCGCGGGGTCAGAGCAGTTGCTGGGCGCGCGCGCGGAACGCAGGATAAAAGCCAAGCGCTCGGGTGGCATGCCGCTGTCGATTTGTTTTCTAACCATATCGACAATATCGTGAATAGGGCCACTTGGGGGTAACTCTTTCTCGTACTGGGCCTTGAGTTGTTCGAAACGGGAGGTTGCCGTCTGCGCTTCGGCCCTTGTGGCGGTCATATCATCTTGTAGTTTTTTGATACGGGCATCTTTATCGGTTACTTCGATCTCAAGTGTTTTGAGTTTGATAGCAGCATGTTCGCGGCCCAGTACAAAACCCAAGGTCAGAATTGCGCCAATGATAACGACAAATAACAGGGCCTTGTTAAAACGACGGATCGAGCGTTCTTTATAGCGCATACGTGAATCGTAACTTCCGAAACCCATTATCCTTCCCTTTTATTCCGCGTTGCCAATAGAGCCGAGATTTTTAAGGCCTAATTGTACGGTGATTTCCGTTGCATTATCACCGGTGTCATCATTCGTAAAGTTTTTTCTGGCTTGCGCTGAAACACTAACGCACTGGCCCAGATAATTAAGGCCGATGTCGGTGTAACGCAGGCCTTCTTCCGTTTCGCTCAGGTCATAACGTGCGGCGCTTGAAAGGGTCCATTCCGGTGTCAGGCCGTAGGAGAGGTTACCATATACTTGCTGGCGACTCTGGTTGATTTCCGTTCCCTCAAGAGCGCGGGCGTAGAGGTATGTGGCTGCGAGAGAGAGGTCGCCAAAATTGGCTTCGCCATTAATTTCGTGACGTTGAGAGCGCAGGCTGTCTGAGTCCATCTGGAACCGATAGAGAAACGTATAACGCTTTTGGTAGTCGGCCAGAATTTGTCCGACAATATCGGAATGTTGCGCTGAGAGGCCCGAGCCTTCGGGAAAGGGGTTGTCCTCGTCATCGAGGCGGTAACTTTGTCCCAGAAAGGCTTCACCGGTGCTGCCGTCATTGGTGTAGTAGCCCGTGCGCAAGCCATAGGTAATGCGTGATTTGTTCTCGACACGGTCGATGCCTGGAAAACGGTTGGCTTCGAAAATATTGGTAACGTCAATCTGGGCGTCTTGGGAGTCTTCGTTGGGAATTTCGGTATCGTTTTTGGTGCGGGTCGAGGCAGAAATGGCAAAGGTGGGTTCAACCGCCATATGCGCATCATCAAGGGGCTTTATAAATGGCAGAGAGGTGACATTGTGAACCTGTGGATAAAAACGGTAGGCTTGAGAGCCGTCATCGGCTCCGGCAGAAATACTCTCGTTGCGGTCAGAGATGGTATAAATATCGTTCTGGGCGCTGATGTTGAATTCATTGACGATGCCGAGTGGCAGAATATCGCGCCGCTTCCAGCCCAGATCGCCCGAAAGACGTGTTACGTCCTGACCATTGCCTTTGCGCACAAGACTGAGCATTGAGAGATCTGCACTCCAGCGGCCCCCGAGTGTTGCGATTGGCTCGCCAATAAAAGAAGCCGTGACTTCGGGCAGGACATTGGGTTGATCGGTTGAGGTGTCGCTCACGCGAACATCTTGGAAGGCGAGAGAGCGCGCAGAAAAATAATCGCGCTGATCAAATCGCTCGGCATAAAGTTCATTCGTCAGTACGTCCTTGCTGGTGATGTCGTATTGACGCAGATATTTATCGTCACTGGCGATCTCGCTTTGAAAGCCTGCACGCCATTTTTCGTCAATATCCCACAAGCCTTCGCCGGAGAAGTGACCGCGCATACGGTCATCATCTTCCGAATAAGTCAGGCTGGATTTGAGTTCCAATTCAGCATCGTTAAATCTTTTGCGAATTTCACCGAATAATTGAGGAGTTTCCTGTGTGAATATTTTTGCGCCAAGGGTAGCGTCTGCGGAAGGGCTTAGACCCCAGTAGTAGCTGTTTGCTACACCAAAGCCGAGTTGGGAGTTGAGCGAGAACTTGGGCGGTAGGAAGCCGTCTTTTTGTTTGATCGTACCATCCGAATGGGTGAAGTAGGGCGCATAGACAATGGGTACGCCGTAAACTTCCAATTGGGCATCTTCATATTCCAGAGAATGCTGTGATTTGCTGTGCGTGACTTTATCGGCGGTGATTTGCCACAAAGGTGGTTTTGACGGATCAAGTTTGCAAGGTTCGCACGGCGTATAGCTTGCCATTTTAAGTGTGGTTTTTTCATCGTCCGTGCGGGTGCCTTCCTCGGCGGTGAGGCGTGCGCCATCGGCGAGAATGGCACGGATTTTTTTGGCAAAGCCATTTTTCATTTTTTTGTCGAGAGTGACGTGGTCGGCGAAATAGACATTTCCTGACTCTTCCAGCAAGGTCACTTTGCCCAAGGCTTCAATCGTGTCTTGCGGCAGATTATAAACTACTTTTTCAGCGCGGAGGATTTTGCCGTTCTGGGTAATTTCGACATCGCCTTCGGCGGTGATAATTTGACCTGTTTCATCGTAGGTCAGCGCAGCCGCCGTAAAATCAACCTGATCCGAGGGGGCCATTACCGCAGCGGATTGATCGGGGGCCGGAGCATCGGCTGCGTGGGCCAATGGGGCCAGAGGCAAAAACGAGACGCCTGACAGGAAAGCCGTCCCGACCAGTAACGACATTGGCGGGGGTCTTAAGCGCGGGAGATGGGAAAAACTAGGGCGTGTCATTTTTTATTATAGAAAATAGTAGTTGCTATGCTCTATTGTTCAGAAAAGAAGGGGACAAGTCAACCTCCTGATTGACAGAAAATAATTCCGACTCTTTAGGTTTGTCGAAATTTCGGGTAGAGTGGAAGGCTATCTATCAAGGAGTGCATGATGACGAAAATCAAGGTTCAAAATCCAGTGGTTGAAATTGACGGGGATGAGATGACCCGTATTATCTGGGGGTGGATTAAGGAACGTTTCATTACGCCTTATCTTGATATTGATCTTCACTATTTTGATCTCTCAATTCAGAACCGTGATGCCACAGAGGATCAGGTGACGGTTGATGCAGCCAATGCCATCAAACTGCACCGTGTCGGGGTTAAGTGCGCCACAATTACGCCGGATGAAGCTCGCGTGAAGGAATTTGGTCTTAAAAAGATGTGGAAATCGCCTAACGGTACGATCCGCAATATTCTGGATGGTACAGTTTTCCGTGAGCCGATTATCTGCGCCAATATTCCTCGTTATGTGCCGGGCTGGACGTCACCGATCATCATTGGTCGTCATGCCTTTGGTGACCAGTATAAAGCCACGGATTTCAAGGTTAAAAAGGCAGGGAAGCTGACCATGATGTTCCAGCCTGCAGATGGTGGTCCGGCTGAGACTTATGAGGTGTTTGACTTTAAGTCCTCGGGTGTGGCTATGGGGATGTATAACGTGGACGAGTCGATCCGTGGCTTTGCGCGAGCATGTTTTAACTATGCGTTAGCGCGCAAATGCCCTCTTTATATGTCAACAAAAAATACTATCTTAAAACAATATGATGGACGTTTTATCGAGATTTTTGCAGAAGTTTATGGTGAGTTCAAAACGCAATTAGATGCGCTGGGGCTTAGCTACGAACACCGTCTGATTGATGACATGGTGGCTTTTGCCGTGAAGTCACATGGAGGGATGGTGTGGGCGTGCAAAAACTACGATGGCGATGTCCAATCGGATGTTGTCGCGCAGGGTTTTGGTTCGCTGGGCCTTATGACGTCGGTACTCCTCACTCCTGACGGGCAGATTGTCGAGGCCGAGGCGGCACATGGAACTGTCACGCGCCATTACCGCCAGTACCAAAAAGGTGAGGCGACCTCGACCAACCCGATTGCTTCGATCTTTGCATGGACGCAGGGGCTTAAATACCGCGGCCAGTTTGATGGCAATCAGGCCCTTGTTGACTTCTCCGCCAAGTTGGAAAAAGCGTGTGTGGCAACGGTCGAGAAAGGCTTTATGACGAAAGATCTGGCTCTTTTGGTGGGTAAGGATCAAAGTTATTTGACAACCGAGGCCTTTATGGACAAAGTCGCGGGCATATTACAGGAAACATTATAAGGTTTATCTATGGCACTATCACGGTTTTTGGGAAGGTCTTTGCGGGTTACGACAGGACTGGTTCTGGGCGTTGCGGTTTGTGGGGTTTTGAGTATGCCGGTGAGCGCCGCGCAGAGTGTTCCGGCACAGATCAAAGCTGAAAAGGCCCCCTCTCGCGCAAAATTTGAGCAAAATTATATCGGACAGATGCAATATGCCTACGCGGGGGCAGATGACACGTTGGTGCATATCGGGCGCAGCTATGGCGTTGGTTTTGTTGAGATGCGGGCTGCTAACCCGCAGCTTGATCCGTGGATCCCCAGTAAGGGTACGGAAATTGTAATTCCAACCTTTCATATCTTGCCGGATGCAGCCCATGAAGGTGTGGTGATCAATCTTGCCGAGATGCGTCTTTACTATTATAAATCAGCCTATGACGAACCTGTGACGTTTCCTATAGGTATCGGGCGTGACGGGCTTCGTACACCTGTCGGGACAACGCAGATCATGCGTAAAAAGGAGAGGCCTGTCTGGGTGCCAACCGACCGGATGCGCAAGGAAGACCCGACTCTGCCTGCTAGCGTTCCTCCCGGGGATGAAAATCCAATGGGTACGCACGCGCTCTATCTGGGGTTTCCGACCATTGCCATTCACGGCACAAACAAACCGTATGGGATTGGGCGCCGCGTGAGCAGCGGATGTATTCGGATGTTCCCTGAAGATATTACCCAGATGTTCGGGATGGTACCGGTGGGCACGAAAGTGACGGTGGTCGATCAACCGATCAAAGCGGCGTGGATCGGTAACAAATTTTATCTGGAAGTGCATCCAACGCAGGAACAGGCGACGCTTATGGAGCGGGAAGGAACAATCCCTGATTACCAGCTTGCCGAACGTGACCTTAGCATGATCATGCGTATTGCAGGTAAGGATGTATCGTCGCTTGACTGGCCGCGCATCCGCAAAGTGATTAAAGAGCGTAAAGGTTATCCCATCGCGGTGGCTGAAAAATCGGCAGTGCAGATAACAAGTGATATAAAGACGAATGATGCAAAAAAGGCTGAACAGTAGTTCAGCCTTTTGTTCAAGTTATTCGATTAACGAACTACTTGGTTACTTTTTTCTCGAATACTGGATCTGCGCTACCGACTTCAGAGGAGTTTGCAGTGCTGCAAGCTGCGAGAGCCAGTGTGGATGCGAGAAGGCATACGGACATAATTACTTTTTTCATTTTAATTGCTCCTAAAGGGACGTTCGATGTTTGCTCATTTTCTAATTTATAAGGGGGGGTATTTCAAGCGGAAATTGGCTCCTCACAAAAAAGGTCACGCAAGCGTGACCTTTTTGTAACAGTTTGAATCGTAACGCAAATTACTTGGTTACTTTTTTCTCGAATACGGGTTCAGCAGGAGCTGCAGCTTCAGGAGCAACGACTGGTCCGTCAGAAGCGGTGCGCTCAGTAGCGTAAGGTGGTTGGGTGTCAACATAACCCTCACCGGTGGTATCACAAGCGGCCAGCGCCAAAGTTGCGGAAAGTACACATACGGTTGCAACGAGTTTTTTCATCATAGACCTCATAAACATGGATAAAAGTTAAAGACTTCCCCTTCAAGAGAACAGGCCTCCAAGCTAAATCATAATTCCATCGGGTTCAATAGGTGATTTAGGAATTTCAAAAATTTATCGGCTATTCATAAATCTTCTGGAAATAAGAATCAACGCTGGCTTTAACTGCGAGGGCAACCCTCTGGCGGTAGGCGGGCGTGCTCAGACGCTCTACTTCACTGCGGTTGGTCAGGTAGCCCATCTCCACCAGAATGGAGGGAATATCCACGGCCTTGAGAACGGCAAAACCAGCCGAGCGGGCGGTATTGTCGATTGTTTTGACGCCGTTGCGGTTGAAGGTGGTCAGAACCGTGCGGGCGAGGAAACGTGATTGGTTCATCGTGTCGCGGGCGGCAAGGTCGATCAAGATACCCGCAACATCATCTTCCTGATGCGAGAGGTCGATGCCAGCGATGAGGTCGGATTTATTTTCGCGGTCAGCGAGCTTTTCTGTTTCTTTGTCTGATGCGACTTCGGACAGTGTATAGACCGAGGCGCCAGCGACGTGAGAATTGCGGATTGAATCGGCGTGGAGCGAGATGAAAAGATCGCCCTGATTTTTGCGCGAGAATTTGACGCGGTCACGCAGGGGAATAAAAATATCGCGGTCACGTGTCATCTTGACGCGGTAAAGGCCAGAGGCCTCCAATTGGCGTTTGAGTTCGAGGCCAACGGCCAACACAATGGTTTTTTCGTACATGCCATTCGCGCCAATGGCGCCCGGGTCAGGGCCGCCATGACCTGGATCGATAATGATCAGGGGTTTTTGCGCGTGGGGGCGCGGTGCATCTTGCGGGGAGGTGTAATTGGGACGGCGCAGTGGAACAGGGATTCCTGCACTTGCCGCAACTGGCGCGGAAGCTAGCGTTAATGCGGCAGAGGATTGCATGGTGCCGAGAATTTGTTGCGGCGAAGAATCACGCGCCGTAGATGGAGCTATATCAATTACAAAACGGTCAGGCTGACCTTTCTGCCTCGGGATAGGAAAGGCGCTCAGGATCATCACCGGAGAAGAGGTTTCCATGACAAGGCGGCTGCGTTTTTGGTCTAGCTCGCCGTAACGCACATCGCGTAGAAAAGACCCTTCCGGTTTGGAAACACCTTTGGTCTTCCAATTAAAATGATCCATGTCGAGCACGACGCGCTGAGGGTTTTCGAGCAAGAAGGCGCGGTATGATTCCGGAGCTTGCGAAAGTTCAATCACGATCCGCTCTTTATCGGGATGCTTGCCCGTGCGCACGGATGTTACATCCAGCGCGTGCGCAGGAATAGCGTAGCACAGCATAGTCCCAAGAAGAGCAAGAGCGAGAAGCAGGCGGGGTAAAATCATATGATAATAAGGGCGAGGGATGCGGTGTTTGAATCGCTTGATTCTAGTCTAAAAGGGGGAGGAAGAGAAGGAAACAGCATTAAAATTGACAAAAAATATAAATTACCATAATTTTAGCCCCTTGTGTGAGGATATGAGGGTGATATGGGTTTGCAGCGGCGTAAATTTGACGATAAAAATCATGGCGCGCGCACCTTGATCGGGCGGCTGTGTGCACAAGGCACAGGCGAAGAACGGGATGTATTCTTTCTTGTTAAGGAAGGGGCTGTCCGCGTGCCGCTTCACGGCGTGATTGCCAATATTCTCCAGCATCCCCGTATGTTGCCCAGTGCAGAGGGGTTGGGACTCTTGCTTGATGAGAATACATCACCGCAGGCTGTATTGCCGCTTTCGTCCCTGTTCGGGTGGTCAAGTCATGTTGAATGTGAGGGACTCGCTGGCAAAAAGACACCGGATACGGATATTTGGCGTTTTGCCATTGATAGCGGCTTTCGCGGGTTTGTCACGCGGGACGGTGATTTTTTGAAAGTGCCCCTTTTCACCGAGTTTCAACAGGCGGCGCGGCATTCCCCCGTGCCTTTCCTTGTCTATGTGAGGGGTAATTTGGATGGGGACCGTTTGGTGGGGCTGCTTCAACATCACGCCAGTGATATTCAGACAATGATGAATTGCCACGACCAAGAAGCGTGTGAAATCGTGGTGGGTCAGGGGCAATTGCGTCCGCTTACTCTCTCCTGAACTGAGGGCCTGAGCTGAAGGTTGAAATCCTGTTGCTTTGCACTATATTGGTGGTACGTTGTTTTTAGCATCATGAGGTATTGCCATGAAACAGAATGTGGGTACGGCTGATCGGATTATCCGCTTGGTTGCGGGCGTGATTTTACTTTCCCTGACGGTTATTCTTGAAGGGGATGTGCGCTGGATCGGCTTGATCGGGATTGTTCCGATTTTGACGGCGGCGGCAGGTTTTTGTCCGATGTATTGTCCGCTCAATGTGGATACGACGTCGTGTTGTGGCCCCAAGAACGAGAGTTGCTGCGCCAAGGATGGCAGCAGTGCGGCCCCCAAATCGGGATCATGCTGCGGTGGTGGCGGTTCAGGCCCCAGCGAGTCCGTGGATACAGGGCCTACGTCTTAGACCGAGTCTTTATTTTCCCATTTGGTGACGTTACCCTTTTCAAGGGTAATGACGCGGGTGGGGTACACCCAGATTTGAACGTTACCTTCGCATGTCAATTTGCTCATCGGCTCTTTCATCGCGCTGAGGAGTTGCTGCTCGCTCATGCCGGTATAGAGCGTATCGATCACATCGCCTTGCGGGGCTTTGCCGCGCGGGTTTCCCGCTGCGGTTTCGTTTTCGGGCCAGTGGGGCGGGCGTTCCATATTAAACGCTTTGGTGATAATCCGTTTGACTAGATACATCGCAAGAGCTGCAATCCAGCCGAGAAGAATGCCTTTGAACCAACGCGCGAGAAAAATAAACATGCCTGTTTATAGGGTTTTTGGCGGGTAAAATCGAGGGGTTTTTGCAGGATATTTTAGAGCGGGCTGTTTGATAAAGTTGCTGCATGCGCAGGATCTTCAGGATATCCTTCCTGAGCGACGAGCAGGTTTAAATTGTCATACTCGTCAAACACAGCCATCACATCACACATGCGTCTGATTTTTTTGTCCAATGAGGGAATTTTGTCACGGTTTCTGGCGAGAAAACTCAGCAGTGGAATCATTCCGAAATCGTGGCGTTCGCGGAACAAATAATCGCAGTGGCCTTCGTAACGATCCATATTACCATATCTTGCATGCGGGAACGCTTTATGTTCAGCGGCCAGAGTTGAAAGTTTGCGGCTTTGAAACCAGAAGAGGTCATCCGTTTTCAAATCATCGGCGCGCTCTCCGAAAAAGGGGCTACACCTCAATTGGATCTGGAGATTTACGAGGGTACGGTATTCCTCATGACGGTAAATATTCATCAGATCATCGCGCAGGGTGGCGGGATCATATAATTCTTCAAGGAGTTCATGCTCATCACTCATGGCTTCCCAATAGACAAGGGCGTGCGGTGCTTCGCGCGCCGTTTCGTGCCCCAATGTACGCAAATGTTCTTTGGTTGTTTCGGTTACCTTGACCCCTGCGTTTACGACATTCATGAAAGCATAGGGGGCTCCTGCGCGGATACAGGCCTTGAGAAAGAGAGATTCGATTTGAGGATCTAGATTGGCGAGGCTAATATAAAGAGCGGCTCCTGTTGTCATGTCACGGGTCAAGCCATCCAGCACGCCTTGGGCGAATACATCCTGCAAACGCGGGGATGTCCGCGACTGGGTATAAAGCTGTTTGAGATAATAAAGGGCCGAGGTTCGTTCTTTTTTAAAAGCGCCGACTGTTTTGCTATAAAGAGCCGATGCCCCTTTGGGCAAATTGGCGGCGCTTTCAAGAGCGAGCAAGGCTTCAAAACCTTCGCGGTGCGTTTGCGCACTGCCAACTCCTGTAAAGGCTGCTTTTATGGTTCTCATGACACTCTCCGGCGGCCACATTAAAACTGCCAATTAATTATGTCAATAAAAAAGCGGCCTTCTGTTGGAGAAGGCCGCAAGGAGAGTAGGGGAACTGGTTACGCGCTAATCGTTGTATTTTCCATCTTCAAGGGCGCGTTTGGTAGCGAGGGGGTGTTTATAGGCCTCGATTTTTTGCGCCTTGGTCGCGTTTTGGTAATAGTTTTTGACGTCCGCTTTGTTGTTTGCCACGGCGCGTGCAATTTCCTTGGTGGCGGCGGGGTTATTTTCGGCGCGTTTGTACAAATCAACCGTTTTGGCGGGGTGGCTGGTGGCTACGCCATAAGCTTCTTTCACGGCTTTGGGGTTGTTTTTGGTGTTTTCATACAGATATTGGGTGGCTTTGCCGTGCTTATCGGCGGCGTTATAGACCTTGCGGGCGGCATTTGGGTGCTCAAGGGCATCTTTGGCAACGGCTTCGGCAGCCTTCTGGTGCTCCAGAGCCTCTTTTTTGGCGATACTCGCGGCTTTGGGGTGTGCGGCAGCCGCTTTGAGGACATCCTCTTTGGTCAGAGGGTCGGCGTGGGCGGCAAGCGGGGCGGCCAGCAAAACAGCGCCAAGCATCAGGGCAGACAAGAAAGTTGTGCGGGTGGTCATTTTATAGGTCTCCTCAAATAGTGTCATACCAGTAGAACGGAGGAGCTTTTGTTATTCCCCCGCAGAAGGGGAGGATTTTTTGAGGTTATTGTTTTATGGATGTTTCTGACTGATTTTCTTTTATATTTGATTGTAGCCCGTCATATTCGAAACCCAACCAACCAATTTTCTTTTTATTCCAACTATCATCGCCTGCAAGTTTAATAAGGACTTGAGAAAATTTCCGCATAATTTTTGCATGCAATTCTTCGTTGCGCTGATTAGCATAGTGTGAACCAAGACATTTTTGCATGAGAGTTTTGTGGTCTTTATTTATAATATCTATTTGGCGATAATAATTAACAATATCGTCGGCTTCCAGAGCATCGAGTTGTATCAGCTGAGTCTCGCTTAAAAAAGATTCCCTATCAATTTTGTCAACAATGGCATCTAGGACTTCTTTTGCTGTTTTATTTAAGATTAGATCACTGTATCTTTCCTTTTTTAATTTTTCAAATTCACCTAAAATATTTTGATTTATTTTTTTGCCAAAAGCTTCCTCATTATTGATCGTCTCTTCTAATAAGTCGAAGCCTTTTTCCATTGCATCAATAATGTTCTTTGTAAGTTCAGGTTTTTTTATATCCTCCTCCACTATTTTTAAAAGCATATTTGCTTGATTGGGGCTGATCTTATGATTACATAAATTGATAATCATGTTTGCGATTTCATTTTCATTGTATTTAAAGGAATGAGAGGCTTTGTAGACAATATCATAGTAGTAGTCTGCGGTTTTTTGTTGGCTCTTTTCTTCCTTGTAATTCTTATTGTACAAATTAAGAGTTTTTTTTATCTTGTCTAAGTCGTCAAACCCATCTTTTACAAGTTTTTCGAACAGGTTATTGAAGTTATGATCTCTCTCGTTTTCCGCTAGAGCTTTTCCCTCCCAATTTTTAGCGATTTCTCTGATAATAGAGGTTCTCACCATTTCTTGAATATGATCTTCAAATTCAACAATATGATTTTCTAATTTTTTAATATAATTTTTAATTTTGAAATAGGTTCTTATGTTAGTAAGGTTTAACTCCTTACAGAGACATCTAATATATTCATGTTCTTCAGAATTTCCATTGAAGACAATTTTTGATATTTCGGATATTTCGGGAGAGAAGGTAATTTCTTCATCAATAACTTTTTCGCGGTAGTCTAGATAAATTTCTTTTGAGGTTTTGCACTTCAGAATTTCTTCTTCATTCAGAATAATCAATATTTTACAATTTTTTCTCTCTTTTAAAATTGATACTAGTCCGAAGAAATCTTTTAGGTCTAGTTTCTCGCCTTTTCTTTCAATGTCATCAAAACAAATGAGGGTATCTTGTGTCATTTCCCATCCGATTTGTTCAATAGGAATGGGAATGCTTTTAACAAAATCGCCAGCTTCAAATTTCATTTGTGAAATAAATTTTCCAACAGGCTTTGCTAATTTTGATGCGTATTGCCTGATTCCTATAGTATTTCGTTCTGAATCTGAATTGGTTGCAAAAAAGATCTCACCTTTGAGCTGGGTTATGCTGTTGATCCCAAATAGGGAGATGTAAGCATATTTTTCTTTTGGATGACCTTTAATTATCTTTTCCCAAAAGTGAGTTTTCCCTGTTCCCCACTTTCCTTTGATGACAATCACTTTTGAATCGGCGGCATTTTTTGATTTTATGAATCTATTTAATTCGTCTTCTATAAACTTTAAGGACATCAAATTTCTCCAAATAAAGGGATTTATAAACCTATATTCTTTATTTGTAGTTGTAAATGGATCCCCGCCTGCGCGGGGATGACTGGAACCTAAGACCTGCGGTCTAAGGTTGCCGTCACTTCTCATCACCCATTTTGAGGGCGGCAATAAAGGCGGATTGGGGGATGTCCACGTTGCCGTATTGGCGCATCTTTTTCTTGCCCTCTTTTTGTTTATCGAGGAGTTTGCGCTTCCGCGTGATGTCGCCGCCGTAACATTTGGCGGTCACGTCCTTGCGCATGGCGGAGATGTCTTCGCGGGCAATGACCTTGCCGCCGATGGTGGCCTGTACCGCGATTTTAAACAGTTGGCGCGGGATCAGGTCTTTAAGGCGCTCGCAAAGCTGGCGGCCTCGTCGTTCGGCTTGTGAGCGGTGGACGATCATGGCGAGGGCATCAACGGCTTCCTGATTGACCAGCACGTCCATTTTTACGAGATCACCCGCGATAAATTCTTCGAGATGATAGTCAAAGCTCGCATAGCCGCGCGAGATGGATTTGAGGCGGTCATAAAAATCAAACACCACTTCGTTGAGCGGAAGCAGATATTCGATCATCGCGCGTGCGCCAACATAGGAGAGGTTGATCTGTTTGCCGCGGCGCTCTTCGCAGAGTTTCAAAAGCCCGCCCAGATATTCATCGGGGGTGAGGATAGTGGCTTTGATCCATGGCTCGTAGATTTCCTTGATGCGCTGGGGCTCGGGCATATCCACGGGGTTATAGATCTCGCGTTTCGAGCCGTCAGTCAAATCGAGTTTATAAACCACGCTCGGCGCGGTCGGGATGAGATCCAAGTCAAATTCGCGCTCCAACCGTTCTTGAATAATCTCCATATGGAGGAGCCCCAAGAAACCGCAGCGGAAACCCATGCCGAGGGCTTGCGAGCTTTCCTGCTCGTAATGGAGCGAGGCATCATTGAGCGCGAGTTTGCCAAGACTGTCGCGCAGCTTTTCAAATTCAGAGCTATCCACCGGAAAGAGCGAGCAGAACACCATCGGGATCGAGGGTTTAAAGCCCGGGAGAGGTTTTACGCTATCGGCAAATTTTTCTTCGGTAATTGTATCGCCGACTTTGGTTTCGGAGATTTCTTTGATCGCGGCGGTGATGAATCCCATCTCGCCCGGGCCGAGTTCATCGATCACGGTATGTTTGGGGGTGAAGATCCCCACGCGGTCAATTTCGCGCGTTGCGCCCGTGTTCATAAAGCGGACTTTCATCCCTTTGCGCAGGTAACCGTCAATCACGCGCACTAGAATAACCACGCCCAAATAGGCATCGTACCATGAGTCAACAAGAAGAGCTTTGGTGGGGGCTGCGGCGTCCCCTTTGGGGGCGGGCAAGCGCATGGCGATAGCCTCGAGCAACTGGTCGATATTGATGCCGGATTTTCCCGACACACATACGGCGTCGGAGGCGTCAATGCCGATGACATCTTCGATCTGGGTGCGCACACGCTCCACATCGGCGGCGGGGAGGTCAATCTTATTGATGACCGGAATAATTTCGTGGTTGTTGTCAATCGCCTGATAGACGTTGGCAAGGGTCTGGGCTTCCACTCCTTGGGTCGAATCGACAACAAGGAGCGAACCTTCACACGAGGCCAAGGAGCGTGAAACTTCATAGGCAAAGTCCACATGGCCGGGTGTATCCATCAGGTTGAATTGATAGGTTTCACCGTTATTGGCTTTGTAGGTGAGGCGGACAGTTTGAGCCTTAATGGTAATGCCGCGTTCGCGTTCAATGTCCATATTATCAAGGACTTGTTCGACCATTTCGCGGGCGGTGAGGCCGCCGCAGGACTGGATCAAGCGGTCGGCAAGCGTCGATTTCCCATGGTCGATATGGGCAATGATGGCAAAGTTACGAATTTTATTAATATCATGAGCGGACATGACCCTTTCAATAAGGGGTTATGCCCTGATTTTCAAGCGTTATTTGAGAGCAAGCCCCGCGCAGATGTGGCTTTCATCGACGTCATAATTGGCCCGAATCTGGCCACAGGCGCGGTCAAGCGTTGCCAGATCGCTACGCGCTGTGGCGATATCAAATGTCTGTTCCTGTGCTGGTTCTGTGTGGTTGGTTGCTTCGCCGTTAAATCCGCTGGAAATAAGGGCGGGAGCGCGATTTTCGCGGTGAGGACGATGGGATATTGTTTTGGGGGCTGCGGCCGGACGGGTTGGCGCTTCTTCAGCATCTGCGATAGGGGTAATGGTTGCATTTTCTACCTTGGCCACTTTGGCGGTGACGACCATAAATCCGCTGGATTGTTGCGCGGCATTGTTAAAGGCGGCGGCGTTTGAAATTCCAACCGGAGAGATGGATGGGCCGATCTCATTGTGGGGGGCATTGGGCGTGATCATGAAGACCGCAGCAGCGGTTGCGCCTGTGGCCAAGGCGCCGACAGTGAGACGCCGTGCGTTATGGACAGTCGTTTCGACCAGACCTCTTGCGAGATCTGCTGCCGATTGTCCGAGAGCTTTAAGGCGCGTAAAGAATCCTTCGGTGGCGGCTTTTGGAGCCGCTTCGGTTTTCTTAATTTCTTGCCGCGCAAGCGTAGGCGCGGCAAGGAGTTCTTCTTTGAGTGCGGTTGATGTTTTGCGCAGGAAGAAGGCGTGATCCAGCATGTTGTCTGTGGTTGCTCTTTCCGCGTCGGAGAGGGAGTCGCGGGATTTTCCGGCGATATTTTTTTGAAGGGCCGTAACCACATTTTGGTGGAGAGGGTTGACCAGTTCGGTGAGAACGAGAAGGCGTTCATTTGCTGTTTTGGCTTTTGTCAGCTCATGCGTAATTTCATCGCGTTCTGCTGCAATGGATTTAGCCGACCAGCGGTCATGGCGATTCCCGAATCCCGTAGAGGTTGGTGCATCAAATGCGCGGTGGTCTTCTTCGCTCCAACTGGCGGGCGGGGTGACTATCACGACTTCATCAATTGTTGCTGGAAAGCCTTCTGGTATCGTGTGTTGCTTCGCCGTGGCGCCCGCCGTAACTTTATGTGGCGGAACAATTTCGCTTAACACAGGGTAGTCATCGCCTTTGTTGACGATATTATCAGTGAGGACAAGGCCGCTACGCACCATTTTCAAAATACGTTCTTCTGCGGGGGGGGTGCGGGCACTGCGGCCATAGGCAAAATTGCGGCGCTCTTCGGCCATAACCTTATCCGCGTCAATGATTTTCATCTCGGCGCTGTGCACCGGATTTCCACTTTCCGATGCTTTTATTTTCTGGAGAAGAATATCGCGGCGGTCTTGAAGGTCAACCAGATAGTCTTCCAAGGCTTGGCGGTATCCCACTTTGCCCATCTGTTCATTGAGTTGCGCACGGCGGGCATCATAACCCATGCGGATAATGTCGATGGCCACTTCGGCGGTACGTTCTGTTTGAACACTAGGCTTGGGTGCGCGCTCCGTCATGTGCGCGGCGGCTTCCTCATGCGTGATTTCGGTGACGGAAACGGGAGTTAGACGCTTGCTTGCTTTTTCGGCGAGGGGTGATATCTGGCGGATAAAAGTTTTCAGGTGCTCTGTGTTTCCTGACCCTGCGGCTTCGCGCTCAGAGAGAATTTTCTGGGCTTCTTTGAGAGGCGTATCAATAAGAGCCGTTCTATGCGCCTTGAGTTGATCGTCATTTCCGGCGAGCAGGCGACCTGATTTAATCACGATCTCGGGCAGTGTCGCCGTGTTGTCGTACCACGGGACTTCTGTCGCGGGGGCGGCGATGGTTGGCGCGGCCTTGTGAGTTTTGGGAAGGCTGCCCTGACGGGCGAGAGCCATACGGCGGTTTTTTTCAATTTCCGATTTTTCAACGGCGTTCAGTATCTCTGTAGGATGTCCCACCTGTGCCATTTCTTTTTCGCGCAGGTCAATGTCGTCCAGGTAATCAGTCAGCAAGTCTTTCGCTTGTGCGGGGTTGTGCGCGATGGCGTTTTCAAGAGCCAAGCGGCGTTTGAGATAGGAGAGCCGGATGTCTTGCGGAGTTGATATAGCGGGAGCGTCCGTTTGTGCCCGTGGTTGAGCTATTACACCTGTCATTTTACACCTCTATTGTTTTTACGAACTGCCTTTAAAGGTTTTAGTTCGTCACACCGTTTTTTATTTTTTGCGTTAAGACTTTGGTTATATGTCTTAACAAATTATTAATTTCTATTTTTATAAGTGTGCCACATTCACGACACAATTTGCAAGTCTTTCTATTTTAAATATGGAAATATTGAGGGCCGCTCTGGTGGGGGAGATGTTTTTTCGTTACGCGGCCATGAAAAAACCCCCGCTGGTTTCGCATGCGGGGGTTTGAAATTTTTACTGAGCTATTTGCTTAATGTGCCTTCCGGAGCAGGGTGAAGGAGCATAGCTGCCGCAGATGCTGCTGCTGACGCAACGGGAGCTGCTTGTCTTGCTGTAGGCGCAGGAGTGGTGGTTAATGCCGCTGGCTTAAACGAACTTCTAAGATCTCCCTCAGGCTTGTTAGGATCTGTATACACTGTACGTGCTAGCACTGATGTTGTTGGCATGTCTGTCTTAGGGGTTGACACTGGACCTTCGTAATCAATCATGGATTTAACTCTATCTTGATCTGTCTTAGCTTGTGTCACTTGCTTATTTACCCATTGGGACAACCCAGAGCCTGGAGCCACTGCATTTACAATGTCAGCTATGATTGAACCCATCATGCCTGTCCAGAAATTTGTCTTATCAATTGTTCCTTCAAGCGCTTCTTTTTGAGCTTGCATACGGAGCAGCTTGGCTTGGGCTTCAACTTCCGTTGTTTTGCTGGCAGCTGCTTGCTGGGCTGCCAAATCACCCTGCATCATTGTCTCTTGTGCTTTTAGCTGAGCATTGGCATCGTTAGCCTTTTCTTCAAAAGTTCTAACCCCTCTACCAGCAATACCAGTTACAGCATCCACACCTTGTGTTACGATACCTGGCTTTACCATTTGACCGTCAGCACCCTTTTTTTCAGTAGCTTTATCCACAACTACAGCAGTGCCAGCTCCTACAGCTGTTAATCCTATGCCACTCTTGAAAAATCCTAGCAGCTTCCCAACATAAGGTGAAGCACGAGCAAGAAGTCCAAACATTTAACCCTCCATTTTCTCTATTAGCTTATATATATACCTAATGGTTTAAAATTACAAGTTTTTTAGCAAATGATTCCATAATTTTTTTCAGCTTAACCCTAATTAGAAGGGGCTGGGGCTGCAGGGCCGTTAACAATACGGCTATCAAGCGCCTTATCAAAACTCAGATGCCCTTGCTTGTCGTCAAAGTGACCAAACATAACTTTATTAAGGTTTTCGACAGTGGCTCCATCAAATCCCGCTTTTTTGAGTTCCTCTGCGCTTGCTTTACGGAAGGCTCCAATAAATTCGTCATAGTTTCTTTTGTCAATCGTCGGTTCTCCAGCTTTACCAAATACGCCAGAGATGGAAAAACCCTCGACCTGTTTGCCCGCAACCTGCAACCCAGATGCATAGGCATCGCGTATAGTTTGTTTTTGTGCCTCTGTTAAATCTGGAAGAACATCTTGCGTGTCAATTGATTTGTCATTTACGATTTGAAGATAGCCATCAACGGTTCCACGTGCAAGGCCGCGAATGTCTACGAAACTTGTTTCATTTCCTCTTTGTGCAGGGTCAGTAATACCTACGGAGTCGGTAATGTTTGTGACTCCGATAGAAGCAACAATACCCCCTATAGTGACTGGCCATGCGAGCTTTCCAAGCAAGGACGGTGCTTTTCCCTCTGTCTTCGGAGTTTCTCCAGCATCCTTCGCAGGAGCAGCTGGGGGAGCGTTCAAGTCTCTGTGGTATTTTGCTACAGCATCCGTCATTTTTGTTTCAACGGCTGTCAATTCTTGGGGGGTGATTTTTTGTCCGTTTCTTAGCGCTTCCAATGCCTTGTCTGCATCACGTGCCTTTTTACCCGTTGCCTCTATAAGCCCAGCCTCTTGAACCGTTTGACGGAACTGTGCTAAGTGCTGATTCATGTCGTCAGTATTTGCAAGTCGGGCTGGGTGTAAATCAGAAATAGCGTTATTGATGGGTGTTAATTTTTCTGTTTTTGCGGCACGCTCAACGGCTTCAGCTTCGGCGCGCGTTGCGCGGCTGTTTTGGAAACCCTCCACAGCCCCTCTGAGGCCCTTCCAGAGAGCTTCACCTGCTTCAATAATTTTTGCTGTCTTGGACATTTCACACCTCAGTTATTTTTTATGTTAATTGCATAATATCATAGGTCTATATAGTTTTGCAAGTTTTCTATTTGGCTCTATGCCGGAGCGGGTTCCTTAGGAGTTGGGGCGTTGGCTTGCACAGGAGCGGTGGTTACTTTAGCCATAATTTCTGTTGTTTTTGTCATATCTTTCAGGGCTTTATCGGTGGCAGTGCCAGCAAGGCCATCCAAGCCCTTATCGTAAAGTCCTACTATATAAGCGCGGGTTTGGAATTCCAGTACGCGCGGGTCGAATGAATACGAATCGGCAGGTTTTGTTTTGAGGTCGGCTGCAAGTTCCTTGAGGCGGGGCATCTGGGCAGCTTTGTCAGCGTCCGAGATCATATTTTGCGGAACATCACGTTTGATGATTGTATCAATGGTGCGCGCGGTTTTTGAACCAAAGACACCGTCATCACCGGATGCATCTTTAATACGTTTATCACCGATGATGATAGTTTGAATCTCTTTGACTTTTGCGGCGTTGAAGCTTTGAGGATTTTCCTTGTCAGTCAAATTGCCTGAGAGAATAGCCGCCATCACAGGGCTGGATTGAATAGGAACAGTGACTTTTCCCGATGCGAAACGCCCGCCTGATGCGGCAGCAAAATTTTGTGTGGCGACGGGGGTTTTGGTGGCTGCGGGAGTTACAAAAGCGGTACTTGTAAATCCTTGAGCAGGAGCGGAGAGCGCTGCAAAACTTGTTGAAGCAACTTCCGGAGATTCCGTCGGGCGTTCGACGCCTGCAAATTTTTCGCCGTATTCGACGCCTGTTTTTCCGAGGTCAACAACGCCGAGCTGGACACCAGTTTTGCCAAGTACGGCTCCGGCTTTTTCACCCACTGTTCCTAATTTTGAACCGAGGGATGCCAGTTTGGCTTCGCCGACACCGGGAATGAAGAATGACCCAACAAGGGGAACGAGTTTGCCTGTTGCGTGGATGGCCCCGTCAAAGCTGTCTTCACGAATTTCTGGGCGACCGTAACCGAATTGGAATTTATGAGATATCTCATAGCCTGCCATTAGTTTGTCTTCAATCCATTCGGATGACATGATGCGCTCTTTTTCAGGCGTGGCGCGTTTCTCGCCTTTAATGCGTTCGCGTCCAAATTCATAGAGATCACGCGGGAGGCCGACAATGGAGGAGATTAATCCCGCTGTGCCTGTCGTCAGGCCGTCTTTGAGCACACGGCCTTCGTGGGTCATTTCCAGCATAGCAAGAGGCAGAGGCGTGGTCATCATCCCCCAACCCAACATGTGTCCCATAGCAGGATGGGAAGTCGTGTCTTTTAACTTGTCAGAAGCTTCAGCCATAACACACCCTCTTTATTTTCCCCCATTCTACACGAAACCCAGTAAAGGATTCCATAAAAAAAGGGTAAAGAGAGGGTTAATGCCTGAAATGGCGGATTCCGGTCATGACCATGGCGAGGCCGCGTTCATCGGCGGCGGCGATCACGTCGGCATCCTTGATGGAGCCGCCGGGCTGGATAACAGCGGTAGCGCCGGCATCGGCAGCTGCCAAAAGGCCATCAGGGAAGGGGAAGAAGGCATCCGAGGCTACAACCGAGTTCTGGATTTCTGTTTTGGCTTCGCCGGCTTTCCATGCGGCGATACGGCTTGAATCGACGCGCGACATTTGGCCTGCGCCGATCCCCACGGTTTTCCCATTTTTTGCATAGACGATGGCATTTGATTTCACGTGTTTACAGACGCGGAAGGCGAAGAGCAGGTCTTCGAGTTCTTGCGCGCTGGGGGCGCGTTTGGTGACGACTTTCAGATCATCTTTGGTGATATGGGCGTTATCGGCGCTTTGGAAGAGGTAGCCGCCTGAAATTGTGCGCACGGTCATGCGTGGATCGGTGATGCGCGGCAGGCCTTTTGTTTCAAGAACACGGAGATTCTTTTTAGGCTCCAAAATCGCGCGCGCCTCGGCGGTGATTTCGGGGGCAATGATGACTTCGGAGAAAATTTTGATGATTTCCTCGGCGGTTGCGGCATCCAGAGGGCGGTTGAGCGCAATGATGCCGCCAAAGGCCGAAACAGGGTCGCAGGCGAGGGCCGATTTATAGGCTTCAATCATGGAGCTGCCCATCGCTACGCCGCAGGGGTTGGCGTGTTTAATGATGGCCACGGCTGGAGCGTCAAATTCGGCCACGAGTTCGAAGGCGGCATCGGTATCATTCAAATTGTTGTAGGAGAGTTCTTTGCCTTGCAGTTGTTTGGCTGTGACCACGCCTGCGCGGTTTGATCCATCGCTATAGACGGCGGCTTTCTGGTGCGGGTTTTCGCCATAGCGGAGTGTATCCACACGGCGGGCAGAGATGGTCAGATTTTGCGGGAAGTCTTCACCGAGGTGACCTGCAAACCATGTGGAGATCGCGGCGTCGTAACTCGCGGTTGCGGCATAGGTTTTGGCAGCCAATGTGCGGCGTGTGGCAAGCGTTGTACCGCCTTCGGTGATTTCGGCGGCGACAGAGACATAGTCTGACGGGTCGGTGATGACGGCCACAAAATCATGATTTTTCGCGGCAGCGCGGAGCATAGCGGGGCCGCCAATATCAATGTTTTCGACACAGGTGTCGTAGTCGGCTCCTTTTGCCACTGTTTCGCGGAAGGGGTAGAGATTGACAACAAGCAAGTCAATCCCTTCGATGTGTTGGGCATTCATGGCGGCGACGTGGTCGGCATCATCACGGCGGGCGAGGAGGCCCCCGTGGATTTTGGGGTGAAGGGTTTTAACTCTTCCGTCCATGATTTCAGGAAAGCCAGTGTGGTCGGAGACATCTGTCACATTGAGGCCAGCATCGCGCAGTGTTTTGGCGGTTCCCCCCGTTGAGAGGATTTTTACCCCAGCTTGTGACAAAGATGCTGCAAATTCCAGCAGACCTGTTTTGTCCGATACAGAAAGCAGAGCGGTTTTAACCGGAAGGCGATCGGGACGAATGGAGGTACGGGGTTTGGCGACAACGGACATAACGGCTTTCCTGTTTAGGGGGTGAAGCCGCATGTTTTAGCATATTATGGGCGTTTGAAAAGTCCTGATATGAGGGATGATGATCCATGTGATGCCTGAGGCGTGGTTGTCATGGGTGCTTTTGCACCTGCCACTGCTTTGTCCACAAAGCCTGGTTTGACGTACAGGCCGCGGCTGTCGGGTTTGGGGATGAACTTGTCGGTGATCCCCAGTACTGTTTCGGCGCCACCGAGGAGCAAAAATCCATCATTTTCAAGCTGTTTGGCAATTTTTTCGAGAATTTTACCCTTGGTTTTTTCATCGAAATAGATCAACACGTTGCGGCAGAAAACAATATCAAATGTGCCTAAACGGCCCATATCATCGAGTAAGTTGAACGGCGCATATTTGACCATATTCCTGATGTCGTCCTTAAGCTGCCATGTTTCACCTACTTGCGTGAAATGCTTCATCAGGTATTGAATGGGCAGGCCGCGTTGGACTTCAAACTGGGAATAGGTGGCTTTTTTGGCGATTGCCAGAATATCTTCGGAGATGTCGGTGGCCGTAATTTCGAAGCGCCAGCCTTTGAGCTGGGCTTCTTTTTCTTTGAGAATCATGGCGAGCGAGTAGGGCTCCTGACCACTTGAAGCGGCGGCACACCATATTTTGAGTGTTTTTTTGCTCGCTCTAGCGGCCGTCATATGTGGCAGAATGACATCCTGAAACATCTGAAAAGGCTTGTTATCGCGGAAAAACGACGTTTCGTTGGTCGTCATCGCCTCAATAATGTCTTTGATGAGTTTTTGGTCGGGAATAGCGCGCAGTTGTAGCGTCATCATATCAATTGACGGGAAACCCCATTTTTTGGCAATTGGGGTTAGTCGTGAGTCAAGGAGATAAGACTTGTCTGGTGTGACAACCAAACCAGATTTATCATAAAGTAAATTTTTATAGAGTTCGAAATCGGCAACTTTCATGGCAGGTCTTTTTATCCTTTTTCCTAGGGGAGACGCAAGGACTGTTTTCTCAGCCACGGCCCAATTTCTTCGAGGGGGAGAACGGCGCTGCACGTGCCATCCATTGCGGCGGCCCCTGGCATACCCCATACCACACTGGTGGCTTCATCCTGTGCAATGACACGGCCGCCAGCCTGAACAACGTCACGCGATCCCAGCATACCATCTTGCCCCATTCCGGTGAGAATAACGGCCATGATTTTCTGGCCGAAGACTTTGACGGCACTTCTGAACATGGGGTCAACGGCGGGACGGCAAAAATTTTCCATAGGACCGTCATTGATACGAATGACGGGTGTAGCCCCTTTGAGGTCGGCCAGCATGTGGAATCCGCCCGGGGCAACATGAATACGTCCGGCGATGATGGGCATACCCTCCTCGGCTTCAACGGCAGAAATCCCTGATTGTTGTGTTATGTGTTCGGCAAGAATTTTGGTGAAAGTTGGCGGCATATGCTGGGTCAGCATAACGGGAATATCGATCCCGCGTAGGCTCGCAAAGAGTTTGAATAGAGCGTTGGGGCCGCCTGTTGAACTGCCAATGACCAGAATTTCGGGTTTTCCGGTATAGCCATCACGGCCTGATTTCAGGGTGACTGTTTTTTGTGGTGAGGCAAAGGTAGGTTTTTGCTGGGATTGTATACCAGATGAGGGTGTTGCTGCTGCGCGTGCTGTAATGTCGGGACGCGCGGTGGGGGAGGTGGTTGCAGTTCTAGTCAGCGGTTTAAAAATACGTGCCCCCATGAGATCGCGGATGGTGCGTACGAGTGTTTCCCTAAAGCTATCTTTGGAGTACATATCCTGCGTACTCGATGGTTTGGCAATACATTCGACGGCACCAAGAGCCAGTGCCCTAAGAGATGTTTCCGCGTTTTTGCTGGTCAAGGTCGAACACATCAGAATTTTGACGTCAGGCTGAACGTCCAGAAGGCGCGGAATTGCGGCAAGGCCGTCCATGACTGGCATCTCAACATCGAGCAAAATAATATCATGTTTCTGTTTGGTTAGATTTTGAATGGCGGACTGTCCATTGGCAGCGATACTTGTAATTTCGATGTCTTCACATGATGCCAGAATTTTCACCAGAAAGCCGCGGATGACAGCCGAGTCATCGACAATCATGACTTTTATCGCGGATGTACTGGGAGGTGGTTGTGAGGATATGTTATTCATACAAAAACTTTCATGGAGTTGGTCGTCGGCGGGTTATGCGACCTTACTCATCAATTAACCCGATTTGTATGAATTTTGATTTAATGATTTCGGTGTCAAAAGGTTTCATAATATATTCATTGGCTCCAGCCATCATCGCCCGCTGAATGTGACTCATATCATTCTCTGTTGTACAGAAGACAACTTTGGGCATGTTGCCCGAAGGCATGGCGCGCAGCTTTTCGAGAAATTCAATGCCGCTCATGACCGGCATGTTCCAGTCGAGCAGAATGGCTTCGGGCATCTTCTGACCGCACTGGATATAGGCCTGTTGACCATCTTCGGCTTCGGCACATTCAAATCCGAGTTCTTCGATAATACGGCGCGCGACTTTTCGTACAACACGGCTATCATCGACTACAAGGCATACACTCATTTTATGGTCACTCCACGGTCAGATATAAAGGCAGTTGAGGAAAGGCCTTGATCAAGGTCTTTCCATTTGCTTGCAGCGTATCAATTAATTGGGGCGTTGCAAAGATCCCAATAGCTTCGGTACGTCCAGAATAACCAATATTTGTCCGTCAAGGCGGTAAACGCCTACCGAGACAGAACGCCACACTAGGTCGAGTGTCGCCGGGTTTGATTCGTAGTCCTTATCGTACAAGGTCATTACATCACCGACATTGTCGATGATAAGGCTGTAGAGCTCATCTTCGTGCATGACAACAACGTTCATGTTGCGGCTGTTTTCATCCTGCGGTTTGAGTCCAAGGCATTTGCGGACATCAATAGCTGTAACAATACGCCCCCTGAGGTTCAATGCTCCGGCAACTTGTGGCGGGGCAAGCGGGATGCGGGTCACGTTGATTTCACCCAGAACGTCTTGAACCTGAAGAATTGGGATGCCGAACATCTGTCCGGCGACCTGAATGGTCAGAAATTCCTTTCCTTCCATGCGGACACCCGAGTGATGGTCATACGTGGCGTGTGATTGTGATTTTGCTTCACTCATCCTTGGTGCCCTCCTGCGGCAAGGGTTCTGGTAATCGTATCAAGTAGGGTTTCACGATCAAACTTGGCGATGTAGCGATCAAAGCCTGATTTGTAACCCATATCGATATCTTCAGGGGTTGTATGAGAGGTCATGGCAATCATCGGCACATGCTGCCATTCCCCGTGGGCACGGACTTTGGTTGCAAAATCGAAACCGTTCATTTCCGGCATCTCGATATCCGAGAGAATGATGTCGAATTTCTCTCCTTTTTCCGAGAGGGTGAGGGCCTGAATTGGACTTTCAACCGCTGTTACTTCGTAGCCTGCTACAGTGAGGACAGGGCATAGCATGTTGCGGAAGAAGGGGCTGTCGTCTACCAGCAGAATGCGGCGACGTTCTTGCTTGTCTTTTGTCGCAAGGTAAGGCTCGTCGCCGTGATTCTTGAACCAGTCGCCATGGACGGAATTGAGGAAGTGCATAACCTCGATCACTTCGGTGGCTTTGCCCGAGATGATGGCGCTGCCGACAAGGCCTAGCTTTTTTGCATTAACCTGAATGTTGATAACTTCTTCGCGAATATCCACAATTGTATCAACAATCAGGCCGACACTCTTGCCGCGGTCAGCAAACACGAGGAGTGGTTTTTGGCCCTCACGCGGGACTATGACATCATCACTGAAAGGCAGCAGAGGCATCAATGTTCCGCGGTATTGCACCAGCATTTGCCCATCCGTATATTCGATGGTGTTGAGGTCAACATTTTCCAGCCGTGAGATAAGCGAGAGAGGAACAGCTTTCGGTGCATCGCTTCCGGCGGTGAAGAGCAGCAGAGCTGTTTTGCTTTCGCTGGTAAGCTTCGTGGCGTCGTGTGTGGCCGTCTTTTCTTCTTCTCCAAGGCTCGTCTCGCCTGTAACTTTGGCAATTCCGTTTGGGTCGAGAATCATGATAACGCTGCCGTCACCGAGAATAGTGTTGCCCGAAAAGAGATCTATACCTTTGAGAATTTTGGAGACAGGTTTGACCACAATCTCTTCGGTATCAAATACCTGATCGACAATCAGGCCGAAGTAGTAAGCACCGACCTGTGTCACAATGATGTATTTATGATCAAAGCGTGACCGCGCATCGTCACCATCATGTTCATCGCCCAGTTTGAGGAGATCAACCAGTGAAACAAGAGGCAAAAGCTTGTCGCGCAGACGGAATACGGGTGTATTCTTGATCATCTCGATCTTGTTTTCTGATTTTTGTGAGACAAGAACAAGTTCACGCACAGCAAGCTGTGGAATTGCGTAGCGTTCGTTGCCTGCTGCTACAATCAGGGATGAGACGATAGCGAGGGTGAGCGGAATTTTGATTGAGAAGGTTGACCCTTTTCCTTCGATCGATTTCATTTCAATCGAGCCGCCGATTTTTTCGATATTGGTGCGTACTACATCCATACCCACACCACGGCCTGAGACGGAGGTGACTTTTTCAGCGGTCGAGAATCCGGCATGGAAGATGTATTGATGGATTTGTTGCATCGACATTTTGGCCACTTCCTCAGAAGTTGCCAAACCATTCTGGATGATCTTATTGCGGATTTTATCGGTAGGAAGTCCTTTCCCGTCATCAGCGATTTCGATGATGATGTGGCCCCCTTCATGAAAAGCGCGTAGGTGAATGGTTCCGGTATCTGTTTTACCCGCTTTAATACGTTCGGCGGGGGTTTCGATGCCGTGGTCACCGGAGTTGCGTACCATGTGGGTTAGAGGATCTTTGATCATATCCAGAACTTGACGATCCAGTTCGGTATCCTGTCCGGTCATAACCAAGTCGATTTTTTTGCCCAGTTCCATGCTCAGGTCACGGATAATACGCGGCAGTTTTGCCCATGCGTTGCCGATAGGCTGCATACGGGTTTTCATCACCCCTTCCTGAAGGTCAGAGACCACGTGATTTAGGCGTTGGAGCGGAGTTGCAAAACCGTTGTCTTTTTGGGTGCGGGCGATCTGGAGCAGTTGGTTACGGGTGAGCACCAGTTCGGAGACCATGGTCATCAGGTTTTCAAGCACGTCAACATTAACGCGCAGCGATTGGTTGGCAATCGCGGATTCTGCGGTCTCTTTATCTTTTGCCGGAACAGAGGCTGGTGCAGGAGCAGGTGTTGCCGCTTTTGCTGGAGTGGGAGGGGGTGCCGGCATATCGCCGGGACCTGGGGCGTTGCGGAAGGCTTCTTCTAATTCTTCGAGGCTAACACCTATGGGGCTTAATTCTTCTGCTTTTTTAACTTCGGGGGCGGGGGTTGGCTTCGGTGGTGGAACTGCTGCTGCACCTGTGTCGCGGCCTTCATATACAGCATCAAGTTTTTCGATCAGGTCAAAATCATTGCCCTCAGGTTCGCTGCCAGTAGCTTCAATATGGCCAAGGAGAAAGCGAACGCGGTCAAGTGATTCGAGGATAAGTGTCACGTAGGCGGGGGTGACTTCCAGATTGCCGTCACGGAAACGGCCCATGACATTTTCGGCGCGGTGCGCCACTGTCTCAAGACGCGGAAGTCCCAGAAAGCCGCACGTCCCCTTGATGGTGTGCATCAGGCGGAAGATTTTGGAAATCAGGTTTTTGTCGTTGGGGTTTTGCTCAAGAGTAATCAGATCCGTATCAAGCTCTTGCAGGCTTTCGTTTGTTTCGGTTAGAAATTCGACTATCAGATCGTCCATTGAGGTGCTCCTAGCAGATTATGCCAATTGTCCTGTGCTACGTTGTTTTACGCGAAAGAGTGAGCCTGCGGGATGTGCCCCAGATACCCACTCTATAAGATGCCGGAAGAGAGTTAACGAATCGTTATTTTTATGCGTTCGTGAACCATCGGTCAGGACACAGAATAAAGCGAATATCGTTTTTGTGATAGAGAAAAGTGTGGATAACATATTTTTCGCTGCTGTCCTTGTGTTATGCATTCAAGGCATCGTTAATTAAATTACATAACCTTTGCCCTTCAATAGGTTTTTCCAATATTTTTATTTTCAGAGTACCGAGATCCGCATTGAGGTCGCGTAGATATTGCTGATCACCCGACATGATGATGACCGGAATATCGGGAAAGTCGTTGCGGAGTTCTGTTACGAAATTTGGGCCGTCTAGTTCGGGCATGGTGTAGTCGGTGATAATCAGGTTGAAGCTATCCATGTGTTCGCGTAGGTGATCAAGGGCATCAAGGCCGCTCGCACAGGCTGTTACGGTGTGCCCTTGGCGTGTGAGCATTTTTTCAACGGTATCTCTGACAAGATTGCGATCTTCCACTAAAAGGATGCGGGCCTTTTTCTCTGTTTTTGTATGGGAAGGTTCTTCTTTACGTACAGTTTCGGCGGGGAATATAATTGTGACAGAGGTTCCTTTCCCGGGAGTTGATGCGATGCTTAATCCACCTCCGATATGCTCCAGAATTCCTTTTACAATGGTCAAACCTACACCGTGGGCGGATTCCGAAGATTTGGTTGAGAAGTAAGCTTCGGTGGCCAGTCCCAGAATAATCTCGTCCATGCCGATGCCATTGTCGGTGATGATAATGCGCAAGGCATGCGGTGAAAGCGGCGGGGCTTGCAGGCAGCAGTTGGTTAGGGCGTAGGCGGAGTTAGGCTCTTTGACTGGTGAGTGGGCATCTTCAATGGAAATTGTGACATTTTTTTGTGCGCCTGTTCCTGCTTCGATGGCGTTTCGTATAATGTTGCCGATCAAAGTTCTGAACTGGTGGGATGGAAGGGATGCTGTTGCTTCTCCGACATTAGATCGAACGTCTATGGTGGCTTGTCTATCTGTCATATCCTCATAGCGCCGTGCGATGTCTTTTATTTCATCAACTAGATTGAGAGCTTGGTCGCGCCCTTCACCTTTTTCGAGAGAAAAGGCGCGAATTTGGTCGATCATATCTTGGATTTGCTGGGTGGCGCGGTGAATGTTTTTAGCAAATTCCTGAGGTTCGGAACCTTCCTCTAGATCAGCAACCAGAAATTCGGAATAACCCAGAATGGAGGCGAGCGAGTTATTCAGATCATGTATCATCCCGCGCGTCATGCGCCCGAGGCTGGCCATTTTTTCTGTATTTTCGCGTTTATTCATGTACTGGTACGGGTTACGTTTCTTTATTCTTGTTGGATTAGGCCAATCTCAAAAGCTTTGAGTACAGCTTGTGTTCTGTTGGTAACTTCCAGCTTACGGCAGATGCTGCGGACGTGAAGTTTGATGGTTACGTCCTGAAGACCAAGGTTGCGCGCGATGTCTTTGTTGGATTGGCCGCGGCAAAGACAAGCCAGCACATCATTTTCACGCGGTGTTAAGCGAACTTTCGAAGAGGGTGAAAGGGATGATGGCATGCCGCTGTTTGTGCGCAAAGGTAGGGATGAGAGCGGACGCGGGATTTGCTGGTCGCCATAGTAAGAGGGCATCAGGCCGTTGGTTTTGCTATCGACCGGAATAAATTTTTCCCCCGCCAGAACAAGTTCGATGGCTTTCAAAAGCGCGCGACCCGAAAGGGTTTTGGGAAAGAAGCCGACGGCTCCTAAGTCCATAGCATCTTGAACGTCTTTTGCTTCGGCAACACCCGAGAGCAGGGCCACTGGAATATCCGGATAATTTTCGCGGAATTTGGAAAACCCCTTAAGGCCATGCATGCCGGGCATATGGAGATCAAGGAGAACAAGGTCGGGCTGCGGGGACATCTCTTTTGTCATGGCAATCGCGTCATCAAGGTTGCTCACCGTGGCTACGGTTGAGCCGTGGTTTGCCCGCTCAACATATTGCGAGATAGCTTCACGGAAAAGAGTATGGTCGTCGGCAATAAGCAGATGCATTCAGTCCCCCACTGTATAATTATGCGGCGTAAAGGATACTCAAAGGTTAAGGAAAACGCAAAAAACTATAACTTTAGTATGTACTTCTTGGGAGGTGGTCACGGTAGAGTATAGTCCCTTCCGTCACGCGTTGTACATAGTTTCGTGTTTCGGCCACTGGAATCAGCTCAATCCAATCCACCCAATCGACCTGTCCGGCGCGCGGATCGCCAAATTGTGTGAGCCATTCGTCAACACGGCGGGGGCCTGCATTATAGGCGGCGATGGCCAGTGGGTAACTGTTGTCAAAGCGGGTTAGCAGCCTTTGTAGATATGCTGCGCCTAATGTTATGTTGTGCGATGGTTTACTGGTGAGCCAAGGGGTTTGGTGGTTAATGCCCAGTTTTTGCGCAGTTTCTCTCGCTGTTGGCGGCATAAGCTGCATTAAACCCAAAGCACCCGAAGGGCTTCGGGCCTCGGGATCAAATTGACTTTCCTGCCGTATAACGCCATGAACCAAGGCCTTATCGGTGGTTACTGTTGCCATCAGGGTGGATAAATCGGGCAGTGCCGTATCGCCGATATAGAAATTTTTCCATGAGGCTTTTTTAGCAACAAGGTAGGCCCCTGTGATGTCGCCTCGTTTTTTCATATGAAGGGCAAGTGCCAAAAATTCGGACGGCGTTTTGAGCGAGTCTGTTTTGGCTTGAATGAATGTTCCGCTCAAGGTTTCGTGGCCTGTGTCATGCAGTATGTCGGCCATATGTAATAGGGTTGAATTGGTTATTTTTGCCATGTCGGCAGGGGTAGTAAGGGGGAGCGCCGGGTAGGAGGCCTTGCGTCCCAGATGTTTGAGTGCCAGTTGTCCGTAGTAAGTATGGGGATAGTTTGCCGCGATCTGATACCAGTTCTCTTCGATTTTGGATTGACCGAGGTCATGAGCTGCCCGTGCCAGCCAGTAGGCTCCGCGTGCTTTGCTGATGGCCGTTTCTACATTGCCATACATAGTTTGAAAATGGGTTTGGGCATTCTCCGGATTCTTGAGAAAGCGTAGGGCTATCCACCCCGAGAGCCACTCGGCTTCGGCACGCTCTACTGGTGTGCTGAAGCTGTGGTGAGCGGCGAGGCTATATGCCTTTTGGAAATTTTTTTCCTCAATCATACGCCGTACGAGAATGCTACGTTCTTTCCACAAAGCGGCGGCCAGTGACGGGCTGATGGATGCAGGCAGCGTATTGGTAAGGGCGATGGCTCCTTGTGTATCGTCAGCCGCGCGGCGCCAAGTTATACGGTTCAACATGAGGCCTGGGTTGTTGAGCAAATGCTTGGGAATGCGCGCAACTAGGGTTGATGCTCCGGTTTTCTTTTCAATCAGGGCAATACGAGCCTCGATCAGTTCAGGGTAGCCATTGCCAATTTTTTTGGCGAGGGCGCGGGCTAGAGAATACTGATTTTTACCCAGCAAAACGTCAAGACGCTCGTCATGAGAGGAAAGCGGAATGGCTTTTCCCGCCAGATCGAAAAGGCGGTTTTGGTCGGTAAGGGAGATCGTTGCGTGCGGCCATGAGGTTATAATAACACGCATGAAACGGCTTTTATCTGGTGGCGCTTCGGCAGCGCTCAAAAGTTTGAGCATACCTTCGCCCGTGACGGGTGGGTGAAGTGTGAACCAGTCCATGATTTGAGATGACCCGAGAGCGCTGTTCATATTTTTCTCGGCAGATGCCAAAAGGCTCCGCTGGTTCGGCCAGTCGGGGTGTTTCTGGATGAAAGAAGCGATGCGGTTAAAAGGGAGGCCGGTGGCATCACTGCGGTAGAGTGCCCACTCATAAAAATCATAGAGGGAGCGATCATGACTCGTGGTTACGGTTTCACGGGCTTTTTCCCATTTTTCATCGAGGATCAGGTCGATGGATTGCCGTGTCAGTTCGTTTTGCGCTGCATGGCAGGGATGGGGGAGTAAAAGTGCGGAAAACAGGGCAAATATATGGACAGTGTGGCGTATGGGGGCTAGAGTAAGGTTGTAAAAAACAGTTACAGGAGTTTTGCCATGTTGTCTGGTTCCATACCCGCTCTGATTACCCCTTTTGCGCAAGGCGAGGTTGATCTCAAGGCCTTTGCGGATTTTGTGGAGTGGCAGGTGGCGTCGGGGTCTCACGGTGTTGTTCCTTGTGGTACGACCGGTGAAACACCGACCTTGGAAGATGCAGAGATAAGAGAGATTTTGGGCTGTTGCGTTGATGTGGTGCGTGGCCGCGTTCCCATTATAGCGGGTACCGGATCAAATTCCACCAAAAAGACAATCGCCATGACAGGTTTGGCGCGTGCGTGCGGTTGCGATGCGGCCCTGATTGTAACCCCTTATTACAGCAAGCCGACCCAAGAAGGACTCTATGCCCATTACCGCGCGGTGCATGATGCCACGGATTTGCCAATCATCCTTTATAACGTCCCTTCGCGTACGGGTGTTGATCTTTCGGTTGATACAGTTTTGCGCTTGGCAGAGCTTCCGCGTATTGCGGGTATCAAAGAAGCTTCGGGTGATGTCACGCGTGTGATTCCGATACGCAGCGGTGCGGGTCGTGACTTTGCCATTTTGTGTGGTGATGACGCCCTAGCGGGGGCGTTTCTGGCGCAGGGGGCGGATGGTTGTATTTCGGTAACGGCTAACGTTGCGCCGCGGGAATGTGCGGATGTACAAAATGCATGGCGCGCGCGCGATGTGGAAAGATTCCAGAGTCTTCAGGGTAGACTAATGCCTCTTCATAAGGTTCTCTTCACCGAAACTTCACCTGCGCCAGTCAAATATGCAGTGAGCCGTCTTGGGCTTTGTCGCGACGAAGTGCGGTTGCCGCTTGTTCCGGCAACTTCTGCTTGCCGTGTGGCGGTTGATAGCGTGATGGAAAAATGCGGCTTGAATTCTTCCCTTGAGCCTGCCACACTCCGCGCCGTTCATGGATAGGAAATGGCGAAAGATAAGAAAGACGCAAAACCACTGATCTCGGTCAACCACACGGTGGCCGAGAATCGTCGTGCGCGTTTTGATTATTTTTTGGAAGAATATTTCGAGGCGGGAATTATGCTCTCCGGCACAGAAGTCAAGTCACTCCGTCATGGGCAATGTTCACTCAACGAAAGTTATGTGGTCGAGCGGCATGGCGAGTTATGGCTGACGGGTTCCTATATTCCGCCCTACGGCCCCGCGGGAGCCCATCTCCAGCATGATCCGCGCCGTAACCGCAGGCTACTGATGCATAAACGTGAAATTGCGCGGTTGTGGGCGGCGGTCAAACAAAAAGGCTATACCATTGTTCCAGTCAAACTTTTCTTTAATGCGCGTGGGTTGGCCAAGGTGGATATTGCACTTGCCAAAGGGAAAGCCCAGCACGACAAACGCGAGACTATCAAGCAGCGTGACTGGAACCGTGACAAGGCGCGTGTCTTGCGTGGCGATGACTAGGCTCCTTTAATCTTTAGCAAATTCTTTTTTGACTCTTGGCGCGCCTCGCGTATTTTGGACGGGTGATGAAGAATTCCGTTACTTTTGTGCTGCCGCCTGCCTTGCAATCGAATTCTGTTAAACGGTTGTTCGCGACGCTGGGCCGTGAAAATTTGCGTTTTGTTGGCGGATGTGTGCGCGACACTCTGATGGGGGAGCCGATTGGTGATATTGATTTGGCGACACCGCTTTTTCCCGATCAGGTGATGGGGCGCTTAAAGAAGGCAGGAATTGCCTTTGTTCCCACAGGAATTGATTTTGGAACAGTGACAGCTGTACTGGATGGGGTGGGTTATGAAATCACCACTTTGCGCCGTGATATAAAGACGGATGGCCGTCATGCGGAGGTGGCTTATGGCACCTGTTGGGAAGAGGATGCCGCGCGGCGGGATTTTACGATCAATGCGCTTTATGCCGATTCTGAGGGGCGGGTGTTTGATCCGCTGGGATACGGTTTAGCTGATGTGGCGGCGCGGAGGGTCAGGTTTGTTGGAGATCCTCACGGGCGCATTCAGGAAGATTATTTACGTATTTTAAGATTTTTCCGTTTTTATACCCTTTATGGCAGAGGGGCTATGGATAAAAAGGCTTTGATTGCCATTATTGCCAATAGGGGGGGGCTTGCCCACCTTTCGAGGGAGAGGGTGACCTGCGAAATGAAACGTATCGTCCTTGCGGAGGCCTCCGCCAAGACGCTTGTGGTGATGGCATATGAAGGAATTATTCCTGCGTTATTTTCTTCGACTTTTGATCCGAAACGATTCGTATCATTGCAAATTTTTCAAAAGGAAGGCGAAGATCAGCCCGATGATCTTATTTTTTTAGCACGGCTTATTGTTCTGGCTGATTTTAAATCTCGTGTGGTGAGGAAAGTATTTAATATTTTGATATTGAATAAAAATTCAAAAAAAGCGTTTGATATTTTTGTACTTGAATTTAATAAAACAAAACGTATCGATTCTAAAAAAATAACTTATTTTCTCTATAAATATCCTCGTCCGGTGGTGCGCGTTCTTCTTGATTTGTGGGCGCTGCGTCACGAGATACCCGCTGCCGAACACAAAAGGTGGGTGGAGTTTTCTACCCATCACATGGTTCCGCATTTTCCAATTACGGGAAAAGATTTGTTGGCGCTGGGGTTTGAATCAGGCCCTGAATTGGGGGAAGAGCTTTTGCGGCTCGAGAAAAAATGGATCAGGTCAGGATTTCGTTTGAACAAAAAAGAGTTGCTGTTATGACCATTTAACTTCGGGGGGCATAGACATCAAAATAGCGTCGGTGTTGCCTCCGGTTTTGAGGCCAAACTGGGTGCCGCGGTCATAGAGCAGGTTAAATTCGGCGTAGCGGCCACGGCGGAGGAGTTGGTGCTCGCGCTCGGCGTCGCTCCAGTCTTTATTCATATTGCGGCTGACGATAGCGGGATAGATTGTGAGGAATGTTTCGCCCACATCTTTCATAAAGGAAAAATCAGCTTCCCAGTTTCCTGAATTTAGATAGTCATAAAAAATACCGCCAACGCCGCGCGATTCATTTCGGTGCGGCAAAAAGAAATAGCGGTCACACCATGCTTTATATTCGGGGTAATAAGCGGGATTGTGGCGGTCACAACAGTCTTTGAGGGCTTTATGAAACTGTGCCGTATCTTCATTGTTTGGAAAAACGGGGTTGAGGTCGGTGCCGCCACCAAACCAGCCCTTGCTGGTGACAATCATGCGGATATTCATATGAACCGCCGGAACATGGGGGGAGCGCATATGGGCCACGAGCGATAGGCCTGAGGCCCAGAAGGCACCTTCACTTTCTAGCCCGCCTGGGATATTATCCCGAAAATCTTCGTTAAATGTGCCGTGGACGGTTGAGACATTTACCCCCACTTTTTCAAAGACGCGGCCTTTCATCACCGACATAACGCCGCCGCCACCAGAGATACCGGAGGGGTCAGGGCGCTCCCATGACGCCCGCGAAAAGGTACCGACGGGGTGGTCTAAGTGGCGTGTACCTACAAGATCAGCTTCCAGTTTTTCAAATGCGGCGCAAATGCGGTCACGCAGATCGGTGACAAAGGTTACAACCTGCGTTTTATGCAAGTCCCCGAAGGGGGCGGGAGGTGAAGAAGAAGTTGGAGAGGTCATTTTTTCTTTTTGCGTATTTAACATACGTCACCTTTAAGTGAAAATGGAGGCAGCTGCAAAGCAAAAAAGTCAGGTTTGTGGAAAATCTGTGGTTTGGCGCAGGGCTTCTCCAAGCACCATGGCTCCCGCAATAACAATGTTGAGCGAACGTGTGTGCGGGTTCATTGGAATCAAAACGCGTGCGGTGGCAGCGTTGTGGACGTCATCTGGTACGCCCGCGCTTTCGCGGCCCAGCAGCAAAACATCATCATTTTTGTATGTAAAATCCGTGTAAGGCAAGGCGGCTTTGGTTGACAGGAGGATGATTCGTTTTTCGCCAACCCATTCTATAAAATGCCCCCAGCTGGCGTGACGGGTGAGGCGAACATGGTCAATATAATCCATGGCCGCGGTGCGGATTTTGCGGTCATCCCATAAAAAGCCAAAGGGTTCGATCAGGTGCAATTGGACATTCAAAGAGGCTGCGAGGCGGATCAGGGCACCGGTGTTTTGTGGAATGTCAGGTTGATAAGCGGCGAGGTACATGATGCGTATTTACTGGGTCAGGAGTTGAATTTGGGTATCGGAGATGCGGGCGGGGTAATAGCGGGCTTTCTGTACCCATCCATTGAGGGGGTCTCCGGCGCCTCTGCGGCGACCTGCTCTAAAGGTGTTTACCGTGGGGAGTGTGACGGTGGTATCCAGTGTGCCAAGAGTCCCGTCCATTGCAATTCTTGCGGAATTGGTTGTGTAGCTGAGTGATTGTTTCAGAACGTTTCCGGCAACGTAAGTTCCTGCCGAATTACTGAATTGAGTGACACCTCCGTTGAAAATTTCCGAAAACTTTGCGTCTCCGCTCGCATCGGACATAAATGTGTGGATTGCATTTGAACCTGTTCCGTCGTCCAGTGTCACGCTTCCGGGGTATGTGCCTGCCCCCACATAGGGGATAACCACTTGCCCAAAAATTGTTCCCTCGGTGCTATCAAACCATGCTCCAGTAGGCACGCTTAAATTATCGCTTGATCGCGTGACGGCAGAGGCCGAAGTCGGGATATAGGATGTTGCAAAAGCGCCAGCTTCATTTTGTATGCCCCACACGTAGATTCCTCCCCCTGTTCCGGTGTAAGCGGGGGTACGGGTTGTATTATTGGTGTTGTTAAGGAGGGCTGCAAAAATATGAAAGTCGGTGGCTGTTGCAGTTGCCGTGGCTGTGAGGGTGCATCTGTACCACCCGTTGCCGATGGAGGTAATGGATGTAGCTACAACGCTCGACCCTGTGAAGGTTACTGACCCGCTGCCGCTTAGGAGAAAATTGGCATAGGCGTTGCTTCCGAATACCGCGGTTCCAAAGATAAGCTGGACATATTGTTGTTCGGCAGCTTTGAGGTACATGCTGCCCGTATATTTTGTTCCTGTTGTGAGAGAGGCTTGTTTGGAGAGAAAAATATGGCGGAGGTTGGTGGCGTTATCGATGGCCTTATCTGCGCTTAATGTTCCATCAGGTGCGGTAGTGACATCGGCGGTTAATGTCATATTTTCATTGCTGTAATTGGCGGTAGTGATTTGCGCGGAGTCGAGAACGATATTTGTTCGGCTTTCTTCAATTAGGATACCGCGCGGTGCGAGGGTGGATGGATTATAGTCGAAGCGTGGTACTCCACTGGCGGCGTTTTGCAATGTTCCCGTGCTGCCATAGTAAGTTGCGGTTGAGGCGCGGGTAAAGCTGCCGCCTGAGGCGGTCAGGAATGAGGTCAGGTCGTTATAAACCGTTCCGTTGAGTGTGTATCGTCCGTCTGCGTCATAGATAAAATCCAGTGAGAGGGAGGGGTAGTTGACAAATACGCTTCCTATATTGGCAGGAGGGGTAAAAGCCAGGTTGCTGATAGGGTTGCCATTCAGGTCAGTTAATGTTCCGCCGTTCACGTCAAGGGTTGTTGAGGCGATCCCGATTCCGTCAAGATCAACATCTCCGGCTGTGGCGTTATAGGTAAAGGTCAGCGCCGATGTACCAGAGCCAGACGTATAGAGCGCGTAACGTGTGTTGCCGTCGATATCGAGAGTCATACGGGGAGTCCCCGTTACGTTTACACTTTCTGACATTGTCACTGTAAATGGGATGGCGGTCGCTGCGTACGCGTTGGTAAGTATGCCCGCCAGCGGCAGGCAGGTGAGAAGAAGAATCCGAGCTACAAACAAAGTGTTATGGAAAAATAAAGGCATATTTTCTCTGTATTGGATAGTGACTCGTTCTCATTTTCTTTTAAAGGGCTACTCTAGATAATTATGCGTGGGGGTACCAGTGCATTTTCCTTTTTTGGGACTGGATTTTAAATACTAAATGATTTATCAGGTAGTATCGGCGGCTTGACGTGCATCAAGACCGTGTTTCAACCATAAACATCAAGATTTGCAGAATGTCATCACACGACTCTTCTTCACAATGCTGCGGCGGTGGACGCTGTGGTTCCGGTTCACAGCAACAGGATGGGCCTCAAGAGCCTTGTCACAGTGCGGATGAACCCTCGCGCCGCGATTTCCTTTTTATGACAGCAGGTGCTATGGCAGCCATTGGTGGTGCAAGCGTGGCGTGGCCGTTTATCGATCAGATGAATCCTGCGGCTGATACGCTGGCCATGTCCACGACTGAAGTTGATATTACCAGTGTGGCTGAAGGCCAATCAATTACAGTGATGTGGCGCGGCAAGCCGGTGTTTATCCGTCACCGTACGACCCAAGAGATTGAAGAAGCAAAGGCCGTTGATGTTGCTTCGCTGCGTGACAAGCAAAACGATTCGGATCGTGTCACAAAAGAGGAATGGCTGATTGTTGTGGGCGTGTGCACGCATCTTGGTTGTGTACCACAAGGTCAAAAGACTGGCGAAGTGCGTGGCGATTATCATGGTTGGTTCTGCCCTTGCCATGGCTCTGCCTACGATACATCGGGTCGTATCCGCAAAGGGCCTGCCCCGCGGAATTTGGAAGTTCCCACCTATACATTCCTTAGCGATACGCTCGTGCGTATCGGTTAGTCTTTAAAACGGAGCAAATCATAATGTCGTCAGGTCCCCGTACCCCTTTTAAAAATCCGGTTGTGGAGTGGGTTGATTCCCGTCTTCCGGTGTTTACTCTTATGAGTAAAGAATATGGTGTGTTCCCCACGCCTAAAAATTTCAACTATTTCTGGAACTTCGGCGCGATTGCGATGTTCATGTTGATCACGATGATCGTGACCGGTATTACGCTCGCGATGCATTACGCTGCCAATACTGGCATTGCTTTTGACAGTGTCGAGCGGATTATGCGCGATGTCAATTACGGATGGCTCCTTCGCTATATTCACATGAATGGTGCATCGTTCTTCTTTATTGCTGTTTACGTTCATATTTTCCGCGGTATGTATTACGGATCATATAAACAACCCCGCGAAATTTTGTGGATTTTCGGTGTGGTCATTTTCCTTTTGATGATGGCAACCGCTTTTATGGGTTATGTGCTGCCATGGGGCCAGATGAGCTATTGGGGTGCCACGGTTATCACCAACTTCTTTACGGCGTTTCCGGTCGTGGGCAATCCGATTTTCGAATTGCTGGCCGGAGGCTTCTCGGTTGATAATCCAACCCTTAACCGCTTCTTTGCACTGCATTATCTGCTTCCGTTTGTGATTGTGGGTGTCGTGTTCCTCCATATCTGGGCGCTTCACGTTGTGGGCTCGAACAACCCCTCAGGTATCGAACCCAAGACCGAGAAAGATACGTTGCCTTTCCATCCGTATTTTACGATGAAAGATAGTTTTGGCCTTGTGGTCTTCCTAGTTATTTATGCGGTTTATATTTTCTTTATGCCCAATGCTTTGGGGCATCCAGACAACTATACGCCAGCCAATCCTTTGGTGACGCCTGCGCATATTGTGCCGGAATGGTACTTCCTGCCGTTCTATGCGATCCTGCGTGCGATTAACTTTGATATTGGTATTCCGTTCACGGATATTGTGATTATCGAAGCAAAGCTGGGCGGGGTTCTGGCGATGTTCGGCTCGATTGCGGTGTTGTTTGTTATGCCATGGCTTGATCGTCATCCGGTGCGTTCGGCGCGCTATCGTCCGCTTTACCGTATTGGGTTGTTGCTTTTTGTGGTGGCTGTTCTGGGCCTTGGCAAGATGGGCGGTATGCCTGCGGATTCGCCGCTCTTTGGCGGGTTTACCACCACCCATCTGTCGCAAATTCTGACGGCTTATTATTTCGCATTTTTCCTTGTGGGCTTGCCTCTTTTGGGCCGGATTGAAAAGGCACTGCCGATGCCCGAGAGCATTCATGACTCGGTGTTGGCCTGCGATAAACCCAAGGAATGTGGAGCCTAATGATGAAAGATATGGTCATGAAAAAAACACTTCTTTGCGCTGTGGCTGTGGTGGCCCTTTCTGGTGGCGCGGCGCAGGCTTCGGAAGGCGCTGCGGCGTCACCTGAACATGCGATGCCGGAATTGAACTGGTCATTTGACGGGCCGTTTGGTACCTATGATAAGGCGTCTTTGCAGCGTGGTCTTCTGGTGTACCGTCAAGTTTGTTCCGGTTGCCATTCGCTCAAACGTGTGGCGTATCGCAATCTCACCGCTCTGGGTTATTCACCTGATCAGGTGAAGGCGATCGCAGGGGAATACACGGTCATGGATGGCCCAAATGATGAGGGCGAGATGTTCGAGCGTCCGGCGCGTCCATCCGATAAATTCAAATCACCCTTTGCCAATGATAAGGCGGCTGCTGCCTCAAATGGCGGTTCGCTTCCTCCCGATCTGTCCTTGATTACCAAGGCACGCCATGGCGGCGCTGACTATGTTTATGGCGTCCTCACGGGTTATAAAGTTGCACCGGAAGGTTTTTCACTTAATGATGGTCAATATTATAACACTGTTATGGCAGGAAATATCATCGCGATGCCGGAACCTCTTTCGGATGGCGCTGTAACTTACGAAGATGGCAGCGCGCAGACCAAGGAACAATATGCCAAAGATGTGGCGCATTTCTTGACATGGACGGCTGAACCAGAGATGGAAGAGCGCAAACGCATGGGCATCAAGGTTGTAATTTTTCTCACAATTTTAGCTGGTTTGATGTATGCTGTGAAGCGTACTGTGTGGAAGAAGGTTCATTGAGATGGCGCCCAAAAATAAAGATCCCCGTGAGTATTTGATTAAATCAAAGTTGTACCGCGTCGCGTCTTATTTCTTTGTGGCGGTTGGAATTTTTGTTTTTGGCGTTTTCTATGTCAAAAATATCGAAGGTCGCCTTTTTGACGCTCTTCGTGATCCGGCGACAATTTCTTTATTCATCATCCCTTTTGTTCCGGCTGTTGCGCTTACTTTTCTGGCTGACAGGGCTGAAAAGAAGTATCGAGCTTTGATCGAAAAAAAATAGGGTAGGGTGGCGATGAGAGACGCGCGCACCGCTATTCTATCTTTCTGGTTCGATGAATCGGTGCCAATACAGTGGCAGCAGGTTAATCCCGACTACGACAACAAGGTCAAGGAGCATTTCCTTGACCTTTATTCTTTGGCAAGTCAGGGGTTGTTTGATGTGTGGGAACATGATGATACGGGTGCTCTTGCGCTGATCTTGCTCTTTGACCAGTTTCCACAATTTATGTTTCGAGGTACATCGCGTGTGTTCGAGCGACTTGATGATGCTGTGCGCCTTGCGCATTTTTCACTCTTGCGCGGCTTTGACCAGATGACCCTTCCCGAGCGGCGGAAGTTTTTTTACTTTCCTTTGTTGCATAGCGAAAATTTTCTGGATGTTGAGTTGGGTGTCCAGAAATGCTTTTTGCAGCGTGACCAAGAACCAATCGTCTATGAGCAGGCGGTGCGGGCGCGTGAGATCATCACAATGTTCGGGCGTTATCCAGAACGCAATACCCTTTTGGGGCGTGCCTCTACACCTGAGGAAATTTCATTCCTCAAAGAGCATTCTTCATTTTGAATAGTCTTGTTCTTGTTCACATTCAGCGTTAGACTGGTGGTTTAGGAAAGTTTATGCCGAGCCTTGTTCTTCTTCATATTATTGGTGGTGTCTGCCTGTTGCTGTTTGGCCTGCGCTTGGTCAAAACGGGTGTGACACGCGTGTTTGGTGTGCAACTGCGTAAGACTATTGAAGCGGCCACGCGTTATCGCTTCACGGCTTTTCTGGCGGGGCTAGGGGTGACGGCGTTACTCCAGAGTTCCACTGCGACCACTATGATAATTTCCGGCTTTGCCGGACAAGGGCTCATTTCTACGGCCTCGGCCTTGGCTGTTGTTCTGGGGGCGGATGTGGGTACTACGCTTGTGGCGCAAGTTCTCACGCTCGACCTGTCGTGGCTTTCCCCCATTTTGGTGATTGTTGGTTACATATTTTACGCGGGAAAAGATCTGGCCGCGCCGCGCCGCCAAGTAGGGCGGATTTTGATGGGGCTGGGTCTCATGCTGTTGGCGTTGTTTTTGATTAAAAGCTCGGCGGCGGATTTTAAAGATTCCGAAGTTCTGCCGCTTATTCTTGCTCCCCTTGATCGTGACCCAATTTTTTCTGTCATTATGGGGGTTATTTTAACGTGGCTTTTTCACTCATCGCTGGCGATTGTTTTGCTTTTGATGTCGATGGTGGGAAGCGGCGTTATTCCTCTTCATCTTGCGTTTATGATGGTGCTGGGGGCTAATATCGGGAATGTACTGGCCCCACTCATTTCGGGGCTTAAAGATACGCCCGAGGCACGCCGTGTTCCTGTTGGCAACCTCATTATGCGCTTGTTTGGTGTTGTGGTTGTATTCGCTCTCTTTGAATTTCTAAAACCTTTTCTGATCCTTATTCCTGCGGACGATGCGCGGATGGTGGTGAATTTCCATGTGCTGTTTAATGTGTTTCTGGCGTTCCTTTTCATGCCCTTTCTGGGACTAGTTGCGCGGATGGCGTTGGAAATTGTGCCGGATAGGGCTGATCTGGCACAAAAGGCGGTGATGCCGCAATATCTTGATGAGCGTGTTTTGGATACGCCGACGGTGGCGCTCACCAACGCGGCCCGTGAAGTTTTGCGTATCGCGGATATGACGGATCAGATGATGCAGATGATCTGGGTTGCTTTCTCAAAGAATGATGTGGCGCAGATCAGTAAAATTCGTGCCGCTGACGAACATGTGGACAGGATTTATCGCGCACTTAAAACATATCTGGTCAAGATCACGCAAGAGACAATGAACGAGCCGGAAGGCAAGAGGCACTTCCAGATTTTGACTTTTGCAACCAATATTGAACATGTCGGCGATATTATTGACCGCAATCTTTTGCCAATGGCTGAGCGGAAGATCAAAGAACAACTTGAGTTCTCGGACGAGGGGCAGTTGGAGCTTGATCGGTTGTTTAATCTGGTTCTGGATAGTGTGCGCCTTGCCCAGACTGTATTTATTTCAGGCGATGTACGTCTTGCACGTCAACTGGTGGATGATAAGGTGATTATCAAGCGCGCCGAAAAAGAGGCGTCACAAAATCATTTGGCGCGGCTGCGGCGCGGAATTCCTGAGACGCTTGCGACCACTGACCTGCATATGGATGTTATCCGCGATCTGCGCCGTATTAATAGTCTGGTGACATCCATTGCTTATCCGATTCTCGATGATGCGGGTGAACTCCGCCGCTCGCCTTTCAAAGACAAGGAAGAGTAAATTTTTTACGTTAAATTAATATTGCTCTGCAATACTGGTAGATGTGCAAAGACTTAAGCAATAACAATATGATATCGGCGTAGGGACTTTTAAGAGACTTTTCCAGAATTTTTGTAATAAAATTTCGTTCCAAATAGTTCTGGAGAACGTTCCTTACGCTGTGATAGAGTGTGTTATTCGCAATCATAAAAAAGGAGAAATGCAATGGCTTTAGCTCAACAAGCGTCTGTGTCATCTTCACGCCTTGAGGCCCTTCGTGCCCGTCACTCAGCTCTGGAGGCTGAAATCCACGAGATGAGTCTGCATCCTTCGACATCAGATCTTGAGATGCGAAAACTCAAAAGGCTCAAACTCAAAGTCAAAGAGCAGTTGAACTCGTAACGAGTTTACCTGAGGAGAATAAAAAAACGACCCTCGCGGGTCGTTTTGCTTTTCCGGTTTTTGTCGTGCTCTATGACGAGCGTCCGGTTGATTTCAGGAAGTTCGAGAAATCAAAGGACTGTTTGTCTTGCGCGGCTTGCGCATCATCAATCACGGCTTGCGCAGCAGCTTTGGCAGCAGCTTTGGCGGCTTCGGCATCAGGATCGCGGCCTTGAGCTTTCATCCCTTTGCGAATTGCTGCTTCGAGTTCCTGATAGGTGCACAGGCCGATCTCTGCAGGGTTGCGCGGGTTGAGGTTTCCGGCGTTCGGGTGGGTGCGGTCACGGATGGCCTGAATGGTGGGCTTGGTGGTGCCGACCAGTTTGCAGATCTGTGCTTCCGAAATTTCGGAATGGTTTTTAAGAAGATAAGCAATCGCATCCGGTTTGTCGTTGCGGCGGGCGACGGGCGTGTAGCGCGGGCCTTTGCCACGGATTTTGAGAGCAGGGCCTTCGCGTTTGAGAATTTTGAGAGAGGCGACAGCGTCATTTTCGCAGCGCTCAATTTCGGCGGCGGTGAGTTCACCGGCCTGAATAGGGCTTTCACCGATAATGCCGCGCCCGACTTCTTCATCGGCCAAGGCTTGAATTTCTACCACGTGGAGTCCGGTATAATCGGCGATCTGGTCAAAACTCAGTGTTGTATTATCAATCAGCCATACAGCGCTGGCTTTTGGTTTAAGCGGTTTGCTGGTATCAATATCAGCCATCAATTTGCTCCTTGCAAAAGGGTGTGTTTCTTCCCTGCCAATCCGTCCCTAACGGATCATCACGGGTATCAACCTGTGCTATGGGGAATGGCAGCCATAATAGGCGTTTCAGAATAAAAGTACAGGTATTTCTTGAATTTTACGTATTTTGTGCAAAACGAACTGGGTTTTACTGCTGATTTCTTTCGATTTCCTTTGATTTCAGGGGGGGATGCTCTTAAAAGAGGGTGAAACCGCCTGTCCACGCCCTCTATGCCCGAAGGAGATTTCCATGCATCACGATCGTATCCTCATTCTTGATTTTGGTTCCCAAGTGACCCAGCTCATTGCGCGCCGCGTACGCGAGACAGGTGTCTATTGTGAAATCTGGCCGTTTAATCAGGCATCTGAGGGCCGCGTGCGTGATTTCGCGCCCAAGGGGATTATCCTTTCGGGTGGCCCTGCCTCGGTAACCGAAGAAGGAAGCCCGCGCGCGCCTGCGTTTATTTTTGACATGAACACGCCAATCTTTGGCATTTGTTACGGGCAGCAGACCATGTGTGAGCAGCTCGGCGGCAAGGTTGAAGGGTCAGAGCATAAAGAGTTCGGACGCGGCGCTGTCAAAGTAGAACATGATTGTTTGTTGTTCCATGGGGTGTGGGAGAAGGGGACTTCGTACGAGGTTTGGATGTCGCATGGTGACCGTGTGACCAATGTCCCGCATGGCTTTAAAATTGTAGGGACATCGAGCGGTGCGCCTTGTTCGGCCGTGGCGGATGATGAACGTAAATTTTACGGTATGCAGTTCCACCCTGAGGTTATGCACACACCGGATGGCGGGAAACTCATTGCCAATTTTGTCAAACATGTGTGCGGTTGCCATGCGGACTGGACGATGAATGCGTTTCGCGCGGAAGCAATTGAGAAAATCCGGGCCCAAGTGGGCGAGGGGCGCGTAATTTGTGGCCTCTCGGGCGGCGTGGATTCCTCTGTCACGGCGGTGCTGATCCATGAAGCGATTGGCGATCAACTCACCTGTATCTATGTCGATACAGGATTGATGCGGGCGGGTGAGAGCGAACAGGTCGTTGATTTGTTCAAAAACCATTACAACATCAAACTCATTCACGAGGATGCTTCTGAACTTTTCCTCTCGCGCCTTGCGGGGGTGAGTGATCCGGAGCAAAAACGAAAAATTATTGGCGCTGCGTTTATCGAAGTCTTTGAAGCGTGCGCGGCGCGTATTGGCGGCGCGGAGTTTCTGGCGCAGGGCACACTCTATCCTGATGTGATTGAGTCCGTGTCGTTCACGGGCGGGCCGTCGGTCACGATTAAATCGCACCATAATGTGGGCGGTCTGCCGGAACGGATGAATATGCAGTTGGTGGAGCCGATGCGGGAGCTGTTCAAGGACGAGGTGCGGGCACTGGGCCGAGAACTCGGCATGAATGAAGATTTCATCCGTCGTCACCCCTTCCCGGGGCCGGGACTTGCTATTCGTATTCCGGGCGAGATTACGCCGGAAAAACTCGAGATCCTCAGGAATGCCGATAAAATTTATATTGAGGAGATTAAAAAGGCAGGTCTTTATGATGTGATCTGGCAAGCCTTTGCTGTTCTCCTTCCGGTCAAGACCGTGGGCGTGATGGGCGACGGGCGCACCTACGATCATGTGCTGGCTCTCAGGGCAGTCACCTCGACGGACGGCATGACGGCGGATTACTTCCCGTATGACCATGCGTTCCTCGGCAAGGTTGCGACCCGCATCATCAACGAGGTGCGCGGCGTCAACCGCGTGGTCTATGACATCACCAGTAAGCCTCCCGGGACGATTGAGTGGGAGTAATTGAGCATGGAACATCTGCGTGAATTCTGGAATACGCTCGATCCTTTTTGGCGTTGGTTGATTCCCATAGTGGTTGCCGCCGTAATTACAGGTGCAATTAAGTACCTTATGAGTAAATCTGCTAACGTAAAAAATATTACCCAGAATCAAAAATCGGGTGATAATTCAATTTCTGTTCAAATCGGTAACATTGAGAAAAAGTAAAAATGTCTGATACTACCCAAAAAACGAAGGCTGGTGATAATAGTGTCATTGTCCAAGCTGGGATAGTGAATATGGGTTCTAGCATTAATGACATTCGAGAAATTTGTCAGCTTATATGGGATACTAATTTTCCAAAACTTCAACAAGAGGCTGCAAAAGTTGCGTGCGCTAGAGCAGAAGACCTCATTTCATGTTTGATGGAAGGGTTGGGTAAGGATCGCTTTACCCATTTAGATCATTTCAAGTGGCCCAGAGTACAAAATGATTTATTTGAAGCACAAAAGGGATTCGCTCTCTCAGATGGCAACAATGACCTTAAACTTCTTTTAGTTGATTGTGTTTCAAAAGCCATAGAAGAAGATGAGTTTTCCTTTAACTCAGTTATTTTTTCTGAAGCCATTAAAACCATCCCAAAATTGCGTAAGAACCACTTTCAAATACTGGCCATACTTTATTTTTTTTACAGACTTCAAATCAGGGCAACTTCACTTGATATTGTAATAACCAGAACAGAAGAAGAGGTAGGAAAGATCGATATTCTGAATGCGGACTGTTCGCAAAAGCATATGATGCTTCTGGAGTATTTGAATTGCATAAAAGTAACCCCGTTTCAGAATCGTTTAGAAAATATATTTCGAATGAAATATCCAGGCTTCTTTTCAAATGGCCTTGATCAAAGCGAGATGGATTCCAAGTTCCAAAACAATGTTCCCAAAGAGTTATTCATGCCATGCGTAAATGACTCGAGTAAAATACAAGTCCGCTTTCTAAATGAAGATGCTTTAAAATTTTATGCCCCAAACTACTCATGGACTGAAGGTGAAATTGTAGAAATAAAAAAATTAATCCAAACTAACTTACAGCCTGAAAACGAAGTTAGGTTGAAATTAGAACAATACCCTTTAATGAAAGATATTTTAAAAGTTTGGGACAAAGATCTCGCCATAAATCAAATGACAAGTGTTGGTCAAGCAATCGCTCATACCTACCTAAGCATGATTACTAAGTTAGGTGCTGAATTTTCACTTTAAGATATAGCTTCGGAACTTTCGTTCCTCGCAATGACGGTAGAGCTTTACGTTTTCGGGGTGCCTTGGGTGGTTTGAAAATGGATTCCGGCCTGCGCCGGAAGGACAGGAATGGAAGGGATTAGGCCTCAGGGATTTCAAGACCTTCGATGCGGTATTGGTTGATTTTATTTCGCAGCGTCCTGATCGAGATGCCGAGGATGTTGGCGGCATGGGTGCGGTTCCCGAGGCAATGATCTAGCGTATTCACAATCATATCGCGTTCCACGTCCGCAATGGTGCGTCCAATGAGCGATACAACAGCGCCCTCGTTTTGCACGCTGCCCTCGCGCCCTGCGCCTGACACGCCTGCGGGGTCGGGGGCTTTGGCGGTCGGGTTAGGCGCGCTTGGGGCACTGCTCACCATCCCTGCGATATGGATTGCGCCTTCTTCCATCGGGTCTTCAACCGACATCAGCACCGCGCGGTGCATGGTGTTCTCGAGTTCGCGAATATTGCCGCGCCAGTGATGGGCCGCAACTTTGGCTGTGGCGGTGGGCGAGAGTTTTTTGGTCGCAACGCCGTTTTGCTCGGAATATTTATCAATGAAAAACTGGGCGAGGGCAGGCAGGTCGCCTTTGCGTTCGCGCAAGGACGGCAGGCGAATATTGACCACATTCAAACGGAAATAGAGGTCTTCGCGGAATTCGCCTTTGGTGACTGACTCTTCCAGATTACGGTTCGATGTTGCGATGATCCGCACATCGATTTTCACCGCTTCGTTGCTGCCGATGCGGGTGATCTCGCGTTCCTGTATGGCGCGGAGCAATTTTGCCTGCAAAAGCGGGTGCATTTCCGAGACTTCATCAAGGAGGAGCGTGCCCCCGTTTGCCTCTTCGAATTTTCCAAGGCGCCGCGCAGTGGCTCCGGTGAAGGCGCCTTTTTCATGGCCGAAGAGTTCGGATTCCAAAAGGCTTTCAGGAATCGCTGCGCAGTTCACGGCAATAAAGGCCCCATTCCCGCGTTTGGATTTGCGGTGAATAAATTGGGACATGACTTCTTTTCCGGTACCGGACTCGCCGGTAATCAGCACGGTAGCTTCAGAGGGCGCGATTTTCTCGGCCATGCTTACCACTTGTTTCATCGCCGGATCAGAGGCGATCATGGTATTGTTTTCTTCCGTCACGGCTTCGAAAATGGCCGCGATCAGTTCTGCATCAGGTGGCAAGGGAACGTATTCCTTCGCGCCATCCTGAATGGCTTTCACCGCTGCGCGTGCGTCTGTGCCGATCCCACAGGCCACAACAGGCACGTGGATGCGCTCATTCCTCAAGGCCTCGATAAAGGGGCCGATTTTTTGTTTGACGTCGATCATGACGAGGTCGGCGCCTTTGCCATTCCTAAGCGCGCCAAGAGCTTGCTCGGCGTCTTCGCAATGCATGACTTTAGCTCCGCGCTGCAGCGCGATTTTACCTGCGGCGCTGATATGGCCTTCCAGATGTCCGACGATCATCAAACGCATGATGGATTAACTTTGCTCCGACTTCACGATTTCGGTCATGGTGATGCCAAGGCGGTCTTCAACCACCACAACCTCGCCACGCGCCACGAGGCGGTTATTGACATAAATGTCGATGGCTTCACCGACTTTGCGGTCAAGTTCAACTACCGCGCCGCGCCCGAGCTTCAAGAGCTGGGAGACTTTCATCGATGAGCGGCCGAGGACAGCCGAGATTTGCACCGGAATGTCATAAATTGCGGTCACGTCATTGGCCATGGGTTCGCCCACGGCATATGGGTTTTCTACTTTTTCGACGCCTGACTCGTCAATTGAGCCGAGGTCAAGGTCACCTACATTCGGGTTTTCTGGATCAGCCATGTTTTATCCCCTTGTTAATCCTGATTATGCCTGAGGTTTATTCGTCGGTTGTTCGTAATATGTCAGGTTCACCTGATTCACTATTCTGGCCCTTTTGGTGCTCGAGAGCAAGGACATCGTCAAGTTCTTTCATAATATCGCCTAAAATTCGGTCATGGTCGCGTACTGCCCCACCATCTTCCCATGACATACGGCAATTGCCCGGGTTGAGTGATTCAACGCCAGTAATGGTCAGGCGGGCAAAATCGGCGTTGTGGATGCTTGTCAGTGTTGTGACAATTTCTTCGACATCTGCTTGAGGGACCTCAATCCGAATGGTTTTTTCAGGTTGGCGGGCCAGAACCTCTAAAATAACACGCTCGATCTCGCCAAAACCTTGCGCGGCCACAAAGGCAGGAAAGAGCCGCTCGACAAGAGCGCGACAGAGAAACACAACGTCGCGTTCGTATTTTTTCTCGCGCATTTGTTCAGAGAGAAAGAGCGCGCGGATTTCGGTGTTGAGCTCGGATATTTGTGCAGCGATATAAGCGCCGCGGCTGGTTTGCTCCTCAAGGCGTCCTTGCTCGAGTCCCTGTTTGAAGCCTTCATCTTTGGTTTGTCCGAGTTCTTCAAGCGAAAAGGTGGGGGGCGGGGGGGGGATATCTTCCTCCGGCTCCGGCTTGATATTCGCGTCGAAGTTATTAACATCAAAGAAATATTTTCGTCCGTCAGCTGACACGTATGGCCTCATCCTTCACGAAAATTCTAATAGATCATGGCGTCTTCAGAACTGCCTGCTTTGGTCAGAATAATCTCGCCGCGGCTTTCCAGATCTTTGGCAACGCTTACTATATATTGCTGGGCTTCTTCTACGTCTTTCAGACGGACAGGACCCATGGCGGCCATATCTTCTTTCATGATCTTGCCTGCGCGCTCGGACATGTTCGAGAAGAACAGGTCTTTAAGCGTATCGGTTGCACCTTTGAGTGCTGTTGGCAGTTTATCCTTGTCGGCTGCTCGGATAATCGTTTGGATCGATGTGGGGTCAAGTCCACCCAGATCCTCGAAGGTAAACATCAGGGAACGAATTTTCTCAGCGGCGTCCGGTGCAGTTTGTTCTAGCGCATCCATCATGCGTGTTTCGATGCCACGATCCATGTTGTTGAAAATCTCGGCCATCAGTTCATGACTGTCACGGCGTTGTGTTTTGGCGAGGTTGGCCATGAATTCGACACGGAGCGTTTTTTCAATATCATCCAAAACTTCCTTCTGGATAGCTTCCATACGCAGCATACGGTGAACCACTTCAAGGGCAAAGCCTTCGGGCAGTGTAGCTAAAACGCGCGCGGCGTGGTCGGTTGAAATTTTGGAGAGAACAACAGCCACGGTCTGCGGATATTCCTTTTGCAAGAAATTGCCCAGAACCTCTTCATTGACGTTGCCAAGCTTTTCCCACATGGTGCGTCCGGCAGGTCCTCGGATTTCTTCCATAATGGTGCCGATTTTGTCCTTTGGAATACCAGATTTCAGGAGCATACGCTCGGTACTGGCGTACGTTCCCATGAGGGAGCTCGAGGAGGTCATTTGTTCGGCAAATTCGATAAACAGCCGTTCAACAACGCTTGAGCTTACTTTACCCAACGTGGCCATGGTTTGGGATATTTCGAGAATTTCGGTTTCATCAAGGCTTTGATAGATTTTTGAGGCGTGTTCTTCCGTCAGCGCGAGAATAAAGATGGCGGCCTTTTCGATTCCAGTTAGTGATCTGTAGTCATCACGAATGCGCATTTATCAGCCCTCTTGTGCTATCCAGCCGCGAACAACGGCAACTGTTTCTTCCGGATAGGCTGTAATAATATCTTCAACTTTTTTGAGGGAGGAGGCTTTCACGCGCCCTTCAACCTGTTGCACATCAATCATGTCGGATTCGTTATCACTCGATCCGCTTGGCAAGAAGCTGCCACCACCAGAACTTCCTCCCGGCAAGTATCCCTGAACGCCACCTTGCATGGTGGGTCCTCCTCCTGACATTCCCGGAGGCATCAGGGCCGGGTTTGATGTTCCAGAAGAAAGAAGTCCCATCGGATCCATGTGACCGTCATCGTCGCCCACAGGTTCGCCGGTTTCTGTTGCCAACAAGCGCCCAACCATCGGCTGGAGTACCAGAAGAACAACAAGAATAATCATCACGGCGACAGTCAGGACTTCGGCAGCATCAAGCAGGTCTGAGCGTTCGAAACCAAGGATTTTGGTGGGGTCTTCTTCGGGTTCGGTGATGACGTCGACAAACTGCATATTAATGACTTCCAGTTTATCGCCGCGTTTTTCATCAAGGCCTATCGCCGAGCTGACCAGAGCAGTAATATTTTTGATTTCGGCCTCAGCGCGAGGCTGGTAGGTTTTGTTGCCTTCTGCATCGGTGGTATAGGTTCCGTCGATCAGTACGGAGGCGGAGAGTTTTTTAACTTCGCCTGTTCCTTTGATGATGCTGCGGACAGTTTTGCTGATTTCGTAGTTGGTGGTTTCTTCTGTGCGCGCGGCATTGGACGACGGCTGTGTTCCCCCATCCAGAGCTGAATTACCGCCCGGTAGATTGTTTTGTACGGAAACATTACTGGAGGTTGCATCAACTTCGCTGCTTTTGTCATCAACGTTTTGAACCGAACGCACGACCTGACCTTCGGGGTCAAAAATCTCCATATTCTCGGTGGTTTGGTCAAAGTTCATATCCACAACGACGTTGGCGTGTACCTTGCCGTAGCCTACTGTCTGGCCCACAAGGTCTTCAATGACGCGGGTCAGGCGTTCTTCCTGTTTACGTTTAATCTCCTCGGCTTTGCTCGAAAGACCTGTAACTTCATCCTCGGGACCACCAGCCAGCAAAACGCCATGCGAATCGACGATTGATACATTTTTTGCTTTCAGGTTTGGAACAGCTTGCGCCACAATGGACTGGATACCCGCAATTTGTTCCTTGTCGAGTGTGCGTGTTCCATTCAGGCGCAGAAAGACACTGGCGCTTGCTGGGGTTACATCGCGTGAGAAAAGTTCACGCTGTGGCAAAACAAGGTGGACACGGGCGCTTTTAATGGGTTCGAGTGCGGAAATGGTACGGGCCAGTTCACCCTCAAGAGCGCGTACCTGATTGATGTTTTGTACGAAGTTTGTGGTGCCAAAACTCGATTGTTTGTCAAAAATCTCATAACCGAGGGAGCCACCGTTCGGCAGACCGTCTTGAGCGAGAAGCATGCGGGCACGCCCGACATCCTTATCGCCGACATTAACAGTGCTGCCGTCAGGGCTGACCTCGTAGGGAATTTTAAGTTCTTCAAGCTTGGCGGCGACTGAGGATGAATCTTCTGATGAAAGTTCTTTATAAAGCATTTTCATGCGCGGCCCCGAGACCTGCATGGAGATATAAATGAAGAAGAGGAGCAGACCCAACAAAACGGCGCCCATAATGCTTAACCGAGCAGGGCCTAATTTTTTGAGAGTCTCAAGAAAGTTGTTCACGGTGGCCTAAATCCTGAAAGTGCGTTAGGAAGGGCAAGTAATACACAAGGTTATTGTAACAGATTCCGTCTAATCATGCCAGAGCTATTCAAAAAAATCCAATGGATTCAATGATGTATGATTATGTGAATCGTTGGATGATTTTTGTGTTCTACTTTAATGTTTATCTTTTTTTAATCTTTGAATCGTATAAGCTGTACCTGTCAATATGGGTGAAACTCAAAATTGATTGCTGCGTGAGGAGGGTACAGCCAAGGCTGCCGAAAAATCTTGACTCTTTTGGTCGCGCTCGTGTACTCTGATAATAGGGATATGTGTATGTGAAGAATCACAACGCATGAGGTAAGGAAATGATCGAAGCTGTAAATGCAACGGTATCCAATGCACAGCTCTTGCGCTCGGTAGCAGAGCAGACGAGTTCGACACAGGTGCTGTCGGCAAATCCGTCCCGTGTTCAGGCTGCCGCTATAGTCGCGCCCTATTTAAGCCCGCATGTTGATCTCAATGGTGGTCAGAGCAAGCCGATTTTTGTTGTTCGGGATGCCGCTACTGGTGAGCATGTCAAACAATTTCCGACGGAAGCTCAGATTCGCGCGTACCAGCGCGCTCAGGAAGTGCGGAGTGAAGCTATGACTGTACAGCACGCCGAAAGCCAGTTTCTCCAGCAACAAAAATCTGCCGATATTGCCAAGTCCAGTGTCGAGTTTCGTCAGGTGCGTCAGGAGATCAAGCAGTATCAGGAAGCTACGCTTCCCGGACAAAAGGCTGCGACCAAAACAGCGGATGCGCCCAAATCCTATGGTGGTTCGTCGTCTTCTCAGTCGTCACAAACCTTGACGGTCGATACGGAAGTTTAAAGTTTTATTGTAAGTGTTGGTTTAAAGGGCGGGGTTTTTTCCCCGCTTTTTTCTATCGCAAAAATCCCTATAATCATCTCAAATCAAGATCGTTCACATCCTCTCTCTTCAGCGACACCGCGCCAAAGGACAAATATCTCCCATGGATCGCCTTAGAATTTTATGCAAAAATTCAGGCGATGACAAAGAAGGAAAATTTATTCCACCCCTAGCATATTGATGGGTGCATAAAAAACGCCCCGCAGAAATGCGGGGCGTTTTTTTATGATTCGGTACGATCTGTTTTTAGGCCGTTTATTTTTGGAAGGTGATTTCCGTACGGCGGTTGGCTGGTTCGCGCACTTCATCGGCGGTTGGAACCATCAGTTCTTCCTCGCCTTTGCTATCTACGACCAGCAGGTTAGGATCAACGCCGCGGGCGATCAAGGAGTCGCGTACCGCATTGGCACGTTTGGCCGAGAGACGTTTGTTGTATTTCTTACTGCCCGAGGTGTCGGTATAGCCAACAACTTTTACAGCCGAGATGGTTTGTTTTTTGATTTCAGTTGCAACGGAGTCAACGACATTGTTGCCGCCATCATCCACTTTCGAGGAGTCAAAATCAAAGAAGACCAGATATTTGGCATCTTCGGCAGCCATTGGGCCAGTTGGGGCAGGCATTGCGACAACGGGGGGCATTTCTTCCTCAGATGGAGCCATTACAGCGCCGCCAATAGCCGCCAAGGCTTCTTCGAATTTGCCTTTGCAGGAGGAAATATCGCCTTTTTGCCAGTTCTCTTCTTGCTGTTCAATCCAGCAATCAAAGTTCACTTGAGCTTCTGCGGCTTTGTCCGGCATTACCTCGCGGGCACCGTGATCAAGTGCGGAAACCAGTTTTCCACGGGCAGCGGAGAGGGTTTCAATGTGTTCGGGCTTCAGGTTCCAGTCAGAGACAGGTTCAGGAAGAACAACTTCGCCGGACGCTGCGGCCAAACCTTTGCGGGCAAAGTGCAGTGCGTCTGCATAGTCAAACATGACGTTTTGTTCACGGTTGGCCATATCGCGGTAACCGCTAGCAAGTGCTTGCGTAAAGGGGCTGCCTACTGATTTTGTTTCATTCAAGGCTTCGACTTCGGAATTGCTTTTGAAACCTGTACAACCGGACAGGGCGATGGCGCTTACGGCCAGCGCAGCCAGTAGAGTTATGCCGCGAAATTGGGACATTCTATGCTCCTTGAGAGAATCTTTTGTTAAAAATCTATTAACACACCGCACTGTTTTACAAGGACTTAGGAGGATTTGTAAAGGTCGTTTTTCCCTAATTTGACTCTTTTTGCGTTTGTTCCACAGAAAAAGAGTAGAAACACGGTCAAAAACTTCTTATACCTATCATCGGGAACAAAGTGGGATGACAGGGGATGAATGCTTCTGCCGTCTCCTAAGTTTAGGGGCTGTTTGTGCCAGCCTTCGGAGGTGCGGGTGTAGCTCAGTGGTAGAGCATCAGCTTCCCAAGCTGAGGGCCGCGGGTTCGATACCCGTCACCCGCTCCATTTTCCCTATGGGGCTGGATTTCCCCCGAATCTGCATCCCGTGCGTGGTAAGCCTGCATCAGAAAACTTTCCTTGACTTTTCAGCGCCGACTCGACTAATCTCCGTCCACCCTTTGACGGGTTGTCATAAATTTCGATCACTTCCTCCAGTGGAAACGGCGGGTCGAAATAAGGATCAAATAAGAACAAAAAGCAAAAACGACACATTAATTAAGGAGTCCCTACTGATGCAAAAAACGCTTTCCGGTAAAAGCGCAGCAATTCTTGTTGCAAATGGTTTTAATGAAATCGAGATGACGACGTTTCAACGTGCGCTCATCGAAGCCGGTGCGTCTCCGAAGCTCATCAGTACCGAATCTTCACTGGCTCATGGCTGGCAAGGGAATGGCTGGGGCCATTACCATCCGGTTGATAAACATATTTCCGACGCTTTGGCGGCTGATTACGATATGCTGATTGTTTCCGGCGGTTATCGCGGTCATGACAAACTGAAAATGACGGCTCATACGCGCCGCTTTATCGGGGGGTTTATGGCCGCTTACAAACCTGTTCTGGCAACAGGTGATGCGGTTAAAATGATGGCCGAACTCGGTATGCTTCAGGCAACTATGGTGACTGGTGATGCAGCTGTTCGTGATGCTGTTGTGGCGGCTGGCGCTGTCTGGTCAGAAAATTCGCCGGTTATTCACGGTAATCTTTTGTCTATGACTTTTTCTGCCGAGCAAAAGAGTGAGTTGACCGAAACTTTTGTGAATTTTGTTGCAGACATCTTCGCTGAAGGCGATGCTGCGCAGCAGGCAGCCTAAGCGGCGTAAATGGGGACATTATGCGGGCTGATATTTCTTCACTTGCCGATAATATCAACTACTCCCTAAGCCTTTTGCGGAGGCATCTTTGACTGGGATGTTTCCCTCCTGCGCCTAGAGGAACTTGAGTCGCTCGCGGCCGACCCCAATATTTGGAACAATCCCGATAAAGCCCAGAATCTCATGCGCGAGAAAAATCGCCTTGAGGCCCAGATTAATCAGGTACGCCGTGTCGAGATGGCGCTGGCTGACCAGATCGGCATGGTGGAGCTTGCCGAATTAGAAGGTGAGGAAGCTTTGGTCAATGAAGCGCTCGGTCATCTAAAAAGTCTTGAAAAAGAAGCCTCCAAACTTCAATTGCAGAGTCTTCTTTCGGGCGAAGCAGACGGAAATGACGCCTATCTTGAGGTTAACGCTGGCGCGGGCGGTACCGAGGCGTGCGATTGGGCGGGAATGCTCCTGCGCATGTATGTGCGCTGGGCTGAACAGCATGGTTATAAAGTCACCCTTCTTGATGAGACGGCGGGTGATGGGGCGGGGATCAAATCAACGACAATCCGTATATCGGGCGATCAGGCTTATGGCTGGCTCAAACACGAATCGGGTGTGCACCGCCTTGTGCGTATTTCGCCCTTTGACTCGGCGGCGCGCCGCCATACCAGTTTTGCCTCGGTGGCCGTGTCTCCTGTGGTTGATGATACGATTGATATTGAAATTCTGGACAAGGATTTGCGTGTTGATACGTACCGCTCAAGCGGGGCGGGTGGGCAGCACGTCAATAAAACCGATTCGGCGGTACGCCTAACCCACATCCCTACCGGAATTGCCGTGGCATGCCAAAATGAACGCTCGCAGCATCAGAACCGTGCGCAGGCCATGGCCATGCTCAAGGCCCGTCTTTATGAAGTCGAGCTGCAAAAGCGGGAGGTGGCCAATAGTGCGCAGTATGATTCCAAAACCGAGATTGGTTGGGGCCACCAGATTCGCTCGTATGTGCTTCAACCGTACCAGATGATCAAAGACCTGCGTACGGGTGTTGAGCGCACCGATTCGGGGGTTGTTCTGGATGGTGACCTTGATGATTTTCTCCATGCCTCACTCGCCCTGAAACTGGGTGGCGGGTCTTCGGGTACTATTGAAGACATTTCATAATATTTCAGGGGTTATTTTCCAGTGGGCGCGTTGCAGAAAGGCGCGACTTAGGCTATGAATAGGCTCAAGCTTTACTATGCCTTTGGGGATGTTCCATGCGTTTGTTTTCACATTATACTCTCGTTTTACCTGTGGCGTGTATCGCCCTCACAAGTTTTTCTCCTGCTACTTTTGCCGGATTTGATATGTCGTATCAGGGGGTCAAAAGTTCGGGTGATTACAGCCTTCCTCAATACACGATCAGTATGGAGAACCGGAAGAGCCTTTCTGACAATGCCCAGCCGCATGATGTGAGCAAGGTTCAAGTTGAAGACCCCGCACAAAATGCCCCTGCTTTCGAAGTGTATCAGGAACGCTATGTACCAGACTCGGTGAAAAAGAAATATGGTCTTTCGGATGACTGGTATGGTCAGGGTGAGCGCACTACGGCTCCAATGCCGCTGCGCGCAGAAGATATGGGCACTGGAATGGAATCTGCGGTGCCGCAGCCTTTGGTTATTGTTGAATCATGGCGGGGCCGCAAGGGCGAAACAGTTCATCAAATTCTTACCCGCTGGTCGGAGAGGAGCGGTGCCGAACTCATGTGGGCGTCGCCTGATAATCCTGTGCTTAAGGAAGATTTTTCGTTCGTAGGCAGTTATCAGGATGCTGTCGCGAAATTGATGCGTACAGGAGGACTTGGGCAACTCAGTTCCCAATATCGTCCGGAAGGACTCTCTCCGGTGATGATGTCGCCGGCGTCGATGGTTGAGGCACATACCGAAACTCCGGCGGCAGAGCCGCGAAAGCTTAGCACGATTGATGCGGCGCTTTCCCAGGTGTTCACACCTGCTGCGCCCGAGAGAAAAACCGAGACACGCTGGTTCGGACTTTCTGGGGCGTCCCTTTCTGAAGTTTTAAGTGTTTGGGGCGAAGATGCAGGCATTCAAGTTATCTGGCAGGCCGAGCGTAATTTTGCGCTTAAGGATACGGTCACGCAGGTTGGCTCGTTTGAGGATGCGGTGTATCAGGCACTTAGCCAATATGACCATGATGATGTCCGTCCGGTGGGTGAAGTTTACCGTGATCCGGCGTCGGGCCAGAAAGTTCTTGTTATCCGTACGGATGCGGCGTCTTAATTTTTAATTTTTTACAGTACAGGTAAAATCATGTCCAGAAAAGTTGCGGCAACCCTCTCTCTTCTTGCTCTTTCAACCTTATCCTTGAGCAGCGTCAGTGCTTATGCTCTTGATGGTGCGGTCAAGGCGACAACCAAATGGACCGTTGGGCGCGTGGCCAGTATGACACAGGGAAGTTACTGCACGATGGCGCAGAAATTTTCCGACGCAAGTGTGGTAACGTTTGCCAAAAACGGGCGTGGTGAATATTCCCTTGCGGTTGACTTTGCCGATCCACAATTCAAGAGCGGCGAAAAGCTTAAAGTCGGTCTTGCTGCGCAGGGCGGAGCTAAAGAAACATTCAGCGTGACGCCGCAATCGGCCAAAACGGTTGTGGTGGGACTTGGCAAAGATGCTGCTTTGGTGGCATCGCTCAAAAAAGTGGGCGCTCTGGTTGTTACCATTGGGGAGGGGACACAAAATTTTGCGGTGGCGGGCTATACGTCAGGTATTTCCGATCTTGAAACATGTATCGCGGGGCTTGCTGCCAATCCTCTTGATAAAACTGCGGATATGGACGTGTCGGAAAAAGTTGGCGTGACCTCGCCCCAGCCGGAAGTTGCAAAAAATGTCATAAAGATTGCCGCAGATACGCGCACTTTGCCTGCGGGGGATGATGAACCTTTTCAAAAGAAATATCCCAAGGTGGATGTAAATAGTGAGGGGCTTTTGGCGGCCAAGCCAACGCCTTCGGATTCGTCCGAGGTTCTGGATTCCGAATTTGTGCCAGTTCCGGTACAACAAGCTGCTGCTGCCGCTGTTCCGGATTCGGTTGTCGATATGGCCAAAACCGATGCGGCAATTGATAAATTGAAGGCGGAGAACGAGGCCCTGCGTGCGCAGATGGAAGAACAACAACAGAAGGCATCCAAGGCTGAGTTGGCGGCTTCGCAAGAGCGTCTTGATGACATTCAGAAAAAACTTGATATGGCACTTGTGCAAAATCAGGCATTGACGGCCAAGCTTCAGGCGAGCGAGCAAGCGGCACAAAAACCCTCTGCGCAGGATACTGATAAAATGAACCAGCTTGTGCGTGATGTCGAGGTGTCGCGTCAGGGGCTTGCTGCAACCAAAACCGAATTGGCTGCAGCACGCAGCGAGAATGAAAAACTCAAAGCCGATATGGCGAACAAGCTCGCAGAACTTGGTAAAAATGGAACATCACAGACTGTAGCTCAGCAGAGCATTGATGCACTTAAGGCAGAGAATGAAACACTGCGCAACCAGCTTAAAATGGTGCAGGCTAAGGCCGATGTTCCTGTATCTGCTGTTCCATCTGCGTCGGCAGATCAACTGGCTTCTTTGAGCGCGCAAAATAAAGCGCTCTTGTCTCAGATCGAGCAGATGCAGGCCAGTGCCGCGCAGGCCTCCAGCCATGAACCTGCTGCCGGAACTGGAGAGGATAAGCTCCGTGATGAGGTGCGCGAGCTGCGTTTGCAGGTGCAAACAATTTCGGCAGAACGCACTGTCCTTGCAGATCGCATTGAAACACTTCAAAAAGAAAGCGAACATTCGCAGCTTAAAATGGCTGGTGGCAGCTGGGATCTTGAACAGGCCACACGCCGTTATCAGGAAAGTCAGCGCGAGATCCGGCGCCTTGGTGCGATGATTGATGAGCAAAAACTCAAATGCCAGCAGGAAAAAAAAGAGATTGAATACAAGCTGTTTGATCCGGCCATCGCCAGCACGGAGCAGATTGCCATGCTCGATAGGCTTGAGGATACCGTTGTCGAGAAAGAGGCAATGATCCAGAAAATTCAAGGGGCACAAAGCACTCCTAGCCCGCAGGCTGCGAAAGAACTAGCTGATCTTAAGGCTGCTTTGACAGTGCGCGAACAGGAAGCTGCTGCTTATAAGAGCCAGATGGAGGCGCTTAAACACGAGGTGGCTGCGCAGTCAAATGTACATCCTGCCTCTTATGAAGGACAATACCAAACTGCCCAGCAGGAACTGGCTTTTGTAAAAAAACAGCTTGAGGAAAAATCCAGCCAGATGGCAATGCTTGAAAAACAGGTTATTGATTTGCAAAACTCTGTTCAGCCAGCTGCTGAGTCCTATCCTGTAGCCGCCCAGCCAGCATCAGGTTTCCAGCAAGCTGCCTACTCATCCCAACCTGCTGCCCAGTATCCCGAGAAACGCGACATTGCCAATCTTTTGAGCCGTGCGGGGGTTTCTATTTCTGGCAGCATCAAAGTGGTTGAGGGGGATTCTCCGGATTATCGTGCGTTCAGTTGGTCATCTGATGGACTCTTTGGTAGCACGGAAATGCGGTATGCCCAGAGCTTGGCGTCCTACGAAGATATTGTATCGGGTTATCTGACCCGTGCGAAATCACGCTGTGATGGTGAATTCGCTGCTATTCCCGCCAAAGTTGGCGTCTCAGGAGCCGATAAGTCCTCAGGTTACGAGATTGCCTGTGTGGGGGGGGCTGGGGCGACGTCGGCATCCGTTCTTTTCAGCTATAAGGACAAGATGGTGACAACGGTTGCTCATGAAGGGGATGCTGACCTTATGGACAGGGCTATTGATGCGCGTGACCGAGTTGCGGCGCACCTGAATTAGGGGCACACCCATCTGTATGTATTCTTCGGGGTTGGCGTAAATCAACCTTCTGATAACTTTTATATGTCAGTGTAGAACTTAAAGGGGTGTTAAAAACCTTCGTTACACGCGGAAAAGGGTACATTTTCTATGTCTGATAGCCAAGAGTGGCTAAGTCATCTGTCATCATCGCTTCGCGCCAACCGCCAGTTGGCGTATCTTTGCCATGTCGAGGAAGATAAATACGAATTTATCGGCGATGTTATGGGGATATTGGGGGTTGCAGAAGACGAAGTTCCCACAACGAAGGATGCTCTTTGCCAGCTTATCGATCCGGAAGATCTTATTTTGCGCCAGTTATCACTGGCCGATGTAATCGCCAAAAGCAAAGACGGCGAAAGAAGTTTTACACTTAACTATAAACTCAAACGCGCCACTGGTGCGGCGTTGCCCGTGGTTGAGACAGGTGTGGCCTTGTGGAACCGCCAATCGGGGAAAACCACAATTCAAAGTTTGATGGCGATTGATTCCGAGACAATTGAGCGGCAGAAAAAAATGGCGCGCCGGATGGGGTTTCGTGAAGAAGTTAGTAGTGTTTTTACCGGAAATTCCGAACGGCGCAAACTTATTCAGGAAATGGAAGTTATACAGTCCCAGTCCGAACGCGATATAACCCGCGGTTATCTTATTCTTGTGAGTGTTGATCGTTTATCAATGGTCAACGAAATTTATGGTGCAAACTTTGCCGAAGAGCTTCTTGAGAAGATTGACGGGATGTTGCACCGTATCTGCTCTGATGAAGCCAAGGTGATGCGTGTTAATGGCGATGTGTTTGCTCTGCTCTTTTCCAAGTCACCGCAAGGTTTGATGGAAGAGACGTCGCGTAGCATTTTAGGACTTTTCTACAGTCAGCCAATTGCTGTGCAAGAACGCCTTATTCACCAAATTGTCTCAATGGGTGGTGTGCGGATTGGTGAAATGCAGATTGGTGCTTCCTCGCTTCTGGGGAGGGCCGAGCTTGCGCTGAAAGATGCCAAACGCAAGGGGCGTGGGTGTTTTGTCGAATACTCCGAGCGCCTTGATGAAGAGGTCAAGAATTTCAAGAACGCCCTTTCAATCGGGGACGGGTTCTTGCGCGCATTCCGTGACGGGCGAGTGAAGATTGCCTTCCAGAATATTATCAGTTCCCGCACTCATGATGTATCTTTCTACGAATGCTTGATACGACTTGTGGATGAAGAAGGCGAAGTGCATACGGCGGGGAGGTTTATCGAAGCCGTCGAGAAAATGGGATTGACACGCCTTGTGGATACGTTTGCCACGCAGCAGGCCATTCAGGAACTTAAAAATTTCCCACAAATTTCACTTTCGGTCAATGTGTCCAACCACACCTTGACCGATCCGGACTGGCTCAAAACCATGATGATGGAATTGCGCGATTATCCGGATGTCGCATGCCGCTTGATTGTTGAGATTACCGAAAGCGTGGCCATGAGTGATGTTAATCATACCATGCGCGTGGTGCGTGCCCTACAAGATCTTGGGTGCCGGATTGCGCTGGATGATTTTGGCGCGGGGGCTACGGCCTTTACCCAGCTTAAAGATCTGTCGCTCGATATTGTCAAAATCGATAAGTCCTTCGTGCGTGATATGGACAAGGAAGAAAATAAACTTTTTATCAAAACGCTCCACTCACTTGCGGCGTCCATGAATCTCGAGACGGTTGGTGAAGGGGCTGAAACCTTGGCTGAAGCTGATTCACTCACCCGTGATGGTATAGATCATATTCAGGGCTTTGTGCACGGTTTGCCGTCGATGGAGCGGTTGTGGCTTAAAAAATAAGATGTAACTTCATAATAAAACAGCCCCTTGCGGGGCTGTTGGGAATTTTTCTGTGACAACTTACTTTTCAGTGTTCTGATCCGATTTTTTGTTCTGCGCTGTGAAAGCAGTAAAGGCTTTCATGGCATTTTCAAACATGGCGATATTTTGTTTGCTCATTTCTTCAAAGGCGTTTACCGGAAAGATGCCGCCGAAGGATTTGTTGAGCTGGTCGCGGAACTGATCCTGTTTTTTGGTGAAGTCATCGAAAGCCTGTTCCAGATAGTTGGGAACCAGCTGACCCATATTGTCACCGTAAAAGCCGATCAGTTGTTTAAGAAAGTTGGTTGGCAAAAGATTAGTCTCGCCTTTGGATTCCTGTTCGACGATGATCTGGGTCATGACCGAGCGGGTCAAGTCTTCACCGCTCTTAGCATCGTACACAACGAAGTCATATCCTTCTTTGATCATCTGGCACAAGTCGTCGAGCGTCACATAGCTGCTGCGTCCGGTATCGTATAGACGACGATTCGCATATTTTTTAATGACAGTCGGCTTGTCGCCACCTTTTTTAGTAGCCATGTTGCACCTGTGGTGTAAATTGTTGCATGATCATACTGCAAATTAACCACAAATTGCTTTTTCTTACAATCACTTTGCTGCACTATCCCCATTGATGTCATAATACAAAAACAAGCTGTGCGATATGTCTAAAACAACCTCTTCAAATTTTGTTAGATCGAGTGAGCGTCAGCGTCCGTTGATGATGCACCTGACGCTCGCGGCGGGTGCGTTTGCGCAGCAAGGCGATTTTCAGGACGAGCCGTTTCAGGGGGATGAATTCTGGCAGCAGGGGCGTGGTCGCCAAGTTATCAGCAGCATGGAGAAAGTGGTTGAGGGGTTAAAACAGTACCAGCTGCATCCGTATGCGCGCGCGCCACAAAGCCGCAGCATTGTCTGGAGTGATGGCGAAATGCGCATTGTCTGGTATGCGGGCGGGCGCAAAAAAATCAAGGGGTCGGTGGTGATTATCCCGTCGATGATTAACGGCGCCGAGATCCTTGATATTTTGCCGCAGGAAAGGTCACTCGTGCATTGGCTGACACGGCAGGGGTTTGATGTGTTTGTGATTGAATGGGGCAATTTGCGAAATGATGCGGAACTGGCCACGCTTGATCTGGCGCTGGGTACGAAGCTAGTCCGTGGCCTTGAGTGGCTGAAGAAGGAGACTGAGGGGGCACCGCTTACGGGGATGGGCTATTGTATGGGTGGCCTGTTTCTTGCTGCGGGTGCGGTGCTGCGCCCTGACATTTTTGATAAATTGGTTTTTATTGCTGCGCCATGGGATTTCGCGTCGGGGGCCGAGGGGAATTTGCCGCAAGCCGTGCGCGGCTGGGCGCGTGATGGACTCTCCCGTGTGGCGCATCTGGATTATATGCCGATGGAATGGATGCAGATGATCTTTGCGGGGGTTGACCCGACGCTGGTTGCGCGAAAATTCGCAGCCTTTGCCGACATGGATATGGGGAGTGCACAGGCGCGGCTTTTTGTGGCCGTTGAGGACTGGGTCAATGGCGGGATTGATCTTCCGGCGGGGATTGTGCGGCAGTGCGTGGGTGATTGGTATGTGGATAACAAGCCTGTTTCGGGTGCATGGACAATTGCCGGTGAGGTCATTGATGCCGCAAAAATTGCCGCGCCGTCTCTCGTGATTGTGCCGCAGCGTGACCGGATTGTGCCGCCCGAGTCAGCCGAGCCGCTCTCGACTTTGGTACAGGATGGTTATGTGCTCGCGGTCGATTGCGGTCATATCAGCATGATGGTGGGTAGCGATGCGCCCTCTCATGTGTGGGAACCAATGCGGGATTGGATGCTGGAGTAGTTTTAAGGCTAAGGGCTTTCTATGACAGCTTTTTCTGATGGGCGAACACCATAGTGTTTTAAATTTACAGGATGGCAGTCTCCTCTTCCTATGAGTATCTCAAGCAATATTTCTCCAAAGGGTTTTTCTGGAAGCTTGTCTTTGTTGGTCGAGTTCATATAAAACATCTCCCAATATTTTACGTAGGTCGCAGGCCAATTGATGTCTGAAATTTTCTCGGGAGATTTTCTACCATATCCCGAGAGCACTAAATAACCTTTTTGTAATGCGCAGTTGTAGTAATATTTATAAAAATCATTGTAGGGTGTCATAACGCTGTCTTGAGTTTTTTCATCGACAAGATCCAGTATGATCAACTTATCGTAAGTGGTTGATAGCATATAAGTGGAGAATACGTAGCCACAGAAACTTTTGTAGAGGTCTTTCTCTGATTTTGAAGTTTCAACGGCTTCTTTACAGTTCTTATAAAATGTCTCTCCTGTTACTTTTCCTTGGGGTGATACCTGAAATTGGGGTGTTTTGGTCTCGCTTTGGTTTGTGCAAGCTGAGAGTGTAAAGAGGCTGATGAACAGTAAAAATATGCGCATTGATTTTTCCTCATGGGTAATCAACCAATAATCGTCTCAGATTATGGGGGCAGGGTAAGAAAATCAAGAATTACTACGCGAAGAGAATATCCAATAACATTTTGATGTTGAGGGTGATGAGGATGGCGGCGGTGAGGCTGGCGAGGGCAATAATCCATGCGGGGGCCTTGAAATTGCCGATAATGCTTTTGCGGCTGGTAAAGAGGATCAGCGGTACCACGGCAAAGGGGAGCTGCAGCGAGAGAATAACCTGCGAGAGAATAAGGAGTTTGCCGGTTCCTTCACTGCCATAGAGCACGGTGATAATCATAGCCGGAACAATTGCAATGCCGCGCGTAATTAGGCGCCTCACCCACGGCGCTACGCGGATATTGATAAAGCCTTCCATCACGATCTGGCCTGAGAGGGTCGCGGTCACGGTTGAATTGAGGCCGCAGCACAAAAGCGCTACACCAAAGAGTGTTCCGGCCAGCGCGGTGCCAAGGAGGGGCATCAGCATATTATGGGCATCGCCCAGTTCGGCAATTTCGGTGTGCCCTGAGCTGTGGAAAGTGGCGGCAGCCAAGATCAGAATAGACCCGTTGACCAACAATGCCAGCATGAGGGCGAGCGTTGAGTCGATCGTGGCGAAATGGATCGCTGATTTTTTCTCGGCGTCACTGTCGCCAATTATACGGGTCTGGACAATCGAAGAATGGAGATAAAGATTATGGGGCATGACGGTTGCGCCGATAATCCCCAAGGCAATATAGAGCATTTCGGGGTTGGTGATGATCTCGGGTCGCGGAACAAAGCCGCCCAGAATGCCCATTATGTCTGGCTCGGCTAATATCATCTGAACGCCAAAGCACCCAAAAATAATAACCAGAAGTGAAATAATGAAGGCTTCAATCCACCTGAATCCCACACGTTGGAGGGCCAAAACCAGAAAGACGTCAAGACCTGTCAGCAAGACTCCCCATTCAAGCGGAATATTGAAGAGAAGATAGAGGCCGATCGCTGTCCCGATTACCTCGGCTAGATCGGTGGCGCAGATGGCGAGTTCCGCCAGAATCCAGAGCACGAAAGATAAGGGTTTTGGGAAAAAGGCGCGACAGGCCTGCGCAAGGTCATGTCCGGTGGCCACGCCAAGGCGGGCACACAAAGATTGGAGCAGTATAGCCATAAGATTCGAGATGAGACAAACTGCGAGCAAGGTATAGCCGAACTTAGAGCCGCCGGCGAGGGCCGTTGCCCAATTGCCCGGATCCATGTAGCCCACAGCCACAAGGTAGCCGGGCCCCAGAAAGGGCACTAGACGCTTGAGATAAGAGCCTGAATCACGGGTTTTGATCGTCCCGAACACTTCGGGGAGGGATTTTGCCTTCAGGTGGAGCGCTAATGCTTCAGGCGTCATGCAGTAAGTATCCTCAATTCTATCTATCGGTCCGGATTCACTCCGGTTATTTATAGTATAGGCATATAATTGTAGCCTTGGCAACAAATTTGACAAGTCGCTTAAATCGATTCATCATGAGGGATGACAAGTGAAAAAGCTCCTGCCTCTAGTAAAAAGACGCCTGTCCGCCGCGCGGATGCCTTTGACTACGTACGTCTTGCTCACCAGAACGAGACGGCGGAGGATTATGTCGAGCTGATTGCCGAACTGATTGCTGCCAAAGGCGAGGCGAGGGTGGTCGATTTGGCCGAGAATTTTGGTGTGTCACATGCCACGGTGAACAAGATTATCGGAAGGCTCAATCGTGAGGGATTTGTGACTAACCGCCCGTACCGCTCACTTTTCCTTACGGAACAAGGGCAGGTTTTAGCTCAAAAATGTCAGGAGCGGCACGACCTTGTTTTTCGTTTTCTTCTTGCCCTCGGTGTTGATGAAAAGACTGCCCAGCTTGATTCCGAAGGGGTCGAGCATCATGTCAGCGAGAAGACTCTTTCCGCTTTTCGGAAATTTTTGAAAAAATCCAGCGTATGATTTTGGGCAAAGCTGCTGCAACAATAATCGCGGCAATAAGGGGTAGGATGATTTTGTCGATATTGCCCTCGGGGATTAGGCTGCCAACGAGATAGCCCGCCAAGGGGATGCCCACGGCCCATGCCAGCGCGCCTATGGCAGAGTAGATGACAAATGCTTTGTAGTTCATGCCTGTCATACCGGCCATAAATGGCACCAGAGTTCGCGCGAAATGGATGAAGCGGGCGATGACCACGGTAAAGGGGCCGTATTTGGCGAAGAAGTCCGTGCACTTGTCAACGTGATCTTGTTTGATGAGTTTCCCTTTCGTTTTTTCCAGAATTTTTGGCCCCCAGCGCTTGCCGATTTCGTATCCCGCCAAATTACCGAGAAAAGCTGCCACAAAACACCCTGGGAGCATGATCCAGAGATTGAAGACATCTTGGCCAGCGAGGATTCCGATGGGGAAAAGCAGGGAGTCTCCGGGGAGGAAAATACCAAAAATAAAAGCGCCTTCGCAAAAAAGAGCTGTCCAGACGCCTAGGTAACCAAATGTTTTTAAGAGAGAAATTATATCCATATCAAGCGTTTAGCAGAAAAATTATAAAAAAAGTAGGGGGAAAACTATTTTTCCTTGTGTATTCCATAATAAATATGATAGAAAATTCTCAACTTGTTCTTATATTAAAATCATGTTTATGAAAGTATATGATGAATACAGAGATAGCAAAACCGAGTGCCATTGAAAGATGTCAAACCAAACTGGGTGAACTTAAACGCCGTTTTTGGGCGCAGGTTGCTGGTACAGCTTTGGCGGGCACGTTTGCTGCGGCTGGAGTCTCTGTCGCCTTGGTTGAGGGGATTGAAGGTGTGAGCAATTTATCCGCAGCAGCGCCGAGCGTTCAAGTTGAGTCTACCTCTGCGGGTGATTTTATAGATGAGAGAAAGCCACTGCTTACCATGGAACGCAAAGATGACGGCGTTGTTGAGCGACATCTCTCTGATGCTGGGAATAATGCTGCCATAGCTGTCGCGGCGGGGGGAATCGGGGCTGTATTTGCAGCAGGGGCACTGGCTTTTGGATGTGCCGCTGGCGGGACGCGCCGGAAAATTGAATCTGTTCAGGATGCACTTGAGTATCACCGCGAACAAGAGGCGGGTTCACGTTCACGTGACTTCGTATAAAAGTTTAGAGGGTCAAAATGTCCCCGTGTTAAGCGAGGGATTATAACAACAGACTCACAAAAAGCCCCGTCCCGGCCCCACCGTGATGGGGCATTTTTTATGCGGTGCAGCAAAAGTTAAGGGTGGTCTTTTTTAATCTTTCCGTGCATAGTCCTGCCCGTTCACTCTTAACATTTTTAGACATTTTCGGGGGTTTTTATGCCAGATAAATCGGTTGTGATTGTTGCGGCAAAACGGACGGCTATTGGCGCGTTTCTGGGGGGGCTGTCGTCTCTTTCGGCGGTTGATCTGGGTAAGGTTGCCGTGACGGCGGCTTTGACAGAAGCGGGAGTTAAGGCCGATGACGTTGATGATGTTATTTTGGGGCAGGTCTTAACCGCCAATTGTGGGCAGAACCCTGCGCGCCAGACGGCGATTGCAGCTGGTATTCCGGTTACGGCAACGGCGATGACCATTAATCAGGTGTGTGGATCGGGCCTTCGCGCTGTGGCACTTGGTATGCAGGCGATCTTGAACGGCGATGCGAAGATTGTTGTGGCGGGCGGTCAGGAAAGCATGAGCCAGTCAAGCCATGCCATTCATCTGCGTAATGGTACCAAAATGGGCAACGCCGAATTTGTGGATACCATGATTAAGGATGGTTTGTGGGATATTTTCAACGGCTATCATATGGGGATTACGGCCGAGAATGTGGCCACGAAATATGCTCTGACACGCGGCGATCAGGACTCACTTGCGGCCACATCCCAGCAGCGTGCTGAAGCTGCGATCAAAGGCGGAAAATTCAAAGATGAGATTGTTCCGGTTACGATCAAACAAAAGAAACAAGATATTGTGATTGATACGGATGAATTTCCGCGCGCCGGAACAACCACCGAGACACTCGCGGGCCTTCGCCCTGCGTTTAAATCGGATGGGACGGTGACGGCAGGGAATGCTTCGGGGATCAATGATGGCGCTGCGGCACTTGTGCTCATGAGCGCGGATGAAGCGGCGAAACGCGGCCTTAAGCCTTTGGCAAAAATTGTCTCATGGGCGACGGCGGGTGTTGATCCGTCCATCATGGGAACGGGGCCGATCCCTGCGTCGCAAAAGGCCCTCGAGAAAGCAGGGTGGAGCGTGGCTGATCTCGATTTGATCGAAGCGAACGAAGCCTTTGCCGCGCAGGCGTGCGCGGTGATGAAGGAGATGAAATTTGATCCTTCAAAAGTCAATGTCAATGGCGGTGCGATTGCGCTGGGTCACCCGATTGGGGCCTCGGGCGCACGTGTGCTCACCACCTTGCTGCATGAGATGAAACGGACGAGTGCCCAAAAAGGTCTTGCCACATTGTGTATCGGTGGCGGGATGGGTATCGCGCTATGTGTTGAGAAAGTTTAAGGGAGTTGATGAGTATGTCGAAAGTTGCAGTTGTTACAGGAGGTACGCGCGGTATCGGGTTTGCCATTACCAAAGCTTTGGTGGCTGAAGGGTATCAGGTGGCGGCTCTTTATCACGGGAACGAGGAGGCCGCTCAAAAATGCGCGGCCGAGACGGGCGCCAAAGTGTTTAAAGCCGATGTTGCTGATTTTGCCGCATGTCAGGCTGCCGTTACCGCTATCGAAAGTGTCTTGGGGCCAGTGTCCATTCTAGTCAATAACGCGGGTATTACCAAAGACGGAATGCTTCATAAAATGCCGGAAGACAGTTGGCACGCGGTGATTGAGACCAACCTGACCTCCTGTTTCAATATGTGCCGCGCGGTGATTGCCGGTATGCGGGAGCGTCAGTTCGGGCGCATTATCAATATTAGTTCGATCAATGGGCAAAAGGGACAACTCGGGCAGTGCAATTATTCGGCAGCGAAAGCGGGGATGCTTGGCTTTACGCGCGCGCTGGCGCAGGAAAGCGCCGCCAAAGGTGTTACGGTTAATGCGATTTGCCCCGGCTATATTGCAACCGAGATGACGGCAGCGATGCCGCAGGAAGTGCTCGACTCCATTATTCGCCAGATTCCGGCGGCGCGGATGGGTAAGCCCGAAGAGATTGCCGATATGGTGGTTTTTCTGGCGTCTGATCGGGCATCTTTTATCACGGGCGCTACGATGACCGTCAATGGCGGGCAATATATTGCGGCGTAGGCCCATTTTTGACTTTTCTTTAGGGGGAGCCATATCTATAACACTAGATATGGCTCTTTTCTTTTGAATCCAGGAGATGGATATGAATTTCGCGCAGCGTAAAGACAGTGTTTCATCCAATGCACCAAAGGTGCAGTCCGGCGGCGAAGTTGTGCAGGAGCTTACGGGTTTTGATGATCCAAAGGTGTCTCTGCCGCGTGTTCCGAAATTTGCCAAATATCTGGCGGGTACAGCGCTGGGCCTCATCATTCTTGCGGGAGTGGGTGGTGTGGTTGCTTCCCAGTTTATCGATCAAGATAAATATAAGGCCGAGATTGTAGCAAAGGTCAAAGAAGCGACTGGTTACGGTGTTGACTGGAAAGGGGATATATCCCTCGCACTTTTGCCACTTCCGCATGCGAGCCTCCGAGATGTAACAGTGGACGCGAATGGTAAGAAATTTATCACCATCGGATCTGTGGATGTATCTGTTAATATTGCGGCGCTTCTTTCGGGCACAGTTGAAGTGTCGCGGGTACGGGTGCAGGAACCTGTTGTCACTTTTGTGACATCACAAAAAGGACAGCAAGAATGGATGGCAATGCCATCATCATCCAAAGTGTCTGGTGATGGGTCTTTATCTGCTGCTGAAAGTGAACCAGCGTCTGATTCATCATCGGCCTTTGTTGTAAAGTCCATCGAAATTGAAGATGGTCAAGTTATCCTCGATAATCAGGCCGCAGGAACGCGTACCGCTATCGAGAATATCAATACAAGATTGCGGGCCGAGAGTATGTCAGGACCGTTTGACGCCGAAGGAAAATTCAAATTCTCCGGTCAGGATGTTGGTATCAAGATGACGATGGGCGAAAGTGCACTTTCGGATCAGTCTTTTCCGTTGTCATTGGAGGTTACTTTAGAAAAGGCTGGAGTAAAGACCGAGTTTTCAGGGGTAATGAAAGCAGAATCGTCAGAATTTTCAGGAGATGTGACGGTTGAAGCCGACAATATCGGGCGGGCGCTTGAACCCTATGGCATCAGTGTACCTCCAGCGTTGTCAGGTAGGGGCCTCATTGCAGGTAAAGTGACGTTGTCACCGGATGCATTTATTCTCTCGCCCGATTCAACTTTTTCGGTGGGGGATGTTGCCTATAACGGTGATGTGCGTGTGACAAAACTTTCGGAAGATGTTCCTCAAATTTCATTCAAGCTGGCACCGCGGGCAGACGGTGTGACATCACAAGACCCGCTGGTCAAGTTTCTTGATGATCTCCAAATCAGTGCGGCAGGTTCGTATAGCGGTTCAAAATTATCGATCACTTCTTCGTCTGTGCAGCTTCAGGGAAATGATTTGAATGTTTCCGGCAAAGTTGATTTTGGGAAAAATGTTCCATGGGTTGATGTGAAAATCGTCTCCCAAAAACTTGACGTTGATGATATTCAAAGCCGTGTGATGAAACTGGACAGTGGACGGGCTGAACCTACTTTGGCTGCAGGTGATGGAACAGGTGTGGCAGCAAGTATTCCAGCAAAAGGTTTTGATCTGCCGTTTAATGGTACGGTGGATGTGAAAGCGGCCAAAGTGACTGTACAGGGGCAGACTTACCGCGATATTACAGGGCAAGTCAGTGCCGCGGCCAATGCTTTGACGATCAATTCTTTTTCTGCGGCGCTGCCGGTTGATTCGCGCGTTACACTCAGCGGCAAGATCGGTGATACCCAAAAATTTTCTTCTCTGGATATGAAAGTGTCGTTCAAAACATCCAGCCTTGAAGAATTCGCCGCGGTTTATCAGTTGCCGTTTCCCGAACTTCCGCAAACAATCGGCGCATTTGATGTTGATACAAAAATTAAGGGCGACCTTGAAAATACGGATTTTGATGTTGCGGCAGTGGCACAGAAATTTACAGTCAAGGCTTCCGGCAAGGTTACGCAGCCGCTTGTCAGTCCGGTTGTTGATAATGTGAGTTTTGCGATCAATCACCCTAATTTTGCTGATGCGATGCGCGCCCTCGGTATGGATTCTGGCAACCCCGTTGCGGGTGGAGGTGCGTTAACAATTGCAGGGGATCTGGGATGGGTCAATCAAACCTACCGGATCAATAATTTGCATGGGGCGCTTGGCGGCGCTGATTTCAGGGGTGCTGTTGCAGTTGATCTGGCAGGCAAACCTAAAATCGATGGTCAGATGAATATTGCTGATCTGGTTTTGGCCAGTTCGTCTTCAGGAAAAGCCGGAAGTGGCAATGCTTCTGCTCCCTCCAAACAGGCTGCGGGTCTTTCTACAAACAGCGGGGCCGTGTGGTCGCGTGAGGCCATTGATACCAGTTGGATGCATGGCTTTGATGCCGATATTAATGTGACGGCCAAGAGCATCACGCATAATCTTTTAAAATTCAGCAATGTCAAACTGGTTGCCAAACTTGAAGATGGAACTCTTTCGGTCGAGGACATGAGTGCGGGTATGTTTGGTGGTACAGCGAGCCTTAATGCCATCATTAAAAGCGGGCAGGCCGAGCGTGATCCTCTTAATGTTACGGCGAAACTGAGTGCGGCCAATGTGGATGCAAAAAGTATGGTTTCCGGCCTCATGGGGCGGGTCAATGATACAGTTTCTGGAACGCTGACGTCGTTCGATACGCAGATTAGTGCCACGGGAATTTCACCTGCGGCGCTGGTGCAGACACTCGGCGGTGAAGGAAAAGCGCAGGGACAAAACATTATTGTCAAGGGGATCGATGCTGCGCAGCTAGCGCAGGCGGCTAAAGGAAGTTACAAGCCGATGGAGCGGGCGGGCGCGATGTTTGGGTCGTTCGGCGATGGCCAGACGCAGTTTGACATTGCCGATGCGGAATATACGATTCAAAACGGAATTGTGCAGTTCTCAAAACTGTTTTTTGACGGGCCAAAAGCTACGCTGAATTCAACAGGTAGCCTGAATTTGCCACAGTGGACGATTGACCTCAAAAACACCATGACGGTCAAAAATACGGATATTCCGCCGTTTGATTTCAGTGTGCGCGGGCCGCTTGATAATCCCCAGAAGGCGGGAGGCGATGTCATTGAAAATTATCTGCAGAATAAATTCGAGAAAAAGGTCAATAAACTTCTCGAGGATAAACTCGGCAAGTTTTTAGGTGCGCAGAGCGAGGCAGCGCCTGTTGATGAGACTGCGGCGGAGGGGGTTGATTCTGCTACGGATACATCGGCTGACGAATCGCAAAACTCCGAGGCTGATGCCAAGGCTGAGGCCGCTAAGCAGGCTGTGAAGGCGCTTCAGGGGTTGTTCGGGAAGTAGTTTTCACTTCAAGTAATTTGAGTATGGCGTAGAGGCAGTCCAGATGCGGGGTCGGGACGCCGTAGCTTGCCGCTTTGCGCACGGTGTTGCCTAGAATGGCTTCGGTTTCCATGGGGCGGCCTTCCTCGTAATCGAGCAGCATGCTGGTTTTATAAGGGGCCATGGCTTTGGTAAAATTGATGCGTGAGTTGATGGTGTTCTCCGGTAGAGGGTGCCCATCGGCGTTGGCCACGGCGCAGACTTCGGCCATGATGGCGCGCACATATTCTTCCTGCGTGCCAACAATTTCAAGCGTGGTGAGGCCCTGTGATATGACTGAGAGCGGATTGAAGGCCGCGTTCCACACACATTTCTCCCACCGCGCCGCGATGATGTCGGCTGTGGTGGTGCAATTAAATCCCGAAGATTGAAAGGCGTTAGCCAAGGCAAGGACTTTGTCCGAGATACCGGAAGGGTAGGTGCCAATCGTAAAACGCGCCGTGCTTTGATACCGGATTTCACCCGCGGTAAGGCGCGTCACACAGATAAAAGCGAGGGCCGAGATGATTTCATTCTCGGGAAAAACAGTGCGGATGTCTTCTTCAACGTCCATGCCGTTACACAGCAGAACGATGGATGTTCCTTGTGTGACATAGCCCCGCAGGAGCGCTGGGCGATCAAGAGTTGGTAAAACTTTGGTGCACAGAATCACATAGTCGGCAGGAGGAAGGTCAGAGGATGGTTCCTTGACAACATGGTCCGGTGTGAAGCTGTATGTTGTCCCTGTTTCTTCTTCATGAATGGTCACGGGTTTAGTTTGGAGAGTTACAAAATCTGAGCGGGCCACAAGTGTGATATGGACGCCCGCTTTATGGAGGCGCGACGCGCAAAAACTTCCCAAGGCGCCCGTGCCAATAATGGTGACATTCATGGTGTTTGTTTTTCCTTGAGTTTGGCGAGTACGTAAAGACGCAGAGCGCTGGAAAGATTTGTGCCGCGCGCGGTATCGACCTCGAGAATAAGGCTGGAGAGCGGCTTGTTTTCACGCGTCGCTATTGCGCCCAGTTCATCCCAGAAAGGCTGTTCGAGTGAAATAGACGTGGCATGCCCCGCAAGATTTACAGAGCGTTTGATAACGGGGGCGGCCAGATCCATCTTTAGTCCCTAATCGCGGGGGTGGACCATATCCTCGGGGATGATCCATTTCTTGAATTGCTCTTCGGTGAGGAGCCCCAAGGCGATTCCGGCCTCCATCAGTGAGGTGCCTTCATGGTGGGCTTTTTTCGCAATTTTTGCGGCGTTGTCGTACCCAATATGCGGGTTGAGGGCGGTGACCAGCATCAGGCTTTCATTAAGCAGTTTGTTGATGCGGCGTTCGTCCGCTTTGATCCCCACGATGCAGTTATCGGTGAGGGAGCGGCTGGCATCAGCCAAGAGGCGGATCGACTGCAGGACGTTGAAAATAATCACGGGCTTGAACACGTTGAGTTCAAAGTGACCATTGCTACCTGCAATCGTGACCGAGACATGGTTGCCCATAACTTGCGCGCAGACCATGGTCATGGCTTCGCATTGGGTGGGGTTCACTTTGCCGGGCATAATCGAGGAGCCGGGTTCGTTCTCGGGCAGGATAATCTCACCAATGCCGCAGCGTGGGCCAGAGCCGAGCAAGCGGATGTCATTCGCAATTTTCATGAGCGAGGTGGCTATTGTGTTGAGGACGCCCGAAACTTCGACCATGGCATCATGCGCGGCCAAGGCTTCGAATTTATTTTCGGCTGTCACAAACGGCAGCGCGGTAATTTGCGCAACATTGAGCGCAAATTTTTCAGCAAAGCCCTTTTGGGAATTGATACCGGTGCCCACGGCTGTACCGCCTTGGGCGAGTTGCATCAGGCGCGGGTAGGTTGCTTTGATCCGTTGGATGGAAAATTCAATTTGCTTGGTGTAGCCCGAAAATTCCTGACCGAGGGTCAGGGGCGTGGCATCCATCAAATGGGTACGTCCGATTTTAACGATGTGGGCGAATTCCTTGGCTTTGGCATCAAGTGCGGCGTGGAGATATTCAAGGGCAGGAACGAGTTCGTGATAGACTTGTTCTCCGGCAGCGATATGCATGGCCGTCGGGAAGGTGTCGTTGGACGATTGTCCCATGTTGACGTGATCGTTGGGGTGAACGGGTTTTTTGCTGCCCATCACGCCGCCCAGAATTTCAATGGCGCGGTTTGAAATCACTTCGTTGGCGTTCATGTTGGTTTGTGTGCCTGACCCTGTTTGCCAGACGACCAAAGGAAATTCATCACCAAGGCTGCCTTCCATGACTTCATCGGCGGCCTGAATTATGGCTGCGCCGAGCTTTTGGTCGAGGACGTTCAGTTCCATATTGGTTTGGGCAGCCGCGCGTTTGATGATGCCGAGGGCGCGCACGAGAGGAGCAGGCATACGCTCACCGCCGATTTTGAAATTACCGAGCGAGCGCTGTGTTTGAGCGCCCCAGTATTTGCTCGCGGGAACTTCGATTTCGCCGAACGAGTCGGTTTCGATACGGATGACGGGATTGTTTGGTTTGGCGGCAGCTTGGGTCATTTTATGCAGGGTCTCCAAAAATTTTCATAGCTTCTTTTCTAAAGGATTTTGGGGCAAACGAGAAGGGCCGATTGATATTTTCATATTGTTTGGCGCACCGTGTTACGTTGTTTCAAACAGGTCACTGAGGTTATCGATCAAAGCTTCGCCGAGTGCGGTGGCATCGGCTATGGTGATGGCGCGTTCGTAATAGCGCGTGACGTCATGACCAATGCCGATCGCGCTTAAATTCACTTTGCCGATCATCTCGATCCACGCGATCACCTGATGAAGATCGTGTTCCAGAATATTAGTAGGGTTGACGGAGAGAGTTGAGTCATCTACCGGTGCGCCATCCGAGATAATCAGGAGAAGTTTGCGTTCTTCATTGCGCGCCGCGATGCGGTTATAGGCCCATACCAAAGCTTCGCCGTCGATATTTTCTTTAAGCAGGCCTTCTTTGAGCATCAACCCCAAATTCTTGCGTGTGCGGCGGTAGGGGCTGTCGGCGGATTTATAAATAATATGGCGTAGTTCGTTCAATCGTCCCGGCTGGTCAGGACGGCCATTGCCGATCCAAAGATCGCGGGCACGGCCCCCTTTCCATGTGCGGGTGGTAAAGCCCAGAATTTCAACCTTGACGCCGCAGCGCTCGAGCGTTCGGGCGAGAATATCGGCGCACATCGCGGCAATGGTGATGGGACGGCCCCGCATTGAACCAGAGTTATCAAGAAGGAGTGTCACCGTGGTGTCTTTGAATTCGGCTTCCTTTTCCTGTTTGAAGCTCAAGGGAACGGTGGGGTTGGCAACAACGCGCGCAAGGCGGCTGCTGTCTAAATACCCTTCCTCCAAATCAAATTGCCATGAGCGTTGTTGGCGCGCGAGGAGTTTACGTTGCAGGCGGTTGGCCAGTTTTGCCACAAGGGTTTGCATCCCTTCCATCTGTTTATCAAGAAGGGCGCGCAGACGCACAAGCTCGTCAGGATCGGCGAGGTCTTCGGTGTTGATAATTTCATCAAATTCTTTGGTGTAAATGGCATAGGATGTACCAGGGGTATTGGCGGGCGGTGCATTTTTTTGTTTGACTTCGGCGGCATTGTCATCGGCTTCATCGCCTAAGGTGGCAATGTCGCCTGCGCCTGATTCATCTTGCGGATTTTCGTCGTCCTCATCTCCATCGTCCGTGTCGTCACTTGCGCCGTGTTGCGAGTCGCTGTTGTCATCTTCATCGTGTTCTTGCTGGTCATCGGCAGGCACGTCACAATTATCTTTTCCTGAGGGGGTGTCGTCCTCGGGCGGGGGTGGTGTGTCATCACCTTCCAGATCGCCTGTCTCATCCGAGGGAATCAGATCCAGTCCCTTGAGGATGGCGCGGGTTTGTCCCCCAAATTTTTTTTGGTCGGCGATGTTGGCGATTAGTTTTTTTTGCCAGTCAGTTCCCAGTTTTTCATTGATCCAGTTCTCCCAGAGTGTGGTGAGTTTTCGGGCGGGAAGAGGGAGTTCTTTTCCTGTGATGCGGGCGAGCAGCAGAGCGTGAAGAGCGTCAGGCAGGGTGTCGTTGCGGCGGTTATTCAGGTTATGGTAGCCGAGCTGCGTGCATTTCTCGCCGAGAGCGGCGGCGAGATTCTTGCCCACTCCCTCCATCGCGATGGCACCGAGCGATTCAATGCGGGCAAGTTCAAGAGCGTCATGGATCGCACGTGCCTGTTCATCTTTGGGGGCGCGTTTCTGATGCAGATCGGGGTCATGGTGGCGAAGTCTTAACCCTTCACTATCCGCTGCGCCGCGTATAACATTGCGGTCATTCTCTGACATTTTTATAAGGAGAGGGGGAAGCCGCGCGCCGTTTTTACGGGCAAGGGAGAGTTTTTTCTGCAAGGTCTCGGTGGGGGTGTAGGTCACCTCAATATCAGCCCGCTGCGCCAAAGCGCGCAGTGTCGCATCAAGAGCTAGTTTAAAATGTTCGGAATCGGAATTCGGCATGGGCTCAGTATAACGTAACAATTCTTCTTCGCTAGATGAAAATTATATATTAAACTCAATATGTTAGCATTGTAACAGAGCGCAACACAGCGTGATTTGTTGTGTCGCAGTAATTTTATTATATTGATCCTACTTACAAACGCGTTTTTTCGAAGAATTTTCCATTCATGCAGCACACTGTTTCTTCCCCTGTCATTCTTTCCGGTATTGGCCTTCATTCGGGAGCCGAAACAACACTTCGTATTTTGCCTGCCGAGCGTGGCGAGGGAATTGTTTTCCGCCGCACGGATGTGGCTGACCGCAATAATCTTGTTCCGGCCTCATGGGATTGTGTAACCGATACACGCCTGTGCACTTTGGTGTCCAATGACGAGGGAGTTTTTGTCGGGACGATTGAGCATCTGATGGCGGCGTTGGCTGCGTGCGGCGTTGATAATGCCGTGATCGAACTGGATGGGCCGGAAGTGCCGATTATGGATGGCAGCTCGGTTGAATTTACAAACGCTATTTTGGCGACAGGGCTTAAAACTCTTGCCGCACCGCGCCGTACGATCCGTATTTTGAGCGAGATCAAAGTTGAAGATGGTGATAAATGGGTAGTGCTGCGTCCCGGTATCGGATCGAAATATAAAGTCACGATTGATTTTCCGCATCCGGCGATTGGTACACAATCTTATAGTATGGATTTGCTCTCGGGTCACTTTGTCACCGACGTGTCGAATTGCCGTACCTTTGGTTTTATGCATGAAGTGAATGCGCTGCGGGCGATGGGATTGGCTTTGGGCGGCTCGCTTGAGAATGCTGTTGTTCTGGATGAAAAAGCTGTTCTTAATCCTGAGGGGCTGCGCCGCGCGGATGAATTTGTCCGCCATAAAGTTCTGGATGCTGTGGGTGATATTTATATTGCAGGCGGTATTATCCTTGGTGAATACGAAGCCTATAAACCGGGCCACAACATGAATAATCGTGTACTTCAGGCGCTCTTTGCCAATCCGGCAGCGTGGGAGTGGAGTGAACTTTATGTGGATTCCGTTCCTGCTGATTGTCGTGCTAGTGTTGCGGCTGTTATGACGGGGGCTACCGCGCGTCGGGTTGAGCGGGTTTCTGCTTAATTAAATTGAGATTGATAACTTTGGGGGAGCGGGCATTACGCCCGCTTTTTTATGGGAATAAACATTTTTTCAATGCGTGAAATATCCGCCTTATTGGCAGGGGAGAAAGATCAAAATTTCCTTGAAGTTCTAAGAGTTACGTTTAATCTAGGGGCAGTTTTAAGGGAATTTTCATGAGCATTTTTTCAAAGACATCTGTTTTTACGTGTGTGGTGGCGGTCTTGTTGCTTTCCGGATGCGCCGGAGACGAAGCACCCGAGGAGAAGCTGGCCCTCGAGCGCCCAGCAGAACAGATTTTCAAGGAAGCGCAAGACGCGGAGAAAGAAGGTAGCTACGGACAGGCTGCAACACTTTATGCCGAGGTTGAGCGGCAGCATCCTTATTCCGATTACGCGACGCAGGCCCAGATCAAGCAGGCGGAAGTGGCCTATGCCAATTTGAAATATGATGAGGCGATCGCGGCGCTTGATCGGTTTATCGAACTGCATCCGGGATCGGATAAGGTTGATTACGCCTATTATCTCAAAGCGATGTGTTTTTACGAACAAATTTCTGATGTGCGTCGCGATCAGGCGATGTCGCGGGACGCGCTTGAGGCACTTGATACGGTGATTGGACGTTTTCCCGACAGCAAATATGCGCGGGACGCAAAATACAAACGTGATCTTGTCCGTGACCATTTGGCTGGCAAGGAAATGGAAATCGGGCGTTACTACATGGCTCGGGGTCAGTATCAGGCCGCAATCAACCGCTTTACTGTTGTGGTTAAAGATTATCAGACTACCACTCACGTTCCCGAGGCGCTGCACCGTCTGACCGAAAGCTATACGGCTTTGGGCCTTAAAGACGAGGCAACCCATGTGGCGGCTGTACTGGGGCATAACTATCCGGGAAGCGAGTGGTATCAAGACAGCTATGCCTTGCTTGATCCGGCACAGCGCGAAAACCTAAAAGATGAGCGTTCATGGTTTCGTCAATCCATTGAATCGCTTCTTTCTTCCGACTAAGGGTGCGGGGCGGAGCTATGTTAACATCGCTCCATATTCGCAATGTCGTCCTGATTGATCAGCTTGATCTTGAATTGGACGCGGGCCTGCTCGCGCTTACCGGCGAGACGGGTGCAGGAAAGTCTATTTTACTTGACTCATTGGGCCTTGCTCTTGGCGCGCGGGCGGAAAGCTCCCTTGTTCGGCATGGTTGCGATCAGGCAAGTGTGACGGCTGTTTTTGATGTTCCTGATGCCCATCCTGTTTTTGATGTCTTGCGTGAACAGGGACTTGATCCTGTGTCACCTGTGGTGTGCCGTCGCCTCTTGAGCGCCGATGGGCGGAGCCGCGCTTTTATCAATGATGAAGCGGTAAGTATTTCTTTCCTCAAAAGCTGTGGCGATATGCTCGTTGATATTCACGGGCAATTTGAAACTTATGGCCTCCTGAATCCAGCCCTTCATCTCGACGTTTTGGATGAGTATGCGGGGCTTGAAGGGGGGCGGGGCGATTTGATGCAGCTTTACCGCATCTTTCGGGATGCACAAAAGGCTTTTGTCGAGGAGCGCGCGCGGGCCGAGCGGGCAGCAGAGCATGAAGATTTTCTGCGGCGGGCGGTTGAAGACCTTGAAAAACTTGATCCGCAGGAGAACGAGGAAACGGAGCTTCTTGACCAACGGCGCAGTTTGCAAAATCGCGCGGCTATTTTCGAAGTGCTTGCGCTGGCCCAAGATTCATTGGGCGGGGAACAGGGCGCGGATATGCTGATCGGGCAAACGGGGCGGTCGTTGTTGCGTCTTGCCGATAAGATTGAGGGGCTGGACGTTATCCATGAGAGCCTCAATCAGGCAAGTATCCATCTTCAGGGGGCATGCCGCGCGGTGGATGACAAGCTCTACGCCTTGCAAAGTGGCGGGCATTCGCTTGAGGAGATTGAAGACCGTCTATATGCCTTGCGCGGTGCGGCGCGTAAATACGGGGTTAGCGTGGCAGAGCTTGCGGGAGTGCGTGTGGACTACGCTGCGCAGATTATCGCGCTTGACCATCAAGGGGTGCATCTGCAACAGCTTGAAAAAGTGATTGATGGGGCGCGGGCCGCTTATGAAGACAAAGCGCAAGAGCTACATCAGGCGCGTCTTGTCTTTGCCCAAAAACTTGACAAGGCGGTGAATGGCGAACTTGCGCCGCTCAAACTTGATAAGGCTACTTTTCTCACGCAAGTTGATCTGCGTGTCTCTGAGGAGGACTGGTCGGACAAGGGGATTAGCCGTGTACAGTTTTTGGTGCGTACCAATGCGGGGGGTGATGCGGGGCCGCTTAATAAAATCGCATCAGGCGGTGAGATGGCGCGCTTTATGCTTGCGCTTAAACTGGTGCTGGCAGGCGCGGCGCGTGTTACCCGTTCTTATGTGTTTGATGAAATTGATACGGGTATTGGCGGGGCGACGGCGAGTGCCGTGGGTGAACGCCTTGCGCGGCTTGCGCTCCATCATCAGGTGATGGTGGTGACGCACTCGCCGCAAGTGGCTTCTAAAGCGCGGTGTCATTTGGTGGTATCGAAAGATTCAGGCAAGACCCATGTGAGCCGCCTTGATGATGGTGCGCGGCGTGAGGAAATTGCGCGCATGCTCTCGGGCAGTGCCATTACAGATGAGGCGCGTGCTGCGTCGGCTAAACTTCTGGAAGCTGTTACATAGGATATAACGATGCTTTTTAATCTGGATTTCGAAGACGCCAAGTCTCGTCATGCCACTCTTGTTCAGCAGATTGAGGCGCATGACGTCGCCTATTACACGGAAGACGCGCCGCGCGTTTCGGATGCCGAATATGATGCGCTGCGCCGTGAACTTGAGGAAATCGAGAAAAAATTTCCGGCCCTTGTTAGCGCGAGCAGCCCCACCCAGAAGGTCGGGGGAGTTTCTGCCGGCGGATTTGGCAGTGTGGTGCATCGCCTGCCGATGCTATCGCTCGGTAATGCATTTGCGGATGAAGATGTTCATGACTTTGTCGCGCGGGTGCACAAATTTCTGGCATTGCCCGAGGGGGGTGATCTTGACATTGTGGCCGAGCCTAAAATTGACGGGTTGTCTTGTTGCCTGCGCTATGAGGAGGGCGTGTTGGTGCAAGCAGCAACACGCGGGGATGGCGCAACCGGTGAGGATATTACCGCGAATGTACGAACCATTATTGATGTTCCGCAAAAGATAAAGGATGCACCAGCAGTTCTTGAGGTGCGCGGGGAAATTTATATGCGGCGGGATGAATTTGAAAAACTCAATGCGGCGCAGGAAACAAAGGGCGAGAAGGTTTTTGCCAATCCGCGCAACGCAGCCGCAGGGAGCGTCCGGCAACTTGATTCCAGTATCACGGCGCAGCGGCCTTTGCGGTTTTTCGGTTATGCCCTTGGTGAAGTGTTGGTTCCGTTTGCGGATACGCAGGACGGTATCCGCAAACGCCTGGGTGATATTGGTTTTGCGCAGGCGCTGCCGCAGGCGGTGTGCCGGAGCGCGGATGAACTTCTTGACTATTACCGCCATGTCGAAGAAGACCGCGCCGATTTACCTTATGACATTGATGGGGTGGTGTATAAGGTCAACCGCCTTGACTATCAAGAGCGGCTCGGGTTTGTCGCGCGCGCACCGCGTTGGGCGATCGCCCATAAATTTCCGGCGGAGCGTGCCGTGACAGTTCTTACAGCCATTTCTGTTCAGGTGGGCCGTACAGGCGTTTTAACGCCGGTGGCGGAACTTGAACCGATTACGGTCGGCGGGGTGGTGGTGCGTCGCGCCACACTTCATAATGAGGATGAAATTCGCCGTAAAGATATTCGGGCGGGTGATCATGTGATTATTCAGCGCGCGGGCGATGTTATTCCGCAAGTGGTGGATGTCGTACTTGCCAAACGTCATGTGGATTCAGTGCCGTTTGTTTTTCCTGAGATATGCCCTGCGTGCGGATCGCGGGTGATCCGTGAAGAGGGTGCGGCCGCCCGCCGCTGCACGGGGGGCCTTGTTTGTCCGGCGCAGGCGAAAGAGCGGCTTAAACATTTTGTAAGCCGCCTTGCTTTTGATATTGAAGGCCTTGGCAGCAAGATTATTGAGGAATTCTGGGATGCGGGATTGGTGCGGACGCCAGTTGATATTTTTATGCTTGAGGCGCGGGATAAGACATCACTGACACCCCTTCGGGCGAGTGAGGGCTGGAAAGATTTGTCGGTACGAAATTTGTTCGCAGCGATTAACAAACGGCGCATCATTTCGCTGGATCGTTTTGTCTATGCCTTGGGAATTCCGCAGATTGGTGAAGCGAGCGCCAAACGTTTGGCAACGGAATATGGCTCTGTGGCATCGCTGCGCGAGCATGTGGCGCTTGCGGCGCAAGACTCTGATGCACGGCCGCTTACCGATATTCACGATATTGGCTTGAGTATGGCGCAGGATATTATCGCCTTCTTTGGTGAGGCGCATAATAACCGCATTGTTGACGACTTGCTGCTTGAGGTTCATGTTACGGATTTTGTGAGAGCGCAAAAAACGGGATCAGAATTTTCGGGGAAAACAATTGTCTTTACCGGTACGCTCCAGACGATGACGCGGGATGAGGCTAAAGCGCGCGCCGAAATACTCGGGGCGCGTGTTTCGGGAAGTGTGTCGGCTAAAACGGATTATGTTGTCGCTGGTGCAGAGGCAGGATCAAAGCTCGAGAAAGCCCAGTCACTGGGCGTGAACGTCCTGAGTGAACAAGAGTGGATCACACGCAGCCAGACATAGATGATTATTGGCTTTTTTTGATGTCGCGCAGACGCGAAAGGATTGTTTCAATTTCGGGGGGGAAGTCGCGGCGTTCGACAAATTCACCGCCGCCTGAGTTGCGAGTCATGGCTTGCTCTAACGCACGCACCAGAAAATCAGCGATTTGTGCATCTTTCTGTTCAATGGCGAGTTGAAGCGCGAAAAAAATGCGGTCACTCAAGCGGTGATGGTTCAGAAACGAGTTATCCATGTCTTATTTCCTCGAAGTGCCTTGTATCAAAATCCAGTTAAGAGACTACAGAATATGTGTTTTTCCTGCGTCAGGTCTATTTAAAACATTCTCACGTATAAAAGTAAAGATGCGGTCAACAAAGATTTGACGGAAGATGTCCGCTTCCAGCAGGAGTTCATGTTGTGCTCCCTTGATTTCAAACAGGTCTGCCTGCGGCAGATTGGCCAAAAGTTTGCGGGTTGCGGCGTTATCCACCAGTTGATCTTCACTCGCAAGCCCCACCAAAAGCGGCATTGAGAGTTCGTCCAGATAGCCGGACTTATTTACATGCCTGCAGGATTTTACGGCATCGAGCAGCCATTTATTGGTGGGGCTGCCGATGGCGAGATGCTGCGTCGTGGGGTTAAGGAAATAAGCGCTTTGAAGGGCGTTACGTACCGGATCGCTGGTAAAGATGCCTTTAAAGCCTGGCCTTTCACGAAAGCCGTCATACCAATCGCATCCGCCGGGGACATAGGCAGTTGGTTTGAACCGCATGATTGTAAAGACAATATTTCGTAGCCACGGCGGGGTCATCTCAACTGCCTTGATCCCGAAAAGCGGAGCGGAAAAGATTGCGGCTGAAAAAATATTATAGCCACGTGAGGCTTTGTTGTACTCCTTGAGATAGCGCAGGGCTATATGGCCGCCCAGCGAGTGACCAAACAAAATGAGGGGCAGGCGTTTGTGGTTGTCGTCGGCATCGATTGCGGCGGAGAGGGCAATTTCATCCACCAAAACATGCAGGTCTTCGAGGAGTTCGGTAAATCCGGCTGAATGGCGTTTATGCGGGGCGTGGGGGAGATAGCGGCCAGAGCCGCCTTGGCCGGGCAAATCAATAATGATAACTTTTATATCCTGCGTTTCGCATTCATGGACAAATTCAAAATATTGTTCGCCATAATCGCCAAGGCCGCCAAAAATCACCATAACGGCTTTATAAATTTTGGGGCTGCGCGGTAGGCCGTAGCGAATTTTCATACCGCGGATTGTCTTATAACTCCAATCCCAGTTCTGGGGAGGCATAAAGCGGGGTTCGTTTAACAGATATGGAATAGGCTCTGTCATCTTATGCTGTGGGGGTGTGGGTGATTGCCCATGTCACATGGGTTTCGTCGCTGTCTTTTAACTGCACATCGAAATTATAAGTGCGGGCAGCGATACCTACGACGTAAGGGTGGGCAAGACGCGGATCCATATCGCCCAAGGCAATTGTTCCGGCGAGCGCATTCTCCACATTTTCGCGGATGGTTGCGCCGGTACCTTCGGCGCGCACCAGCGTTTGTTCGCCTTGGCCCGGATCAACATAGATGGTGCCGCCTTTTGGTAGGCATTCGGTGCCGAGAATGAGGGTGCCGATCAATGTTTTGAGAAAGCCGCGTGTGGCGGGCGAAATACCCAAGGGACCGAAGGGATCCCAGCTTTGGCGGATTTTGCCGTCACTGCGGATTAGGGCGCCAAAGGCTTTTTGAATATCTTCGGGTTTAATGTTGCCTTCGCGGCCACCGGCACCATAGGCAAGGCGGAAAGCCATCAAACGTGCACTCGCGGCACCTGCGCTATGAGCGATCAGGTCGGTTGCGGTTTTCATCCCTTGCGGATCATCCGCCATATCTTCCATGAATTCGAGGCCGTTATTGATGGCACCAACAGGACTGACCAGATCATGGCAAATGCGCGAGGCAAGAAATTCCATAATTAATGTAACGTCAGAGTTATTGAGAGTCATGGGAAGAACCTTTTGTCCGATTCGCGGGTAATCTGTGCCCAGATTACAGGAATTAACACTTTTGCCAAGCCATTTTGACCATTTTCCCTTTTCGGGAAGAGGGCGCAAAAAGGCAGAATTGTGGACAAAATAGAGGGGGATGCAGGTTTTTCTTGGATATATTATACAAAATGATTATGGTGAGTGCCATGGATGACATTTCAGGTAAAAAGTTCAGTCTTCAGGACTGGGTGATGAAGCGTGCGGCCAACCAGACCGCAGGCTTAAGCGAGGAGTCTGCGCCGCAGGTTGAGGCGGAGCAGGCCAGTTCATTTCATAATACAGTTCGGGAGCAGGAAGAGGCTCCGATGCGCGCCGTGTCGAATGGAACCTATGCGCGTTCGGGCGGGCCGCGCTTTTCGATCAAAGATTTTGAAGATACGGAAGCTGGTGCAGTTTCCAGCGCTGGGGAGACCTCTCCCGCAGTGGATGATGATAATAAGAAATCACCTTCGGTACAGCTTCCTCCTTCTGTTGAGGATGCGGTCAAGGAAGCTCTTACAGATTTGGTAAAAACGACGGCAAGTAATGCTGTTCAACCTGCTGCTCCTGCACCTGCTGCTAATCCGGTTCAGCAATTGCAAATTGTCAGACTGCTTTCCGAACTTGGTGACCGTTTGCGTCAAAGCGAGAAAGAACGCGAAATTCTTTGGAAAGAACTCGATATTTGCCGCAAGCAGATTTCCGAAATGGAATGGATGGGCGAGAAATCAGAGAAAGCATTTCTCTCGCTTGAAGGCCATATGAAGGAACGCGATGGTTCAGTCGAGGACATTATCGGTAAACAAAAATCACTCGAAGAGCAGTTGGCACAGCAGACCGAAGCGCTCCAAAAGTCCAGCGAAGAAAATGCCAAGCTGCAGGATAAAATTGCATCGATCGAAACGGCAGCAGGCAGTGCGATTGTCCGCGTTGAAGATGCTTTGATGGAGAACACAAAACTTGCCAAACGTGTTGAAGCGTTGGGGCAGGATAAGGCCCGCCTGATGCGTAAGCTCGAAGTGGTTGAGGAAACGCTTAACCATACGCAGGAAACACTTAAAGCCAAGGCATTGGTTCTTCTCACGGATCAGGCTTTGGCAACCCGCACGCAGGCACCGCAGGTGCCAGCATGGACGGGGAATGATACGCTTAAAACGGCTTCCGGTCATGTTGATAACATGCATAATAACACTGGCGGGCCACTTGGAGATATTGCATCATCTCTGGACAAGGGGGAGGCTCCCGTGCGTAGGAGTAATGTCATTTTTGCGTTGTTGATTGTCGGCGCAGTTGTTGCCGGATATTTCTTGGCGCAGGCGAATATAGGGCAGGTCAGCCTTTGGCCTGCGGATGTGCCGACGGCGCTTTCAACTGAATCCAGCCCTGTTGCCGACGAAGCAGCCCAGACTGCCGCGCAAGATACCTCTGCCGTTATCGCTGCGGCCGATGACCAGCAGCAACTTATGGATCAAATCGCCGAGATGGCAAACAAGATCGAGCCAGCTACGGCGCGTGATCCTGGGATGTTGGCGGATGACGAAGCTGCGCCTCAGTCTGCGCCTTCATCCGACATTGTCGAGGGGGTTTATCCAGAAGAATTTGCAGCGGCACAGAAAGCCGAAGACGAAGCCGCTGCTCAGTTTAGAAAAGATCAACTGGCACGCGGCGATAAAGTCAAAGTAACGGCCGATAAAAAATTGCCTGTCGCCATGAAACCGATTGAGACATCGGCTTTGGCTGGTGATGCACGGGCGCAGCACGACCTTGCAACACTTTATATCTCCGGTGCGGATGGCCTCAAGGTCGATTATGTGAGGGCGGCCAAATGGCTTGAAGAAGCGGCGTTCCGCGATGTTGCAAATGCGCAGTATAATCTTGGTGTTCTTTATCATCAGGGGTTGGGTGTCAGCAAAGATATTCCGCATGCGATGGCACTTTACCGCGTGGCGGCATCCGAAGGACACCCCGAGGCGATGTATAATCTGGCGATTGCTTATGCCGAAGGGATTGGCACAGGGTATAATGCGCAGATTGCTGCTGTTTATTTTCAAAAATCGGCGGCGGGCGGCGTTGTGGATGCGGCCTATAATCTTGGCCTTTTGCATGAAAACGGCCTCCTTGGTGAGTCGCAGCCCGATGAAGCCGTGTTCTGGTACACGCTGGCGGCGCAGGGCGGCAACAAAGACGCACAGAAATCACTTGATGCGCTTAAAAAACAACTTGGCATGTCGGATGAAGATGCGGGCCATATTGTGGCGCGTATTGCCAAGGGTAAACCGGAGTTTATGGCTGTTGGTGGAAAGATAACCCTTCCTGTACGTAAAGATCCGGGAAGTTGGTCGGCGGGAAATTCTGATGCGGGACAGAAGAACTTGGATACGGGTTCTGGTGTATCTGGCGCTACAGGTGAGGATAGTTTGACTGTGCAAATCGGTGAGCAACTGGCACAGCGCGGCTTGTTCGATATATCCTCGGGAGCCAATGATTCCGATGCTTTGGGCCGTGCGATTTCGGCTTACCAAAAGAGCAACAATCTCAAAGTTGATGGCAAGCCGACCGAAGATTTGCTGGTGCATATGCTCGCTGCGCGCGCGCAGGATGGACCCGTTCCGCTTGTTCCCTGATTTTTATCTTGATTTTAAAGGCTTTGAGTCACCATCACGTGCCATGCGGGGTGGTGTTTCTTTATGAGGTCTGCTGCTCGCTCGGCTTTGCCTGTATTTTCAAATATACCGAAGCAGCAGGAGCCACTGCCGGACATGCGCGCGAGCAGACAATCGGACTGGGATTCCAGTGCGTGTGTGACCAAAGCAATGTCGGGATTTAAAGCGATTGCGGGTTGGTAGAGATCATTGGCGGTGTGCGCTCTTAAAAAGAGACAGAGATATTCCACTGACGCGAAGTGATCGGGAAAAGCCACGGGTGTCGAAAAATTTTCGGCGTGATTTTCTTTGTAGTATGCATAGGTCGCCGGAGTGGATGAAGGGAAAGATGGATAGATAAGAACGAGAGGAACTGCTGGATGTACCGGTGAAGGAGACGATTCATCGCCGACGCCTTCCATGATAACGGCGTGATTGCTTAGGAAGACAGGAACATCGCTGCCAAGCTGCAAAGCCAGTTTGTGCATGTCATCTTTGTTCATCAGGTCAGGATTCATGAGGCGCAGCGCGCTGATAACGGCGGCGGCATCGGATGACCCTCCTCCCAGTCCGGCGCCTGCCGGAATATTCTTTGTCAAGTGAGCGTGAAAGTAACCGTTGAGGGCATGGTTCTGGCGGAGCAGGCGCAGTGCCCGCATGACCAGATTTGTCTCAGGCGGGTCGCGGGTGATGCTTTCGGCAAATGGTCCGGTGATCTCGAGTGTATCTGCCGTGGCCTGCGATAATGTCAGATGGTCACTTAGCCGCGTGAATATTACCCATGAATTGAGGATATGATAACCATCCGCTCTGCGTCCGGTGATGTGAAGATGCAGGTTAATTTTGGCAGGGGCGTTTATGGTCAACGGAACCATTGTTATCTCCGTGTGAGGAACCTATGCTAAGACGCGTGATCACGCAACATGCGCAGGTTGCTCATTGTCACTTGGTTTATCTTCCACCCTTAGTTCGAAACCAGATGATCCGATTTCGGCTGTGCCGCGCTGGAGAGGGGCGACGTTAATCCGCCCGAAATTTTTTCTTCGGTTTTTTGTGTGAACTCAGTAGATTTGGAAAAACTGACGGCGCGCTTCCACTGGAATCGGGCTTCGTTTTTTCGTCCGGTTTGCCAATAGGCATCGCCCAGATGGTCGTTAATTTCTGCTTCATTAGGGAGCAGTTCGATGGCTTTTTCAAGGGTTTCTGCGGCCTTTGGGTAGTTGCCCATGCGGTAATATACCCAGCCGAGGGAGTCGACGATTGCGCCATCATCGGGGCGGATGCGTACGGCTTTTTCGATCATCTCGGCGGCTTTATCAAGGTGGAGACCTTGGTCGGCCCAGCTGTAACCCAGATAATTGAGGACGTAAGGGTGGTCCGGTTCGTAGGTCAGGGCGAGTTTGAGGTCTTTTTCGGCGTCGTCCCATTTTTTTAGGCGTTCATAGGTCATGCCGCGGGCGAAGATGAGATCCCAGTACTTTTGTGGGACGGGATCGCCTGCTAATTCGAAAGCTTTGTTGTAGGCGTACAAAGCCTCTTTGAATTTTTCCTGTTTGCGGTAGATGTCGCCGATCTGGATTTGGGCTTCAACATTATTGGGGAGAGTTCCCAAGACACGAACGGCCTCGTCTGTTTGGCCAGATTGTTCGAGCAGCAAAGCGATCTGGCGTTGGGTTATCGTTTGCTCCTCAGTATTACCGTGCCAGTCGATGCGTTGCAGGTAGGCAATGGCCTCACCGTATAGCTCGTGGCCAGAGGCTTCACTTGCCAGAAGTTCCAGTGCGTCGGCATTGTCCGGTTCAAGGTAGAGGCCCAGTTCCAGCAGGATCCGTGCACTGTCGCCAAATTGCGCGGTGAGGAGTTGTGCAACGCTGGTCAGGGATTGGCTCAAGCCGTTTTGTACATTGGCGGGAGGAATATAAAGCGGAGAAATGGCGGCGGTTCCATCCATATCTTTTGATTTACCCATATAAATATCGCGGCGGGCGGGGACTGATTCAGCCAGAGCGGCGTAGAGCGATTGCGCGGCTTTCTTCGCGCCATAGGCTGCAAAAATATCGGCGACGTCTTCAACACGCTCGATGGGGGTTGGCGTTTTCGTGAAATCAATATTTGCAGCCAGATCGGCAATCGCTTGTTTATCCTTGGTGTAGGCAGCAATCATCACGGCGTGATAAGCAAGGGCAGGATTGGCTTTCAGATCGGCAATATCGGTTTTTCCCTGATCGGCGGCGGCCCACGCTTTAAGCAACGGAAGAATAGCCAGTGCGATGGTGTCGGTTGTCTCTGGAGGTTGGGCGGCAATAACTTTTGCGTAGTCCTTGTTTTTAAAGTCGCTGATGGTAACGATTAATTTGGCGAGTGACTGGCCGGAGGCTTTTTCTTTAAGGGCGAGAAGTTCTTGGGCAAGGGCTTTGGCGCGTTCAAAGTTGCCTGATCCGAGCGAGAGCACCATAATGCGTTGTTTGATCTCCAGATTATCAGGGGAAAGGCGCAAAATACCTTCATAGTGGCGTGCGGCTGCAACCCAATCGGCATGTTGCTGGGCGAATTGGCCAGCAAGGAAATTGCCGGAAACTGTCGGCGTTGCGGGAATGACGAAACCGCCTCCGCCCGGTGCGTAGTAGTTGACGTACGACGTGCCGTCATTTTGCCCATCGGCTTGCGAGGTTTGCGATGGAGCACCCTCGTCACATCCGCTTGTCAACAGAATCGTGGTGGTCAGGAGCGCCGCGAGAAGACGTTTATTTTTGAGTGAGTGTGTCATGGAAATTTGCTGCCTCTTCTTATCATATAACGGTGCGCGGCTTCAGGTCTAGTCTTTGTGTTTAAAAAATAATGGAAGGTTACATGCCCGTGTAATTTGGGCCGCCTCCGCCTTGCGGAGGGGTCCAGTCAATATTCTGCGACGGGTCTTTAATATCGCAGGTTTTGCAGTGGACACAGTTTTGCGCATTGATCCGAAAGGTTTTTTGTCCGTTTTCTTCGCTGATTTCATAGACCCCCGCGGGGCAGTAACGCTGGGCAGGCTCTGCCCATTCGGGGAGGTTTTTGGCGAGGGGGATGGAGGCGTCGCGCAGTTTGAGGTGACAGGGTTGATCTTCCTCGTGGTTTGTATTTGACAGAAACACAGAAGAGAGGCGGTCAAAGGTTAATTTGCCATCGGGTTTGGGGTAGGTGATGGGCGCGCAATCACGTGCAGGCTTCAGAGCGGCAAAATCGGCATGATGGGGTAGGGTATAGGGTAGGCGCCAGCCGCCGAGCGTTTGAAAGGCCGCATGCGCAAGGCCAACCCAACGGCCCCAGTGGAACCCTTGACGGATATTGCGGACTTTATAAAGTTCCTGATATAGCCAGCTGGATTTAAAGAGATCGGTATAAGCGGTGCATTCGGGTGCATCAAGGTTTGCGGCGATCGCTTCGGCGGACAACATTCCCGATTTCATCGCGGCATGGTTGCCTTTGATCTTGGCCACATTGAGGAATCCGGCGCTGTCTCCAATCAGGACACCACCCGGGAAGGTGAGTTTGGGAAGGCTGGTGAGACCTCCTTCAATCAGGGCGCGCGCGCCGTAGGAAATACGTTTGCCGCCCTCTAATGTCTTGCGGATGAAGGGGTGGAGCTTGTGACGTTGCATTTCCTCGAACGGGGAGAGAAATGGATTGGTATAATCAAGGCCGACCACATACCCGAGCGAAACCAGATTTCCTTCCATATGGTACATCCATGATCCGCCATAGGTGTTGGTATCAAGTGGCCAGCCCATGGTGTGGATGCAGGTGCCTTGTTTGTGGTTCTCGGGTTTAATCTCCCAAATTTCTTTGATACCAAGTCCATAGGTTTGAGGGGTTTGGGGGCGCAAGTTAAAGTGCGCTATGAGTTGCTTGGTCAGGGATCCGTGACAGCCTTCGGCCACCACCAATTGTTTGCAGTGAAGTTCGAGGCCTGCTTGATAAGCAGCTGTTTTTTCACCATTTTTATCGATACCCATATCGCCTGTGGCAACACCTTTAACGCGGCCATCTTCGCTTAAGAGAATTTCGGCGGCGGGAAATCCGGCATAGATTTCGACGCCCAAAGATTCGGCTTGTCCGGCTAACCATTTGCCGAGGGCCCCGAGCGAGATAATAAAATTTCCGTGGTTATGCATTTGTGGCGGGGTAGGAAGTTTGATTTGTCCCGTTTGGGTCAGGAGGTAAAATTCGTCATGTGTGGCAGGGCACGTGAGCGGGGCGCCTTTTTCTTTCCAGTCGGGAATAAGTTCATTCAAGGCGCGGGGTTCAAAGACGGCTCCCGAGAGCAGGTGCGCGCCGATTTCCGACCCTTTTTCCAGAATACACACACTTAAGGCGGGATTGAGCTGTTTGAGGCGAATGGCACACGAAAGTCCCGCGGGGCCGCCGCCGACAATCACCACATCATAATCCATGTGGTCGCGGTCAGTACGGGTGGAGATAGGGATCATCGGCTCGGTCATGGATTTATATCAGTAAAATGTGGATGGTGGCGTGTGCCGTCTGGCTGTTTTCTGCAAACTCGCTTAATAATAGCACAGATGAACGAAACCGAAAGACTCTTGATCGAAAAAGGCGATATGGCGGCATGGGCGGCCATAGCGTCATGGTATGGGGAAAACGGGATTGATGATTTGTGGGAGTTTACGCCGCAGGATCGTTTTGCCGCGCGCGCTTTGGCGATGTCTCCTGTGATGACTTCTGTGCCAGATGCGCCGCAAGCCGGCGCTTCCAAAATTTCTCAGGTCAGCGCAACGGGGGATGAACTGGCGAAGGCTACGGCGCTGGCGGCGGGGGCTCAAAGCCTTGATGAACTTCGGCAGGTCATTGCGGACTTTGAAGGTTTGGCTATTCGTAAAACAGCGATGAATATGGTGTTTTCAAGCGGTTTTTCGGGTGCGCGTGTGATGGTGGTGGGCGATCCGCCTGAGACTGATGAAGATCGTAGCGGTATCCCATTTTCGGGGCCTGCGGGCGAGTTGCTCGATAAAATGTTTGCAGCGATTGGTTTATCACGGGCGGCGGTTGAGAAAGAAAAGAGTCTGTATCTGACTCATATGCTCAATTGGCGCCCCCCGGGCAACCGCAGCCCGACGCCGCTCGAGATTGATTGTTCGACCGTTTTTTTGAAACGGCATATTGCTTTGGCTGCGCCTGAGATGGTGGTGGTTGCGGGAGCTCTTGCAGTTAAGGCCTTGTTTTCAAACACGACAACCCCCGCAAAACTGCGCGGCAAGACCCATATGATTGATCTGGGAGGGGGAATTTCCTCTCCCTCAATGGTGCTTTATGCCCCGTCTTTTCTGATGCGTGCCCCGCTCAAGAAAAAAGAGGCATGGGACGATTTGCTCATGCTGCGGGCGTATCTGGACAAGCAGGCATAAAAAAACCGGCTTGTAAGCCGGTTTTTACATTCCTATAGAGAGGAAGACTATTCCGCAGATTTCTGGGCTTGGGTAGTGTAGTCTTTTTTCTCGGTAATACGGGCTTTTTTACCGCGCAGGTCACGCAGGTAATAGAGTTTGGCGCGGCGAACAGAACCACGGCGGGTCAGTTCGATGCTTTCGATACGAGGGGAGAGCAGCGGAAACACACGTTCAACGCCTTCGCCGTAGCTGATTTTGCGGACGGTGAAGCTTTCGTTCACGCCATGGCCTTCACGGGCGATACAGACGCCTTCATAAGCCTGAATACGTTCACGGTTACCTTCAACGATTTTCACGTTGACCTTCACGGTGTCGCCAGGGCCGAATTTGGGGAAAGTTTTGCCAGCGGTGAGTTTTGCAACCTGCGAGGCTTCAAATTTTTGCAATATATTCATAGTGTTAACTCCTATTTATGGGCGGCCTCGTAATTAGGACTTTTTGTTTTGGCCCTAGCAGATCGCTTATGTTTATAAAGGTTCCCGTGGTATACACGAGAGGGGCGGCGCTGTTCAAGCATTTTCTGGTCTTTCGGCGTGAAAAAAAAGTGATGCTTCACTAAAAATCTTGTAGTTTGATCGTAATAGTTATATAAAATTTCCATAAATTATTAAAAGGTATGGAGATGTGAATGAGTTACGCGAACCCTTGTATTGATCCCACTGCCGGATTGTCCCGTGAAATTCTTGATGCCGCCCTTAAAGCTGGCTATGGCCGTCCTGTTGTAAATCCCAATACAGTGACTTACCCTGCTGCTGCGCCTGCGCCAGCAGTTCAACCTGCCGCCGGAACAGCGCCGAAGGCACCTTAATATGAGCATTGGAGCAATCTCTACGCACCGTGTTACACCCGTTGTTGAAATCATTCCTTCGGGAGGGAATGATAATAATCCGGCTGAAGACAGCGAGCGCAAGCGCCCTTATCATCTGGCGTTGGCTCTTCAATTCTCGCTGGGCGGTCACGCCGAAAATGGGTCTCCTGAAGTGATTGAAAACGAGTCCCCAGAATCATCTGCACCTGATTTCACTCAGGCTGTGCAGGACACATCGTCTTTTGTTTCCGCATCACGGCTGCGCGCAATGGCGGGGCCGATTGATCCACGTATTGCCATCCAGATGTACCAGCAGGTTCAGGCTCTTAAGTAGGGGCTGCGATCATGCCTTCGTGAGAGGGATGAGGCACCGTAGTTCTGGCGACTTCGAGGAGTTCGGGCATTTCGTCTTTTGAGCCGTTGAGCAATCCGACATAAAAAGCGTAGGCATTTTGCTCGAGAATATCTGATGTGGCGCGGGCCATTTCTGGTGAAGCGTTGCTTTGCGAGATCAAAACACCCAGATGGTATTTGGTATCCCACGTGATATTCCCCGCGACAAAAGCATCCATTTTTCCCGATTGCATCATCGCCAGACAGATGCTGGCTTGCAGTTGTTCTTCTACCACTTGTCCGATCGCCCCTATGTGGAGTCCGATTGTCTCTTCCTCCATGCCCAGCGTGCGCAGTTCGCTGATGGCTTGATCTAGACTTCCGTGTGCTGTGGAAGATGGGGCCGGATTGTTACGGGAGCGGGTAAATAATTTTGTTAAACGCCCAAGCCATGAGGCAAGGCCGTGTGCGGTGCCTTGAATTGGTTTTTCCGTGAGCTGCGTATCAACCGACGCAACGGGAGCCGTCAGGCGCTCCGGTTTTTGAAACAGAATATCCGCAATCTGTTCAGGTGTCAGAGTGGCCATGGTTTTACTCCACCATTTTGGCCAGATTCACGCGCAGATAGTCTTCGACTTTATCGAGCGCCACGCGTTCCTGCTTCATGGTGTTGCGGTGACGTACGGTCACGCAGTTGTCCGATGCTGTTTCCGTGTCCACAGTGAAGCAGAACGGCGTGCCGATCTCGTCCTGACGCGCATAACGCTTGCCGATATTTTGTTTGATGTCGAGTTCGATCATGAATTTATCGCGCAGGCTCATATACAGTTTCTGGGCGATTTCAGGCTGTCCGTCTTTTTCTGTGAGGGGCAGGATGGCCGCCTTGATCGGCGCCACGTTCGGGTGGAAATTCATGTACATGCCCGCGGGGCGGTTTGGATCAATTGTGTAGGCTTCACACAGGACGGCGAGCACGCCGCGGGTGAGGCCCGCAGCAGGTTCAATCACGTGCGGGATATAGCGGTTGGTGTTGTCCATCGGGTCGATATATTCCATTTTGACCTTGGAAAATTCCTGATGCTGGTTCAGGTCGTAATCGGTGCGGTACGCAATGCCTTCGAGTTCGCCAAAGCCGGGCGCGGTGAAGGGGAAGCGGTATTCCACATCGAAGGTCTTTTTGGAATAGAACACCAGTTCATCGGCTTCGTGCTTACGGAAGATAATATCGTCACTGCCGACACCGATCGAGAGCCACCATTTGCGGCGCTCTTCCATCCAGAAGTTAAACCAATCATCGGGTGTGATTTCTTTGTCATCAGGATCGCAGAACCATTCCATTTCCATTTGTTCAAATTCGCGCGAACGGAAAATAAAGTTGCGCGGGTTGACTTCGTTGCGGAAGGCTTTACCGACCTGCGCAATCCCGAACGGCACGCGCACACGCGAGGAGTCGAGAATGTTTTTATAGTTAATGAAAATACCCTGCGCCGTTTCACCGCGCAGATAGGCTTTGTTGTCATCTGATTGAATGGCCCCTGTGTGGGTTTCAAAGAGGAGGTTGAAAGCTTTTGGTTCAGTCAAACTTCCTCTTTGTTTACCCTCTGGAGAAATGACTTGAAGATACTCTCCAGATTTATAAATTTCATCAAAAGTTCTAATTTCAAAGTCTGAGATTGCTCTGTCTTTACTTATTTTTTTTATCTTTTTTTCAATGTCAGCTAATTCAGTGCCGTTTTCAAAAGCAAAATAGTCTCCTACTTTATCTTTTGGCGCGTAAACAACAATGTGGTCTGATCTATACCTCTTCTTGGTTTCTTTGCAATCTGTCATTGGGTCGGCAAAGCCGCCGACGTGACCGGAGGCGACCCAGACTTTCGGGTTCTGGATGATGGCGCTGTCCAAACCGACGATGCGCACGGGCTCGCCATTTGGGCCAATCGGCGGGCATTTGACCATGGCGTTCCACCACAGGTCACGGATGTTGTTTTTCAGCTCAGTGCCGAGCGGCCCGAAATCCCAAAAGCCGTTAATGCCGTCATAAATTTCGGAGGCTTGAAAGATAAAGCCGCGGCGTTTGCACAGGGCGACAATGTCTTTCATATCCTTGGTGGCGAGGGGGGCAGGGGCGAGAGATGGGGCAGTTTGTGACATTCTTGAGATAACCTTGTAATAGTAAAAATCATATTTTGGCAAAATAGCGGGAATAAACGGGGCTGTAAACAAAAAGGCCGATCAGATGACCGGCCTTTGGCATTTTATGGCGCTTTTGGGGAGGATTTTACTGGTTATAGGTGCCAGTTACGCCCCAATTGCGGCTTTTTCCTTTAAATCCGGTGGCGGTGGTCTCTTTCGAGAAGGCGCCATCACCGTAGGTGGTAGTTGAGTTTTTGGTGGCTGTTTCACCGTCCTGATTGGTGACACTGCCCGAGGATGTATAGCCATCTTCGGTACGGGTAAGGGATTTGTTATAGCTGCCTGATTTTCCGGCATCGGTCTGGTAGGTGCCGGATTTGGTGTAGCCATCTTCGGTTTTGGTTCCGGTGCTTTCAAACGATCCCGATTTACCACCGCTGGTTTGGTACGACCCCGTCGTGCTTACGCCGCTTTCGGTTTTGGTAATGTCCTTGGTATAGGTCTGGGTGTTGCCGTTCGCTCCGGTATGGGTGCCCGTTACCGCGTAGCCCGTATCGGTTTTGGTCACATCTTTGTTCATGGTTGATGTGTTGCCGTTTACGCCTGTACGGGTGGTATTCGAATTCCAGCCGCTATCGGTTTTTGATACGTCTTTGTAAGAGGAGGAAGATTTACCGTTTTCGTACGTGGTATCACGGTTTTTGGTCCAGCCGCCGCCTTCGGTTTTGCGTTCTTTGGCGACATGGGTCGTTCCGCTGTGCCCGCCCGAACTTTGCCATTTGGCAGTGCGTTCTTTGGCGTAGGAGTCGGTGGCTCCGAGGGAAACACCCAGCGAAATTATGGCAATACCAGCCAGAAGCGTGGTTGAAAGACGTACATACGACATGACATTCTCCTTGTTAGAAAGTCTTAAAAGTTTGATATTCCTCAGTATGACCCCGATGAGTTGCCTTATTTGGTCAACCTGTACACTATCAACGCGAGTTTAAACCGATGCCCCCCGCTCCGACAGTAAAAATTTTAGCTTTTGAAGATATTTCTGCTCTCAATAGCTGTATCGAGACGGGGGGGCATTCCACGGAAGATAATTATTTTACCCGCTCTTTGTCCGAGCAAGAGTCTGGAAAGCGGGTTGTTTTTGCGGCGTGGAGCGGTGCCGGACGGGTTCAGGGTTATGTTCACCTCAATTTTAACCCGCTTTACCGCCCTTTTGCCCGTCTTGGCCTTCCCGAAATTCAGGATTTATTTGTGCACCCAGATTTCCGGCGGCAGGGGCTAGGGGGACATCTGGTTGAAGCTTGCGAGAGGCACGCGCGGGGGATTGGAACATCCGAGATCGGGATCGGGGTTGGCATTACACCGGAATTTGGCAGCGCGCAGCGCCTTTATGCGCGGCTCGGTTATATCCCTGATGGCGCGGGGGTTGTGTTTGAGAGGGAAGGTATTCGCTCTGGCGAGGTCAGACCGTTGGATGACCGCCTTTGCCTGATGCTGACCAAGACACTTGTTTAGCCGAGTTTGCGAACCAATTCGTCTGCACTCACGCGGGGGGATTTGTCTTCCACGAGTCGTGCGTAGGTGGTCTCGCGTATTTCGGTCAGATCAGGGTGCTGGCTGAAAAGCCCGTCAATTTGTTCGTAAGCATCGAGAGGAGAGAGATGCTTCATTCCGGCTTTCACTGTTTCTAGAGCCTGATCCATATAGGGAGAAAAGTCACTATGCTCGGGGGCATCATCGTTCCAGTAGTCGCGTGTATCCGCCAGAATTTTTTTAGCAAGGGTGACGGAGCGTTTGGATAGAGGTTTGGTTTCAAGGTACTCCGTCATAATCCTGACGGTTGCAAGGTGGTTGGGTTTGCTGATGATACCTGCGCCTGTTAGATAGGCGTTCACTTTATTTTCGGGTGACGTTTCTTCCGACATAAGTAATTCTTCAAAAGATTTACGAATATGTTCGTCGGGCAGGCCAGCGTCCTGTTTGATAATCTGAGTCAGCAGATTAAGGGCGGCATCGGGATTTCGGGTGGCCATGCGTGCGGCTGCAGCGACAACAATTGTTTCCATGTCAAAGAGATGGGGACTTAAGTGGTCATCTTCACGGGCAACCTGAGCGGCATTGAAGGTGGTAACGAGGCGCTCTGTGGCTTCCTTGAAGTTTCCGGCGCTGATCGCATTAAAAATTTGCTGAAGCTTGATTTCAAAAGCTGCGTCGCGCGCTTGTTTCAAGGTCGGAGATGTACTCAATTGGGGCCCCCTCAATGTGTGATGCCATGTTCTAACAATTATCTTGGTTTATGTCAAAATCTGAATGTTTTGCCCGAATCTTTCCAAGCCGCTATATCTGGAAGACATCATTCATCACAACACGGGGATAAAGCTATGGCGCAATGGATTTACAGTTTTGGGAATGGGGCAGCGGACGGACGGGCGAGTGACCGCAATCTGCTGGGGGGCAAAGGCGCAAATCTTGCCGAGATGTCCGCGCTGGGGCTACCTGTTCCCCCGGGATTTACCATTACCACCGATGTGTGCACATATTTTTACCAACATGACAAAGCCTATCCGCCTGAACTCATGGCGCAGGCGATGGAGGCGATGGCGCGGATTGAGGCGGCGGTTGGTGCCGAATTTGGCAGTGCGCAAAATCCGCTGCTGGTATCGGTGCGCTCGGGGGCGCGGGTGTCGATGCCCGGGATGATGGATACTGTCCTTAATTTGGGCCTCAATGATGAAACCGTTGTGGGGTTGGCCGAGAAATCGGGGGATGCCCGTTTTGCGTGGGACAGTTATCGCCGTTTTATCCAGATGTATGGCGATGTGGTGATGGGCGTGCCGCATCATGATTTCGAAGATATTCTTGATCGTTATAAGCGTAGTCAGGAAATTATTCAGGATACCGATATTTCTGCCGGAGGCTGGCAGGAAATTGTCAAGGATTATAAGGACCTGATCGATCGGGAACTCGGGCGTTCGTTTCCGCAAAATCCGCTCGAGCAATTGTGGGAAGCGGTTGGCGCGGTGTTCAAATCGTGGATGACGGCGCGTGCGGTGACGTATCGGCGTATTCATGCTATCCCTGAAGAGTGGGGTACAGCGGTTAATGTTCAGGCGATGGTGTTTGGGAATATGGGCGGGGATTGTGCCACGGGCGTGGCTTTTACCCGTGACCCCTCCACGGGCGAGAATTACTTTTATGGCGAATACCTTGTGAATGCGCAAGGCGAAGACGTTGTGGCCGGTATCCGTACACCGCAGCCTTTGTCACGCGCGGCGCAAGCCAAAGACCCGAGCGAGATGCTTTCCATGGAAGATGCGATGCCGAGTGTGTATGCGCAGCTTGAAGATGTGCGCCACCGTCTTGAGGGCCATTATAAAGACATGCAGGATATCGAGTTTACGGTGCAAAAGGGCAAACTTTATATGCTCCAGACGCGTTCGGGCAAGCGCACGGCGCAGGCCGCGCTCAAAATCGCCGTGGATATGGTCGCTCAGAAACTTATTACGCGTGAAGAGGCACTGCTGCGGATTGATGCCTCGGCGCTTGACCAACTCTTGCATCCGGCGCTTGATCCTCAAGCGACACGCGACGTGATCGGCAAGGGGTTGCCGGCCTCACCCGGGGCTGCGAGCGGTGTAATTGTGTTCACGGCAGAAGATGCGGAAGTGCGCGCCAAAGCTGGCGAGGATGTTATTCTGGTGCGCATGGAAACATCGCCCGAGGATATTCACGGCATGCATGCCGCCAAGGGAATTTTGACCACGCGCGGCGGAATGACATCGCATGCCGCCGTTGTGGCACGCGGCATGGGACGGCCTTGCGTTGCGGGGGCGGGCGGTATTCATATCGATGTGTATAATAAAACGCTTCAGGCCGGACATCACGTTCTGCGTGAGGGTGATATGCTGACGATTGATGGGGCCAAGGGTGAGATTATTCTCGGAAAAATTCCGATGCTCCAGCCGCAATTGTCGGGTGATTTCTCGACGATTATGGGCTGGGCGGACGAGGTGCGGCGCCTTAAAATTATGGCGAATGCCGAAACGCCGGATGACGCCCGCGCTGCGCGCGGGTTTGGTGCCGAAGGCATCGGGCTGTGCCGGACGGAACATATGTTTTTTGAACCTTCACGCATCCAGAATGTGCGGGCGATGATTTTTGCCGAAACGGAAGTGGAGCGGCGTGAAGCGCTACGCGCTCTCCTGCCTGAACAGCGTAAAGACTTTGCCGCTCTCTTCACCATTATGCAGGGGTTGCCGGTGACGATCCGTTTGCTTGATCCGCCCTTGCATGAATTTCTGCCCCATGATGACGCGGATGTTCAGGCCTTTGCTAAGGCTACGAAGATACCGCTTGAAAAATTGCGTCGCCGTTTAATCGAACTTAAGGAGACTAATCCGATGCTTGGGCATCGCGGCTGCCGTCTTGGTATCACTTATCCCGAGATTTACGAGATGCAGGCCATGGCAATTTTTGAGGCTGCTGCCGAAACAGAGGCGCGGCCCGAGATTATGATTCCGCTCGTGGGGATGGCGGAGGAATTTGCGCGGATGAAAGCGGTGGTGGATAAGGCGGCCCAGATCGTCAGCGCGCGCTTTGGTAAAAAGCTTAGCTATACGACGGGAACGATGATCGAACTGCCCCGCGCCGCGCTTATGGCGGACGCAATTGCCAGAGAAGCCGAATTTTTCAGTTTTGGTACCAATGACCTCACACAAACCACGCTCGGGATGAGCCGTGATGATGCGGGGTCGTTTCTGCCTTATTATGTGGCCAAAGGCGTTTTGCCCAAAGACCCGTTTGTCAGTATTGACCGTGACGGGGTAGGACAGCTTATCCAGATGGCGTTTGAACGTGGACGGGCTGCGCGCCCTGATCTTAAGCTCGGCATCTGCGGTGAGCATGGCGGCGACCCTGACTCGATCCTGTTTTGTGAAGAGGTTGGGCTTGATTACGTGTCGTGCTCGGCCTTCCGTGTGCCGATTGCCCGCCTTGCGGCAGCGCAGGCGGCGCTTAAGCTGGAACGCAAGGCACAGCAGCTCAAAGTGGCTTAATTTGTTACAAAGAAAAACCTCCCCGATCGGGGAGGTTTTTTTGATTTGATGACTTTACTTACCGCAGTAGCAAGTGAAAGTCGCTTTATCTTTCTTGCAGATATAGGTGTCCCCCGACGATGCTTCAGTGTAGGGGCAGGTATTTCCAAGGATACGTGAGATACCGTTCAGAACCCCTTGGTCAGCAGGGTTTTGTTTCGGCGTATCTTCTTTGTAGGTGTAGTTCACGGGTATACATTCTCCAGTTTCTACCATGTGATCGTTCTCCCATACATCCGGGCATGACTGCAGGGTTTTTTCCCATGTTTCTTTCTTGCTCATTTCGTAGCCATCAGTACATGTGGGGTTGGCCTGATAGGACTGTATGTAACCCACATTACATTCACAGTAATTGGCAACAATACCGGCATCATAGTAGTTACATGAGCCGTTTACGCCAATTGATCTGACTTTACCATAGGAGTCATCTTTGCTGGCGAAGAGGGGAACGTGATCCGTATTGGTAACTGTTCCGCGGACGTAGTGGTCATCGCACAATGCGGCTTCTTCGTAGGCGGTTCTGTCACAGGAGCAGTCTGTGCTTACTCCAGTGTCTTGCCACTCACACAAGGCTGCGTTGAATCTTTGTTCTTTAGTTTTGCTTCCAGTCAATGGAGATGAGCATGTACCAGTGACAACAGTACGGAGTTGTCCATCTACGGCCCCTTCATTACAGGTTGTGCAGTTGGTCGTCCATGATCCCGACCCGCCCGTATAAGTAGTCCCGGGGGTTGGCCAAGTGGCTAGATGCGTGACGTTACCGTTTGGAACATCGCCTGTCATTGTATTAGCATCAAAAACAAGAGCATAACTGCTCTTTAACGTGTTGATATCCCCAGTAGTTGTAGGTTTTGCGGCCGTCCATTTTGGCTTATAGGACTTTGGTTGTGTATCACAAATCTGGTTGACTGTTACTGTATAAGTTCCACTCAATGCGGCTTTCTTTTTACACAGCGATTTTTCGGGCTCACTCAAATAGTCACAGCTGTTACAGCTTGGATGTGAATCATATGATGAGTCTGTGCACGTACAGGTTCCTGATGCTCCTGATTTTTTAAGAACGCCATTATCGCAGGCAACAGCACTTGATTTCTTGTAGGCGTAACCGGGACTATGAATTGCCCCCGTTTGGTAATCGGCTTGCGCCACAAAATAGTGACCTGTGCAGTCCAGTTCCAGCCAGTCGCCGGCTGTACAGTTTTTCGCAGGAGCCAGCACACAATCAAGCGTTCCGTCTGATTTGATACTCTTTAAAACATATCCAAGAGCACAAGATACATTGATGTTGCTTTGGCAGATAAAGCGACCTTCGGAAATTCCCACGGCAACTTGACCAGTAGGGCATGTGCCATCATCTACTGAATCTCCGTCTTTATCACCTGCTACACCCACGAAAAGGGCAGGATCAAAACAATTATTTCCATAGGAGTCGCAAAGCAAGTTTGTGTGAATATTTCCCTGACCATCCCCATTTGGTCCCGCGGCGCGAATATCTCCGTAGGGAGAAGTTGGGTTGCCGGAAGACCACGTACTTTGAATATCAATTGCAGCAAAGTTGCTGGGATCTTCGGATTCACCCACACCAATGCCTATATTTCCCGTTACATCTTCGGTCAGGTCGAAAATATCGTTACTGTGGTCGTTTGTACCACTTGGGTCAAAGTCGCCTCTCTTCCACACGGGCAGAGACAAATCTGAGTAGAAAGCGATTTCGTCATCAAAATGGTCGGTGCCGTTAGCCAAGTACTGTAGGCTGAATTTAAAAATGGCCGCATTTTCTGTGTCGCAATTTTCCGTGTCATCTGGGTCGCCAGCTGATGCATTAATACCGATGCAAGGGTACGATCCTTGACCTTCACTTGAAATCCCACCACGCCCATCTTTTCCTACACTAAACACAAGATGGGAGACGGAGTCTTGACGTTTAATCAAAGGAAGAGAAGGATCTTTGCCTGAAATCAGATTGCCATCTTTGTCCTCCAGTGTGATCCCTGTTACGTTTTCATTATAGCTTCCGACTTGTCCCTGACGTTCAGTCATGGCATAAATAAGGCGATTTCCATAAGCATCTATTGTTGCACTTTCCTCTAGTTTCATTTCACGAAAAGGAAGTGTTCCAATGCGAACGCGAGGTTTTTCTGAAACGCCACTGTTGACGTTTTGGGCCTCTTGAATGCAGACCCGCCCAGCCTCGGAGTTGTTGAACAATAAAGCAACATCACCGCAGGCACCTACCATAGCGGAAGTATCAACCTCGCAATTCGTTTCATGACCATATTCTGGGTCGGTGCGTGTTGCGTCAAGAGAAGCAGGGCAAGGGTAGTGGCCATTTACCTTGCGGAACTCCTGTAAAGAACTCATAGCGAGATTGACGCGATCATAATTTTTTTTGCTCTGGTCGTTTTCTTTTTTTATCAGGTACCATTGAGAGAAAGCTGAGACAAAGAATCCGACGACAATCAGGGCGATTGCCATTTGCAGGAGGTTATAACCTGAGTTCCTGCTGTATTTCTTGTTTTCGTTTTTCATCTTTTTCCTCACCTTGGTATTTTTTCTTCTAGTTACACGATACCGAACCATCGGCGTTAAAACTGGTAATAAATTTCCCTGGGTTACATGTGTGTGTATTGGGGGAAACTCCAACATTCTCACAATAGGAACTTATTTCACCGTTTATTATTTTTGTTACAGCTTTTCCTGATGGGCAGCTTATGCCAGTTGAACCAACAATATTGTTGATGTCCTTACATGCTCCCGTTGTGTCACAAAGTTGTTTTGCTCGTGCGTAGCTTTCGGCGCGCAAGGTTCCATTAACATCAAGTTTGTAGTTATCATGGTCGGGTTCTATTTCATCAATACCGATACTTCCGCTGTTTAGATTGCGCATGTTTTCAGTTATTTTTCCAGTTGAATCAACCGTGTGTTGCCAGAGGAGAATTGAACTGCTTACATTGTATTCGATGGCATCATCAAAGTGAGCTGGTGAATTTGCGTCATAGTTGCCTAATGCTTGCCGGAAGATGTCATCTTCATCGCAATTATCTGCATCTACGGCGGCTCCATTGTCATCCTGTCTTACAACTGTTTCGGTCAGACCTAGGAGGTTTACGAAGGTTGTTGATTTGCTTGATGTACTGCAGGGGGCAACGGGTTGCCCTGAAGCTGAGAATGCACCTGCGCCATCCTTGCCATGAGAGGTAATGGTATAGAATGCATCACCTTCAATGCCTCCAGTGGGATTGCCAAATTCGTCTTCAATTGTTATGACTCCCCAAGTCTCTTGGGGGGAGTCAGCAGATTGGTCATCAGGTGTGGCCCCGTTGTGATAGCGGGTCATGTTTTGGCTTACAGCATAGGTAAGCTGATTGCCATAGCCATCAAGGGTTTTGGCATCGTCGAAGGCTTCATTCGGATTGTTAAGTTCGATAAATCGTAGTGGATAACCGCCAACGTAAATGTAGTCATCTATATTATCATCATTTTTATCAACATTGATTGCTCGAATTTTGCAATAACCACCTGTGGAACTACAGCCGTTCATGGGCAGTGCGTCAAAAGCAGCCTTACACCCTGTTGCGGGGCCAGTGGCGTTGTCAAAGCCCACAGGTTGACCATAATTTGGATCCCCTACACCCAGAGAGCGATCGGAGGGGCAGGGGTATATATCAGTAGAGTAAGTACTAAGAATAGCTGCGGCGTATTTTACATTTTCATGGGTTATGTCGAAACGTTGTTTTTCTAAATATTGGCTAAAATATCCAGCTGATGTGGTCATGATGATACCAGAAATCAAGATTACGATCACCATCTCAAGGAGTGTGAAGCCGTTCTTAGGTTGATTATGCGTTATATTCTCCATCTTGTTATTGCTCCAGACACTGCCCGGCTGTCCATCCCGGGGGGCCGCACATAATTTTTTTGCTTGCACTAACACCGCATGGATATTGGCCTGCAATCAAACAGTTGCCAAGGGTTGTCACAACAGCGCTTTGTAGGCCAAGGCTTCCACAAACCTGATTGGAGTTTTTGATTCCGGTTAATGCTTTTCCCAAGGGGCAGTATATTCCATCAGCATCAGAAGCGGGGGCTGATATGGCTCCACCAATATATTGTGGCTGGAAGCATTTGAGTGAGGATACACCCGCAGGGGAGACGATGCCGTTATCATCTCGGCAGAACTTATTTGTAGCTACTTCTGATGCGTTAATGTGCCCTTTAACATCAATGCGTGCTTTGGGGACGACCTCATCTTCTGAGGGGAGAGTATATCCTACGGCAATTTTCCCTTCAAAGTTACGCGCAATAATGTGCGGGGTTGCAGGCTTGATGGACCACAAGTCCGAAGTCATGGTTGTTGTTGATGCAACAAAGTCGTCATAGTGGAAGGCGTTATCAACCTCGCTTAACTCCTTATTGATTACGAATTTTCCGTCATAGTCACAGTTGTCATCATCATTATTATTCACTGCATCGACTGGGCAGGCGACATTGGTGCGGGTACCGCTCATCATGCTAAAGGCATTTTTCCGGTCACTTCCGGCGGAGAGGATCACAAAATGATGGTTGAATTCATCTGTGTATCCCTCGTCTTGGATGATGAGATCTTCAACGCGCCAATGGGTGCTGACAGCTATGGCACCATGGGTGTTATCAAATCCGGGTTCGGGGGTTGCCCCTGTTTTTTGTTGGGTTAATTTGTAGGTAACGGCATAAATCAACTTATTACCTTCATAGTCTCTCGATTGCTCTTGGGAGAGGCCGAGGTCGGTAAAGGGAACCGCGCCAATCAGGATGCGGTTGTCGGTGAAGCTTGTATCTGTTGCTCTCGCGCCACTGGGACAGCTTTTAAGGGCGGTGGGATCAGGCTCTGTGGGATCGCAAATGACACAGACCTCATCGGTTGTCCCGACGTCAGCCGGATTGCAGACCTTTAATGCCGCAATGTTATTGGCAACAGATTTCCCAAAGTTGACGTTGCCGTAAGCAACCGTTGGGTCGGCAGGAAAGGGGTAAACTTTGTTGATAAGGGCATATTTCTGGAGAGCGCCCTTGACGTTGCTAACGAGGGATCTTTCATTTTCTATACGTTCTTTTGAGAGCTCGTTCTTATAGATATTAAGCGCAGGAACCAGCAAAAGAGCCAGTACCGTCATCGCAATGGATACTTCAATAAGGGAAAATCCCGACTCTGATTTATTTTTGTAGCCCATAATACCCCTGATACTTCAAGACACTTCACCATCCCCATTATATCAAAATTGATTAAAAATAGGATAAGAGAAGCGTGTGTTTTTGAGGAAAAAAGGAAAAATTAAGAGTTTCGGGAGGTTGCAAAGTCGGCCAAGGCTTCAAGGCGGCTTTTTTCGGCGCTGGGCGGTAGGGGAGCGAGCGCAGAAAGGGCTTTTTGGACATAAAAATGCGCCATATCGCGGGTCTTTTTGTCTGATTTGGTACGGGTAATGATCGTTTGGGCGTGCACCAGATCGTTTTCGTTGAAATCACCCTCGACAAAGGTGCGCTTCCAGAAGTTTTGGTCGTCTTGGGATGCTTCTTGCAGTGCGAAAATAACAGGAGCGGTCATTTTGCCTTCTTTAAAGTCATCGCCGACGGCTTTACCCAGTTGGTGTTCATCCGCCTGATAATCGAGAATATCATCAGCAATCTGGAACGCCATACCGAGGTTATAGCCGTAATCTTTGAGGGCCTTGCAGATTTCGGGTGGTTGCCCTGCAATGACAGGGCCGATTTCGGTAGCGGCGGCAAACAGGGCCGCAGTTTTAGCGCCGATTACGTCGATATACTGGTCGAGTGTTGTCTCGAGTTTGTTCTGGATGGAAAGTTGTAAGACTTCGCCTTCGGCGATTACGGCAGAGGCACGGGATAAAATACGCAAGACCTCCAGTGAGCCGTCTTCGACCATCAGTTCAAAGGCGCGGGAGAAGAGAAAATCACCAACCAGCACGGAGGATTGGTTGCCAAAGACGATATTGGCGGAAGGCTTACCGCGGCGTAGATCGCTCTCGTCCACGACATCATCATGAAGAAGCGTTGCGGTGTGAATAAATTCAACGGCTGCGGCGAGCAAATAAGGGCGCGGCGTTGCCGCATCAAAAAGACGTGTTGACGCCAGAGTCATCAAAGGGCGGATGCGTTTGCCGCCCGAGGCAATCAGGTAGCCTGCCAGTTGCGGGATCAAGGGAATATCGGAGGTCATCCGCGCCATAATCAATGCGTTGACCTGCGCCATGTCGGATTTGAGCGCATCGGCTAAATCTTCGAGGGCGGTTTTGATCGGCGGCAAGGGCTGAATTACGGAATGTGTCATGCGGTTCTTATAGCCGAGAGAGGAACCATTGCCAAGGGGGGTGTTGCTGGGTACAAAAGGGAATGGTTTACCAGATTCCTCTTGCCTTGCGGCAACGCCTTGAATCTTTTTTGTCCCGCCATGATGTGGCGGGTGGGGCTCTATTGCAGGGGGCCGAAGCCGTGTCGCGTCGTTATCGGCGTGAAAAAGGCGAATCCGGCGGCGGATTGCAGGTGACCTCGTTTGATGAAGCTGCGGCCTATGCAGCCGTGCGGATGCCGGCCACTTTTGTGGCGGTGTCCGACGTTTTGGGGCGTTTGCGGGAGGGGCACCCCGATTTTACGCCATTAAGCCTTTTGGATGTAGGCGCGGGGCCTGGGACGGCCAGCCATGCCGCGCACTTACTCTATGAGGGGCTTGGGCACTCTACCTTGATAGAGCCGAACCGCCATTTGCGGGACGTGGGCAAAGCCCTTCAGGATGAAGGCTGCGCATGGGAGTGGCAGGATAAGAAACTTGCGCGCGGGGCTGTATTGCCCGAGGCCGATCTGGTGGTGGTGTCTTATGTTCTCAATGAACTGGATGTGAAGGATATTGCGCAGGTGCTTCCACTCCTTTGGAACGTGGCGCGGGGCGCGTTGGTGATTATTGAACCCGGTACACCGCTTGGCGCAGGCGTTATCCAGCAGGTGCGGGAGTGGGCGCGGGGCGAGACGGGTGCCCATATTCTGGCACCGTGTCCGCAAGAAAATGAATGCCCTTTGGCTCGTGAAGTAGGGCGGTGGTGCCATTTTTCGGCGCGGGCCGAGCGGTCACGCCTGCATAAGAGTCTTAAGGGTGGCGCCGACCTTGGTTATGAAGACGAAAAATTCTCTTATATTATTGTGACGCGGGCGCAGGGACATGTTTTTGGAAACCGCTTGATCGGCCATCCGTCAGGAAAAAAAGTGATTGATTTGCAGCTATGCAGGGAAACGGGCGAAACGGAAACGGTGCAGATTCCAAAATCCAACGCCTTACATGGCGTGGTCAAAAAACTCGGCTGGGGAGATGGTTTTGATTCCTGAGACAGAAGAAATTTATGTACTGGATAAAAAAGTACATTTACTCCAATTGGCGGGCGGGGGATTTCGTACCTCGCTTGATAGTGTGATGCTTGCGGCGGCGTGCCCTGCGCAGGAGGGTGATCATGTCCTTGATATGGGGTGCGGGGTGGGCGGGGCGTCCTTTTGTCTTCTCTGGCGGGTGAAAGGCGTGCGGCTCACAGGCGTAGAGTGGGAGCATGATTATTGCGAACTTGCGCGCGCCAATATCCCTTTAAATGATTGCACGGGCCGCGCGGAATTTGTGGACGCCGATATACGGGGGTTTGCTCCGTCTGATAAACCCCTTTTCGATCATGTAATGTGTAACCCGCCTTTTTTTGAGGAGGGAGCGCACACGCCGTCCCCTGACCGGATCAAGGCGCAGGCACTCGGTCATCAGGAAGATGATTTGAATCTTGAGGATTGGGTGAAGGCGGCGCATCGCTTGGTGAAATCCAAAGGGTCATTCACCATCATTTATCCCACGCAGGGGACGGACAAGATTATAAGGGCGCTGGGCAAGAAATTCGGCGCGGTGGAGATTATCCCCCTCTGGCCGCGCGCGAGTGAGGATTCAAAACGCGTGATTATTCGGGCGCGCAAAGACCGCCAGTCCCCGTGCCGCATTTCGGCGGGGCTGGTGCTGCATGAAGCGAACGGGCGTTATACAGAAGCCGCAGAAAAAATTTTACGGGATGGAAACGCCATATAAATTTTTTAGCTATGGAGGAGTCAAATGCCTTTAACTAAACCATATTATCAAATTTCACGGCAACTTGAGGATGGCAGTTATTCGCGTTCTGGTAATGCGGGGTATATTGATCACCCTAAGTATGCGGTAAGTCCTGAGCGACGTGTCAGGGCTTATAATATCCTACAAAAGGATTTTTTAAATCTGCTTGAGTACATAGAGCCCGCAGATCAAAATCTTCAAACATTTTCTTATAGGACGCATGAATTATTGATGCTTGCGTGCATAGAGTTCGAGGCAAATTGTAAGTCTATATTCACTGTTCATAATTATGTTTCTAAACGAAAAAACATGAACATAGAAAATTATTTCCTTATAGAAAAATCACATCGGTTGTCTGGCTACCGTATCAAAATTACTCATTGGAGAGAGGGAGAGAAAATTCTCCAGCCATTTAGTAAGTGGGAAACTTCCCATTCATTAGAATGGTATGACACATATAACACTACAAAGCATGATCGTGTTGTGACATTTCACGAGGCAACTTTTGAGAAAATGCTCAACGCTATATGTGGACTTCTCATTATTTTGACAGCGCAATTTCAAAGCGAAGATTTCTCCTCGCCAAGTTACTATTTGACGGGAGATCGCAAAGATAATTTCTATTTCGCAATAGGGAAGTATTTTTTGGTGGAGTATCCCATGAATTGGGAAGTTGATGAAAGATATGGATTCAACTGGGAATCGCTGAAAGGTGAGAGCGATCCTTTCCAAAAGTTTGATTACGCTTCTTTGGCCAAGCAGTCCAAATAATTATGTAAAAAATAAGCCATTTTTTGAGCTTATCACAGCCAGTAACGTAATATTTCCATTTGTAACAGGTGCTTGAAGGTCTTATAAGAAGGGTATGAGTGCGATTCACGAAAAAGCGGGGTGGGACTTTTCCCCCAAGGATTCCTATACGCGCGAGGAGCTTCTCTCCTGCGGGCATGGGCAGTTGTTCGGGCCGGGTAATGCGAAGCTGCCGTTGCCGCCGATGCTGATGTTTGACCGTATCACCCAGATTACGACCGAAGGCGGTGCGTATGGCAAGGGCGAGCTTACGGCGGAGCTTGATGTGCATCCGGGGCTGTGGTTTTTTGAGTGCCATTTCGAAGGCGACCCTGTTATGCCCGGGTGTCTTGGCCTTGACGCCGTGTGGCAATTGCTTGGGTTTTATCTTGGCTGGACGGGCGCTCCGGGTTCGGGCCGTGCGCTCGGGCTGGGCGAGCTTAAATTTACGGGGCAAGTGCTCCCTGAGACAAAACTCGTGACCTATCACCTTGATATCAAGCGTGTGATTAACAGATCATTGGTACTCGGGATTGCCGATGGTCAGGTTTTGGCCGATGGCAAGCTCATTTATGACGCCAAAGACTTGCGCGTCGGGTTGTTCGACAATCCGCGCAGTCTCTAGAATGAAAGGTTTTTAGAAATGCCATTATTTAAACCAGTGCCACTGCGCCGTGTTGTTGTGACTGGCATGGGAATTGTCTCGTGCATCGGAAATTCGGTGGGAGAGGTTCTTGACTCTCTCAAAGCCGGAAAATCCGGCATTACGTTCTCGGAAGATTATGCCGCCAAAGGATTCCGTTCGCAAGTTTTTGGTCTGCCTAAAATCAATTTGACTGAGATGATTGATCGCCGTCTGCTGCGCTTTATGGGCGACGCTGCGGCTTATGTTCATCTTGCCATGCAGCAGGCTATCGAGAATGCCGGTCTTACCGAGCAGGATATCAGCAATGAACGCACGGGCGCGATTGTCGGGTCGGGCGGCCCTTCGACACGCAACCAAGTTGAAGCGGCACGGATTGCTTTGGAGAGCGGCCCGAAAAAAGTAGGGCCGTTCATGGTGCCGCGCTGTATGTCGTCCACGACTTCGGCGACGCTGTGCACCAACTATAAAATCAAGGGCGTCAATTATTCGATTTCATCCGCCTGTTCGACATCGGCGCACTGCATTGGCAATGCCGCCGAGATGATTGCCATCGGTAAACAGGATGTGATGTTTGCGGGAGGCGGCGAAGAGCTTGATTGGACGCTCTCGGTTCTTTTTGACGGGATGGGCGCGATGTCGTCTAAGTATAATGCAACGCCCGAGAAAGCCTCACGTGCTTATGATGCTGACCGTGATGGTTTTGTCATTGCGGGCGGTGCGGGTATGCTGGTGCTTGAAGATTATGAACGCGCCAAAGCCCGCGGTGCCAAGATTTATGGCGAGCTCGTGGGGTATGGCGCAACGTCGGATGGCGCGGATATGGTCGCACCCAGCGGTGAAGGCGCGGTACGCTGCATGAAGCAAGCCCTTTCAACCTGCGAGAAACCCGTGACCTATATCAATACGCACGGCACCTCGACTCCGGTGGGTGATACTAAAGAATTGGAAGCGATCCGCGAAGTGTTTGAACAGCGTGACCAAGATATGCCAACCATCAGTTCGACCAAGTCGATGACGGGGCATTCTTTGGGGGCCACTGGCGCGCAAGAAGCGATTTATAGCTTGTTGATGATGGAGCATAAATTTATCGCGCCGAGCATCAATATCGACACGCTCGATGAGGCCGCTGGTAATTTGCCGATTGCCCGTACACGTATCGATAATGTGAACCACCAGACCGTACTATCGAACAGTTTTGGTTTTGGCGGTACCAACTGCACTTTGGCATTTGCCGCAGCAGAATAATAACATTTAGGATTGATGATGACAGACTTAATGAAAGGCAAACGCGGAGTCGTGATGGGGGTGGCCAACGGCTATTCGATCGCGTGGGGTATTGCCAAGGCCTGTGCCGAGCAAGGCGCGGAAATGATTTTCACCTACCAAGGTGATGCGTTTAAAAAACGGGTGGAGCCATTGGCCGCAGAAATCGGGGTTAAAACCCTGATTGATTGTGATGTGTCGAACATGGCCGACCTTGACCGCGCCTTTGCCGAGATTGAAAAGGAATTCGGAACGATTGATTTTATTGTTCACTCCATTGCTTTCTCAAGTAAGGAAGAGCTCAAAGGCCGTTATGTTGATACGAGCCTTGAAAACTTTCTCCTGTCCATGAATGTGTCGTGTTATTCCTTTACTGCTGTGATGAAACGTGCCGCGCCGCTCATGAAAAATGGCGGGTCGGCGATTACGCTCTCTTATTACGGCGCTGAAAAAGTGATGCCCAATTATAATGTGATGGGTGTGGCCAAGGCGGCGCTTGAATCGTCGGTGCGTTATTTGGCCGCTGATCTGGGGCAGGATAATATCCGTGTTAACAGTATCTCGGCAGGGCCGATGCGTACCCTTGCGGGGTCGGCAATTGGTTCGGCGCGCAAAACATTCCGTTACAACACCTTGACGGCGCCGCTGCGCCGCTCGGTAGGTCTAGAGGAGCTTGGCAATGCTGGCGTCTATCTGCTCTCGGATATGTCCTCGGCGGTGACAGGTGAAATCCATTACGTGGATTGCGGCTTTAATGTTGTGGGCATGTGCCCGTCCGAACAATGGGACGATTTGCTTGCGGGGAATGGTGAATAACACCAATGCGAATTTACGATGTCGTAACTTGCGCGGTCAGTCATTCTAAATTTTTTGGATAGAAAAATGCCGGATAAATCATCCGGCATTTTTATACAGGAACATTTCTGGAATTAAAGAGGGGAAATAACCCCTTTACTACCGCGCTTTTGCCGCGCTTTGCCTTCAAGTCCGATGATGTATTCCTGCGCGCGTTTCTCGGATTCAACGATTTTTTCAACGTCGACCATAATGGCATTAATTTCTTTTACGGGGTCTCCTGAAATTTTATAGACAAGTTGGGCGGCGCATTCCAGAGGGGATAGTCCTTTTGGGATGCGGATAAAGTTGTCCCAGTCCGTACTTTTTGTCACAATATTTGCGTCATCTTGATAACAAATTCTTTTACCGCTGCCAAAATCCCACGTCATGGAGACGGCGCGGCGTCCTGATTTTTCTGTTGAGGTGGGGAGGCCATATTTTTGGCTGAGCGTTGTTTTGAAAGTTTCTATTCCAACGGGCTCACTGATTTGCTGCTGTGTTCTTTTTACAACCATCAGGTGCGGAGTTTCAACTTCGTGCGAGAAGAGCATGATAATTTCTTCACCTTCTTGAGGTTTTATACGTGAGACAGTTCCTTTGTAAGCGATGATGCGGGCAACAAATTCCGGAGTCTGGAAAGTGTCTTCGCCGTCGGTATAAGTGAAAAATTGTTTATCGATTTTTATGGTTAGATCGGGACGCTGTGCGCGGATAGTGTTCTCTGCATCGGTTGGTGACATACCGAGCTTTAGCCCTAAAATTTCAGGTGATTGGTCGTAGGCTGTGGCCGGTGTAAATGACAATGGCATTAACACAAAAAGAGAAAATATCAGGTGAGCAAAGCGCGGTAGAAATAACATCGGAGTCTCTCCTTTGAGCCTAGTTCAGAATCTTTATTCTAGGCTATTTTCTGCCAATTGTAATGTGAAGAATGTTGGAGGGAATTGCCTCGCAGGTCATGCGGTAGTTGCAAGATACCCCCCAATGAGCTGGAGCCGTTTCCTGTTTTATCTATGCTTATGCGCATGAAATTTTCTTGCTTCGGTAAATCTGTTTTAGTTTTACGAAATGCGCCCATGTTCTTTTCTAATCTTTGGGTTGCAAAAGATAAATCTTTGAGTTACATTGGCGGCATCTTCAGACATATACGCGGTGCTTTGAGTCATGCTTTGCAGGGACGACCATACAAGCCAGTTTATGCGTGATCTCCCTTTTTTCAAAGGGTTGGATGAAGCGGAGCTTGATCGTTTCTGGCAGGCGTCGATTGTCAAAGACTATCCTAAGAATAAACCTCTCTTTTCTCAAGGCAGTGATGCGGACAGACTTTTTGTCGTGTTGAGCGGCTGGGTCAAATTGTTTCGTAACACGGAAGAGGGGGATGAATCTGTTGTTGCTTTGTTTGCGCGGGGGGACGTCTTTGGTGAGGCTGCCATCTTTGACGGTGCCGGATACCCATTTTCAGCGCAGGCGGCAGAAGATGTGCACGTGATTGAAATTCCGGCCGCTGTGGCGCGTGAAATGGCGCGGCATAATCCGGACATTATGAAGCGGATTATGAATGCGATGTCGCGCGAGATGCACAAGCTACAGATCGAGAACGAGCATATGGCGATTATGAACACGGCGCAGCGTGTCGGATGTTTGTTGCTCCAGCTCTCATCCGGTATGATCGGTAAGGGGGGCACATTTTCATTTCCTTATGATAAGTCGCTTGCGGCGGCGCGGCTGGGTATGAAGCCGGAAACGTTTTCACGGGCGCTGTCACAACTTAAATCTTATGGTGTTACCAGCAGCGGTGTAGAAATACAGATTGCTGATTTCCACGCACTCGCGGCCTATTGCTGCATGCATTGCTCGGCAGAAATTCAGGATTGCTCGGGAGCCGCCCGCAGGATATGTTTCGCGAAAGAATGTGCTTCTTCGCATAAGCGCGTAAAGGGGTAACTTTGCGGTGCCCCTTTTCCCCTGTTGCCGGATCCGGTTCTAGACGATCAGATTGCCATTGTTGATCAAGCTATCAAGATCAAGCGTTCCGGTATCATCAAGAACAACCAATTTTGTGAAATTATCTCCGCCGCCATTAGTGTCGATCGATAAGGTTACATCATCATGGCTTTGCGTTAGTCTAATGAAGTCGGAAATCGCGTCTGTTACCGGATCATAATTTTCGAGTAGGGATGAAATGTCCAAAACATCGCCCTCGGATGTTTTAAAATCCTCGATCTTGTCAACACCATCAAGAAGACTGAGAAACATGAATGTGTCTGCGCCGCTATTACCGTAGATAACATCATTTCCTTTCCCGCCAATCAGGATGTCGTTGCCATTGCCGCCATATAGGGTATCAACACCATCTTCCTCATCTACGAAAAAGAAAGACGGTTTATCAGCAACATTCCCAACAATGACGACATTGCCTCCACAAATGATGTCATTGCCATTGCCGCCATAGAGAATATCTTTTCCGGCATTTCCGGTTATGACGTCATTGCCATCGTTAGCGATGACAATATCGTTGCCATTGCCGCCATATATGTGGTTGGCGCTACTGTTTCCTGTGATGATGTCATCACCGCCCATGCCATAGATGGTGCCGCTCATTCCCAAGATTATATTGCTTTTACCGTTGCCCACATAGGCGCCTTGTTCGGTTGTAACCAGAATACTTACGGTGGCGCTATCCAGGCCACCATGACCATCCTGAACGGTGTAATGGAATGTGTCGCTACCTGTGAATCCTGCTGCGGCGATGTACGTAAATTCACCTGTTTCGGTGAGAACAACTACACCTTGCCTATCGGAGCGTATGGTGCCGAATGTCGATACGTGCAAGGTATCTCCATCTTGGTCGGTGTCCATACCGGAGCCGTTATCGGCAAAAACATTGCCGATGATGGTGCCGCCTTGTGCCGTGAATGAATCATCCATGGCGTCCGGTGCATTGTTCACACCGTTGACAGTGAGTGTTACTGTTGCTGTATCTTGGGCGCCAGTTTCATCGTAAAGAGTGTAAGTAAAGCTGTCTGACCCCGAAAAATCGGCAGGTGGTGTATAAGTCATGTCTCCGTTTTCAGAGAGCAGGACAATCCCGCCCAGAGCTGTCACAAAAGACTGTGCCTGTACGAACAAGGTTCGGCCATTGGATTGGCTGTCTGTGCCGTTGCCATTATCGGAGAGAAGATTGCCGAAAATTCGGGTGTCTTCGTCCAATGTGAAAAAATCATCCTGCGCCGTTACAGCATCGGTTGGCGGTGGTGGATTTCCTGCAAGGATAAAGTTCATGTCACTTGGCAATCCAGTCGTTCCCGATAGGAGAGCAATCTGTGTAAAGGCGAATTCCGTTCCGTTGCCGTCACGGTCAATGCTGATGATGCTATTGCCAAGGCCGTCTTCAGTGAGGCGAATGAAATTGGCGAGGTCACCGCCTTGGGTGTGATAAACGGAAAGAAGGCTTTGCACGTCAATTTTATCACCATCAGTTATATTGAAATCCTGAAGGGTATCACTGCCGTTATAGGCGGTATCTGCTAAAAAGATGAAGGTGTCGGCTCCTGCACCGCCACGCAGAATATCGGCGCCGTTCCCGCCTTCAAGGCGGTCGTTGCCCGCGCCAGTTACGATAGCGTCAACGCCGTTGGCTCCTGTTATATCATTGTCGCCGGTGGTGCCGGTGATGATATTGTCGTTGTCGTTGCCTTCAATAGTGATGCCTCCGCCTTCGTGGATCGTTAGGTCGGTGAGCATGTTCATCGGGTAGGGGCCGGGGTTGTCGATGATGTGGTCGAATCCGAGATCTTGAGCAATGAAGTCTGCTAGGCGGTCACCCACAACTTCCTTGGCATCATAACTTAGATGCCATTGATCTTTTGCCCATGTATCCTCGTATCCCGGTGTGGTGTTCGGGAGGTCGGCAAGCATGGGGAGGTCGGTGTAACTGACTGCCAGATGGATATTGGGGTATTCAAGTGCCAGTTCTTGTTGAGCTTCGCGGATATATGTCAGGCCCAGAACAGTTGCGTCGATGGTTGATTGAGGGACGCCGGAGGCGAGGGCTCCTGCGACATTATAATAGCCGGTTTGCATGATGTAGATTTGAAGATCACTGCCCAGATGCTCAATCAGGTAATTGAATACGGCTAATGTTGCATTCTTGTAAGTCTGTGCCATAGCCTCACGTTCTGCATCGGTCTTTTTTGACCCGATATTATAGGCATCCGACTCGCCTTGACCCCAGACCAGCGTCGGCGTTACGGCACCTTTGGCGCGCAGATCGCTCAGTTGAGTTGAAAGGATGTCAGTGGCGCGGATCAGCAAGTGGCCCGCCGTGTTCTTTGATGGATACCACCATGTTGTTTCAGGTTTGCTGTTTACGTCTCCGTTAACTATCGACCCACCGATAGCGGTGTCAATGTAGATTCCGTTTTTATCACGCATGACGGAGTATGATTCATCAAAATCGGTTTGATTTTTAAGGCCTTCTTCAAGGCGTGTAATGCCCGATTCGCTGTCATCCGAAAATACACGTAAGCTGGAAGCGTTGGATTGTCCCAGAACGCCGGTGAAGATAATATTTTTTTCGGTGCTTACCAGATTGTCGGTGACGGAAAAGCCAGTCGCATCAACGCCGCCAAGCGTGGCGAGCAGCGTTTCACCTGATGCGCCGTTGTTTCCATCGGCATCAAAAAATACATGTGCGCCGTTATCGCCTTGCCTGATGCTGATATAGCCATCGGCTACAGGGTCTGTTCCGGTATAGTGAACAACGCGCAGCAATTCACTGATGTTGATTTTATCGCCATCAGGGCCTGTTTGGAAATCACCGATAAAGGCTGTTTTGGCCGCGGCATCTGCAAGGTAGTCCGCGCCGAATTTATAGGTGTCTTTTCCGTTCCTGCCCCACAGCGTATCGTTGCCTGCACTCATCAAGAACAAGTCATGACCTTCGCCGCCATCCAGCAGGTCATGGCCTTCGCCGCCATTGAGCGTATCGTTGCCGCCTTCACCATATAAGGAGTCATTTCCGACTCCTCCATCAAGGAAGTTGGCTGCGTCATCACGCCCATGAATAACGTCATCAAATCTGCTGCCGAGAATATTTTCAACGCTATAGAGAATATCGGTGCCACCAAAGCCATCTTGAGAGACAACTGTATAGTCTGACATATCCGGCAAAACGGGTGGTGGCGGTGGGGGAGATGGTTCGGATGTGACAAGGTTATCGGTAACCGAAAATTCTTCGACGGTGATACCGCGCAGGACGACTGCGCTTGAACCTGACGTGCGGCCGGCGGCCCCATCTGGATCGAACTGTATTTTCATGCCGGAACTGATATTGGCAAAGACAAGGTAGCCATCTGCCACGGGGTCTGTGCCAGTGTAGCCGACATGGGTGAGCAGATCATAGAAATTGATGATGTCGCCGCCCGGGCCGGTAATAAATCCGGTAATCGAGAGAATTGTTTTGGCTGCCCAGCTGTCGTAACTGGCGCTGTAGTAGGCGTGATAGGGGGTTGGCTCGGGGGCGGGTGGTAACGCGGTGTAGTCAACAACAATCCCTTGGGATGCGGTTTCATAGCTGATGGTGTCGCGTTCTTCGGCTTTGAGCGATGTGCTGCCGATAACGAGGTCATTGCCGCCGAGGGGGGTAAAGAAATCATTATTTGCATCGCCGTAGAGAATATCGTCGGCTGAACTTCCGGCCAAGTAGTCCGCGCCTGCGCGCCCAATCACTTCGCTGGCAGTTACCGCAGGGGCAATGTTGATTTCCGGCTTTGTGGTGTCGCCAGCACTGTTTTTGACGACATGTTGGGATGCCATAAAGGCAGGGGAGAGTAAATCTGCGAAATGGCCAGTCAGGTAGTCGGTCAATGTTTGTCTTACATTGTCGGACTCGAGAATCTCGTCATTATTCGAGAAACCATAGTACGCGCTGAGCGCATCCCACCATGTGGGTTTTATAAGAGTTGTCATGCTGACCTCTGTAAAAAAATCTGTGTCAGAGGGGTCAATATCAATCTTGAGTATTTTTTATATTTACCAGAAAAATTATTTTCCGCCACACCTGTCAATTCATCTGCGCCTTCTGCGCCTTTGACCGAATTAATACCCGAACCCTCTTGTAAGGCGTTGTTCTAGCATGACCAGAAATGAAGTGCCAATATATTATGCATAGGTTGTAATGACTGTTGCTAACCTTGGACGGCGCTGGATTTTTTGCGCTATGATGCCAATTGGTCAAGGGTGCTTTGCGATTCGCTTTATATATATGAAAAATAGCATATTCAAGATAAATTGGGTTATGGCGTGAGACTAAAGGAAGATTTTTATGACGCTACTTGTTACAGGCGGGGCTGGATTTATTGGATCTAATTTCGTGCATTACTGGCTCCAGAATTACGCAGAGCCGCTTGTCGTTCTCGATAAGCTGACTTATGCGGGAAATATACACTCGCTTGATGATGTGGCGGGTGATGAGCGGTTTACATTTGTGCATGGAGATATTCTGGACTCGGATCTTTTTTCCTCTTTGCTGGAGAGTTATGCGCCGCGCGCGATTATCCATTTTGCGGCAGAATCGCATGTGGACCGCTCTATTGATACACCGGAAGATTTTATTCAGACCAATATTGTCGGGACGTTCCGCCTGCTTAACACGGCGCGGCAATGGTGGATGACAAAAAGCGCGGCGGAGAAGGCACGTTTTCGCTTTCTGCATATTTCCACGGATGAGGTTTATGGATCGCTCGGGCCTGATGATGCGCCTTTTGCCGAAGATAACCGGTATGAACCTAACAGCCCTTATTCGGCGTCAAAGGCGGCAGCAGATCATTTGGTGCGTGCCTTCTATCATACGTACAGGTTTCCGGTTCTGACGACCAATTGCTCGAATAATTACGGGCCGTACCAATTTCCGGAGAAACTTATTCCGTTGATGATTCACAATGCGCTTAAGGGCTTGCCGTTGCCGGTTTACGGGGACGGGCTGAATGTGCGCGACTGGCTCTATGTCGAGGATCATTGTAAGGCACTTATTCGCGTACTTGAAGATGGCCGTGCTGGCGAGACATATAATATCGGCGGCGAATGCGAGATGAAAAATATCGATGTGGTGAATATTTTGTGCGCGGCGCTTGATCATTATGCGCCTAAGGATGATGGAGCATCCTATGCCGCGCAGATCACTTTTGTAACAGACAGGCTGGGGCATGACCGCCGTTACGCGATTGATGCCGGAAAGATTTCGGCTGAACTTGGATGGCATCCTGAAGAGAGTTTTGAGACTGGCTTGCACAAGACAGTTCAGTGGTATCTCGCCAACAGCTTGTGGGTAAAGGATGTTTTGGCGAGGGATTGATTTTGGCCGCAGGGCCTAAAACCACACGATCCGTTCCAGTTCCTCATAGAGTTTTTTGTCATTCATCTTTGTCAGATCTTTGTTGATTTCGGCGACAATGTGACTATGGACGGCTTTGCTCAGGGATTTGCGGAGGTCGCCCAACAGGTGCGGGGTGGCGGCCAGCACTAGTCGGTCAAAGGACTTGTCTTGCAGGGCGCGGTCAAGCCAGTGGGCGAGATCGCGTGCGAAGGAAGAGGATTCCTTTTCCTCGGGAGTTAGGCGCGGCTCAAGCTTGTGGTGGACGTTGCATGCGGCGGAACTGACAATGCGCCCAAGGGAATCATCCGGTGTCCCTTTCGGGTTTTCTGTCTTTTCAGGCGCGATGACGCTTATCTCTTCGAGCAGGCCATTTGGTTTGCTGAAAATACGGGCTTGGTGCCTGTCGGCGACAATGACCCAGATGCGTGGGGCAGGGTGCGGGGTTACCGTTTGCCCGCTGCTGTCGTTTGGTTGATGCGTCATTTTCATGATGACCCCCTCTTGGATGAAAGATTGATGATTCCATAGAACATGGTTGGTACACGGGGCAGTTGATAAAAATCAAAATATGACGTTCAGTGCGGTTTGCTCAGTTCTTGCTGAGGGTAAAGAAGAAAACAGAGCCCTTGCTGGTATTGTTTTCTATCCAAATTTGGCCGCCGTGCCGCTCTATAATCTGTTTGACAATGGCAAGCCCTGAGCCGGAGCCACCGCCATATTTGTTGCGGCCGTGCAGACGTTTGAATACATGGAAGACTGTTTCGTGGAATTTTTCGGGAATGCCAATGCCATTATCCTTGACAAAAAAGACATACCGGTCTGGGTGCTCTTTATGGCGGGTGGTGAATCCCACCTCGATTTTTTTCTCTGCTTCGTCGTTGTATTTGATGGCGTTTGTAATCAAATTACGGAAGATTTCGCCGACTAATATTTTGTTGCAGGATATGGTGGGCATATGGGGGGTGGGGGTAATCGTAATATTTTTTTCTTTCAACTGCAGTTCCATCAGGCCGAGCGTGTCTGTTACCACCTTGCTGATGTCAGTTTTTTCGAGTGCGAAGTCCTGCCGTCTGATCTGGGAATAGTGTTGCAGATCTTCAATCAGAGTGTTCATACGCAGCGCCGCATTGTGCAGTGTTTTTAGCTGATGTCTCCCTTCCTCATCAATTTTGTCGCTGTAATCTTCCAGCAGAAACTGCGTATAGTTAGATATGCTGCGCACGGGTTCTTTCAAATCGTGGGAGACAATATGGACAAAGTCGTCAAGGTCGCGGTTTCTTCCTTCAAGTTCCTTCATGTAATATTGAAGCTGGTATTCGATTCTGGTCTTGCGGTAGGTTCCTATCGCTAGTGCGAGGAAAAGAATAATTGCCGTGACGGTGGCAATTGAGACGGCCAGCTTGTCGAAATCCTGATTCGGGCTATAGCGGCAGTCGGCCCACGGAATAAAGATGGACGCGGCCATTCCTGTATAGTGCATACCGCATGTGGCTGCCCCCATAATCAGGGCGGCGGCGATATGGAACAGGTAATGGTGCTGGCTGTTGGTGCGGGCAAGGTTAAAGGCCATCCACAGGGCGGCGGCAGATGCTGCCATGGCAACGAAAACCGAGAGGAGAAAAAGATAGGGTGTGTAGCGCAGGTCGCCGTCCATTTCCATTGCGGCCATTCCCGTGTAGTGCATGCTGCAAATTCCGATGCCCAGTAATGTCCCGCTGCCAAAAATATGTCGGTATCCAAGGGAGGGCAGTGTAACAATCCGCAACACCCCATAGGAGAATGCAATGGCGATTATCATGGAAAGAACGGTGATGTAGGGATTATAGCTTATCAGCATGTCCATTTTATAGGAAAGCATCCCGATAAAGTGCATGGACCATATGCCGGCCCCCATGGCAAAGGCACCGCCCCACCATAAAAACTGCTTTTCACGGGTGGTTGATGTGTTGGCCAGTTGCTGGGCAAGAGATAGGGCCGTGAAAGAGGCAAAACTTGCCACCAGATAAGACAGCAGAACCAAGGGAAACTGATAGTCACCCTTTTCCGCGTTAAACGGGGGATCGCCGTAAATGAAGAAGGATTCCAACATTTGTAACCTGTCCCATAGCTCCAGAGGAGCATTGTAACAGAAACTTGATTGCTTTGAATACCATTAAGGTTCTCTTTATCGTGGGGACTTCCGTTTTTTGAATGACCTCATGGGGGAGACAGGGCAAATGGCGGTGTGAATGGGACTCACGCAGTAACTTCCCTCAATATTAAACACACCTGCCGATAGCTTGCGTGGCTTGTTAGTGAAAAAGCGTGAGACATCAACTAACAGCTTTGTAAAATTCTAAGCCTAACGCGGTGATTCCCACAAGTTCTGTGTCTTTATATGTGGAGGGAGAATGCCCCCCAACACTTATGTTAGTGTTATGAATGACACCAGGTTTTAGGCAGCCTAACCTCATCAAATTCCTAAGAGATATTTCACATTGTTCTAGCGAGACACTTAATACTTGAGACAGTTTTTTCCGATCAAAAAGTGCGGCCTCTTTTTTGTTATCTTGGATCGCTGCATATTCTTTTATTAATTTATCCAAGATTAGAACATCAAGCGGCTCCATGTCTGAAAGTATGCTTATATAGCACCTTTTAATGGTGCCTGCGTGTGCGGGGTTCATTGCGTTTGCCAACATATTTGCCCAAAGAGAATGTAATTCATCATTGTCCTCAATGGTGGCTTGCTCGATCAGTGGGATTCCAATTTTTGGTAAAACAGGGTGTGTAGATGTTATTCCTTGATCCTGTAATTTCTTTTTGGTTTTTTCGTGTAATGCTATGAGCTTTTCGGCACGGTAATACTGTAATTTATCAGCCAGAAGTCCAACGCTATTTTCTATCAACCCGCCGAAAATGCGGTTGATAAATTTCCCCATATCTTGAGAAGCTTCAATCGCTTTGCCCGCCGTTTCGGCGACTGCTTGCACGGCTTTTGCTTCCCCATCTTGTAGTTCCATGTTTGAATCCCCTCAAATTAGTTTGCATGAAGGAAAACTTATCATGATCAAACATTTTAGCCAATACGACCTTGCTTTACGGTGGAAATTTTCGCCAAGAACTTTAGAACGGTGGCGGTGGGAAGGCATCGGACCTGCCCATCTGAAAATCGGCAGGTGTGTGCGATACAGACTGGAGGGTATTGAGGAATACGAACAATCCCGCTTGATTTCGCCTGAACACGTTCAAAAGCTATCCAAAATAGCGGGGTAAAACGAAGCGGAGAGCAAAATCCCGTATATTTTCTAAAGAGAGGGTATTTCCAAGTAAGTGGCGGAACGGGAGGGATTGGCCTCATTTCATTCGGCCGCGTCTGCGCGTTTCTTGGAAAACGCTTGTCGTCGAACCCTCTGGTCGGGTTTGCATCCACCGCATTCGCAACCTTTATAAAAACGGGCGCAAGGCCCATTTTTATAAGGCTGGCGGAGCGGGAGGGATTCGAACCCTCGGTACTAATTACTTAGTACGACGGTTTAGCAAACCGTTGCCTTAAGCCTCTCGGCCACCGCTCCATCATATCAGTTTTGTCTTTTCAGGGCAGGGACTCCATTTTGAGTGCACGCTGTCGCGTGCGGGGCCACCGTTCCATCAAGACAGTCTTTTTACGGATAAAATACCCAAAAATCAACCGCGAAATGCTTAGGAACTTACATTCCAGATAACAGCGCCGGAAAGGGCCATTTTTTCGGCAAATTGCCAGATTTTGGCATCACTGAACGGACAGGCTGGATAGGGGGGCGGGTTTTTGGCCTTGTGGTGAAATTTTTCAGGGGCCAGATGAAGGATGGCGCGGCCAAGGTTTCCTGGGTGCCGTGCGGCAGATACGGCGTGGACAGGCGTTTTGGGAAAGGCGAGGCACGCGGCGCGGGCCAGAACGCCGCTTAAGGCGGGGAGCCATATTTCGGGTGGCGGTTCGGGGAGGGTTTTTGTCATGATTGCTGCCAAATCGGCGATAAAGTCGGGTGTATCAAAGCCCAGTGGCAGGTTATGGATGTCAGGGTAGTTTCGAGTGACCTCCGCATGAAGCGTAGCCACAGGAAGCGGGGGGCACCAGTTGATCCGTGTCCCCAAGCTTTCCACGTTCTCAATCCAAGGCGGGGCGGGGTGGCGCCCTTTCGTGATGAAAAGGGTGCATTCCTTGTTCAATCGGGCGCAGGCTTGCGCCACGGCCCATGCTCCTGATCCGTACACAGTGCCGACATAGCCAATATGGCTGCGGGGATTGCGGGCAAGGGTTTGTAGGAGGGCTGGCGTTTTGGCACCGCCTGAGATGAGGTCTCCCCGTAAAATGTGAAAAGAGCCGTGCTGGATAAGCGGAATCATCATGTGCATATTAATTATTGTGTTCTTGAGAGGTATGGCACTTTAGCATTATCTGATTCACTTGAGTTCGTATGTATGCAAAAAATTATTGCACCGCCATATGGAAAGAGTATATTGTTTGTGTCTAACGTAATTATGTATAACAAATAATGCGTTGTGGGGAAAGTTTATGATTGCTGAGTACGCGATTTCTTATGCTACGGGGTTACCTCAAGCCGAGGTTCATAATCGTTTAGTCCATCTCCCTCAAGGGGATTTTAGCACTGACGCGCCGTGTAAGGCGACGCTCGTGGGGGCCTTCAATACACAGAACGGCAAGCATCTTCCTATTCAAGCTATAGGGGATTGCTGGGTTATGGCCGTGCTCAATTTATCGCGCGAAATTTCGCAGGCTCGTCAGAAGGGCTGCTTATTTGTGGCACAGGCCCCAGCGGCGCCTGAGGCCGTCTAAAACGGGTACCGCTCAGGGTAGGGCGATGGCTCCTGTCCAGAAATACCATCCTAATCCCACGATAAAGAGAATATCCCCATAAAGCCCGTGCTCAAGTGTCACGAGGGCCAGCGATTTATGTTTGGCGTAGCTATAGGCAAAAATCAGACCACCGATAAAGCTCAAAAAGGGCGCGACGGGATTGATATAGAGCATGTGGGCATAGGCAAATACGCCCGCGCTGACAAGGATCATCATGCGGCCATGACCGAAAAGCGCGCTGTAGCGGGCGAAGAAAAATTTGCAAAAAATCAGCTCCTGCGGCAGAGCCGAGAGGATGGGGTAAAGGATGCATAGAACGGGAACGAAGGCAGGATTGCGCCCGAGCATATCGAACATGCGCGTGGGGTCATAGAGAGCCATAAAAACGGTCATGCCCATTCCGGCAATGAGGGTGCGGATCAGGAGATAGGTGAGCGCGGGCTTTGTAAAACGTGAGAGTTCCCAGAATTTGCGCAGTTCTTGCCGGAGGGAGGGCGTGAAACGCATGACGGCGAGGGTATAAAGCGCCATGCCCCAGAGAAAAGCAAACATATAGGGCGCGAGATTTTGCGTGATAATCAGGGTGGGCAGGCCAAGGCAGAGCAGGGTAAACTCAATCCCCAAAAGCAGGCGTTTTTTGGGGGATGGGTTCATCAACGTTTGGTGGGAATGAGGCTCGCGCAGAGTGCGGGCCAGTCGGCCTCGAAGGCGTCAAACTGTTCAATTGGCAGGGCTTTCCAGTTGTCGCCGTCACGGAAGATATGGGCAAATAGATAGCCTGTTTTGAGCGCGGTGTGTTCAGGCGGCATAATATCGAGGGTTAGAAAATTTTTCTCGGTCTTGCTGTCGGCGATGCGGATTTTGAGGCTATCGATTTCGCCGAGGTCAAATTTGCAATCACTCAAGACAATAAAAAAGAAATGCTGGTAGCTATCAGGAACGGATGCCGTTTCGATATGGATTTGTTCATCATCGGCGATACCGCCGCTGCCGGTTGAATTTTCACCGCTGTGGTAAATGGTGGAGAGATCATCAATCAGGATGTCAGGGTCAGGGCCGATGGTGACTTGCAGGTTTTTATCATTGTCAAAGACAAGACAGAGCAGGTCAAGGTCGTAGTGAGGGTAATCTTTTTCGCGGGATGATTTGTCCTCGTCCTTACGCCATTCCCGTTGATGTTTCGCTGCATATCCCGTATATCCCCCGCGGTTTCCGGGCATCAGTTTCCATGTCAGGGCGAGGCGCGCCCACAGGGATTTTTTTTCTTCTGTTGTGAGTTTGGGCTCAAGCAGAGGCTCCCATGACAGGCCGACCAGCAAGCGGCGGGCTCCTTCGGGCGATATGTCCAAGGGAATGGTTTTATCGTGGAGCGAAGGAGGTAACGGATTGGCCATGGATTTTATCCGTTCAGTTTCTGTTTGAGCAACGCGTTGACCATGTCGGGGTTGGCTTTGCCGCCTGATTTTTTGAGGACTTGCCCCACAAAGAAGCCAAAGAGTTTATCTTTGCCGCCTTTATAAGCCGCGACGTTATCGGGATTTTCGGCAATGACTTCATCAACAATTTTTTCAATAGCGCCCGTGTCGGTGACTTGTTTCAATCCTTTTTCGTCAACAATGACGGCGGGGTCTTTGCCTGATGCCATCATTTCGGCGAACACATCTTTGGCAATTTTACCCGAGATGGTGCTGTCCATGATGAGGCCGATCAAGGCGCCGAACTGCCCAGCGGTGACGGGGCACTCGGCGAGGGTTTTACCCTCTTTGTTGAGGGCGCCCAAAAGTTCGTTGATGACCCAGTTAGCGGCGAGTTTGGAGTCGCGGCCTTGCGCTACGGCTTCGTAGAAATCGGCGCGGGTGCGTTCCATGATGAGAACGGAGGCGTCATACGCGCCGAGTCCATAGCTGCCCATAAAGCGGTGCTTTTTCTGGTCGGGGAGTTCGGGCAGCGTTTGTTTGATCCGGTCAACGAAGTTTTGCTCGATGATGAGCGGCAGCAAATCAGGATCAGGGAAGTAGCGGTAATCGTGGGCTTCTTCTTTGGAGCGCATTGAGCGGGTTTCGCCCTTGGCGGGATCCCACAGGCGGGTTTCCTGTTTGATAGTGCCGCCCTTTTCAATGATTTCGACCTGACGGGCTGATTCATAATCAATGGCCATTTGCACGGCTTTGATCGAGTTCACGTTTTTAATCTCGCAGCGTGTGCCGAGTGGTGCGCCGAATTTTCGTACCGAGACGTTGACATCCGCGCGCATCGAACCTTCTTCAAGGTTGCCATCGCAGGTTTCGAGGTAACGCAAGATCATGCGCAGTTTGCTCAGATATGCGCAGGCTTCGTCGGCACCGCGAATATCGGGTTCCGAGACAATTTCCATGAGGGCGCAGCCCGAGCGGTTGAGATCGACGTAACTTTTTGTCGGGTGCTGGTCGTGGATGGATTTTCCGGCATCCTGTTCCATGTGGAGGCGGGTAATGCCGATGATTTTGACTGACCCGTCCGGCATGTCGATTTCGATCTCGCCCTTGCCGACGATGGGGTGGAGGAACTGCGAGATTTGGTAGCCTTGCGGTAGGTCGGGATAGAAATAGTTTTTGCGCTCGAACACCGAATGGAGGTTGATCGCGGCATTGAGGCCCAGACCCGTGCGGACAGCCTGTTCGACGCAGTATTCATTGAGGACAGGCAGCATGCCGGGCATGGCGGCATCGACGAATGATACATGGTCATTGGGTGCGCCGCCAAATGTGCAGGACGATCCCGAGAAGAGTTTGGATTTGGCAATGATCTGGGCATGGACTTCGAGCCCGATGACAATTTCCCAATCGCCTGTTTCACCTTTGATAATTTGAGCCATAACTACTCTTCCTTGTTACTGATTTTATTGAGTGGGGTTGGTTGCGCAGCCAAGTGCGATTTTCTTTTCCATGGCCTGAAATTCGGGGCTATTGACGATCGGGGCTGTCGGGTCATAGATGTTCGGGTTTTTCTGTAGAATAGGGGCCAGTAATGCTTTTGATTGAGTTTCGACATAGGCCGCCATTTTGGTGGACAGGCACGAACAAATTGCCGCGTTGCCGAGGTCGGTCATGCATTTGTTTTGAAGCATGTCATGGATCGGGTAACGCGTGCAGGGGGCATTGACGTCCACAATCACTTTGTTGGTTGCTGTGCGGGCCGTTATGGGGTCTTTGGATCCCAAAGCTTTAAGATCCTCTTGCGACATGGTTCCCATCATGGTTTTAGCGGTACAGGCACAGTAACGCTTTTGTGTTTCCGGCTTCATGTCTGGCGTGGTAATCGGTGCCAGTTTCAGGCAGTTTTCAAAGTAACGCTGCGCCATGTCGTGCGTGATGGGTGTTCCCGCTTGCGCCGATGCGGTTAGCATCAGAAGGCAGAGGAATAAAATATATGCACTGGCGCGCCACATGATTATTTGACGACCTTGTTGACTTCTTTGTCGATATAACTTCCGACGCAGCTTTCTCGTGCTTCCGAGCGTGCGTTCTGGAAGTCGGTGGATTCCCACAGGGCATCCACCGGATCGGCTTTTCGTTTGGCGTAAGTGCCCCATGCGATTACGAGCTCGGTCTCGCCGAGTTTTTTGAAATGGTCGCTCACTTCACTGGAGACGCATTTGCAGTAAGGAACAGGGTAGCGGATGCGCCAGTCGGTGTTACGGTTTTGTGTGCAGGTAGTGTATTCAACCTCAGTCACTGGTTCGTCAAGGCAAGTATAGATTACCTCGCGGATATAGCGTTCGAATATTTTATTGCCGATGATGCGTTTTTTGGGATCCTGCATTTCGGCAAGTTCACCGGCGGTAAAATTGCCCTGCGTTGCGGCAGACGCACAACCGCAGTAATATTTTTGGCTTTCCGCGGTAAAACGGCTTGGGATTTTGCTCATGCAGTGATCGTAAAGGGCGTTGGCCATGTCATTGGTGACGGGGCCTGCCGGAGAGCTGCCGAGAACTTCCCTGGGCACGACAGGAAGAATGGGCGAGGGAATGGCATTATATTTTTGCGGGCTGATAAGGGCTTGCGCAAACGCGGGCGATATTCCGCTAAGGCCAACAGCGACAAGGGCTATCACGATAAGGGCAGATTTCATCATAGGCATGATCAGGCTACCTTTCTGAGAGTGGCAGGTTTGGTTTCAAATTTGATGGCTTGTTCTAGTGCGAACGCTGTGCGGAACATGGTTTCTTCATCCCATGCCTTGCCGATAATCTGGAGGCCGAGAGGCAGGCTCTCGTCATTCAATCCTGCGGGAATTGAAATCCCCGGAAGGCCTGCAAGTGATGCAGGAATGGTAAAGACATCGCCCAGATACATTTTGATTGGGTCATCTTCGTTCTCGCCGATGGCAAAGGCGGCGCTTGGGGCGGTCGGGGTCAAAATCGTGTCGCATTTTTCAAACGCGGCTTTGAAATCATCCGCAATCAGGCGTCGGACTTTTTGCGCTTTGGTGTAATAGGCATCGTAATAGCCGGAGGAGAGACAATAGGTGCCGACCATGATACGGCGTTTGACCTCGGGGCCGAAACCTGCGGCGCGTGAGAGTTCATAGGTCTCCTGAAGGTCTTTGCCCTCAACACGCAGACCGTAACGCACGCCGTCATAACGGGCGAGGTTTGATGATGCCTCGGCTGGCGCAATGATGTAATAGGTCGGCACAGCGTATTGGGTATGGGGGAGAGAAATATCAACGATGGTTGCTCCTGCGTCTTTGAGGAGCGCTGCGCCTTTTTCCCATACTGCGATAATATCTTCGGGCATACCGTCCACACGGTATTCTTTGGGGATACCGATGCGCAGACCCTTCACATCATTTTTAAGAAGGGCGGCAAAGTCGGGCACTTGTTTTTGTGCAGATGTGGAATCTTTCGGATCAAAGCCGGACATCTGGGTGAGCATCAGGGCGGAGTCTTCTACGGAGCGGGTAAAACATCCTGCTTGGTCGAGTGAGGAGGCAAAGGCAATAATGCCCCAGCGTGAGCAACGGCCATAGGTGGGTTTTACACCGACGATACCGCAAAAGCTTCCTGGCTGGCGGGTGGAGCCGCCGGTATCGGTTCCGGTTGCGCCCATCGCGGCGCCTGCGGCCACGGCGGCGGCTGAACCGCCCGATGATCCGCCTGAGACCAGTTTTTTCTCAGGGTATTTGGTGCTGTGCCATGGATTTTCCACGGGGCCATAGGCACTGTTGGTGTTTGATCCGCCCATGGCGAATTCATCAAGGTTGGTTTTGCCGACCGATATTGTTCCTGCATCGAGGAGTTTTTGCGAGACGGTCGATTCATACGGAGGGACAAAGGTATCGAGAATTTTGCTGGCGGCAGTGGTGCGCACATCTTTGGTGCAATAGAGATCCTTCATTGCAATCGGAAGGCCTTCCATCGGGCGCATCTCGCCACGCGCAATACGCGCATCGCTGTCTTTGGCCTGTGCCATTGCTTGTTCTGCCGTTTCGGTGAGGAACGCATTGAGGCTGCGTGTTGCTTCCATCTGGGCGATATGCGCCGATACGAGTTCGGTTGCGGTAAATTCTTTTTTCTTGAGGCTGGTCAGGGCCTCGGTCATGGTCAGGGAAATAAGTTTTTCGGTCATGGCTTTACTCGACAATCTTGGAGACAACAAAAAATCCTTCAACGGATTCCGGCGCATTTTTTAAAATGTCTGCCGTGATACCGCCATCTGTTACAACATCCTCGCGCAGGCGCAGGGCAATTTCCGAGACATTGGCCAGCGGCTCGACATTATCGGTGTTCACCTGCTGGAGCGAGTCCATCCATTTCATGATATTCTGAAGTTGGGGGGCGTAATAGTTCAGGTCGTCTTCCGTGACTTTGATACGGGCAAGGGAGGCAATTTTACTGACAGTTGCTTTATCGATAGACATCTTTATTCTCGGCTTGGTGATTTTAAAAATGATTAACATCCCGAGGCACTGACTGCAAGACTTATGGCGATTTTACCTGAAGAAGAATTTATAACGCATTTGACGCCATCCTCGCGTTTGCTGGGGCTTGATGTGGGCACCAAGACGATTGGCGTGGCTGTGGGGTCGGCGCTGGGCGGTTTTGCCAGTCCGGTGCAGGTTATTGCGCGCCGGAAGATTGCCGATGATGCCCGCGCTCTCGGGGCGATTATTTCGGAATATCAGGCGAGCGCCTTGGTGGTGGGGTGGCCGTTGGCGGCGGATGGGACGCCGGGGCCCAAATGCCAGAGTGTGCGTGATGTGATGCTGGAAATATTGAAATTCCTTCCTGATCTGCCGCTCGTTTTTTATGACGAGCGTTTTTCGACCAAGCGTGCCGAACAATTTATGATCGGGACTGTGGATATGTCGCGTAAAAAGCGGGGAGAAATCGTGGATAAGATGGCGGCGCAAATCATCTTGCAGGATTTTTTGGGTCGCTTGGCGGATTAGCAGTAGCCATAATATTTGTTTGACGAAAAGAGAAAAAACCTTCGACTCCATTTTTCTCACTAAAATAGGAACAAATTCCTTTACATTCTGTTCTGTGTCTGATAGGGTCGTCCCTGATACGTATCCTGCGGCTGGAAAAGTGCCGCGCAAGATCAGCGCCTGCGGGCGCCCGCGCCTGTTTTTGTTTT